>Ga0210085_1000244_pt1 | contig 24360 bp, 23 predicted proteins | sample China_Galinas_PW_5_FD_184866 | JGI IMG/M metagenome (GOLD analysis project Ga0210085, IMG submission 184866) | Wetland microbial communities from San Francisco Bay, California, USA, that impact long-term carbon sequestration - China_Galinas_PWC_D1... | ecosystem: Environmental > Aquatic > Marine...
TCATTCGGTTGTCACCGATCCGACCTTAGACGATATTCTTGAGGCTGACCAATGGGCAAGAAAACAGGCGGAAGATCTGATAAAAAATTTGAGATAAAGAAACATAGCAAAATAGTTGTATATTTATTTAGTTTAAACAAAATTTGGATATAGGATATCCTTGACTTTAGATCAATCGAGATAATATTTTACATTTTTGAGAACATTACCGCTTCAGGTATGATTAAATTTTTGGCTGAAAGAACTCGTAAATAAGGGATCGTAATGAAAGAACCTGCCCTGGCTATAAATAAAGACCTCTGATTTAACATTGGGTTTCATGCATAAAATTAAATCGCCTATGGTTCTTTCAAAACGATCCCTAATCCACTCAGACAGCTTCCAGCCAAAAATTTAATCATACCTGAAGCTTCTTTAATAAACTTGACAATAGCTGAATTTAGTACTTAATAAGCTGTTATTCAACAGTGCCCATCCATAAATCTTATATTGGGCACAAAATTAAGTTTCCAATGCAGAAATCTGCAATTTTTCGCAAGGTCAAGTAATTCCGAAGATTGACGCGGAGATTTCGGAAAAGGGTTATTTCTGGATGGGAACGATGAGTATAGAGAGACATAATGAGCGTTAGTATAGTTTCATTGATTATCGTTTTAGGGGTACTGATATTTTTTCATGAACTGGGGCATTTCCTTGTGGCAAGGTTGTTGGGTGTCGGGGTGGAGAGATTTTCTTTGGGATTTGGACCCAAATTAATTGGAAAGACCATCGGCATTACGGAATATCAAATTTCAGCCATACCCCTTGGCGGATATGTAAAGATGATTGGAGAATCGCCGGACAGTGAATTGGATCCTTCCGATATCCCCATCTCTTTCACGCATAAACATGTCTTTAAGCGGATTTTGATCGTTGCGGCAGGCCCTTTTTTTAATATTTTGCTGGCGCTGATCATATTTTTCGGCATTTTTCAAATCTCCGGCCTTTTGATATTAAAACCCGACATCGGAGCTGTCAATGAAGGCACACCTGCCTACATGGCGGGATTGAAAAAGAATGATCTCGTCGTATCTATCGATGGCGTTGACATTTCAAGCTGGGAAGATATGGCCAATGCGATTATGGCAAGCAAAGGCAAAACGCTTGCGATATCCGTGCTTCGTGGAGATAAAATACTTACCAAAAACGTGACGCCGGAAGTAAAAAAATTTAAAAATATATTTAATGAAGATGTGGATCGTTATGTCATCGGCATAACCGCTTCAGGCGAGGTATTTAAAAAGAATCTGAACTTTTTTCAGGCCGTTTCAGAGAGTATCAACCAGACCTATCAAATTACCGCTCTGACCATAAAAGGTGTTGTAAAGCTTTTTCAGGGGACTGTTTCGCCCAAAACACTGGGCGGTCCGATAATGATTGCACAGATGGCGGGACAGCAGGCCAAAGAAGGGGTGGTCAATTTAATTTTTTTTATTGCCCTGATCAGCATAAATCTTGCCATATTAAATTTTCTTCCCATACCGGTTCTGGACGGCGGCCACCTGCTTTTCTTTTTTATTGAGGCAATCAAAGGCAGTCCGGTAAGTGTAAAGGTACGTGAGATTTCACAGCAGGCAGGGATATTTGTATTGATACTGTTGATGATCTATGTATTCTATAATGATATTGCGCGAGTATTTTTCAGTTAATGCCATATAGACTTGAAATAGCACTGAGACCAGATTTGCATGATGCCGAAGGCGACGGGATTCGCCGGAAAGCAAATCATTATTTTGGGATTGAAATTGTCCGGGTTCGCAGCATTCAAGTGGTTACCATTGATGCGAATCTTTCGAAGGACCAACTCAGAACCATTCAAACAGACATTTTTACCAATCCGGTCACACAGTTTTCTTCTTATGACCCCCTTGACATCGAATTTGATTGGACCATATGGGTGGGATTTCGGCCGGGTGTCAGAGACAATCCGGGAAGCACCGCTGTCGAGGCAGTGGAAGATATTCTGAATATTAAATTCGGTCCTGAAGAAGCGATCTACACTTCTAAACGGTATTGTATAAAAGGAAAAGGACTGTCTTTTGAAAACATAACTGCCGTTGCCGGTGAACTTCTGGCCAATGACATTATCCAGCAATGGAAGATTTTTCCTGCCAACAAATGGGATCCTGCATCAGGAACCGGGATTATCCTTCCGAAAGTTATCCTCGACCATACGCCCAGTGTGACATCGATTCCCGTTCCCAGTGATGCTTATCTTCAACAAATCAGCGATCATCGAGGTCTCGCGTTGAATCCTGCTGATATTCCCTTTATACGATCTTATTTCCTGGACGAAACGGTTCAGACCGCGCGAATGTTGAAGAAGCTTTCAGATCCCACGGATATTGAACTTGAATATATATCCCAGGCCAGGAGCGATCACTGTAACCACAATACGTTCAGGGGACTGTTTCGATACCGGAATCTTGAGACCCATGATACGGATACTGTGGATAATCTTTTTAAAACATGTATCGAGGAGCCCACACTGACGCTTCAGAAAAAAAAGCCGTGGGTGATATCGGTGTTGTGGGATAATGCCGGTGTCGGGCGTTTTGATGACGATCACTACTATGTCATTACAGGAGAAACGCACAATTCTCCATCCAACATGGAAGCATACGGCGGTGCCATTACCGGTATTGTAGGAGTGTACCGTGATCCTTTGGGGACCGGCAAGGGGGCCAAACTGGTAATGGGGGGGTTTGGTTATTGTGTGGGACCCAGGGATTATAACGGTCCCCTTCGTCCCCACCTTCATCCAAGGCGACTTTTGGATGGAATCATCGAAGGCGTTCGTGACGGCGGTAACAAAAGCGGCATTCCCACAACCTTCGGCCAGGTCCTTTTTCATCACGGTTATCTGGGGAAATGCCTGGTTTTTGTGACGGCAGTGGGGATCATGCCGACCGAGATCAAAGGTAACCCCTCGGAAAAAAAGAGAACATCGCCGGGGGATCTGGTCATTATGTGCGGCGGAAGGGTCGGCAAGGACGGTATTCATGGGGTCACTGCATCATCAGAAACTTTCTCAGAACACACACCGGCAGGTCATGTTCAAATCGGTGATCCTTACACCCAGAAGAAAATGCATGATTTTCTTTTAGAGGCACGGGATGAAGGGTTGGTGCAGTTTGTTACGGACAACGGCGGCGGCGGGCTTTCCTCGTCAGTGGGAGAGTCGGCCCGGTTCAGTAACGGATGCGAGATTCAGCTTGAAAAAGTGCCATTGAAGTATGAAGGGCTTGATCAGTGGGAAATCTGGGTTTCCGAATCCCAGGAACGGATGACCGTTGCAGTAACACCGGAACATCTCGAACGGTTTATGGCACTTTCGAAAATGCATGCTGTTGAAAGCACGGTCATCGGTAAATACACGGATTCCGGCAAACTTCATATCACTTACAACGATGTGACGTGTGCCTACATCGATATGGATTTGATGACGTCGGGTTTTCCCCAGTGGGAGTTTGATGCCGAATGGAAACCGCCGGAAGGACGCGGACTGTTTGAACCGGTATTAAACGCACCCGACAACTATCAAGCGCTGCTGTTGGATATGCTTTCACGTCCCAATATCTGTTCCAAGGAGTGGATCGTTCGACAGTATGATCACGAAGTCCAGGGAACCAGTGTCATTAAGCCCATGGTGGGCGCGGAACGTGATGTGAACAGCGATGCGGCGGTCATCAGGCCCGTGCTTGACACCCGGTGCGGACTTGCTTTTGCCCAGGCGCTATTGCCGTCCTATTCAGCCATAGACACCTATCATATGACCAGCTGCACCATTGACGAGGCCGTACGCAGACTGGTTGCCGTTGGTGCGGATTTTGACCAAATCGGCGGTGTGGATAATTTCTGCTGGCCCAGTATTCAATTTCATCCGCAAAATAATCCGGATGGAAAATTAAAGGCCGCTAATCTCGTAAGATCATGCCGGGCACTACGTGATATCTGCCTATCCTATGAAATACCGCTTCTTTCCGGAAAAGACAGTATGTATGTTGACGGGCATCTCCAGGGAAATTACGGAGAAACTCACAAGGTTTCGGCCCTTGAGACCCTTCAATTTTCAGCCACGTCCATTGTCGAGGATATCGAAAAATGCATCACCATGGACAGCAAGATGGCCAAAGATCTCGTCTATATCCTGGGCTTGACGCGTAATGAACTTGGCGGATCTGAATACTACGAGCATTTCGGGTATGCGGGCCTGAATGTGCCAAAGGTTGACCCTGAAGCGTTCGTTGCCTTATACAGGGCAGTGAGCCAGGCCATTGACAAAGAACTCGTGGCGTCTGCCCACGGCATCTATCGTGGCGGGTTGGGGATACATCTTGCCCTGGTTGCCATGGGGGGAAATCTTGGCATGGAAATTGATCTTGGTCTGGTTCCCGTAGATCAGATTGACCGTGATGACGTGGTTTTATTTTCAGAATCCGCCGGCCGCTTTATTGTTACCATCGATCCTGATAAAAAAGAGGCGTTTGAAGCGAATTTTAAGGGGTTTAATTTTGCCTGTATCGGAACGGTGACCCAACAAAATCATTTTGTGATCAAAGGGATTGACGGTCAAATTCTGATGAATGTTTCCGTGCAGGATCTTAAAGCGTTTTGGAAAAAACCTTTCGGAGAATCGATATGAGCATGGTCAAAGCCCTCGTTCTTACCGGATACGGTCTGAATTGCGATCATGAGACAGCCTATGCTCTGGAACTTGCCGGTGCTGTGGCACACCGGGTCCATATCAATTCTCTTATCCAGGGCGACGTCAACTTAATGAATTACCAGATTATGGTATTTGGCGGGGGATTCAGCTGGGGCGACGACCACGGTGCAGGGGTCATCCAGGCGGTTCGAATGAAAACCAATCTGGGAGATAAAATTTTGGACTTTATCGATATCGGCAATCTTGTCCTCGGTATTTGTAATGGATTCCAGACCCTTGTCAACCTGGGACTTTTGCCGGGATTTGACCGCGACTACACAAAACGCTCGGTAGCCCTGACATTTAATGACTGTGGAAATTTCAGAGACCAGTGGGTTACATTGACGGTTGATTCCGCATCTCCCTGTATATTCACCAAGGGCCTGGACACCCTTGAACTTCCCGTAAGACATGGTGAGGGCAAATTTTATGCTGAAGAAACCTTCATGCGTCGTTTGGCAGATGACAATCAAGTGGTGCTTCAATATGCCATGCCCGACGGCAGCCCAGCGAATTTAAAGTTCCCTTTCAATCCCAATGGGTCTATAAATGATATCGCCGGGATCTGCGATCCCACCGGCCGAATTTTCGGCCTTATGCCCCATCCCGAAGCATTTAACCACTGGACAAACCATCCGAATTGGCCATACATCAAAGAAATGAAAAAGCGTCGAAAAGATAACACCGCATCCGGCATTACGCCCGGTATCCGATTGTTTCATAATGCAGTAGCATTCATCCGCAATAAATAATTAAATGAGGGTCGGGGAGTTTTTCAAATCAGCCGCTGCATGGATAATCTTTTTTTAAACCGCATGATCACGCCAGAGGCGGATAAAACTCGCGGCAAGGATTTGTAAAAAAAGAACAGGGAACTATCTTTGAGATATCAACAGGTTGGTTGCATTACTATGATATTCCTTTAAGGATACGATTTCGATATACGCCTGTTCTTTCTAACGATTCCCAAGCCACTCAAACAGCATCCGATTTAAAAAGAGATCATCCATTTCGCTGATATTCAATAATTTAGAATAAACGTTTCCCGAGGGTTCAGTTAAACAATTTAATAGAACTATTAAAAATTTTAATAGCATTTTTTGACAATCCTACCGAGTCATAAAAACTGAATATTTCAGTTCAGACATTTTAAATATCACGGTCCAGCGACCCAACTTATCATAAAAAACAATTTATTCAGGCAATTAAAACAAATTCCACATTTTAAACAAGTGGTGTGCCTTATCATCATCTGATAAAATAAATGTTTTGGCACGGAAATTGAATAATCCAAAAAACACAGGAATAAAAAAATGCAGAAAAGATCAGGATTCACACTGATACAACTGACCGTCGTTATTGCATTATTGGCCATATTGACTGCTGTGGGTGTACCGAATTTTCTGAATTGGCTGCCGAAATATCGATTAAAACGTGCGGCGCGTGATCTTTATTCAAATCTGCAATTGGCAAAAATGACGGCCATTAAGGCCAATAAGGATTGCCGGGTTAATTATTACAAAAACCCGGATCGATACACGGTTGATCTTTTAAATAAAACCATAAGACTTTCAGAGTACAAAAGCGGCATCACCTTTTGTGGCCCGAATAACCAAACATTTGCCGCAGCCGCCATAACGTTTAATTCCAGAGGCACCGGCAATTCGGGCTATGCGTATCTGACCAATTCGGGAAATACCGCATATTACCGTGTGGGGCCGCTGACATCAGGAGCGATTAAATTGCAAAAATGGGGCGGAGGAACTTCATGGAAATGAAGCGCGAAAAACAACATATTTTATTTAGGTTTTCAAATCAGGGCTTTACCATGGTCGAGCTGCTGGTTGCCATGGTGGTATCACTTCTGGCGATGGGGGCGATCTATTCGACGTTTTTGGCCCAGCATCGATCGTATCAGGTCCAGACAGAGGCCGCAGACATGCAGCAGAACGTCAGGGCTGCCATGTATTACATGCAGCGAGAAATCCGGATGGCAGGGGGCAACCCATTTAAATCACTTCCTTTATCTAATTTCGGCTTCACTCCTACCGGTGCCGGCCAAAATTCCATCACCTTTACGGAAGATGTCAACAGCGGTGGTACTCCTCCCGGGAATCCGTCGACTGGGGCGCCGGATGGATTTTTAACCGGGGACAATGAAAACATCACCTATGCCTTGAACGGAACCAATCTGGTCAGAACTGACAATAATATCCCGATCGGCAATCCGAATCGAAATCAGGTGGTGGCCCAGAACATTAATTGGCTTGATTTTGTTTATCTGGACGGATCTAATCCGCCAAATATACTTAACGACTACACAGGAACCGGCGCTGTTCCTGCTGCGAATATCAGCCAAATCCGATCCGTAGAGATCACCATCGTGGCCCGAACTAACGATCCGCTGTTGTATGGTACCACAAATACTAATGTCTACTGGAACCAGCAGGGAACCGCGAGCTGGACCCCCCCCGCGCCGGGTGACAATGTGAGCCGCAGACTTTTAACTACTAAGATTTACTGCCGAAATTTAGACTTATAGGATGGTATCATGAGACTGGATAACGCACATATAATCGACGCAAAGACGCCTAAAAAAACATTGAAAAAACAAGACGGTTTCACCCTTATCGAAGTGCTTGTTGCCTTGACCATATTTGCCGTGGGTCTCTTGGCAATAGCGGCCATGCAGACCTCGGCCATCCGGATGAATTCCACCGGCAATCGAATTACGGAAATTTCCACCGTGAGCATCGACCGGCTGGAAAATCTCATGAGTCTGCCATACTCGGACCCCTGGTTGGAGCAAGCCGGCAATTCCCCGGGCAATGACTCTGCCGGCAATCCACATCTAATAGTAACGACTGATGGTTATACGGTGAGGTGGGATATTGTGGACAACGTCCCGACGACAAATACCAAGACTATCACACTGACGGTGACGGGAAAGGGAAAAAGGCTCTCGCTAATGACTGTAAGAGCTCAATCACTGTAAGTGGAATGATATAAAGATAAAATAATGGACTGAGGATTTCCCATGAAAAAAATATCTTTGCTGACAAATGAAAATGGATCCGTGATTGTTTTGGCCTTGATTATGTTGGTTTTGCTGACCCTGCTGGGGATGGCGGTTACCCGCACATCCAGTATCGAAGTTCAAATCGCATCAAACGACCGTCAGGCAGTTAAAAGCTTATATCAGGCTGAATCAGCAGACCACTATGCCCTTGAAGTCACCAACACGTGGATGACCAATAGTTTTTTATCATCTTCTCCTGATACGGCTTATACTCCACCGCTGCTATTAGACATTGACTCTAACGGCACTAACGACGTTAAGATAGAGATCCGATGTATTGAAAATACAGGTGCCACCATCTCGCTCCTGAGCCAGTATGCCAATAATCTGCCGCAACTGCGTCATGTCGGTCCACCTCCTGTCAATCTTGTTTACGGTATGAAGGGTTATGAAATACGAAGATACGGGATTACCGCGACGACGTTAAGCGATAACACCATGGTTCAGATGGGTACATTTAAGGTTTTTAATAAACAAAATTTATAAGATTCAACCACCGCCTAAGGCGGTGTTCATTTGAAGTTTTAAAAAATATAAAGAAATATTCCATCATTTATTGATTTAAAGGAGGATCTCTGATGAAAAGATACTCATGGGTTATACTCATATTGGTGCTTTCTCTAACGCCTCGGCTATGGGCGGATGACACCGATATTTATGGAACTTCGAGCATTTCACTTCCCCCCAACGTTCTCATTATTTTTGATACGTCAGGAAGCATGAGTACTCAGGATGTTCCCGGAGACTATTATGATCCGAGTACCACCTATTCGGGTTCCCGCACGAGCACTACGGTCTATCAAAAGGTTTGCGGATGGGGTTGCAGCTATAATTCATTTGCGTCCAGCACCAATGACCTGAACTGCCCGGATGTTAAAACCGCCCTGGAAACGAATGGATATAAAACAGACGCTGAAATCATGGATTCCGCTGGCGGGTATGTGTGTGGTGGAACCGGTAAAGATCTTTATTTGGGAAACTGGATAAACTATGATGAATCCAGCTCCTCTGGATTGAGGACCAGGGAAGCGGTGGCCAAAGAGGTGATCACACAGGTCATCAATGACACGGACGACGTGCGGTTCGGGTTGATGCGGTTCAACAACAACGGCACCAATGCTCAGGGCGGATATGTCGTTGCAGGATGCGGAACATCCGATAAAGCAACTTTAATAAATGAGGTTAATAATTTCACCTCAAATGGATATACTCCTTTGGCCGAAACCCTGGCCGAGGCCGGTCTTTATTTTGCAGGGAAAACAAGCTGGTTTAACGGCAGTTCGGGATCTTATGATTATAACTGCGATACAAGTGGATCGGGATGCAAGCTGTATAATACTCCCATGCAGGAACGCTGCCAGAAAAACTATATCATCCTGATGACCGACGGCGATTCCACACAGGATCAAGACTCGAAACTGACTTCCGGCGCCTATATCAATGGAGATACCATCGATGATTATGACAATGACGGCGAAGATCCGGGGAGTTATGCAGACAATGGATCGGATTATCTGGACGATGTGGCCAAATATCTATATGAAAATGATATCAATCCTTTTTTGGGTACTTCCGGAGAGGCATTTGAAAAACAGAATATCATTGTGTATACCATCGGTTTTCGAACAGACAAACAGCTCTTAGCGAAAACGGCATACAACGGCGGCGGTATTTATTATACGGCAAACAGCATTTCAGGCCTTACCGCGGCATTTCAGAAAATCATGACCGACATCGCGGATGTAAATGCAGTGTATACTTCTCCGGTGGTTCCGGTGAGCCGCGCAAATAAAACTTTTGCAGGAAATTTTCTTTATGTTGGATTTTTTAAGCCACAGGTTGACGGCGAATGGGGCGGAAACATCAAGAAATATGGACTTGATGATCATGGGGACATTATTGATGCCGATGGGCTGTATGCCACACAGCCTGATGGAATGCTCAAAGACAATGCCCGGTCTTTCTGGTCCACGTCACCGGACGGCGCCGATGTGCTCAAGGGCGGTATCGGTGCAAAACTTCTGGATCAGGCCACCCGGAATCTTTATACTTATATAGAATCACCGCCATCCGGAGCATTGCCATCAAATGATCTGACAGCTTCAATTAATTTATTTTCTACTGTCAATACCGAGATATTGCCTGGAACACTGGATGTGACAACAACAACTGAAAAAGATAGTGTTATCGATGATATATACGGTGTGGGAAAGGCATGGAAACTGGGAGATATTCTCCATTCAACACCTGCAGTGGTGCATTATGATATTAACGGCGATGGTGATTTTGACGATGCCGTGGACGAAGATTTTATCTTTAGCGCTTCCAATGACGGGATGATCCATTGTTTCAAGGACAGTGACGGCAGTGAAGTCTGGGGATTTATCCCTCCGGATCAACTCACGAGGCTGAAACTATTGTCCGACGGGAGCACCGACCATAAATACTTTGTGGATGGTGTGCCGGTTGTTTCTCAATCTACCGGACAGAAAATTCTTTTTTTCGGAGAACGGAGGGGTGGATATAATTATTATGCCCTGGATGTTACCACTTATGATTCACCGACCTACAAATACACAATAGGACCGACGTTTCTGGTCGGCGAGGATGGTAATAGCGACAATTTTGTTGATGGTGTTGGTGCCACCCTCGGTCAATCCTGGTCCCAACCGACGGTACATATAATTAAGACTTCACCTACAACGTCAGAGACCGTTTTCTTAATGGCAGGAGGCTATGATGATAACCAGGACAAGGAACTGAATGACCCGGCGAATCCACCACCACCTGCCGATCCGCGAGCCGCTACGGATTCCATAGGAAAGGCGGTGTTTACCATTAAAGTTTCAGATGGTACTGTCAGTAAATTCAATGTCAATGCCGGATACTACACAGACATGACCCACTGCATTGTGGATGCCTCAGGATTTGACACCAACGGCAATGGGTTTACAAACCGGGTATATGCCGGAGATCTTGGCGGAAACATGTTCGCCTTTAAGGATGACGCTGCGAATGAAAATGACGCCCCGGATGAAGGTGGTGGGGACGGTGTCTGGAGCCGAAGAAAATTGTTTTCAGCTTCGGCTGACGGTGTTCAGAGAAAGATTTTTTACTCCCCTGATGCAATTGAGGAAGAGTACGGAGAGAGAATCTTTTTTGGCACCGGGGATCGTGCCGATCCCAAAGAGACCGGCGTGGAAAATCGAATATATGTCGTTAAAAACTACTGGGATGATCCTCCGACGACTCTCACCGAATCTGATCTAAAAGATGTCACCGAAGACCAAATTGTGCTCGGTGATGCGCAAGAACAAGTCGATACACGGGATGCGCTTACAAACTCAAAAGGCTGGTATATCAAGTTGGATCAGTATCCCGGCGAGAAGGTGATATCCGCCGTGACGGTGTTTAACGGTGTGCTCTATTTTACCACGTATACCCCTGATACTGGTACCCCGCCTACTGATCCCTGTGAAGATGTCGCCAGTCATGGAACGGCCCGTCTTTATGCCCTTGATTACAAAACCGGCGAGGCGGCTTTTGAATGGAGCGATATAGTGGAAACAGACGAAGATGGAAATACTGTCCATAAGGGGAGACACGATCGCAGCATGGCTATCGGAACATCCATTTCATCGGCGCCGGTAATTGCTGTGCTTAGAGGGGGTGCGAAAGGCATTGTTAGCATTGCAGGCGGGGGGTTAACTTTTAATATAAATGATACGGTCAATTTACATACCATTTATTGGAAGCAGATGAATAATTAAGGGGGAGGCATTTATGAATTATACAAATATAGTCAGAAATATAGTGTTGTTCTTTTTTGTTCTCGGACTGGGTCTAATGTTGTATCCCGATAATGCAGCGGCATTTTCAGAGAAGGGTATCGATTTTGATCGCATGAAACCCATTGAAATTAATTCGGTGATTCATGACATCAATGTAAATAAAAAGTTTTTGATCGTAGGAGAACAAAAGGTATATTTAGTCGAATTTAAATTGGGCAGCGATAAGTACAGGTCGGTTTTTGTAAATGAAAGGGGTGATGCGTCTTATATCACTTCTTTAATAACTTCCAGATGGAAAGGCAAAAGGGTGATTGTGAGAGGTTTCAAGCTCGACAATGGAGATATCGTTGCAGGAACCATAAAAAGAATTCGATCTAAACGATAGCAAAGCATTAACCACAAACAGATTGTAACCTGAATCTTGCATATAAAAGCCTCCGGCTTGTGCAAGATTCAGGTATAAAATTCGTCTCCGGCTGATGAATTCCGCATTTAACAAAGCGCCAAAAGAGAATAGGATGAATAGATCAGGTGTGATGTCCAACCGGAATACCTTGCTGAATGCTTTTGCCCCGGTCTATTTTATCTTTTTTTCACTATTTCGGTGCTATGTGGAAACCGGACTTTTGGCAAAGCACAGTTTTTTTTCCTATTATGTCGCACTGCATCATACCCTTTGGAATGCCTCCACGATTTTGGTGATCATACTATTAATGCATTTTATATTGAAAGTTCCCGTCGCTCGTTTGATTTGGGTGATGTATGGAATCACGTTAATGGCGATTCCCCTTTTGTATGCCATGGTGACACAAAAACATCTTCAGCTTGAATATTTAAGAGGATCTTTTTTTGAAATTTTAGGTTATGTGGCAACATTTTGCTGGACATATACAAAAAACAGGCCGTTAACCATCGAATTGCTGGTGATTTTCTTTTCCATGATTGCTGTGGGGTACGTCTATACTCGAAGCTGGCCTCGTGCATTATGTCTGGCTGTGACGGTCTATATCGTCGGGAATATCTTTGCCATCCATTGGGTCGGCCCGATACGAACCTCCAAATCGGTTATTTTATTCCAGACGCAATGGAGTCACCATCAGTTCATGGCGGCATTCTGGCTGTCCATACTGACCGTTCTTTCCATTCTTTTTATCTGGCAGGCCGGGTGGTTTGGCGGCTATAAACGCTCCTGGATATATGCAATACTGGCAGCAGCAAGCGTATGGATGATTCAAACGATTGTTTTTAAAAGTACCGGATGGTTCAACCGGCCATTTGACATCTTCATGTCGGGTTTGCCGGCAGCTACGTTAACTTTTTTTAGCGTGAGACTTTTATCCTCTGAACGTAACATCTTTTCCGGTTGGACCTTTGGAACGATGGGTATTATTCTTTTGATGCAGATGGCTGTAATTGGTCCGATTTATTTTAATCACATGAAGACGAACCTACCATTTCTGCAATATATCATCCCGGGGCATAGGTTCGGGGTCTGACTTGAATGCTTTCATATTCCCGATTATGCCGTATCGATGCAGCGCTTATCGCCTTTTTTTCATATCTTGTCGGGGCGGAACTGGCTGGAGGCACACAATGGTATGACGTTGTTATTGCCATTGCCGTGACACTGATTTCAACAAATTTTATCTACAGCTTTAATTCATGGACAGATCGAGAGCTCGACAGGATCAGCAAACCGAATAGACCCATACCTTCAGGAAAGATTAAACCGTCCCATGCACTTGTTTATTCCATAGTGCTTCTCATCCTTTCATTTGTTTATCCATTGTTTGTATATGAATCCTGTTTAACGTTATTTCTCTTTTTACTTCTTCCCATACTAGGCCTTTTATACTCTGCAATGCCCATCCGACTAAGGAGATATCCAATACCGGCGACCTTTACCATTAGTTTAGGATTGGTAACGCCCATCATGCTGGGCTATTTTATGAAACAGTCGGATACCGGTATGATTCCATTTTTTGCCGGACTGTTTTTATTTTGTTTAAGTGTTGTCCCGTTGAAGAAGATAGAAGAGGTGGAAGAAGACAGACAAACCGGATACAATAATTTGTATTCCAAATGGGGATTGTTGCTTTTAATTTGGCCGTTATCCGGATTGTTGTTGGAACTTATTTTGATATTTTGTTTTGATTTCGGAAATGTATTGAAGACTTCTCTATTTATCCTGACCACTAGTTCAATGGCCTGCATTCTTCTATTCAGAATATTTAAAAATAAGTTGCATTTATTATATCAATCGATAATTTATATCGCCATCGTTGAAATCGGCATTTTTTATTTGCTGATAAAATTGACAGACGTGTAAAAGATTTTTTTCAGAGATGATATGAAAACCCTGCGAAAAGAGATGATGACGCTTTTAAGTGATAATGAAATGAGTGCAAAAGAGATTTCTTCAGCTGTGAGTATCGGGGAAAAAGAGGTTTATACGCATCTTAATCACATTGAGCGTTCTGTAAGACATCAAAGAAAAAAACTGATCATTACACCCGCCGAATGTTTCGGGTGCGGATACGCCTTTGAAAAACGAAGACGTTTCACGCGTCCCAGCCGCTGTCCCTTTTGCAAAAGCGAACACATCCGGAATCCGATGTTCCGAATTGGTTAAGCATTTACATCGATTCAGAGGCTTAGTAAAAGTCTCTGGCCCGGATGAATGACGGACGCCTCGGTCAGCTTGTTCAAAAGGCGTATCTTTTCAACCGGCAAACCATACCGGTGACTGATGCCAAAGAGTGTTTCACCGGATGAAACCGTGTGATATCGTTGTTGTGCGATTTTTGGGAGAATTTTTGAAGGTTGAGAATTTTCAATTTTTGGAGGGGTTTTATCGGCAATCTTTTTTGGTAAACGATCCGGATTTTTTACAAGATACGCTGTTTTTGACAAAGACACTTCCAGTTTGTCAAGGCGATCCTTGAACTGGTCAAAAAACTCGGCCTGTTCCCATAGTTGGGTGAGTCTGTATTCTATTTTTTCTAATTTGGCAATCCTGTTTTCAAGCTGTCTTATCCGGGTTTTTGAACCGATGATAATTCCCATAGTCGCTCCCAAAAGGAGAATCAACAGGATTATCAGAAATGTAAATCCTATCTTCCCAAACCAAGAAAGTCGAATTTCTTCAGTCATCCTTATCACCCTTTGCAATATTCATAATTTTCTAAAATTGTGATGTCAAGTGAAATTATATATAAATTATATATAATTCTATAGAATTAGAATATATTGAGGTCCATTAGAATAAATTACTATATATTGTGTGGGGGAAATTCAAAAAAGTCAGTGAAATCGAACTGTTCTTTTTAAGAATTTACTTGGGCACTTATATGTGGAGGTTTATAGCCACTGTTTTTAAATCTAGTGTTCGAGTTTGGCAGGTAAAAAGAAAGACGTTTATTGCATAAAAACTATGGGGATAAATAATAGCAATAACCGACAACAATTCCTATGTATAGAAAAAAGACAATACTTAAGGACGTTAGTAGGATATGAATTTTCGAGGCTTTGATGTGATGAAATATATTTTGGAAAGTAAAAGTCATTGGTATTTTGTTCTCTATTTAATTTAACTAGTGTCCATCCATAAATGGTCTTTTTGTCCAATATCTGCGTTATGCTCAAAAAATAATCCTCGGAATATTACACATATGCCTGCGGTTATTTTTTTCGCATGCCTTGATCTTGAACAAAAATCCTCATTTATGGATGGACACTAACCAATAGTTTGTAAGATGCTTTTCTCGAGAAGACAAAAAAACATTTCTTGACAGGTTAAACGCTGTCTATTTCTTTTCCTATTTGATTTTTGTATATTTGATAATACTTAAAAACCTTTTTGATATAGGAACGGGTGGCCTTGAAAGGGGGAACACCATTATAATTTCTAACATTTCTGCTTCCGGCATTGTATGCTGCCAAGGCCAGTTTGACATCTCCGTTAAATCGGTTCACCATCTGTTTAAAGTATTGGACGCCGCCTGTTATGTTTTGATGCGGGTTGAAAATATCTTCCACACCCAGAGATTGGGCTGTTCCGGGCATCAACTGCATAAGACCTTTCGCTCCGCTTTCGGAAATTGCTTTGGTGTTGTACCCGGATTCCGCCATAATAATGGCTTTTATGAGGGCCGGATCGATCTGATAGTGATTGGCTGTTTGGATGATAAACATGTGGTATAAATGCTCCGCTTTTCTACCGCTGATAGACGTGAGACGTTGTTTTGTTTTGGACACGGGATGTATTTTGAATAACATTGGGGGATTTACGACCATTTGATTATTGACATTGGAGATAAGAGCGACACCCAGAATCATTACAGCAATAAACAGGGAACGAAAAAGTTCTACGGCCAATATTTGAAAGATTGTATTTTTATTCATTAGAGATTTCATTTTAATAGTGTTTTTAAAAAACTAAATTGTTAATATTATTAAAAAGTTAAAATTGTTCAGAAACTTTTCAGACAATTTGGTCTTATTCTCTGCAAAAACCATGCGCAGTCGAACAAAAAAAACAACAAACACAGTATAATCAAAGAGATAAAGACATATTGAGGTAATGGAAACCATAGAAATTTGAAATAAAAAAATGGTATTGTGAGGTAAATTACATAAAATTTATGTAAAATTCTACATGCACCAAACCGGTGAATATCGGGTGAGGGTATGGGGGGTATGACATTTTGGATGCTGTGGCGGCATTATTTTTTTGTAAGCGATTGTTTGTTAAATTTTTGAGCCGTTTATAGATTAAAACGAAATTCTATGATATCGCCATCCTGAACCTTGTAAGTTTTCCCTTCCAGCCTGACATTCCCCAACCTCCTGGCTTCGGGATATGATCCGGCGGATATAAGATCATCGTAGGGAACTACCTCTGCACGGATAAACCCTTTTTGCATATCCGTATGGATGATGCCTGCCGCGTCAATGGCCGGGGTCTTTTGTTTTACGGTCCAAGCCCTTACTTCATCTTTTCCTATGGTAAAAAAAGAGATAAGCCCGAGAAGTTCATATGACCGTTGGATCACCCTGTCCATGGCCGATGCGGTAATGTTAAATTCAGACAAAAACTCCTCGGCTTCTTCAGCAGACATCTGGGCAAGCTCTTGTTCGAGCTTACCCCTTATTACCATGCAATTTTCTCGGGTGGTCAAATTTGTGATCTCAGGAATACCGTCATCATCATCTTCGTTGTTAAACAGAACAAGCATCGGTTTTGCGGATAAAAAGGCATAACCTTTAAGGAGATGAGACGATGCAAGGTCGGGTAAGTTTCTAAGTGGTGTTTCCTTTTCAAGGGTTTCGAGACATTGGTGAAGCATCGAAAGTTCTTCGGGATCGGCTTTTTTACCGCGTTTTTTGTCAAGTTCCATGTGTTCCAGTTTTTTTTCAACCACCATAAGATCGATTAAGACCAACTCCTGATCGATGGCTTGAAAATCCTGATAGGGTGTCGGTGCTTCAAATCCGTATCCACCGAAATTTCGCACCACCTGAATCAGGGCGTCACAATCCCTGACCTGGGTCCAAATGTTCTGATCTTTTTTTTGACGCAGGACATCCGGCAGAAAGTATTCCACCTGGGCATAAATGGTTTTTGAAGGTTTATACAGGTTACGGAGGACATCCAGACGATTGTCCGGGACATGAATGGTGCCGATTCGGTTTTTAGCTTTATGGTTTTCGGACAAAATATTATGTGTTAATGCTTCAAATACGGTTGATTTCCCGGATCTGGAAAGACCAATAATTCCAAGCTTCATTTAATTTGCCTGCTGAGTCTAATGTATTCTTGCGAAAAAGGGTAATTTCTGGAATGAAACTATTTGAAGTTATAGTGTTTTCTAACCGGCACCTTAATATCCCAGACACATGATAATCCTTTTGGAAATGTAACAAAATCTCCTTTTTCGAATGCAACCTGATCCCCATCTTCTGTTTCCACAACAACCTTGCCCTCAAGCAGAAAGCATTCTTCAGTGCTGTCATAGTGCCAATCAAAGCGGGAAATTTCTTTTTCCCATATTGGCCAGGATAAAACACCTTTTGCATCAAGATCTTTATTCGTGGGTTTCTTGATATCGATTTTCATATTCTGTTCCTTTTATGGCCTTTCTCGTAATAACATTTTGTTTCATCCTGAGTCTTGCTGAAATTGTGACTGCGAGAAATTCAATCGGAACATATTTTTGGGAACTACTTTATAGAATGCTTCATAAATATGTTTTGATCTGCAAAATTCGTTGAAAATGATTGTTTAAAAGTATAAAGAAGGCTAAATTTTATGTCAAGCAGACCTTCCGGACCGGTTTCGTAAACTTGTAATAAAACTTGACGTGTGCCAATGGATTTCACATAATTTAAAAATGTTACATGAAATGGAAAGATCATACAATAGGTCCTATTTTTTTGATCAGGGAATTCATTTTGAATGTCAGCAATGTGGTGTATGCTGTACCGGAGATCCGGGGATAATCTATGTCGATAGAGATGAAGTTCCGCGTATTGCCGAATACCTTTCTGTCGAGGTGTCACTTTTCATCGAAAAATATCTATATCCGTTTAGAGCCGGGTATAGTATAAAAGAGCATTCGGACGGGCGGTGTTTTTTTTATGATGACGGGTGTACCATTTATCCCGTGCGTCCCTATCAGTGCAAAACCTATCCGTTCTGGTTTGAGAATCTACGTTCTGTAAAAAAATGGAGACGTCTGTCCAAAGAATGCCCGGGGATCGGCTGTGGCCCATTATATTCAAAAGAAAAGATTCTGAAAATTGTTCAGTCAACAATGGGTGCTGTCGTGAAAAGTTTTTTTGAGACAACAAAAAATATCAGTTGAATATTTGAAATAATATAGAGGTGATCAATAAAAAAGGAATTGGTAGATGATTCGATGCGGCGAAATCATAGTTCGGGGTTTTCATATTGATGTTTTTTCGCATGTTAACAATGCGCGATATCTGGAGTTCATGGAAGAAGCAAGATGGGTGGTTATCGATAAATATATTGATTTAAAGAAGATGCAGGCAAAGGGAATCATCTTTGTGGTCGTTAATATCAATATCAACTATCGAAGACCTGCATCTATGGGGGATATACTTGAGTTGTATCTCGGCCTCGCTAAGATTGGCGGAAAAAGCGCGGTATTTTATCAGGAGATTCGGCTCAAAGGAACCGATACCGTTGTGGCAGATGCTCAGGTGACGTTTGTATTTGCTGATAAAATTACGGGTAAGGCAGTCAAAATTGATGATGAGATAAAAAGGTTGATCGAAAAACTTAAAATCTAAACCCAAAAGCAACCCAATTGGTCAATTATATCTGCCATGAACCGATCTCAAAAACAATCTAAGTGCCCATGGCAGTGTTGCGAAACGGTTCAAAATGCTCACATACTACGTGTATGCTCCACTTTTTCACCGTTTCGCGCCTTGCCCTGAACCCTAATCTTATTTTTGAGGTAGGTTCATATCAATCCCAAGAGTTGAATCTGCCGATTTTCTTCTTATATTAAAATCATAAATTAAACCGTATTCAATTACTCTGGAGTTTGTCTATGCCATTTGTTTCTATCCCGGGATTAAAGGGCAAAATCTATGTCCCTGAAAAACAGCAGGACAGCCCTAAAAAGCATCCTTGCAAGGAGTGTTATTTTTGTCAGTTCTGCAGTGACGACCGGTGCAGGGTGTGCCAGGGTCCCCAAAAATGTACCTGCGAGACTTCTCTAAAGAAATAAACACGTTATCTTTTTTCATGATATATCCTTAATACTCTATATTCAATTCGAGCTGTTCGAGTTTTTCTTCAAATATGCTCTTTTGTTCTTCAAGGGAGATGGTGGATTGTTCAAGTTCCTCAAAGAGGTTGTCGATGGCTAACCGGCAGGTATGGACGGAACGAGAGAGCACTCCGATCTTTTCGCCATCACCGGCCTGTGAGGCCGCCAGTAAATCAGCATTGAGCTCATCGAGCTCATTTTCGTGTTTTTCGATACGATTTTCAATACTCAAAATCCGTTGTTCAATGGGCTTAAGGGTTCTGGATCGTTCAGCAACAAACTTGGAACGTATACGCCGTTTTTCTTTTTTGGTCAACTTTAAGTTCGATTCTTTATGAGGGTCATCGTCATTCGGGTCGGCTGAAGAAACTTCTGTTTCATCCGACCATCCATGTTTTTCCAGAAACCGCTGATAGCTCCCTTCGAAGACATCCATACGATGGTTTTGAAATACGATAAGACGCTCGGCAAGTGCATGCAAGAACATTTCATTGTGCGTTACCATAATGACGGTACCTTCGAAACTGTCGATGGCGGCAAGCATCGCGTCACACGATTCCATATCCAGATGATTGGTAGGTTCATCGAGAAGTAAAAGATTCAAAGGTGTTACGAGAAGTTTGCCCAGGATCACCCGGCTTTTTTCTCCGCCGGAAAGAACGCCGATTTTTTTTAACGCACTGTCGCCTTCAAACATCATTGCACCACAAATATTTCTTGCCTGCTGGCGGTCGACATCCGGGTGCGAAAAAAGAATTTCTTCTTCTATGGTTCTTGATTCATCCAGGTTTTTTATATTGCTCTGTTCAAAATATCCTTGTTTCACTGCCGGGTGCATAGCGATGTCACCCTTCCGGGGTTTGAGCGCCCCTGACATAAGCTTTAACAGTGTTGTTTTACCTTTGCCGTTTTTTCCGACAACGCAGATACGTTCCCGTGCCTTTGATGAGAAATTAAAATTTCTGATCAGCGGTTTTTGGAGGTCATATGAAAAAGAAACATTTCGAATATTCATCACATGCTTTTTAGGAAACGGGCTTTCTCTAAAAGAAAAATCAAGTGTCTTTAGCCGTTCCAACTTTTCTCTATTTTCCATCCTGGAAAGTGTCTTGATACGCGACTGAACCAGATTCGCAAGCCTTGCTTTGGCTCGGAACCTGCTGATAAACTGTTTTATCTCCTTACGACGGCGCTCGTCGTTGAGACGGGTCTTTTCGTAAACTTCTTCGTCTTGGGCGAGTTGCGCATAATACTTTTCGGTATTTCCGGCCAACTTTCTGATCTTTCGGCGATGGATGCCGAGGGTGTGTGAAATGACGTTGTCCATGAAACTTCGGTCGTGGGTGATCAGCATCAACTCACGAGGCCAACGGTTCAGAAAACGTTCAACCCACCGGATGGATGTGATGTCAAGATAATTGGTCGGTTCATCCAAAAGCAAAAGATCCGGTTCAGAGACGAGTACTTTCGCAAGATTCAGGCGGACCTGGAATCCTCCTGAAAATTCGCCTGGATGTCGCTTAAAGTCCTCTTTGGAAAATCCGAGACCTGAGAGTATCTCTTCAACTTTCCAGTGCTGGTCTTTTTCATTTTCAAGAAGCCCGGTCATTCCCTCTGCAAGTACATTGTCTTTTGTGAACTCGAGCTCCTGACGAACATAACCGATACGGTAATATTTTGGAATTATTATTGTTCCCGAATCCGGGGACACGTTGCCGGTTATAAGCCGAAAAAGAGTCGTTTTTCCGTGTCCATTGCGACCCAAAAGACCTATTTTTTCTTTAGGATTCAGCTTAAAGCTTACACTGTCAAAGAGCACTTCACCATTATAGCTTTTTGTAAGATTTTCAACATGTATCATTTATTGTTCTGTTATGCGTTTTCCTTTTAAAGAAAAATCTGCTTTTCTTTTTAATTAAGTTAGAGTGGACGAAAGAATGAATCATATTGAAATAGCTAATCATACTCCCCATTGGAAGTCAACTTCCCTGGATGTTATCAGTGCCATCAAAGTGGATAGAAATTAACTTGATTCACTCTACTCACAATTGGAGTGTTGGAATACTGGAAATGTGGAATAATGTGATAAAGGAATTTTATCAAATTTAAAAAGCTTATTTATTTTTCTTTTCCAATATTTCATTATTCCAATACTCCAAAAGGTTCGAAAGAGTATATTGTCAATCATCTATCTGCTTAGAGCAAATTATAAAAATCCGGTACATTGAATTATAACCCCCTATAATTTCTTGACAAGAAAAAGTTGAAAAAGTACTTACATTTAATTCCAATGTTGCACCCCAAGGAGTTTAAGTTTAAAGGTTAGATGGCTGGAAAATGAATATACTGAAACGTTTGGTAAATTTACAAATATTTCCCTATATCGGAATCTTGATCGTAAAGATCATCTCATCAACTTACAGGATCAGAATTGTTGACCCCGAGATTGAAAGAGATATTCTGAAAAGAGGGCAAATCCCGATCTATGCTTCATGGCATCAGAGATTTTTCCCGGGGATAACCTTTTTTGCAAGCCGAAAGCCTATTTCAATCATGATCAGCCAGAGCAAAGACGGAGAACTAATTGCCAGAGTTGTGAACATTTTAGGATGGTATCCGGTGAGGGGTTCTTCATCAAAGGGAGGACGTCAAGCACTAAGAAAAATTAAAAAACTGATTAATGAGGGATACAAGGTCGGTCATATTGTGGATGGCCCGACCGGTCCTCCTGGCATTGTAAAGCCCGGGTTGCTTCTTCTTGCCCATGCCACGGGAATGCCGATTGTCCCCGTCATTACCTCTGCTGAGAAAAAATGGGTCTTCAACAGTTGGGACAGGTTTATGGTTCCAAAGCCTTTTTCTCGTGTGATCATTCGGTTTTCGGATGAAATTTTCATTCCAGGAGAATTACAACGGTCTGATTTTGAAGAGAAACGGTCATCCATTGAAAACACCTTAAAAAAATTGTATATTGAAACAGATGCCATATGGTCAAATCAGGAGGAAGTCCATCGATTGTTCAACACTTAAGATTACCGTAATAGTAGTTAGGGCTTCTGGAAGAATATGGAAAATTCGATAGTTCTTTAAGGTTTAAACATCGGGGTTCAACACATGGAAGTGTTTTATCATGGACGGTTTCCCGTTGGATGACTTTGGCCTTGATATCTATGTTCAGAAGTTTTGCGATTCTATTGACTTCATTTACGAACTGCTTGTTGTTATGGCTGTTTTCACCCTCCCATCCCCCTGTCTGGTGAATCCTTTGGTGAATCATCTCATGCAAAAGAACATCACGGGCCTTTCGTTTATTTAAATGCCGAAACTCCCATTTGAGATCGCTTGTTGGATAGACCGGGCGCATTAACGTTTTATGTAACACGATAAGATTTTCATCTGGAGAATAATATCCAAGACTCCTGTCCTGGGGTGTTGACCCCCAAATGATCTCACCGACGATGTTTTCTCCATAAAAAAAAGTATCGTTCAACTTTTTCCATTCATCAAAAACCCATGCTCCAAAATTCCCAAAAGCCTTTATCGCTTTAATTTTCAATTCTGAAAATGTCGACATGAAAGCGTCATCTCTATTCAAGAATAAAGTCGGTGATATATAGATTTTCTTCCATCTCCTGCCGGATCAATGATAACTGCATCCAAGCTTTGGGGGCAGGCCACCAGATAGGTCAGGATCTGAAACGGTTCCACGGGGATCTGCTTTATTATTATTTTAATAAAGATCGGCTATTCTATAAATAGTTTTTGTCCTGGATATATCGTGCTGTTGGGCGTTAAAAGATTGATGCGCAGAAATCGTTTGAGGGGCATATTGTGAAGTTGTGCGATATCAAAAGGACTATCACCGCGTTTAACTTTATATACCTTTAGATCTCCGACCTCTATTTTTTCATCTTTGTATCCGGGCATCTTTAAAATCTGGCCGATATGCAGTTGTGTTGTCTGCAACTCGTTTAAACTCTGGATCTTTTTGGTTGTTATGCCATATCGTTTGGCAATGTTCCAGAGTGAATCGCCTCTTTTTACAACATGGATGGATGGGAGTGTAAAATCTTTGGTGCGGTCTATTTTCGGTCTATATGGCATTGTACCCCTGAGAGGTATCTTGAGTTTTTTTCCTGCAACGATATAGCTCGACCTGTGAAGATTGTTTGCGCGCATAATTTTTCTGACGCTGGAACGGTATCTTCTGGCAATGGTGGAAAGACTTTCTCCGGTCCTTATCCGATGATAAACATAGGCAGGCTGAGGCGGGTGTGTCACCGGTATGTTATCCAGATTTGCCAGCAGGACTTCACTTTTCCCCGGGGGAATCCTAAGCGGATATTCATCTTGAGGCAGTATACGGTAACGAAGCTCAGGATTAAGTTCTCTGAGCGTTTTTTCAGAAACACCGATTTCTTTGGCAACATTTTTAAGATGGATCTGTTTTGAAACCGTTACATTCTCATATTCTAACGGCTTATCAACGGTAATGGCATCGAGCCCGTATTTTTCCGGATTGTTAATAATAAAAAGAGCAGCCATAAAGCGGGGAACGTATCTGGCGGTTTCTCGAGGAAGACGCTCATAAAGATCCCAGAAATTGTCAAGGTAGTTTATGTTCTGAGATCGAATGACTCTAAGAACTCGTCCTTCACCACAATTATAAGCTGCCAGGACAGTTGACCAGTCACCAAAAATTTGATGCAATTCTTTCAGATATTCAATGGCAGCCTTGGTTGATTTGATCGGATCGATCCTTTCATCGATGTATTTGTCACGTTTAAGACCAAATTTGTATCCGGTTGAGGGGATGAACTGCCAGGGTCCAAGGGCTCTGGCCCTTGAAAGCGCATTGACCTTGAATCCGCTTTCAATTAGCGGAAGCCATGATAATTCAACCGGCATACCGGCTGCTTTGAGTTCTGAAACAATATA
>Ga0210085_1000245_pt1 | contig 24271 bp, 23 predicted proteins | sample China_Galinas_PW_5_FD_184866 | JGI IMG/M metagenome (GOLD analysis project Ga0210085, IMG submission 184866) | Wetland microbial communities from San Francisco Bay, California, USA, that impact long-term carbon sequestration - China_Galinas_PWC_D1... | ecosystem: Environmental > Aquatic > Marine...
CCGCCGTAAAACACAGCAGCTGATCATTACTGGCGACTTCCCGGTTTACCTGGTAGCCGATGGCAGATAGCCACTCGGTCACCTCCTGAGCGAGGCGCTCGACGGGGGTCACCGAGCGCACCTCTAGCCGCGCCTGATTTTGATGTTCTTGGACTTGTGCCGAAAGATCCTTCAGAAACTCGACGACCTCCGGGTGACCGGTGCTCGGCTGGTAGGTGAGGATCGTGATTCCGTTGTCCTTCGCGAAGCGGTTGCGCTTGAACCCGCGTGCCTCGTCCTCCGGCATCAAGGCGTAATGGGTAGCAATGTAGTCTCGAAAGTCCACGCGCAGCTCGTCAAGGAGCAGGCGGAGGTCCGGGTCCGCTAGTCCATACCCGATAAAAGGACCGTGCGGGTGCTGAACAGGGTAGCGAGATGCTTCTTGCAGGTCGGGTTGGCCTGCATGATGGAGCGGTAGTCGGTGGTGCCGAGGACGACAGTCTCGATGCGGTTGATGTCACCGTGGAGCTTGAGGAGGTACTGTCCCTCTCGGCTGGCCGCCCCCAGCTCGGGAACGTCCAAGTGGGTGAAGGTGTGCAGGGTGGCGCCGTCGTTCTCGAGGGCGTAGGCGCCCTCCAGCAAGGCGTCATAGTTGGTGGTAACCTGGACACCGAAAGGAATGTTTTCCAACAGTCGATGAGCTTCGGTGGGCTTCGGAACGGGTCCGCGAATCTGGTCCTTCATGAAATGCCGGAATTCATCCGGTCCCAGTCGTTCCCGCAACTCCTCCGCGACGTCGAGCAAATCGCCCTTGTCAATGGCGGTCATCAGGTCATCGCGGTCTGCCAGGGTACTGTCGCGCTGCTCCAAGCGTTCGAGCATACGGCGCAGCAGCACCGGCCAACCGGGCAGTCCAGCGCCTTGGGAAAGACCGGCGCCAACGAAGACGGCAGCATTGCCGCTAGCGATTCGCTCAATCAGGTCTTTGGGGATTTCTGGATCTGGGACGATCCCTCAATTTCTGAGCAGTTACTCCAAATCTGCAGCATAACAGCCGAAAAGGCGGAAGTGCGAGTGGCCGGAAAGAAGATCATGTGTAGCAGAGCAGGGGGCGCAATGACCACGATGACGGGCGTACAAAGTAATGCGCGGGGATCGGGATATCCACCGTGGACACCAGAATTCATTCGAGCATGGTCGGACCGAGTGGCTCCCATGCTACAGCGTCGAGGAATCCGCAGCGCTGGAATATCGCAAGATGCGTTCCTGCAACGGAGTGTGGGAACAAGAAGAAAATGTCTTACAGTTGCCGTCACCAAGGCTCCGATACCGGAACCCAGTGCCATGGATGGTGAGTTGCGGCCTGTCGCAGGTCTTTCCGGTGTGCTATTTCGCGAGAATTGCCTATATCATCAATCGCCCTCCAGAACTCTCGAAGCCTTAAGAAGTGCTCGTCGGAAAATCAGTCGAGACGGATTCCTGAAGAAGGCGCGGGCGATGAGGATCGAGGGATGAACAACAAGCGCGGCGAAGACGCATTGGCCCTTCCCTGGGTGCCGATTTCCATCGGCGCGAATTCCAGTATCCCGCGCTATTACCGTACGCGCTTTCGCGGACAAGACCCGGACGGTGACGGCGAGTGCCATGCGCGAGCGGTCGTCGAACAGGAGGTTTCCTCTGGATTTCAGTCTTGGCGGTTGCTGTTGCTCGATTCAGATACCCCCACTGTTCTTAGATCAGTCGGAAGGCGATCTCGACAATCGTTTTGTCTCGAAGAGCGTCATTCCGCGAGGCCAAGCAAAAGCGCCAGTTCGTCTTCTCGACCCACAATGCGAATATCCCCGTACTGGGTGACGCGGAGCTCATCGCCGGGATGTCCGCCGCCGGAGAGGCCGAGGAGGGTCATGCCCGATTCTCCGCGCGGCAGATGGGCTCCATCGGTCTGGAGCCTGAACGAATCCTTGTCGAGGAGATCCTCGAAGCGGGTAAGGACGCATTCGAGCTACAACGCCGGAAGTACGGCTTCTGAGCCCCGAATCGTGTCTGGGAGATCCGAGTGAACCGAACCGAGCTGGCAGACCTGATCCGCAACGGTGAGAGCTCCGGTGTCGAGCTCGAGCGAGACGATGTCGGACCCGAGCGTCTCGCCAAGGAGATGGCCGCGCTGCTGAATCTGGAAGGGGGGCATATCTTGCTCGGTGTTGAGGACGGTGGGATCGTGACCGGCCTGACCCGCGATCCGAAACAGGCCGAAGAATGGGTGATGGAGGTCGCACGCACCCATCTCCGTCCAGCCGCCATCCCTTTTTGGGAGACCGTCCCCTGGGAAGAGGGAAAGATTATCGGTGTCGTGTCCCTGCCCGAGGATGCGCCGGACAAGCCCTACAAGGCCAAACGCGGCTCGGCCTGGGTGACCCAGGTGAGGGTCGGAACCACGACCCGCGACGCGAGCGATGAGGAAGAGGCCCGGCTCTACATGCAGTCCGGGCGCTTGCAGTACGATCGCAAACCCGTTCCGGGCGCAGGTCTCGACGACTTGGATCGGCGCCGGCTCGTCAACTACTTCCGCGATATCCGGCAACAGGACTGCCCCGAAGCCGATGACACCGATAGCTGGCAGCGGCTCCTGGTCAATACCGAGTTGATGGTCGATGAGGGTGCTCGCGTCATACCAACCGTAGGCGGACTCTTGCTGTTTGGCGAAAGACCGAAGAGGTATTTGCCTCAGTCCGGTATATCTGCGGTCGCCTACACCGGCACCGAGAAGGATTACAATGCCAAGGCCGGGCCGAGAACACTTCGCGGGCCAATCGTTTCGTTACTTACTGCGCCGTCGGAAGGCCCATTACAAACTGATTCCTACGTGCCCCGCAGCTTCTCCGAGACCGACGGGGCTCTGGAAGCCGGCATCATCGCTCAAGCCCTTGACTTCGTGCGCCGAAACACTGAGGTCCAAGCCTGGATCGACGGTGACGGTGTGCGCCGCGAGCGCTGGGACTATCCGTTGGATGCCGTGCGCGAGACGCTGGTCAATGCGGTAGCCCATCGGGACTACAGTATCACCGTTATCGACATCGAGCTTGCGCTCTATGCCGACCGTTTGGAGGTGATCTCCCCCGGACGGTTACCCAACACTGTCACTGTCGAGAAGATGCGTGCCGGCTACCGGGCCTCGCGTAACGAGCTCATCAAAGAGGTTTTGCGCGACTATCGTTACATCGAGACTACCGGCCTCGGCGTCCCACGCAAGATCATTCTGGGTATGCGAGAGCACAACGGGACCGAGCCCGATCTGATCGAGGAGGACGACCGATTTATCGTTCGCCTTAGGAAGAGGCTCGGCGTTGCTTGCTCGTACCGAGTTGGGGAATAATTTTCAGCTTGGATTCTGTGGTTGCGGTCCGCGTTGGGCCATGTCAACGAGTTAAGAGGTTTTCAAACATGAAACGGCTCATAGGTCTTTGTGCGTGTCTCGTGCCACTTTTCGTGGCCGCGGGTGAATTCAGCTCTACCCTCGTGGTGCAGACGGGCTTTCTGCGGGAGGGCGACCTGATCGTCCGCAACATCACGGACCTGGTGAGCAAGAAGACCTGCATGACCTTCTACATCCGTACCGCCGGAACCAGCCCGATAACCGACTGCTACGATGTGATCGGCGAGTTCGGTGCCGATGTCCGCCAAGCAGCCCACCTGAAGGAGGGCGATCTGATCATCCGCAAGGTCGAGGACACCAAGAATAACCGCGCCTGCCTCGTCGCTTACATCAGCACCCCCGGCACCTCGCCGGCAGTGCACTGTTACACGACCGCACACCGTTTCAAGGAGGGGCTGCAGATCGACAGTCATCTGCGCGAGGGGGATCTGGACGTGGACCGGATCACGGACGCGAGCGCTGCTACCACATGCCTGGTTGCCTTCGTGCGGACCAAGGGAACGGCTCCCTCGACCTTTTGCTATCCGAGCGTTCCGCAAGGAGTTGGGCCACTGCGCCAGGAGAACGACCTGAGGGCCGGTGATCTCGTGGTCCGCAAGATCACCGATGGCGCAAACAACAAGGTGTGCCTGGTGAGCTACGTGAGCACGCAAGGCACCTCATCGCGGATGTTCTGCTTCGATCGCTAGTTTTTCCCCAGCGGGCGAAAGGCCGGAGCAGATCCCCAATCGTTGGGGGATGGTTTTCCAGAATCACCGGATGAACGGGGGCTGCCCCAATCCCTCGACGGAGGGGGGGGGGCTGTCCAATCACCCGACGAGGGTGGTGCCGAGCTCCAGTCGCCGGAGGAAGGCGGCGGGGCTGCAGGCTGCTGCCGTTGCGACTCGAGCTCTTCGATGCGCCGCTGGAGCGCTTCGATCTCGCTGTTGTCCTGCACCGGCGCCTTGGCCGCCGGTGCAGGAGCGGCAGGGGCTGGCACCGCGGCGCCGCCGGGGCGTCCGGGCGCTCCATAATAGCCCGGAGGTCCCGGAGGTGCATAGGGAGCACCCCCCCCGTATGGGCCTGGACCATATCCGCCCCAAGGACCGCCTCCTCCGTAAGGTCCGCCCCAGGGCCCGCCTGCACCATAGGGCCCTCCCCAGGGACCACCGTAATCGTCGTCGTAGCGGTCGTTGCCGCCACCCATCCATCTGCCCGGGTTCATCATATCGCCAAAATCGAAGGCTCGGCCTTCGGGGCTGTACATGAGCGAAGCGCCCATGACCCCGGCGACAGCAAAAAAGGCAAGTAGTTTTGGTATCTTGGGTAACACTGCAGATGGTTCTCCTGTGAACTTTACCGGTGCGGACTGATCGTCGGCACTCGGCGGACTTTCGATCGGGATGCACGGGATCGTGAATTCGAACGCCCGTTTTCTTAACATCGCATCGACTCGGTAGTCAACCGGCCCGACGGACTCTGGCAACAAGGACTTCATTCGCCTCCATGGGCATGCGTCCGATCCCGGCGATCGCGGTGGTGAAGGTGATGACCCTGGCCGCCCTCCGCGCCCGAAAAGGGGGCTTCTCTCGACGCCTGTGAGGTTTTTTTCTGACCAGATTCCGCGCGCATGTCCCGCACCTGGTCACGCAGCCAGCCGATCCAGGGATCGATCCCTTCGGGGTCCCTGGTGGTGATCTCCAGAAAGGGTACCAAGGTCGCCAATCGACGCAGGTACTGCTCTGCGCGCACCGGACTGAACTCGGTCAGATAGGGCAGCAGATCGGATTTGGCGAGTAGCACCAGGTCGGCGGCCCGGAACATCACCGGATACTTGGCGGGTTTGTCGTCTCCCTCGGGGACCGAGAGCAAGGTGATGTTTTGGTGCTGACCCAGGTCGAAGCTCGCAGGGCACACCAGATTTCCCACATTTTCGATGAAGAGCAGATCGATTTCGTCGAGATCGATCTCATGCAAGGCATCGTGGACCATGTGAGCATCCAGGTGGCAGGCGCTGCCGGTAGAGATCTGCACCGCCGGAACGCCGTGCGCACGGATGCGCTCGGCGTCGTTTTCGGTTTCCAGGTCGCCTTCGATTACGGCCATCCGCAGCTCGTCTCCCAGAGCTTCGATGGTCGCCTCCAGGAGGCTGGTCTTCCCCGCACCCGGAGACGACATGAGGTTGAGCGCAAGAACCCCATGGCGTTCGAAGTGCTCGCGGTTGTGCATCGCTTGGTGGTCGTTCTCCGCAAGAAGGCCCGCGGCCAATGTGACCTCGGCACGAGATCCCTCGGTATGGACAGTCCTGCCGTCCGGCACGACTCGGTCCGGATTGTTGCCGGTAATGCTACAGCCACAGGAATCGCACATGCCGAAATCTCCTCATGCTCCGGTGATTTTCAACCTTTACTGAAGAATACAGCAGGATTGCCCAGTTTACCCGCTCGGGTGCTGGTCCGGGATCCTGAGAGCCAAGCTCGCGAGGAGCATTTCCTCGCCGCTGATCACCCGGGCTCGGAAACCGCCGCAGCGTCCGCAAACGAGTCGATTGGGCCTTGCCGGCGTCTCGGCCCCGCACTCGCTGCAGTGCACGCGCACTGGAATGGCTTCGATGTCGAGCACTGCAGATTCGGCGAGCGTACCGGCCGCCGCCAGCGGAAAGGCACTCTTCAGCAGTAACGGCTCGACCCCGGAAAGTGGCCCCACGCGTAACAGGATTCGCTCCACCTCCGTCGCCCCCTGCTCCTGTGCAATGGATTGGACCTGTTCGAGCAGGGCCAGACACACGGAAAGCTCATGCATGTCTCGAGTCGGTCTTGATTCCCATCATTGGAAAAGGGGAAAATTCTGAATTACTGCACGGTTGCCGACATCCACCTGTCCGCGCCGCGACAGGTATGTGATATCCCACAACTCAGCTTTGAGGAGAAAACGATGAGATTGATCCTATTGGGCGCCCCCGGCGCGGGCAAGGGTACGGTGGCCAAGCTGCTGACCGCCATTGACGGTTCGGTACAGATCTCCACCGGCGACATTCTGCGGGCAGCGGTCAAGGATGGCACCGATCTGGGTAAACAGGCCAAGGCTTTCATGGATGCCGGGGATCTGGTCCCGGACGAGCTTATCATGGGGATCATGAAAGAGCGCTTGAAGGAGGATGACTGCCAGGCCGGGTTCCTGCTGGACGGCTTTCCGCGCACGATCCCTCAGGCCGAGCAGCTGAAGGTCCTGTTGGCGGACCTCGGCATCGTGCTGGACGCGGCCATCAATTTGGTCGTACCGAGAGACGTGATCCTCGATCGGCTCACCACCCGCCGGACCTGCGTCGACTGCGGGGCCATCTACAACGTCAAGTCGGCGCCCACCAAGGTCGAGGGCGTGTGCGACAAGTGCGGCGGGAAGGTCGTACAGCGTGACGACGAGACCGAGGAGGCCATTTCCAATCGTCTGGACGTCTACAACGAGAAGACCGCCCCCCTGGTGGGCTTCTATCGGGATGAGGGACTGCTGTACGACGTGACCGCCACTTCCAGCGATGCCGTCGTCGCGGCGATACGCGAGCGCGTCGGCGCCTGACGGTCTCCGATGATCGAAGCGGCGGGCAGCCTTTGCCCGCCGACCCTCCTTTCCAGCCCGATTTTCGGGTATCTTTGAGAGTGCCTCATCCACGCGACATTCGAGACCCCTCTGAACGTCATGGCACGCGGAATCCATCTCAAAGAGCTCAGGTCGACCGACCTGGAAGCGATCGGCGTGCCGGACGATGGGCTATTTCCGGCGAAGGACGGGGAGGAGAGACGCTCCCACAGCCTTCTGGAAGAAGTCGATCCGGTCCTGTCACGAACCCTGCGGGAGATGCGCGAAGGTCTGGAAGCGACCCTTCGACTCATGGAGGAAGCCCTTTCGTCCGATGTCTCGGCGCAAGCGCCGTCATCGACCGGCGAGGAGTGAGAGCTTGTGAAAAAATCGGACGCCTACTGCGGACGCCCCTGAACGTCCGCTACTGCGTTGACATACGTGAAAATGACGGTCACTTAGTCCACTAAGCTCGCGCCATTTTCACGTACGGTGCCTTGTCTCGAACGCCCAGAGACCCCCTCGCTACGGCGTCCGAATTTTTCACAAGCTCTGACTCCCGGGGGCGTGACTCGTTGGGGGCGAATCGGCGAGAGGATCGTTGCCCATGGGCCCCGCTCATCGGCATGCCTTTGCCGGTATGGCAGGGCCGTTCCCTCCGTCAGGGGGTGTGCACAGACATCCGTACCCCAGGTGAAGTGCGGTTGACGTTCCGTCGAGCCGATCCTAAATTTCGGCATCGACGACAACCACCACCCCACTGGAGCGACCCCGAATGCTGCAGCCCGGAGACATGGCCCCCGAGTTCTCACTTCCGGACGCCGACCTGGACCGCGTCAGTCTGGAGCAATTCAAAGGCAACAACCACGTCGTGCTGTATTTTTATCCCAAAGACGATACACCGGGCTGCATCATCGAGGCCCTGGAGTTCACCGATCTGCAGCCCGACTTCGAGGCCCTGGATGTGCAGATCCTCGGCATCAGCAAGGACAATTGCGGCAGTCACGGCTCCTTCCGCGACAAGCACGGCATCGATGTGCGCCTGCTGGCGGACCCCGAGGGGGAAGTCTGCGATTCCTATGGTGTCTGGCGCGAGAAGGAAGCCCACGGTGAGAAGCGCATGGGTATCGTTCGCTCCACCTTCATCGTCGACAAGGAGGGCAGGATCCGCCATGCCCTGTACGACATCAAGCCGAAGGGCCACGCGGCCCGGGTGCTGGAGCTGGTGCAGGGGTTGGAGGCTTCGAAATGAGAGCCCGACGCTAGCGTGAAGCTCCGCAGCCAAATACTCGTTCTGCTCCTCGTATTCGGCCTGGTACCGTTACTGATCTCGGTCTTTCTCAATCTTCCGCTGGTCCTGAAGCGCACTGCGTTCATCTACCAAAAGGCCTACCTGCAGAACCTCCGCGCAGATTTCCGCGACCTGGATCAGCACCTGGCGAGCCGCCGCGAGATGATACGGTTTCTCGCGAAGCTCCCTGAGCCGAGCCTGCTTCTCGGCGAGCAGGGAAACAACGACCAAATCGACCTCGCCCGTGCCCGCTACACGGGCTGGGTAAACCAGATCCTCGACGATCAGCCCGATATCGTGCAGATCCTCTTTCTCAGCGCGGAAGGTCAGGAGCGCTTCTGGCTGGAGAGAGACGAAAAGACCCTTCTGTGGCATCCGACGGCCAAGCTCCCGGAACGACCGAGCGAGCAGCTTCTGGAAGCCGGCCTGCGCATGAAGGCCGGCGGGGTCATGGTCAGCCGCATCCGCATCGACCCGCTTGCGGGGGTCGAGGATCCTCGCAAGCTCATGACCTTGAACCTGGTCAGCCCGATCGGCGGCGGCCCCGAGGGCAAGGCGATGGGCCTGGTGGTGATGACCATCGATGTCGGCGGCTTGGCCCAGTTCTACCGCGACACACTCTGGGTCAACAGCAACGGAAGCTATCTGCGCCCGCGGCAGCCGTTCAGCGAGAAGCCGGAGGCCTTCGCCGACTTCCCCGGATTGGCAGGGATCTTCGCCGCCGGAAATCTCGCGCTCTGGAAGGGCAACCAGGGCCGGCAGCTGATTTGGGTCCCCATGTTTCTCACCGAGAACGGACGCCCCCTGTGGGTCGGGCGCGAGGTCGATCCCTCTCCCATCGAGAACTTCCGCGATGCGCTGATCGTGCGTGTGGTCACGATCGTCCTGCCGATGATCTTCCTGGTCATGATCATGGCCCGTTGGATCGCGTCCCGCGCGGAGCACTTCGGTCAAGCCCTCGCAAAAGGGCTCGCCCGGGTGCTGCGCGACGGCGAGAGCGTGCGCTTCGACTGGAAGGGTCCCCAAGAGCTCGCGGAGCTGGGCGACCAGCTCACCACGCTCGCCGAGGTCCACGTGGCGCACCTCCGGAAGGCGCGTGAGCACACGCGCGAGCTGGAGCAATCCAACCACTACAAGTCGGAATTTCTCGCGAATGTCAGCCACGAGCTGCGCACGCCGCTGAACTCCATCCTTCTGTTGTCCAAGATGCTCGCGGATCAGAGCACCGGCCTCACCTCGGATCAGAAACGTCAGGCACAAGTAATCCACGAGGCCGGCCGCGACCTGCGCGCAATGATCGACAATATCCTGGACATCTCGCGCATCGATGCCGGGCAGGTAGCAGTGAACCTCGAATGGCTGGAGCTGCAGCCGATGCTGGAAAAGCTGATCCAGCTCGTCCTGCCACAGTTCGAGGACAAGGGGCTCGCCCTGGAGCTCCAGGTCGATGAGGCGGTCCCGAAACAAATCTACAGCGACGGGGACAAGCTGCGTCAGGTTCTGAAGAACTTCCTGTCGAATGCGGCGAAGTTCACCGAGCGCGGCGGCGTCACCCTCCGGGCCGAATGGGTCGACCAGAAGAGCTGCCCACTGGTGCTGAGCGTCGCGGACACCGGAATCGGAATCGCCGAGGACAAGCAACAGGTCATTTTCGAGGCCTTTCAACAGGCCGACGGCTCCACACAACGCCGCTACGGCGGGACCGGCCTTGGCCTGTCCATCAGTCGTGAGCTTGCCAAGCTGCTGGGCGGGAGCATCAGCGTCGAGAGCGCAGAGGGGCAGGGCGCGCGTTTCTCCCTGGCGATCCCGGTGACGCTCGACCCCCGTCACCTGGATGCCGACCGGATCATCCATGCGGTCGAGCCGCAGACGCCTGCGTCTAAGGCAGCTCCGCAAGAGCCGCCTCCCCCAGAGCTGCCACTTCCGGAGCCGCCGGATGTGCAGCCCTTTGCGGGACATTGGGTCCTTCTGGTGGAACGGGAGGTCCAGGGCCTCGTCGCCGAGGCGGCCGCGCTCGAGTCCCTGGGACTCGGGGTACAGACTGCAGCCGATGCGGACGAGGCCCTGGAGACTCTGCAGGAGGATCAGGAATGCGCCCTGGTTCTCCTGGCCACATTGATGTCTGCAGAGAATACCTGTGATACGATCAGGAAAATTCGAGACAAAGAGCAATATCGGAAGATCCCGATCCTCGTGCTGGGTGCGCCGGCGGATGCGCTCGACGAAGCACGCTTCCGCGCTGCCGGTGCGGACGGCTTCATCGCCAAGCCCGTGGACCAGCAGCAGATCGTGGCATTTCTGAGCGTGAGACTTGCGTCCTCCTCCTGAGGAAAGAAAGCGACAGACGGCATGAATCGCTATTCGGGCTTCAAGCTCCTCATCGTCGACGATCACGCCCACAACCTCTTCACCCTGCGGACGCTGATCGAGCAGCACATGGATGTGACGATCCTGGAGGCCATTTCGGGCCAGCAGGCCATCGACGTCACGCTGCAACAACCGAACATCGACCTCATCATTCTCGACGTGCAGATGCCGGAGATGGACGGGTTTCAAACCGCATCCCTGCTCAAGCTGCGCAAGCGCACGCGAGACATCCCCATCATCTTCCTCACCGCCGCCTTCAAGTCCGAGGAGTTCCAGCAGCGGGGTTACGCCGTCGGTGCGGTGGACTACCTGCTCAAGCCCATCGAAGACAATCAGCTCATCAACAAGATCAGCACCTACTTCCGGCTGATCGAGAAGGAGCGCAATCTCAACCGGGTGCTGGAGCAGAAGGTCGCCGAGCGTACCGCAGAGCTCGCCCAGGCCAACCAATACCTGGAGAACATCATCACCCACATGGGCGAAGCCCTCCTGGTCCTCACCCCCGAGGGCGAGATCAAGATGGTGAACCCGACCGCTTGCCGGATGCTCGACTACAAGGAGGAGGACCTCCTGGGCATGTCGATCGGGGACGTGTTCGAAGAGGAGGGCGACGAGCAGGCGGGAGCCTTCATGGGGATCTGGCTGGAAGCCCTGATTCGCACTGGCGCGTTGAGCAAGATCGAGGCACGCTTCATTGCCAAGGACGAACGCCGCGTGCCCATCCTCTTTTCCCGCACCGCCGTGAAAGACCCCGACGATCAAATCACAGACATCATCTGTATCGCCAAGGACATGACGGGCTATGTACGCATCGACGAAGAGGGGGCCTTCGAGATGTCGCAGCGCAGGAAGGCGCAGACGAGTTAGGAGGAGCAGCCGATGACCGATTTCATCAACTCCGATGTGCCGGAGAACGAAGATACCGCATTGACCGCCAACGCCCTCAAGGCGATGGCTCACCCTCTGCGTTGGAAGATCCTCTGCTCCCTCGGAAGCCGGGAGCTGTCGGTCGGGGAGATCGTGGAGCGTACCGGAACCTCCCAGAGCAACATCTCCCAGCACCTCGAGCAGCTGCGCAACAAGAACATCGTAGCTGCGCGCAAGGAAGCGAATCGTATCTACTACCGCATCCGCAACCCGCAGCTACTGGATCTGATCGGCATCATGCGCGAGGTGCTCTGTCCGGCGAACCTCGACGACCGTTATCCACACTGACTGCGCGAGCCGCCCGTGGCTCGCTTCGGGACATGGATTCAGCTCCGGACCGGCAGGAGCTGGCGGACGAGGCTCACCCAGTAGCGCACACCGATCGGGATGATGCCGTCGTTGAAGTCGTAGTCGGGATTGTGCAAGGGCCGACCATGAGCGCCCTCGGTGCCGTTGCCGATCGTCCCGTAGGCACCCGGGCAACGCTCCAGCATCCACCCGAAGTCCTCGGCCCCCATGGTGCGGGGTAGGTCCCGGCACACCCTTTGCGGCCCCACCGTTCGCTCCATGGCAGCCAGGGCCCACTGGACCTGCGGCTCCGAGTTGACGGTGGCACAGTAACGGCGCTCGTAGCTCAGTACCGCTTCGACGCCGTGGGCGACGGCGATCGCCTCCGCCATCCGCCGCATTCCCATCTCCAATCCCGAGCGTACCTCTTCACGGAAGGCACGCACGGTTCCGGCCAAGGTGACCTCGGCGGGGATGACATTGGTCGTGTGGCCGCCCTGGATGCGGGTGACGCTGAGCACGCCCGATTCCAGAGGGTCCGTTCTCCGGCTGATGAGGGTCTGCCAGGCACCGATGATCTGGGCGGCGACGACGATGGGATCCCTTGCCGTGTGCGGGTAAGCGGCATGCCCCCCCACACCGGTGAGACGCAGCTCGAAGAAGTCGGCGGACGCCATCACCGGACCCGCGCGTACTCCCATCAGGCCTGCCTCCATTCCGGGCCGGTTGTGCAGTCCGAAGACCGCCTCCATCGGAAACCGCTCGAACAGGCCCTCGTCGACCATACGCTTGCCGCCGGCCAGGTTCTCCTCGGCGGGCTGGAAGATGAAGTGAGCCGTCCCGCGGAAGCCGCCCTGCTCGGCCAGGTACTGCGCGGCGCCGAGGAGCATGGCGGTGTGACCGTCGTGGCCACAGGCGTGCATGCGCCCGGCGTATCGGGAGGCATGGGGCAGACCGGTGCTCTCGCTCAGCTCCAAGGCGTCCATGTCCGCCCGCAGACCCAGGGTCCGCCCTTCCCCCGAGCTCAGGGTACCGACTACCCCGGTCCCCGCCAGGCCGACGTCGACTTCGAACCCCATCGCCCGCAGTCGCTTTGCCACCAAATCCGACGTGCGCCGCTCCTCGAAAGCGATCTCCGGGTGGGCGTGCAGATCCCGGCGGAGCTCGACGAGCTCCGCGACCAGCCGTTCGAGAAAGGGGTCATCGGTCATGGACATTTCGATGTCATGATCACGAGTAATTCCAAAAGTCCGGACCATCTTGGTACTCTTGCCCGGTCGGCACAAGAACGGAGGAAGACACATGCAAGAGCCAGAATGTCCGAAGACCGGGCCCTACGCCCTCGAGCTGGATGCCGGGACCTACTGGTGGTGCGCCTGCGGCCGCTCCGGGAATCAACCCTTCTGCGACGGATCCCACCATGGGACCGGCTTCGAGCCCCTCGAGGTGGAGCTCGCGGAGGCACAGAAGGTCTGGCTGTGCGGCTGCAAGCGCAGCGGCACCAAGCCCATGTGTGACGGCACGCACAAGAAGCTGATCTAGGGAGACGTCGATTTTTGGCCGTCCCGGCCAATAATGGACACTCGAATCATGGCTCACAATTGACGACACGCGGGGATTGCTGAATCCAATGTTGGACCCAAAACGTCTCGACGATCTTGCCCAGCGCCTTTCCGGTAGCCTCCCGAAAGGATTGCAGGCATTGCAGGAAGACATCAACCGCAATCTGCACGCCTCACTCCAGGGGGGGCTCGCCAAGCTCGATCTGGTCACCCGCGAGGAGCTGGATATCCAGTCAGCGGTGCTGGCCCGCACCCGGGAAAAGCTGGAGGGGCTCGAGGCGCAGGTGGCGAAGCTGGAGCAACAGCTCGGTATCTCCGAGGGGCCGAGTGAGACGCCCGAGAAATCCGGTTGAGCTCCTGTCGAGCCTCAGTTGAGTCTCTGCGTTCTCCACAGCCGCGCGCGGGAAGGGATCGAGGCACCGGCAGTAACGGTGGAGGTGCACCTCGCCGGCGGTCTTCCGGCGCTCTCCATCGTCGGCCTGCCCGAGATGGCGGTAAAGGAGAGCAAGGACCGTGTCCGTGGGGCTTTGCTCAACGGACACTTCCAGTTTCCGGCGGGACGGGTAACCATCAACCTGGCTCCGGCGGACCTGCCGAAAGAAGGCGGGCGCTTCGACCTGCCCATCGCCCTCGGTGTCCTCGGGGCCTCCGGTCAGATCCGAGCTGATGGCCTGAGCCGAATCGAGATGCTCGGAGAGCTCGCCCTCTCCGGGAGCCTGCGTCCGGTTACCGGCGTCCTACCTGCGGCCCTGGCCGCCAGGGATGCGGGAAGGGCCCTCATCCTGCCCGTGGAAAACGCGGACGAGGCGGCTTTGGTGAGCGGGCTCACCATCCACCCGGCAGACCATCTGCTTCAGGTCTGCGAGCATCTCAACGGTACCGCCCTGCTGCCCCCCTACGAGCGCCTGGCCCCGGGCGAATCCGCGGTGGAGTATCCGGACCTGAGCGAGGTGCGCGGCCAGGAGCAGGCGAAGCGCGCCTTGGAGATCGCAGCGGCGGGGGCCCACAGTCTCTTGTTTCTCGGCCCCCCGGGTACCGGAAAATCCATGCTCGCCAACCGCCTGCCCGGTATCCTGCCGGGCATGACCGAGGCCGAGGCACTCGAAGCGGCCGCCGTTCGCTCGGTGAGCGGGCGGGAGCCCTTCGATCCGCGAAACTGGCGCCAGCGTCCCTTCCGTGCCCCTCATCATACGGCATCGGGTGTCGCCCTCGTCGGGGGCGGCAGCAATCCGCGTCCGGGCGAGATCTCCCTGGCCCATCGCGGCGTGCTCTTCCTCGACGAGCTCCCGGAGTTCGACCGTCGTGTCCTGGAGGTGCTCCGTGAGCCTCTAGAATCCGGACATATCCATATCTCCCGCGCCGCTCGACAGGCCGAGTTTCCCGCACGATTCCAGCTCGTCGCGGCGATGAACCCCTGCCCCTGCGGTTACCTCGGTGATCCCAGCTCCCGCTGCCGCTGCACCGCCGAGCAGGTGGCCCGCTACCGCGCCCGGATCTCGGGGCCCCTCCTGGACAGGATCGACCTGCACGTGGAGGTTCCGAGGGTACCGGTGAGCCAGCTCAGCGCGCCGGAAACAGGCACCATAGAGAAGAGCGGTCAAGTGCGTGCCCGCGTGGAGGAGGCGAGGAAGCGACAGCTGGACCGCGCAGGCAAGCCCAATCAGGCACTCTCGCCGAGCGAGCTGGAGCGCACCTCCCCCCTCGACGAGCCCGTACGGCGTCTGATGAGTCAGGCCCTACAACGGCTCGGCCTGTCGGCCCGCGCCTACCACCGAGTGCTCAAGGTCGCCCTCACCATCGCCGATCTCGCCGGCAGCGACCGAATCGAGACGACGCACCTGAGCGAGGCCATCGGGTACCGGCGACTGGATCGCACTGGATCTTAGCTCTCGGGCTCTCAGGGCCGACCCAGCAGGAAATAGCCGGTCGCGTCCCCTTCTCCGCTCAGACCCAGGCCCAGATAAGCGGGACCGAGCCAGGTATCTGCGCCGAGAAAGATGCTGCTTCCGAAGCGAGTCTTGGGCTCGCTCAGGACGTCCAGAGTATCGCGCATCGATCCGACTTCCAGCGAGCCTCCGAGGTAGATTCCCCGCCCCAGCGGAGGCGTCATCGTCGCGATCCGGCGATAGTAGATCAGCTCCCCAAAAGCGACCTGGTTGCCTCGGAACTGCTCGTTTGCGTACCCGGAAAGCTCCTGAAAGCCGCCCAGTGTGAACTGATCGTAGAATGGCATATCGCTTCCGAAGCTGCTTCCCAGCTCCATCCGCCCGACCAGCGTGTTGTTGCCGAAACTCTTCGCGCCGGTCCAGTCGGCCGACAGGCGGTTATAGCTGACGTCTGCCCCCAGGGCCGTCTGCGGGGAGAAGAGGTCCAATGCCAAGCGCGTACCGCTACGCGGCACATATCGGCTGTCGAGGGTATCCCAGCGGAGACTGGCACGCAGCCCCGACTCGTTGTTGTTGCTCTCCGGTAGGGATGGCTCTCCAGTGTCGAGCTTGGTCTGCGCATTGCCGAATGCCGCACCGATGCGCAGCTCCGCCCGATTGTCGAACAGGGTGCTCCCGGCATCGATGCCGATCGCGAGGCGGGTCAAGTCGTAGCGGGCGATGCGCTGAGAGTCTTCGAAGACGCTGATCGGACTGCGGCTGACATCGAAGTAGGGCGCGACGAAGCCTGCACGATCGAGGCGAAGAGGTTGATACAGCTCCGAGAACAGCTCCAGCTCGTTGCCGAGCTGCAACGATGTCAGCCACTCACCGCCGAGCGCGTTGAGCCAGGTGCGGCGATAGGTGCCACGCAAGCCAAAGCGGTTATCGCCGCTGAAGTCGGAGCGGAAGCCGAGGCCGAAGCTCGCATAGCCAGGCCCCCAGGATTTTTCGATCACATGGACGGTAACCAGATTGCGACCGGCGATGCGGTCGACCTGGTAGCCTATGCGCTCGAAATCGCCGCGGCCGTACAGATCCTCGATGTCGGATTCGAGCCGGCGCCGATCCAGCACTCGTCCCTGCTGGTTTTTGATCAGCGGCTCGAACAAACTGGCATTGACCCGATCGGCGCCGACGATGCGTACCTCGTCGATTTTACCGGCCGCATTCTGTGGGCTCGGCCGGCCTGCCCGCCAGGCCGCATATGCCTTCGGACCGAGGCTCAGGTGCGAGAGGCGCGAAGCGGCAGCTCGGGCAGCGCGCTCGCCCGCCGCGATCGCCTCGGCGGCACGCCTGAAATCGCCGGAGCCGATGTCGCTCAGGTCGGGTTGGATCAGAATATCCCGGCTACGATTGATCTGGGCCAGTGAGCGTTGGACGTTTTGCTCTGTCAGGATCGCGACCATCTGTCCCATTACCCCGATAATGCTCTGCAACTGATCGCGGGGGAGATACGTGCCACCCACGTTAACGGCGATCACGAGATCCACACCCATGTGTCGCGCAACGTCCACCGGCAGGTTCCTGACCAAAGCGCCGTCGACATAGAGCTGGTCGTCGATCTCGACCGGCGCAAAAATCCCGGGCAACGACATGCTTGCGCGCATCGCCTTCGGCAACGATCCGGTCGAGAACACCTTCATTTCCCCATTCTCCAAATCGGTTGCCACGGCACGGAACGGAATCGGGAGCTCGTCGAAGTGCTCCACGAGCTCTCCGTCCTTGACGAGATCGGCGAAAAACAGCTCCATCTTCTGCCCGGCCAACGCCCCCTTGGGCAAGCTCACTCGACCGGCGCGTACGCCGACGGTGAAGTCCCAGGTCGGCTGCTCGGTATCCGCTTTGCGGCGCATTGGCCATTTGGTCCGTTCCGGCTCGTCGACGAACAGATCGTCCCAGTCCGCGGTGGTCAGCTCCGTTTCCAGCCTGTCCACATCGACCCCGCTGGCGTAGGCGCCGCCGACGAGGGCGCCCATGCTCGTGCCGGCAATGGCTGCGATCGGAATCCGCATCTCCTCCAGTACCTTCAGCACGCCAACGTGGGCTGCACCGCGGGCACCACCGCCGCTGAGAACCAGGCCGATCCGGGGGTGAGCCTCCTGTGTCGCGAGCACCGGAAGGGAAAACAAGAACAACAATGACAGCGACAATAGGCGCTTCACGGGGAGCCTCCGCGACTATCTTGTAACGATCGAGATTGTCACCCGCGGGAGTCCTGTCCGCTACTTTGGAGGATTCAGGGGCCGAAGTGCACGCGGCAAGAAAATTCACCGTCAGGGCCGCCAACATCAGAGCCGAGGAAATCGTGCTCGCGTTCGCGATGCCAGTGGGTCGAGCCTTGACCGATATTCGGCACGTCGCTAATGTCTCACTCCAAGTTGCCATGGGGCAGGTGGATTTGCGATCCATCCGAGGTAACTCGTTTGAGCACCGAGGTTCGGCAATGTCGACAACACCGAGTAGCAATTCCGTGTCCCATGAGCCCGCCACCCTGTTGCCATCAGGGTCCGGCACGGCCACCGGCTCGCTACCAGGCAACGTTTACAGGCGCAGTATCCAAGCCCTTTCTGACGTCCTCAACATGAATGTCGCGGCTGGCTTGTCATCCGCTGAGGCGGCAAGGCGTCTCGATTCCCACGGCCCGAACAAGCTGGCCGAGACGAAGAAGGCGTCGCCGCTGGCGATGTTCCTGGGCCAATTCGTCAATCCGCTTTTGATCATCCTGCTGGTCGGCGCGGCGATCTCCGGCTACACCGGCCACTGGGTCGATGCGATTGCGATCTTCGTCATCGTGCTGATCAACGCGTCGATAAGCTTCCTGCAGGAATTCAAGGCCGAGCAGTCCCTGGCCGCGCTCAGCGAGATGGCCGCGCCGATGGCCGATGTTCGCCGCGACGGCGACTGGCGGGAGGTCCCGGTCCGTGACATCGTTCCGGGCGATCTCCTGCGCATCAAGGCCGGAGACATCCTCGCCGCCGACGTGCGTCTGGTTGAAGCCAATCGCCTGCAGATCGACGAGGCGGCGCTGACCGGCGAGTCCGAGCCGGTGGACAAGCACGATCAGGTCATCGAGGGCGAGACCGAGGTGGTCCTGGCCGAGCGCTTCAACATGGGCTTCAGCAGCACCCTGGTCACCAATGGCAGCGGGATCGGGCTGGTGACCGCTACCGGGATGGACACCGAGGTCGGTCATATCGCCGACATGATGGCTACCGCCGAGCAGCCGAAGACACCGTTGCAGGAGCGCATCGAGAGCCTGTCGCGAATCCTGATCGGCGCCGCGCTGCTGGTCGTCGCCGTCGTCATCGGTATAGGCATCGCTCATGGGATGGACGCGATAGAGATGCTGAACACGGCGATCTCCCTGTCGGTTGCCGCGATCCCGGAAGGCATGCCGACCATCGTCACCATCGTGCTGACCCTCGGCTCCCAGGCGATGGCGCGGCAGAACGCCCTCGTCCGGCAGCTGAGCTCGGTCGAGACCCTGGGCACGACCTCGGTGATCTGCTCCGACAAGACCGGCACCCTGACACAGAACCAGATGCAGGTGATGCGGCTGTGGGCAGGCGGCAAGACCTGGACCGTGACCGGGGAAGGTTTCGATCCCAACGGCGCCTTTGTCGATGCAGACGGTAACGAGACCGACGTCGGCGAGGACGAGGACCTGCGGCGGATGCTCGCGGTCTCCGCCTACTGCAACGAGGCGCGCCTGATCGAGGTGGACGGTCGCCCGGCGATCCAGGGTAACCCGACCGAGGGCGCGCTGGTGGTCGCCGCGACCAAGGCCGGCATCTCCCGCGCCGATCTGAAGGAGCAGCAGTACGATACGCTGCAGAAGTTCCCGTTCGACTCCACGCGCAAGATGATGAGCGTGCTGGTGCGCTTGCCGAGCGGGGAGCGTGTCCTGACCGCGAAGGGGGCGCCGGACGTGATCCTCGCGCGCGCCTCCGAGGTCTTGCTGCACGGCGAGGAAGTGGCCTTGACCGCCGAGCGTCGCGCCGAGATCGAGCAGGTCATCGAGTCCTTCGGCGAGAAGGCGCTGCGCACCCTGGCGATCGCCTACAAGCGAGTCTCCGAAGAGATTCCCGACGATGCCGAGGACCACGAACAGGACGTGGTACTGGTCGGCATCCACGGCATCATGGACCCGCCGCGCCCGGAGGTCCCGACCGCGGTGGCCGAGGCCGAGAGCGCCGGGGTACGCACCCTGATGATCACCGGCGATCATGCCGTGACCGCTGCGGCGATCGCAGAGCAGATCGGCATCCGGCACTCGGATGCGCAGACGGTTCATAACGGCGCCGAGGTCGACGCCCTGAGCGACCGCCAACTACAGGAGACGGTCCGCCACGCCGCGGTCTTCGCCCGGGTGACCCCGGAGCATAAGCTGCGCATCGTCAATGCGATGCAGGCCAACGGCGAGGTGGCCGCGATGACCGGGGACGGGGTCAACGACGCTCCGGCCCTGCGCAGCGCCGACATCGGCGTGGCGATGGGCATCGCCGGCACCTCGGTGGCCAAGGACAGCGCCTCACTGGTTCTGCTCGACGACAACTTCTCGACCATCGTCACCGCGGTGCGGGAGGGTAGGCGGATCTACGACAACCTGCTCAAGTTCATCCGCCAGGCCCTGACCGCGAACGTCGCCGAGGTCTCGGCGATCCTGTTCGCGTTCCTGCTGATGGGGGCCGACCCGCTCTTGACCCTGGCGCCTTTGATGATCCTCTGGATCAACCTGATCTCGGACGGCGTCCCGGCGCTCACCCTCGGGCTGGAGCCGCCGGAGCCCGACATCATGCAGCGGGCGCCGCGCGGCCGGCACGAGAACATCTTCGCCGGCGGGCTCGGGCAGCGTATCGTCCTGCGTGGCCTGGCGCTCGGCGGGTTGACGTATTGGATGTTCCACGAGACGCTGGCGGCAGGGGGCTCGCTCGCTTATGCGCAGACCAGTGCGTTCGCAACCCTGATCTTCGCCCAGCTGTGGCACATCTTCGATTCTCGCTCGTCGGTCACCCTCTTCCGAAAGGACCCATTCGGAAATCGAGCCCTGCTCGGGGCGGTCGCGTTCTCGGCTATCTTGTCGCTGCTGGCGATCTACACGCCGCAGGGTAACCTCGTGCTCGGGACCGAGCCACTGGCAGTGCGGCACTTGTTCGAGGTCATCGCGCTTGCCGCGCTGCCGACCCTTGGGCTCTCGGCGCTGAAGGAGATCTTCGGCTTCCGATTCTTGTGACAGAGCAAACGGTGACAGTCGGCCGTTGGAGACCGCGACCGTGGACCTAGATAAACTGTATCAACGCTTGGTGCGCTTTCGATTCGTCAGCGTTATCGCTGTCGTTGCCTCGGGATTCGGCTCGCTTCTGATGTTCATCATCGGGGCAAGCAAGGTCTACCGAGCCTACATGGAGTATGTCTCTCAGAGTATATTCACCGGTGCCGGTATCGCGGCGGGGGCTAATATCGCGATCGTCTACCTGGTCCAGGCCATCGACGCGTTCTTGATCGGGATCGGGTTGATGATCTTCGGCGGCGGAATCTACAACCTGTTTGTTCATACCATCCCCAAGGGACAACGCGGGGTGTTCGGGATCCAGAGCATCGCGCATCTGAAGAGCTTGTTGGCGGAGCTCGTCGTAGTGATTTTGATCGTTAAATTCCTGGAAGAGGCCCTGCACAGCGAAGGTGGCTATCAATGGAATGTCCTGGTCCTGCCGGCGGGGGTGTTGCTGATCGCCATCGCGGTTCGAATCCTGCAGTTAAAGGATTCCGATCATTAGCTGACCCTGTCGAGCCCCGGCTGATCGGCGTGCTTGACCGTCGATGTGCTCTACAACCGTACTCGGTTGCTCTTCACCCTCGGTGACGCCTCCCCTTGCAGTTCCTGAAAGACTGGAGCGCGACTCGGCAGGGGGAAAATCAGGTAGCATGAGCACGCTCCCTGGGAAGACGGAAACCCGAAAGAGCCTCGATCCGCCGGAGGCAGATCAGGCGAGGGGTCCCTCAGCGAGGCGCCAGCTGCTCGATCAGCTCGTTGGCCGCCTCCCCCATGGCCATTGCGAGCGGAAAATCATACTGATTGATGGCGATGAGCACACCTACCCCTCGCATCGGTGCAAAGGCGGCATAGCTGAAAACGCCCTGCATCCCGCCGGCCTTCTGCAGGATCAGCGGACGATCCCCTTGCGGCTGCATCACGACCCAGCCGAGGGCCATCGCGTCCATGTGGCCCGATTCGTCCATTCCATAGACCGGGTCGAGATTGTCCCGAAACAGATAGGCCGCGTGACTGATCATGCGGGCTTCGGCCCCCTTCTCCCCGAAACGGTCGAGATTCCAGGCCAGAAAGCGCAGCATGTCGTTCGGGGTCGAAAGGAGTCCGCCCGACCCGTAGGTCCCGGGAGAGGTCTTGATGTCCGGCAATGGCTCGCCCTTGAAGCCGTGCCCCTGCATCAGGTTCCTGCGCTGCTCGTCTGTGGGGTCGAAGGTCGTCGCCGACCCGACCCGCATCAGGGTGTCGCCACCAGGCTCTGTGCCATCCTTCCGCGTCTTGCAGAATCCTGCGACCGTCGTCTCACCGTTTCGGACTGCACCGGTAAGGAATCGAAGTAATCCTTGTCGGCAGGTGCTGCCGCCGCGGAGCCAGCTCCTCCGCGGAGCCAGCTCCTCCGAGGAGCAACGCGCACAGATTCTATCGATCCTTCTGCTGCTGGAGTTTGAACATAAGGTTTTACACTTGCTCGACATGGACTAACCTTGCGACGGCAATCGGCCATAAGCCGACATCAGACGTGCGAGACTCGGCTCCCCAGTGTAAAGTTTTCTGACACCGTGTCCGGGACCGAGGCTAGGGGCAGCTCCCACGGCCAAAAGCTGCCCGTCAAGGCAGTCCTGTCGAGCGACGGCTTGACGCCGGATTGCCGTCACGGACACCCGTTGGGAAGTCATGGGCCGCTGGGACAAGAAGCGGACACCCGATTCGCAGCGGTCGGCGGGAGCGTTGTCCCATTATGTAGAGTTCCACATAGGTTCCAATTGCGGCCAGCCACCTCACTTCGACGATCCATGAACATCACGAGCCACAGAAACCGACTGAAGGGACTCTACGCTCCCTTGACACGGGTGTTAATTGGGACAAGGCTGACGCCAAATATGGTGACGAGTGCAGCACTAGTGTGTGGCATACTGGCAGCTCATTTTTACTTGAACAGTAATTACCTACTTGGTGCAGTCTTCCTCTTTGCGTCAGGATTGCTGGACCTTATCGATGGCGACATCGCCGCAAAGAAAAACTGCTGCACCAAGTTCGGCGCCGTGTATGATTGGATAGCAGACAAACTGGTGGATGGCTTCGTAATCGGAGCCATCGGAATTGCATATGCAACACCGGTTATTGCGGTTGTGGCGATCACAATGTCGTTGGTGAACACTTTTATCAAATCTGTGACATACAGCGAGATTGGCTATGCATCCCGCAGTGAAGGTAAGATCGATTCCCCATTGGAAAGCGTAGGGATGTTCGGCAGGCCAGAGACCATCATGACCATACTTGTGTTCTCGGTGCTCCACCCTGCGAACATGCTTGGCAGAATAAACCTTTCTGTCGTTCCGTACATTATTGCTTTGTTCACGACAATATCGCTGTGTCAACGTTTATGGTATTTGTATAAGCACTATAATGTGGAGGACAATTGAACAGGCCATTCGTGTGTTTGGTGTCGGAGATTAGCGTCGATGGCAAGTTGACTCTGGCAAAAGGTGTCTCGAGCAGGATATTCATGACGTTGATGGACCACGAGTCGGAAATATTCTTGCATAAGCTGAGGAGCGAAAATGATGCGATCATAGTGGGGAGCAACACCATTAAGATTGATAATTCAAATCTAACCGTGAGATACGTGGAAGGAAAGAACCCTCTGCGTGTTGTGCCTTGCTCCAATGCAAAATTGCCCCTTGACTCGAATATCCTGAACCATGACGCACCAACACTTATCGCAGTATCAGCAAAAGCCGACTCGGAGGATGTCGACGCTTTGAAGAGTAAGGGGGCTGAGGTCGTGGTCTGCGGTAAGGGGGATGCCGTGGATCTGGTGCAATTAGTGGAGGAACTCAGAAGACGTGGGGTAAAAAAATTGATTGTTGAAGGCGGACCAACCTTGGCATATAGCATGCTACGGCAGAAACTGCTGGACGAGATCAAGCTTATCCACATTCCAGTCATAGTCGGTGGTGTTGACACCCCCTCTCTCATTTGGGGAAAAGCGGCCAGCACGCTGAAGGAAGTAGTGCACACGAAGCTCACCAAGCATTACCTCTGCGGAAAGCATCTGATAACAGAGTACACGATTACATACTGAGATTTTTCGTCGGCGCGGCTATGCGATTTTGGCGGTCGCGTACAGCGAAAAGCTGAACTTGCTCCGAAGATCCTAGATAGTGCGAACCACGAGCGCGCGGGAGTCGCAAGACTCCCCCTCACGTTTCGGCGTGCGTTGCCGGGATGATTAGCGGTGGCGGTGTTGGCTCGTTGAACGTCCGCTCTTCGTCTACTTACTGCCGTGCCGGTACAGGACTCGGGTGGCTGCTATGGGTCGATTGCGGACCTTCTCAGTGACCTTTCGAAGGTGTAACAGTATGGGAAGCTTTCACCGTTTCTCACGGCGATGTTCTGGCCCTCTAGCCCGACTTCCGCAACTCGATCCAATTTCAGCGGAATTTCGCGCACTGGGTGCTCCCTAACCATTTGATTTTCGGCTCATGAGAACGCGAAATCCACCGAAATTGCGCTGTAGTGCCGACCTTGGTTGTTGACCCTGCTTCAGATTTCTCTACATCATTGATTTACGATGCCTTGGTGCTGAGAAACCGAGACGTTGGCTTGTAGTGCCGACCTTTGACACCCGGAGCTTGCAAAATCAACCGGTTACGTCCGCGCAGACCCCTG
>Ga0210085_1000247_pt1 | contig 24188 bp, 18 predicted proteins | sample China_Galinas_PW_5_FD_184866 | JGI IMG/M metagenome (GOLD analysis project Ga0210085, IMG submission 184866) | Wetland microbial communities from San Francisco Bay, California, USA, that impact long-term carbon sequestration - China_Galinas_PWC_D1... | ecosystem: Environmental > Aquatic > Marine...
TACGGAATTTTAGAGAGGGCACAGGAAACGTGGATTATGGTGGAACTAGGATCCCGCTGCGCAACCGAAAGGGCGCAGATCGGAAACTCTCCGCCTAAGGTTGCGCGCGCCTGTGCTCTACTCGACTGCTCGTTCTTAGAATTAGAAGCTCGAATGCTCGGTTCACTTCCAGACGGAGGCTAGAATCCGGTGACCGCTTTCGGCTCGGCATCGCATGGTCTGGAGGTCGGCCGTGCTCGGCTCCACGGCGCGGTGGACCGCGTGCGTGCACGAGCGCGACTAAACGTTGCGCTCTCCCGTCTTGCGCCTTCAGAGGTTGGTCTGTCCCCCCGGATGCTGCTCGTCGTGCAGCGCGTAGTACCGAAAGTGCCTTTGTGGTGGGGCTCGAACCATGGAAGCGATGTCTTTGGCGATGCCGTTCGGACCGAGCTGGAACGTGGCCGTCGCGAAGCCAGGTAGGGTGGGCATTGCCCACCTCTCGAGGCTTACTGTGATCCGCTGTCTCGCCTGGTGGGCGATGCCCACCCTACCGGACTAGGTCCGAAGCAGGGCTTTACTAACTTATGGTTGGGTTTGCATCTTCGAGCGATGGGGTATTGGTGCAACGCGCCAAGGTCCGCGGGACCGCGGACCCGACGCGGTTGCGGCGCCAGACCGAAAGGGCGCTGTCCGGTTGCGACGCAAAAGACCTGGGGCTACCTCCGCAGGCGCTGCTCGTCCTCCGTCGCATCGCACCGGCGATGCCGCTGCCGATGGATTACGAACGGGTACACGCTGGCTTCTCGCGATCGCTCGAGACGGAGCTGACCGGCGCGTGTCGCCAAGCGCACCGGCCCTGGCTGAGCCCCGGCACCGACCATGCCGTGGCCGTCTTGTTCGCCGACGAAGCCGAGCTCGCGGCCTGCCTGATTCGCGAAGGTCTGCGTGGGTCGCTGGCGGATCGTTGGTGGAGACCGGCGATCCTGGAGGACTCGACGCTGCCGGAATGGTCGCGCCGATACCTGCTGCCGCGCGGTGACCTGTTGCCGCCGGTGCTGGCGCTCCTGGCCGAGCAAGGTTGGGCGGTTCCTTGGGTTGTGCAGCTCGGCGATTCGGAGCGGGATCTGGCGAGCGCGGCGATTGTCGAAGCCCATGGACTGGCGATCCCGGGCGATCGAGAGGCCGCAGGGACACTGGCCTTCGACGGCGGCGCAATGGCCGAGCCGCCGCCCATCCGGGAGGGACCCGCAGATGCCTGGCAAGAGCTCGCGAGGCGGGTTCCGGAGGTACGTCAAGCGCCGAAATCCCGTTCCGGAGTGCGGCTGCTGGCCGTGGCATTGGGTCTTAAGCGAGATCCGGTATGGACGCGGGGCGCTGGCCTCCGACGGGCACTGTCGGCGCTGGATTACGCGGAAGGAGTTTGGACAGACCAGCTAGTCGGTTCTGTGGCGGCCGGGCATCTCGCAAGGGCATCTCGGGTCGAGCCGCTGTGGGCAGATCCCGATGTGGAGAATCCGGCACGCGCGACGGACGTGGCTCGGCCACGCGGGGCCGGCAAGAGTGCACCGGCAACGCACCCGGAGACTCCCCCCATCAGTGCGCCGGCCAAGGAAGAAGGGCCTTCCACGCCAACCCCGGATCCTGCTCCGGGACCTTTATCCGGCCCGGCTCCTGCCCCGGCGGCGGAGTCACCGGGGCCCGCCCGTGCATTGCCCGACCGGACGGCGAAGGTCGTTGGGATCATCGAGGATGCCGAGTCTCTGGAAGATGCGGCTCCACAACCGGTGGACGTCGGCCCCGGCCGGAGTCGAGCTCGTGTCACCCGGCAGCTGGGTACCGAGCTCGACGATAGAAGGGGGCAACACCCGGGCCCCGCTCATGCGGCGCCGAGTCCGGACGACGGAGACCGGGGGCAAACACCGGCGAGTCCCTCCCAGGCACGCGATGGTGCAGCCGACGATCGCCGAGCTCGTCGAGAGCCGGCATCCTCGACGGCGCAGTCTTCCGCGGATGCCGATCTGGGCTGGTCCGCACCGACGGCAACCTGCGTCGAGACCCGTTGGGGCGGCCTCTTCTACCTCCTGAACCTGGCCCTGGCCCTCGGCCTCTACGGCGACTTCACCCAGCCGCTCCGCCCCGGGATCGACCTCTCGCCGTGGGACTGGCTTGCGCTGGTCGGCCGCACCTGGCTCGGCCGAGCGTTGCTGCAGGATCCTCTCTGGGACCTGCTCGCACAGCTGGCGGGACGCTCGGCGGGGCAGCCGCCGGGCACGGGCTTTGCTCCGCCCGTCCTCTGGTCGGTCCCTGAAGAATGGCCGATGCCCTGGGGCACGGCAGAACCGATCTCGGTTGAAACCCGGCGCGGGCACCTGCAGCTGCACCACCCGGCGGGCTTCGTGCTCGCGGATGTGCCGCGGGAGCCGGGCATGTGGGTGATCGAGCAGGCGCGAAAGCTATGTGTACGCTGGCCGGTGCTGGACCAAGTCCGGCTGCAGCGGATCCCCCGGTGGCCCGGCCGACGGAGAGCCAACATGCGGTTTCGCGTAGGTTGGGGTGAGCTTGCGAGCCCCAGCAGTCGAGCTCGAAGCTTCAGCGCGTCTGCACCGGGCATCGATCTTTGTCCCGAAGCCCGCGAGCGGCTGCCGGCGGACCCCGCCCTGGCCCGCTGGCTGGGCTGGCTGCTGCCCTATCTGGAGGCCCGCCTCGCCCTGGCCCTCGGTGCCGACGCTCTAGCCACCGTCCCGGCCTTGGTCTGCCGCCACCGGGCCCGGGTCGAGATCTCGGCTACGGCCCTGGACGTGCATCTGTCCCTCGCCGAGCTGCCCATTGCATTGCGTATCGCCGGCCTGGACCGCGATCCGGGCTGGATCCCGGCCGCGGGCCGCTCCGTCGCCTTTCATTTCCTATGAACACTCCAAACCAACAACCGCAATCGGCCTCGCGCGAGGCACCGTTCGCGGATCTGCCCCATACCGCCGACGAGCACTTTCGGCTCGCCCTGTTCGGGGTCGTGGCCCACCTGATCGAGGTGTGGGGCGACGGTGATCCGTCGGAGGTCCTCGCCGCCTATCCGTTTCTGCAAGACTATGCGGACGAAATCACGGCAAGCCTGGGCGGCACGCAAACCGACGCCCCGCCCGGTTGGACAACGGGGCATTGGCGCGCGGCTCTGGCCGACTGGGAGAACGCCGCCGGAGCCGGCGACGGGACCGCCTTGCCCTTGACCCGGCTGTTCGCTGCCGGCTTGAGCGGCCTGGAGCTGGAGCTGCTGTTGGCCGTCGGTCTGCCGGAGGAGGACCCGCGCTTCTCCGAGCTGTTCGAGCGCACCACCGGCCGCGATGGCCACCCGACCACCGGCCTGCTGCTCGCCTGGTGGCGCGACGGCGAAGACGGCGCGGACCGCGTCGAGGAAGTACGCCGGGCGGTGCTGAGCCTGGTGCGCAATGGGCTGATCCGATCGCTGAATCCGGAGGCCCCGCGCTCGGAATGGAGTCTGGCGGTGGCGGAGTCGCTGTGGGACAGCCTGCGCGGTGCAGAGCCCGTGGTTCCATGGCTGCGCATCGATTCGCCCGCGGCGCTGACACCGCTTCGCGACTACATCGCCTCGCCGGCGGTACAAGATGCCTGCCGCCAGCTGCCCGACCTCCTGCTGGAGCGCCCGGCACAGGTACTGGCGATTCGGGGTCCGGGTCACAATGGCCGCAAGACCCTGCTCGGCGGTGTCGCCCTGGCGCTCGGCAAGGGGCTCCTGGTCGCCGATGAATCGGTTCTGACAGATGTGCGCCGCTGGTCTCTGCTCGGCGCCCTGGCGGTGACGCTGAATGCACTGCCCGCGGTCGAGCTCGTTATTCCCCCCGGAGAGGCCCGCACCCTTCCGCCATTGCCCTTGCATGCAGGTCCGGTCGCGATCGCTACAGGACGCCAGGGAGGCATCCAAGCCGCGGGCGGGCGCTCGCTCTTGACGCTGGTGCTGCCGATGCCGGACGAGACCTGCCGGCGTCTGCACTGGCAGGCCGCAGCAATCGATCAGACGCCCGAGGTGCTGGACGTGCTGGCCCGTTCGGCCCGCCTGACCAGCGGTGGCATTCGGCGCGCTGCGCCCGCGGCGGCAAGCTGTGCACGGCTCGACGGGCGCAGCGAGATCCGGCCCGTGGACGTGCAGCTCGCCTGCCGTGGCCTGCAGGGATCGCGGCTGGAGACCTTGGCCACGCGCCTGGAGACCGGCGGCAGCCTCGACGACCTGGCCCTGGATGAGCAGACCCGCGAGGACCTGCAGGCCCTGATCGGCCGCTGTCTACACCGCGAAGCCCTGGCAGACCGTTTCCGCCAAGGTGGTGGTGGCGTGCGCGCCTTGCTCTCCGGACCCAGCGGTACCGGCAAGACGCTGACGGCGCGGCTGTTGGGGGCGAGATTGGGCAAGGACCTGTATCGGATCGACCTGTCGGCCACGGTCAACAAGTACCTGGGGGAGACCGAGAAGAATCTGGAGCAGGCCCTCGCCGCCGCCGAGGAGCTGGACGCCATCCTGCTCCTGGACGAGGGGGATGCGCTGATGGCCATGCGCACCGACGTCGGCTCCGCCAACGACCGTTATGCCAACCTGGAGACCAACTTTCTGCTGCAACGCATCGAGACCTTCGAGGGCATCCTGCTCGTCACCACCAATGCCGCGGACCGTATCGACAAGGCCTTCACCCGGCGCATGGACATGGTCGTCCCATTCCGCGCGCCCGACGACTGGCAGCGCTGGCAGATCCTGCAGATGCACCTGGAGGCCCCCTGGCTGGACGACGGCTTGGTGCAGGAGATCGCCTCCCGATGCGCCCTGACCGGCGGCCAGTTGCGCAACATCGCCCAGCACGCTCAACTGCTGGCCCTGCAGAGCGGGAAGCCGATCTCGGAAGAGCACTTGGTGCGCGCCTTGGAGCGCGAGTACCGCAAGACCGGTGCCCTGTCGCCGATCAAGCCCTACGGTGCTACACAGGTACAGACATGGAACTGAGGAGCGGCTTTCCCTGCGTTGATGGGCTTCGTGCCTCAGCCCATCCTACAAGTCTGTGTTTTCCCGTACGATGGGCTGAGCGCAGCGAAGCCCATCAGGGTGTCTTCGCGGTGAGCACCGCGCAATCCGGTAACTTTGTTTCGGCCAATCGCCCGAGTGCGACCATCAGACCGATCCGGGGCGGGCAGCGGTGACCACGCCCGTCCCGCGGACCCGGCCCGGTGTCGCGGAGACCGGGCACCAACCGGCAGCGGCCACCTCGGCCGGGGGCAAGCGCAAGCGCGGCAACGGCCTGATCCAGCATCCCGGAAACAGGCAACCCCCGGCACCGCGGGGGCGCCGGATAAGTACCCTGCTCGCCCCCCATCCCCCGGTCGCCGGTCCGGCACCGGCCGAAGGCGAGGCTGAGGCGGTCGGAGACGGTATTGCCTCCGGGCCCGGGCCGCCGACAGCAGAAGCGGCCGAGCCGGCGGGCGATGCCAACGGCGCTGCAGCAATGCCCGCCCGCGAGCCCGAGCTCCCGGCACAGAGCGCTGTCGGCGCAAGTCCCACACCCACCGGAACTGCTCAGCGCTCCATTGAGACGGCAACGACCGGGCCCTCCACGACCGGCTCGACGGAGCCGCCGGCGGAAACTGCAGTCAGTCCGCCCCCGGCCGGTGGTGCTGCCAAGCCGGGGACAACGACGACAATGCGCGAGCCGGAGCAGGCGACTGTCGCGACCGAGCCATCCGCGGACAGCCTGGTCCGTACCGGGATGCTGAGCGGCGAGATTGCCGAGCGCCCACAGGCGGGCGAGGCCGCCCCCGGTCCGACCACCGAAGGCGCAAGCGCAGAGCCTGAGCAGACCGCCGCGGCACCGGAGCCCACTGCGAAGGTACCGGAACCCGCCGCGGCGGCGCCCGAGCCCACTGCGGAGGCTCCCGAGCCCGCCGAAACGGCACCCGAGCTTACCGCCGTACGTCCCACCGGAACAGAGCCGAGAGGCATCGCGGGCGAGCCTACCCTGAGCATACGGCCCGCTTCGCCCGACTCCGCCGAGCCGCCTACGCAGACGGCTCCGGGCCCGCACCCCGGCGCTTCTCCGCCGGTTGCACCGGCTGCCCCGGCGGTCCCGAGCGGACCGACTCTCGATGCAGCCCTGCCAAGAGAACCGACCGCAGCCGAGGTCACTACGTCCGGACTTGCGGGTACCGGCGCCGAGCCGGTAGCAGCCGAGGCCGAAGTAACGGAGCCATCTGGCGAAGGGACCGCGGGGCCCGGGCCGGCGACGCGGCGAATAGGGGGCGCACATCCGGTCCTTCCGCGGGCGACGCTACGACCGACACGGACTGCCCGCGATGCCCGACCCGGGGGGCCAGGGTCGATGGACCGACGGTCAGCCGTAGCACACAGCGCGAGAACCCCGCCCCCCGCCCTGGCCCGAGCCGGCGTCAATCCCTCCGCGCTATTGCGGCCGACTGCCGCCGGCGGCGCGACAACTGCGCTTCCTGCGGCTGCAACGGCTTCGCCGGGTTTATCTGCGCTCGGGGCTGGCTCCGGTCGCCCCGTTACGGCCGCCGTCCCCCCCACTGCCGTGCCAGGCGCTGCTACGACGCCCGCGCGGGTGGGAGGCGCCGGGCCATCGCCGCTCGACACCCTGGCTGCCGCACCCCCGTCACAGGCGCCACAGGCACTTGCGGCGGCACACTCGGCAGGTGGCTACCGAGCTGGAAGCGGACCGGCGGACGCTGCAGGAGGACCCGCCACGGGTCCAGGCGCCTTCGGGTCTTCCGCCCGGAAATCGCGCCGCCACCAAGATTCGCGCGTCGGCATCGACCGCCACCGCGGCAGCGATCGAGTCTCAGGGCGGTGCTGGACCGGATCGGCGCCCCGTCGAGACCGGCCATGTGCCGGCCACCGGTCCGCTGCCCGACCAGTCCGCGGCACTGGCCGCTTTCGATCGGGCAACTGCTGGCGGCGAGGAGGCGGATGTGGCTGCCTCGGCACAGCGCGCGATCGCGGGCATCGCCACCCGCGACCCCGGTGTCGATCTCAGCGCCGGGGTAAGGCCGCAGGTCCCGCTGACGGGCGAGGCCGATCCTGGCCGGCTGGCGGGACAGGCCACCGCGCACCGGGCAAGCATCGCCGCCGAGCGCGCCCGCGTGCGTGCTGAAATGGCCGAAGATGACGGTGTTGCCGCCATCGCTCCGGACCTCCCGGACGAGACCCTGTCGGCGAGCGTCGCCCCCGGCGCCGCCATCCCCGCATTTCGTGAGGCTCCAACGGCCCCGGAGCTTCCGGGAGATATGCGAGCGCGATTCGACGACGCGGCCGCGACCCAATGGGGGGACGCGTGCGCCGATGCCCGCGGCGAGCACGACCGGGCGCTCACCGAGAGGGACGAGAGAGAGCGCTCCGCCCGCACCGATTCCGATCAAAGGATCGCCCGGGCAGAGGCCGACGCCTTCGAAGAGCAAGGGCGCGAGCGCGCCAACGCCGGCAGCGCCGCGGCGACGGCCCGCTCCCGCTGGTCGGCGGACTTGGCGGCAGCCGACTCTCGCTGGTCGGCACGGCGCGCCGGGGCCGAAGCAGAGATGGCCCGCGGTGTCGATGCCGCCCGTACCCGCGGCGCTGCCGAGGCGGCGCAGGAGCTTGCCCGCGGCGAGCAACGCGCCGCGGCGGAGCGCAGAACGGCCGAAGGCCGCGCGGGGGCGCGGCGCAACGAGGCGGCGCGGGAACAGGAGGCGGCCGGCGGCTTTGCGGGTTGGCTCCGGTCGCGTGTCCGCGGCTTTCTCAACGGGCTGCGACGTGCCGTCGACGCCATCTTCTCCACCCTGCGTGCGGCGGTGCGGCGGATCATCGAGGCCGCCAAACAGGCGGCGGCCGCCGCTATCGAGCGGGCCCGCCGGTCCATCGTGGCAGTGATTCGCTCCGCCGGTCAGGTGCTGGAGGCCGCGGCAAACGTCCTTCTGGCCGCCTTCCCGGCGGCTCGGGACCGGGCCCTGGCCGCGATCCGCTCGGCGGTGGCCGCGGCGGAGGCGGCGGAGGCGGCGGTCGATGCCATCGCTCGTGCCTTACGTGCCACCGTCAGCGCCCTGCTCGACGCCCTGGGCCGGGTCTTGGATGCAGTCCTCGCGGTCTGTGCGATGGTCCTCACGGCCGCGATTGCAGCGCTGGAGCTGGTCGCTGACGGGCTGATCGAGATCATGCAGGGCATGGCGCGTCTGGGCCAGGCCGCGACGGCAATGCCGGACCACTTCGAGGGCCAGGTGGAGCAGGAGCTCCTGGGGGCGGACCTGACCCAGCCCCTGCCGTTCGAGCGCACCCAAGCACCGCCACCGGCTGCGGCGGAGGCCGAACTGCCCGCGTCGGCGGCTGGCCCGGGCGAGGTTGAAGCCGGGGTACCGGAGCGGATCGAGGTCGACCAAGTCGCGCCCTTCGAGCCGGAGCCCGAGCTGATTGCCGCCCTCGGCTTGGCGGAGGGCGACGAGGTCACATTCGGCGAGAACCAGGATTCGGCTAACACCGTCGAGGCACTGATGGCGGAGGCGGCGGCTGGGCAAGGTCCGGAGGTCGGACCCGAGGGTTCCGGACGGGAGCCGGAGGCTCCGGAACAGCTGCCGGAGACGGAAGAAGAAGGGCGCCCGAGCGACGAAGAGATGCTCCAGCAGATGATCGACGCGCCGCTGACCGGCTGCCCAGAGACAGGCCAGGCGACCGGCGGACAATCGGAGATCCCGGAATCGGCACGCATCGGCCCGCTCACTCGGTCGCAGCGCGCGCGTTTCCTCCTGGCGAAGATGGGTCAGGGGATAGAGCAGTGGGTGCGCTGCAACATCGGCACCGTCGTCGCCATCATCGCCGGCGTCCTGGTCGGGATCGCCGCGCTGATCGCCGTCGAGATCCTGACCGGCGGCCTCATCACCGCGGCCCTTCCTTTCGTGATGGGCGCCGTCGCGGCGATCTTTGCCGGCATCTCCATCATCAAGGCCGCCGACTACCTGGGCGAGTACCTCACCAAGTCCTGGGACGGCGACATCCCGGGCGGTGCGCGCTCCCTCGCTCGGGCCCTGGCCGTCGGCGCCGTCGAGCTGATCTTCGCCCTGCTGACCTACATCACCGCCGGGGTGTTTCGGGCGATCGCCGCGGTAGCGCGTGGCGTGGGCAAGGCAGCAACCGCCGTGGCCCGGGGCGCCATGCGCGTCGGCAATGTTATCGCCCGTGGTGCCGGCCGTGCGGCAACCGCGACCCGACGCGTCGCGGGTCGCGGCTTGCGGGCCGCCGGCCGTGTTGCGGCGCGTGTGACCGGCCGCGCCGGGTCCGCGCTCCTGCAGCGCGGGCGCCTGATCATCCAGGGGCTACGGCGGGGATTTGCGCGGGGTGCTCGAAGCCTGGACGATCTGACCCATCGGCTGCGCAACAGACTGCGTTTCCGGCGCTTCAGAATGCGCCGGCGCGGGCGCCACATTCAGCTCCTCGGTTACATCAATCCTTGGGTCTTGCTCGCCGACGGGACTTACGAGTATTTCGAGCAATCCCGCCTCACCGTCCCCGGCCGCAGCGGTCCCGCTCAAGTCGGCGATCTGGTCAGGGTTGGCAGGCGACGCGGTGTCGTCGTCGGCTCGCACACGCGGGCGGGCGGCCCCGTGAGCCAGTACATGCAGGAGTTGGAAGGTCTGTCACGAACGGCGCGCCGTGCTCGGTATCGCGAACTCTCGGCCATCGACGACATCGCCGAGCGGCGAGCACGAATCCGAGGTGCCCCGACGTTCAACTACGACGAAGTTGCGCGCCTTCACGGAACGCAGATCGCCGATGCGATCGGCGGTCGAGGCAGGCTCGCCTCGGCCCTTGGAACACCGCCCGCGTCGGCCGGCGCAAGCCCAAATGCACACCACATACTCCCAGTCGAGCTAATCGACGAAAGTCCCGCTTTGCGCGAGGCGATCAAGTCGGGCTTCAACTTCAACGGCGGCACGAACGGGCGCTGGCTGAGCAGATTCAGCAGTCGCTCCGCGGCGACCGCAAGCGGCCTGCATGCTTACCATCCGAATTACACGGACCGCGTGCGATCGTTACTCAGGAATGTGGATGAGGCAGTGGACGCCGGCAGGATGAGCGGCAGCACCGCTAGGAGTCGAATCGAGGCATTGGCACAGCGGATCGGTCAGGCCATCGACAACAATCCGACCACCCGTATCGATGACTTGGTGTTGTAAGAGACCATGAACGCGATCCCCTACTATCGCCTGGAGCCTTCCAAGCGAACAGCCGAGGTCGGACATTGGCCACAGATCATCGACCTCGAGGGCAAGACGCGGGCCGATGTCGAGGCCTATGGTCATTTGTTGGGCATCGACCCCCTTCCGAGCCGACTACCACGTGCGGACGGCTTCATTCTCCATGCACATGCCAAGCTGACGGATCTAATCAGCAACCGGTTCGTTCCCAAAGACATCGGACTTACCGTCAGTGACCGGCTCAGGTCACTCCTGGAACAACATGGTCTGGCGGGCGTCCGCGCTTGCCCGATGACCTTCTCCGGAAGGAGGCAGCCGGGCAGGTATTTCATCCTGTATGCCGATCGCTCGCCCGAGCTCATCGACTTCGGTCGATCCACGTACATCGAGACTGACATCCTGCTCCACCCGGTAGGTCCCGAGCACGTGTTCGTGTCTGCCCAAGAGCTCGTCGAAGCGGCCCTGACGATCGTCACTTCTACGGAGCACGATATTGCACCACATCGGATCGCGCTCAACAGGTTGCCAGACCTGTTGCGGCTCCCGCACGACCCCCACGGGCTGCATATCTCGGCGCGGCTGAAAAGCGCGATCGAAGTCGCAGGAATGTCCGGCGTATCGATAAGCGAATCGGTGGTGCAGTTCTTTGCAGCGGATTCGCAGGAAACCAACGAGTGACTGGCACAAGTCCACAAGAGTCCTCACATTTTGTAGGGTCCGCTGCGCGGACCCGTAAGAGGTCGGTTTCCCTCCGGGACCACCGGCGTCTCGCCGGCGCGCCACCGCAAGGTGGATGTGAAGCATGTCCACTTTGCTTGCTGCGTGAGCGCTCACGTTGAGCGCGCTCGCTCGTACGACCCGACCCGCCGGGCTCCAACGCGAGTCGGCACCGTCTCATAAACCTGCCACCCACCGCGGGCGTGCCCGGTCCGAGGTCCGCCGCCGGCCGCGCAAACGGCTCGAGCCCCTGGCGCAGACCGGCCGAGTCAGCACCCTGCTGGCCATGCGGGTACAGCGAGCCACCCGCATCTCGTCTCCCGAAGATCCGGCCGAGCGCGAGGCGGAGGAGACCGCTCGCAAGATCGTGCGCATGCCGTCACCGCTGCTGCGCGGTACCGGTGGTTCCACCGCTGTGGTCGACCAAGGCAGCGCACCGGCAGCAAGGGCCGAAAGTCCGGAATCTGGCGAAACCCCGCCGGAGAACGAGCCGGCCGAAGCGGCCCCGGAGGGCGCCGAGGCGGGGTCCGAGCCCGAGCCGCTCGGCCCGCCGCCTGGCCCTCCGATCGGCCTCGCCCGCGGGCGCCGCTCGAGTCGACCGCCCCTGATCGCCCGGTCCGGGCGGCCTACGCGCATCGAGCGGACGCCGCGGGCCGCGGCGGCCGGCCCGGCGCGCGCCGGGCTCAACTCGTCGTCGATCCTGCGCCGCGCATCCCGCAGTGGTCCCTTGCTGACGGTTGCCGCCGCACCGATGGGAACCACCCCCGCCGCCCGGACGGTCGCACCGGACCTGGAGGCCGAGATCGGCCAGGCGACGACCTCAGGCAACCCGCTGTCACCGGAGCTGCGGTCCGCCATGGAGCCGCGCTTCGGCGCCGACTTCGGTCCGGTACGCGTACATCGCGACGAGCGCGCGGGTCGACTGTCCGCACGCCTGGGGGCGCGCGCCTTTACTTTCGGGCGGCATGTCTTCTTCGGGCGCGGCGAGTACCAGCCCGAGCGTGAGGAGGGCGCCGAGTTGGTTGCCCATGAGCTGACCCATACCATCCAGCAGGGGGCGGTCGTCCAGCGAGCCGCTGATACCGCCGTCGCCGCGGACGCAACGACTGGCCCCGAAACCCGTATCAGTCAGCCGGCACCCCGCCAAGTTCAGCGCTGGGGGATCGGCGACGCCCTCGATTATTTCGCGGGACACGCCAACCTGATCCCGGGCTTTCGTATGCTCACGCTGCTGCTGGGCATCAACCCGATCAATATGAGGCGTGTCGATCGCAGCGCGGCCAATTTCCTGCGCGCACTGGTCGAACTCCTACCCGGCGGCGGGCTGATCACTCAGGCGCTGGATGCCCACGGCGTCTTCGACCGCGCCGGTGCCTGGGTAGAGCGGCAGATTCGCTCGCTGGGGCTTTCTGCCCAAACGCTGCGCAACGCCGTCGATGAATTCTTGGAAGGCCTCAGCTGGACCAGCGTCTTTAGTCTGGGCGGCGTTTGGCGCGATGCGCAACGTATATTCACCGAGCCCATCGATCGGATCAAAGCCTTGGGGCGCACCCTGATCGACGGCATCATCGACTTCGTCCGCGACGCGATCCTGCAGCCCCTGGCCGAGCGAGCTTCCCAAACCGAGGGCTGGGACCTGCTCTGCGCTGTCATCGGCAGCAACCCGATCACCGGCGAGACCGTGCCCCGCACCGCCGAGAACCTGATCGGCGGCTTCATGCGCCTGATCGGCCGGGAGGAGGTGTGGCAGAACATCCAGCGCGGCAATGCCGTCGCCCGTGCCTGGGCCTGGTTCCAGGGCGCCCTGGCGGAGCTGATGGGCTTCGTGCGCCAGATCCCCAGCCTTTTCCTGCAGGCCCTGAGGGATCTGGAGGTTGCCGACATCATCCTCATCCCGCGCGCCTTCCTGCGCGTCTCCCGGGTCTTCGGCAGCTTCGCCGTCCGCTTCATCCTCTGGTCAGGCCGTCAGGTCTTCAGCCTGTTGCAGATCATTTTCGAGGTGGTCGCGCCCCAGGTGATGGTCTACATCCGCCGCGCCGGCGGTGCGCTGCGCACCATCATCGAGAATCCCATCGCGTTCGTGCGCAATCTGGTGCGGGCCGGCGAGCTCGGCTTCCGCCAGTTCGCCGGAAACATCCTGACGCACCTTCGCACCGCCCTGATCGGATGGCTCACCGGCACCATGAGCGGCGCGAACATCTACATCCCGCAGGGATTCAATGTGCGCGAGATCCTGAAGTTCGTGCTCAGCGTCCTTGGCCTGACCTGGCAGAACATCCGAAGGAAGCTGGTGCGTCGTATCGGCGAGCGCGCCGTGGTCGCGCTGGAGACCGGCTTCGCACTGGTCCAGACCCTGGTCACGGAAGGGCCGGCGGCCGCTTGGCAGCAGATTCTGGAGGGCATCGGCAACCTGCGCGACATGGTCATGGAGCAGATCATCACCTACGTGCGCAACCGCATCGTCGTGGCCGCAGTCACGCGCCTGGCCAGCATGATCAATCCCGTCGTCGGTGGCATCGTCCAGGTCGTCCTGGGGATCTACAACACGGTCATGTTCTTTGTCGAGCGCCTGCAGCAGATCGCCCAGGTCGGCATGGCGGTCATCGACTCCATTGCCGCGATCGCCCGAGGCGCCATCGGTCCGGCCGCCAACCGCGTCGAGCAGACCATGGTCGGCATGCTGACCCTGGCGATCAGCTTCCTCGCGCGGCTCGTAGGTCTCGGCAACGTGGCGCAGGCGGTGACCAGGATCATCAATCGGCTGCGCCGGCGGATCGATCGGGCGTTGGATCGGGTGGTGGCTTGGATTGTTAGGCAGGCGCGACGGGTCGGCAGGGCCGCACGCTCTGCGCTGGGCGGCCGCGACACTCGTTCCCCGGAGGAAAAGCGGCGCGACCTCGACCGCGCTGCACGGGAGCTCCGTCCACACATCGAGCCGATGCTTAGGCGGGGAATCTCCCGACTGATGCTGCGGGCCAGGATGGCCGTGTGGAAGCGGCGGTATCGTCTCACGAATCTCGGCTTAATCGGCGGTAAGATCCGCGCGGTAATCAACCCACAGGTCGACATGTTCAGTACAGAGGAACAGGAGACCGGTCGGGGATTGGAGCAGATCCTTCAAGCGGCCGAAGCGGCCTTTCTCGCCGCCCATGGCCAGCGGGAAGATGTGCAGGCGCGACTCGCGGCGGCACGCCAAGCGATTGCCGATCGCACGCCGCTTCCGGCGAACTTGACGCAAGCGGACTTGGTCGTTCTCTATCGCGAGCTGCCGGACATCGGCCCCGATGGCGACTTCGTAGTGGAAGCGCCCGGATACCAGCTCCAGATCGCAAAGGGGCGTTTCCAAGTGCTCAGTCTGAGCTCGTATCTCTTCCGCCATCTCCCAGGGATGCCGCAGGGGACCCAGGTCACCCTTCCGGAAAAGCGGATGACCGGCGTCTTTCGCCAGCGCGGCGCCGCCTCCTGGCAATGGGGGCGCAATGACCCAATCGTCAACGAAGCACCACAAATGGACCCGCGTGTCAGCGGTCTCCGCGACCACGTCGAGGTTACCCGTGCCGAGGGCGCGCTCGCGGCGAGCACCGTCGCTCAAGCGCTCGCCAACCTCGCAGGCGCGGCGGGTCCGATTCCTGTAGTCGCGGATGTCAACCTGACCTTCGAAGTCACCGCGGCGGACGGAAGCACCCGAGTCGAGACCCTGAACTCCAATGTCAGTATCGCCGAGATCACTTTCGGCCGCTTGGCGCCCCTGGCAGGGCCGTCGACCGCCGGGGCGGGAACGCATCCGATGGAGCGCTCGGCTACCCAGGGTCCGAACGAGCAAGCGGCCGTCGGGCAGCGTCACGGCACCTACGCAGTGATATTCAATACGCTGTCCGCCGCCGTGCAGCGCGTGGGGCGCGACGCCCTCGTCAAGCTTCCAGGGGGCCAGGGAGCCGCGCTCTTGGAAGTTACACAAGCCTATGACGATTGGCGCAGGGTCGCAATCATCAACGGTCAGCTTCAGTCCGATGAAAGCAACAACGCCATTCCCGGGGCCGCGAACAGGCTCTCGAGAGCCATCCAGGGGCTAATGGCCTCAATGCAACAACAAGGGTAGCCCGCGATGTCACTCTTTACGAAGAGCCTTGTGCTCAAGCACCCACCGAACGACGACGACCTGTTTTTCGATGCCTACCAATTAATCGCGAGCTTCAGCGAGATCCCGGAAAACGGGTTCGTCTACGACGGCCTTTCGACACCCGGCTCTGGAGTCCGGATTCATCAATGGCGCAACAGTGACCACGCGAACATGATCATCCAATTGGTGTTGGACGAGGTTGCGAAGATCCGTTACCTGAGCATTGGGGCCCACGACGCCACAGAAACGGCGCTGCGGGAGAAATTGTTCAAGCTCGTCGCACAACGCTTCTCGAGCTATTCAGTCGCAGAGCTTCGAGCTGCCGTTCGCTCGGATCTCGAAAACAAGGCAGCGTGGCTGAGCCTGGCGCTAACCCTTGACGGGGAGTTCGATAGCGAGGTCTACGAGTCGCTCTCGACCGAGTTGAAATCGAGCAACCGCGCATCGCGTCGAAATGCCGGCGAGATCGCCGTGCTCCTCCAGTGGCCGGAGCTAAAGCAGCCACTGGCCGCAGCAATCGCGACAGAATCGGACCGGTCGATCAAGGCCGTTCTTGAGCTAGCGCTCCGGGAGGCGGGCATCGACAGCTAACGGGTTTGTCGAGCCGATAGATTGGGGTGAGGGACGAACCCAACTACCGGAGATTCCAACAATGAGACCGTTTGGAGGTGTCCAAATGCAGATGATTACAACCGCCGTTGGCGTGCTGCTCGGCCTGACGCTGCTCGGGGCCCTGGGTCTGGGCGCCTATTGGGCTGTCGCTTGGACCGCCGGACTGTTCACGAGCTTGGACCCGGAAATCGCTGCCGTCACCGGCATCCTTTCGGTGATCGCCTTGCTTGCCGCGATGATCGTCGCCGGGGGCAGCGGGCGGGCGGCGCGGCAGGCGATGGCCGGGCAGGTCCAGGCGGAGAAGGCCACCACCTACGGCCTGATGCTCGATGTCTGGGAGCGACTGATTCGGGAAGGCTCCCCAGCGGTTGGGGCAGACGCAGACGCGGCGGCGCAGGCAATGCGTTCGCTCGATCTCAGACTCGGGCTCTACGGAAGCGCGGCCGTTCTCGAGGCCCATCGCAGACTGCGGGACTTACAGGCGGCAGGCAGGCTGGGCACCGACGACGCTCAGGCCGCGTTGACCTCCACCCTCTTCGAGATTCGAAAGGAGCTTGGCACGGGCACGACCGGCCTGCACCAGGACGACCTGCGCCGAGCCCTGTTTCCAGACGCGGACGGACCGGAGGCGTTGTCGGTATCACGAACCGATGCTCCGCCCACAACCGCCCCACCACCCGATACAGCACAGCAGTCATGAACGCCCTGCCTCTCGTCTCGTGCATCATGCCGACAGCAAACCGCCGCGCCTTCGTACCGCGGGCGATCCAATACTTCCTGCGCCAGGACTACCCGGAGAAGGAGCTGGTGATCCTCGACGACGGCGAGGACAGCGTTGCCGACCTGATCCCCGCCGATCCGCGCATTCGGTATCTGCGCGAGACCCGCCGTCGCACCATCGGCGCGAAGCCCGTAGGTTGGGGTGAGGAACGAACCCCAACAATTCAACAACGAGGCGGGCAATGAATTGCACCGAAGGGAGGCTATGAATTTGGAAGCGCATTTTATGAACGTTGGGGTTCGCTTACGCTCACCCCAACCTACGATCTACCTTAATTTGCCACCACAGCATTCGTTGTTGGCAAATGTCCACACGATTTTTACCGTTCACCGTAATCGCCGTCAGCAATGGTCTCACTACCCCAATCGATGGGTAACCACCCGCGTTGGACGTAATGATGAAACGATGAATGCGACCAATCATGAGCCCGTAGGTTAGGGTGAGGAACGAACCCCAACCATCCAAAATTCAGGCAATCCGAAAACGAAACGATGAATCGAGCTGAATGGAACCTACGGTTTTGAAAGCCAAGCAGGGTAGCCATCGCCCACCATCATGGATTGCAACCAGGGTCTTTGGTGGGCCGTGCCCACCCTCACACCATTACCCACATCTCGGCAACGAAGATTTTTCTCACACGGAGGCACAGAGACACGGAGTGAAAAATGCGGGAAATTCAGGGCACATCGATTAGGGGAGTCGTTCTTTCTCGCACTCTGGGGGATTCCGGATACCTGAGTGAGCCCCCCAAGTACAGAGCGAGAGCCCTGGGAAACCACGTAACACACTACTTTTCCTAGTCTTCTCTCCGTGTCTCCGTGCCTCCGTGTGAGGTTCGAAAGCACTTAGGTTAGGGTGAGGAACGAACCACAAAAACTGAACCCGAAAAGCGACTGTGGCCAAGAATCGAGACAACTGGAGACTAGGGTACTGTTGATGAACTTTGGGTTTCGCTTGGGCTCACCCCGACCTCCGGTTCTGCTATTTGAAATCGACGCAATGAAAAGGCCACGATCGAGAAACCGATCTTGTGTCGGATGCTGCGGTGTGTAACATACACACTATGAACAGCGCGGCATTGATCAAGGAGCTACGCGAGGATGGTTGGGAGCTGCGCAACGTGCGGGGCTCGCATCATATATTCACGCACCCGTGCAAACCGGGACATATTTGCGTTCCGCACCCGAAGAAGGACCTCGGAAAGGGGTTGGTGAACAAGCTGCGCAAGCAGGCGGGGCTGAAATGACGAATTATCCGATTGCGATCGAAACTGGAGACGAAGCGCACGCCTGGGGCGTCGTGGTGCCTGATCTGCCCGGCTGCTTCTCCGCGGGGGACTCCCTGGACGAGGCGATAGCCAACGCGGCAGAAGCGATCGATCTATGGATGGAGTCCGTTTTCGAGGACGGCGGCGACATCCCGGATCCGAGCTCGTTGGAGAGGCTGCACGGCGATCCGGAGTATGCCGGCTGGACTTGGGCGGTGGTATCCGTGGACCGGTCGAAGTACGAGGGCAAGGCTCGCCGGATCAACGTGACGATCCCGGAAAACCTGCTGATCCGCATTGACGCCTATGCGAAGGCACATCGAATGAGCCGGTCTGGTTTTTTGGCGAAGGCAGCGACGGACGCTATGCGGTGAAAAATCGGCTGCTCATCGCCCACCATCATGGATTGCAACCAGGGTCTTCGGCACACCATTACCCACATCTCGGAAACGAAGAGTTTTCTCACACGGAGACACAGAGACACGGAGTGAAAAATGCGGGAAATTCAGGGCACATCGATTGGGGGAGTCGTTCTTTCTCGCACTCTGGGGGATCCCGGGTACCTGCGTGAGCCCGTCAAGTACAGATCGAGAGCCTTGGGAAACCACGTAACAAACTGCTTTTCCGAGTCTTCTCTCCGTGTCTCCCTGCCTCCGTGTGAGATTCGAACGCGATTTTCGCTGACGTCGGACCCCGCAATCACTTGGGCGAGGGCTCGATCGCGCTGGCTGAGCGGCTCGGCGTCCCGTCCAATCCCCGCCGTGGAGGTACCGGCAGCGGCCTGGTGTACGTCGTCTTTCCCGACTCCGGTAATGGCAAGCCACGGTCGGTCACCGAAATCGAAAACAGCGGCAGGTCGCTGTTCGATGCCTGGGGTGGTACGGCACAGCTCGAGGCCTGCCTGCCGTGAGCTCCGATCAAGCGCATTGCGCCGCAAAGGCTGTTCGTGCTCGACAGACCGGGCGAGCGAAACGTAAATCGAGTCCTGCATCGATACCATAGGAGATCCGTGCATGCAGATTTTCACCACTACCATCGGGATCCTCTTCGCTCTGGCTCTGCTCGGGGTCATGGGGGTGGGTGCTTACTGGGCGGTCGCATGGATCGCCGGGCTGTTTGCGAGCCTGGACCCGGAGATCGCCGCCGTAACCGGAATCCTGTCGGTGATCGCCTTGCTTGCCGCGATGATCGTCGCCGGCGGTAGCGGGCGGGCGGCACGACAGGCGTTGGCCGGACAGGCCCAAGCCGAGAAAGCGACCACCTACGGCCTGATGCTCGATCTCTGGGAGCGGCTGATTCGGGAAGGTTCCCCGCCGGCCGGGGCAGACGCGGATGCGGCAGCGCAGGCAATGCGCTCGCTCGATCTCAGACTCGGGCTCCACGGAAGCGCCGCGGTTCTCGAGGCCCATCACAGACTGCGGGACTTGCAGGCAGCAGGCAGGCTGGGTACCGACGACGCCAAGACCGCGTTGGCCTCGACCCTCTTCGAGATCCGCAGGGAGCTTGGCTCCGGCACCACCGGCCTGCACCGGGACGACCTGCACCGAGCGCTGTTTCCAAACGCAGACGGACAGGAGACATCTTCAGTACCGGAGATGGAAGCTCCGCCCTCCGACGCACCGCCATCGGATGCGGCACGGCAGTCATGAGCGCCCTGCCGCTGGTCTCCTGCATCATGCCGACGGCAAACCGCCGCGCCTTCGTGCCGCAAGCGATCCAGTACTTCCTGCGCCAGGACTACCCGGAGAAGGAGCTGGTGATCCTCGACGACGGCGAGGACAGCGTCGCAGACCTGATCCCCGCCGATCCGCGAATCCGCTATTTTCGCAAGACTCGACGACAAAACGTCGGCGCCAAGCGGAACGCCCTTTGCGAGGAGGCCCGCGGCGAGCTCATCGCCCATTGGGACGACGATGATTGGGATGCCCCGAGGCGGCTTGCGTTGCAGGTCGAGGCGCTGGAGGACGCCAACGCCGATCTCTGCGGTATCAATCAGCTGCTCTTTTTCGCGCCCAAGACCCAACGCGCCTGGGAGTATAGCTACCCAGCCAGGCAGAGGCCATGGCTCTCCGGGAGTACCCTCCTGTATCGCCGCGACTTGTGGCGGACGCACCCTTTCGCCGACGTGAATGTCGGTGAAGATGCGCGATTCGTCTGGAGCGCGTTGTCGGCACGGCTGCACGTACTCCGCGACCACGGTTTTCACATCGGCATCGTCCATGATCGCAACGCGAGTCCCAAGCGTGTCCACAGATGCTGGTGGCGTGAGATCGATCCGGAACGGATCCGGGCGCTCCTCGGCGCGGACTTCGATGCCTATTCGTCGGGTCCGCCGTCGTCAGCATCGGTCACGGCAATTGGCCCCGTTGTGCCGGCGTCATCGCCGGTCCGCCCCATCCGCAACCTTTTTGCCTGCCTTGTGCACGAGGCTGCGGAATGCGTCGTCGACCTGGTTCGTAACCTCCGTCACCTCGATCCAGCGTCGGCCATCCTGCTCTACAACGGCGGCGCCGACCCGGATCTGCTGAAGCGCGACGGCCTGTTTTCACGCGAGGAGGTGATAGTCCATCCCAATCCTCGGCCAATGCGTTGGGGTGCGCTGCACGAGTTTGCTCTCGATTGCATGAGATTCGCGCAGCAATCCTTGACCTTCGACACCTTGACCATCGTAGACTCCGACCAGCTCGGTCTTCGCCCCGGTTATTCGGGACGCCTCGCTGAGTACCTGGCAAGTCAGACGAACCTGGGGCTCTTGGGCAACAACGCCGATACTCTCGGACCACGCACACGGGTACCTCCGGCGGCAACCGCCTGGAAGGAGGTAGAGCTTTGGCGCCCGTTCCTCCGCCAGTTTCCAGACGGCGAGCAAGCATGGGTGCACTGGAGCTTTTGGCCGTCAACGGTCTTCACCGCGGATGCCTGTCGGGCTTTGGTGGAGCTTTTCGACAGCAATCGCCAGCTCCGGGACATCCTGCGCGCGTCCAAGCTCTGGGCAACCGAGGAGATCCTGTTCCCAACACTGACGGCGCTGCTTGGATTTCGGGTGCTCCAGAGTCCCTTCAGCTACGACTTCTGCAAATACCGCAGGCCCTATTCCCTGGGGCAACTGAGGGCAGCGCTCGCCAAACCCGACGCGTATTGGATGCATCCAGTGCCGCGTCGCGCGGACAACACTCTCCGACGCCAAATTCGCGGCTATTTCAGCAACTATGATAAGGGGACCACCGTGACCACCGAGACCAAGACTGCGAGTCTGTTCATGACCCTCCCGGTCCTTGAACGGATGCGCCGCATCGAAGGTTGGTTGGAGGAGGACGAGGCAGACTTACTGATCTCCGCGGCGCAAGCCGCCTGCCACCTGGAAGAGGGACAGGGCGCAATCGTCGAGATCGGCAGCTTTTGCGGCCGCTCCACCGTGGTTCTGGCGAGTGTCGCCCGGACATTCGGCAAAGGCTCTCGCGTACATGCGGTCGATCCGCATGACGGAAAGGTGGGGGCGGCCGATCAGGACCTGAAGCGGGGACCGCCAACCATCGAGCGATTCCGGCGAAATATCGAGGACGCCGGCGTCGCGGATGTTGTCGACGTCATTCAGAAGTTTTCGTGGGAGGTCAGCTGGAACCAGCCGATAGCGCTCCTCTTCATCGACGGGCTGCATGACTACGCCAACGTCGCACGCGACTTTCGACACTTCGAGCCTTGGCTTACCGAAGGCGCGTACATCGCGTTTCACGACTACGCCGACTACTACCCTGGCGTGAAGGCATTCGTGCATGAGCTCCTCGCCGAATCAAACTATGAAGAGGTGCAGCGCGTACGCAGCATGATGCTGTTGCGGCGGACGTCCGTGTCGGCCATCGACAGTCAGAACAGGATGCGCGCCCTCGCGTAGCCCATAGGCATCGACACATCCCTGAACAGCGACAAAATTTCTGTGGGAGTCCGGAGTCCCCGGCGAGCCGTGAACGAGATCTACGCCTACTGGGAAGGAGAGACCCGTCACTGGTTCTACGAGCTCTGCTGGGAGACCGTCAGAGCGCACAATCCCAACGCCATACTCCTCACCCCCCGCGATGTCCACGACATCGTCGGCGAACTGCCCGCCGCGGTGCGCAACGCCTACATCACGCATCGCTGCGACTGGATCCGGAAGATGGTCATCGCGAAGGTGGGTGGTGCCTGGCTCGACATGGACTACATTTGCTGGAGCGATCTCTCATTCCTGCCGGCGATGGGATCGGTATTCGACTACGTCGGCTACAAGGAGTGGGGCGGAGGCTGGATGGACAACTTCTTCGCGGGGAGGAAGGACTCAGTCATTCTAGAGTGCGCCGCCGAGCATGCGCTTCGTCTTCTCCAAGACAACGATAGCAAGATCAACTGGTTGGGTGCCGCGACCGAATCGCTGAATCATGCCTTTAAGACGTACCCTTGGTGCCTCTCGATGAACTCCCGACCCATGTTGTGAGGCCAGTCTCCTGCATGGAGCGAGGTTTCTTCACCAAGCAGCGAAGCGACGCCAAGATTCAGAGCTACAACGCCCTGGGTTGCATGGCTTCCTTTCACCAGCTCCGTCGGTATCTGTCTACCCACTCCCGTAATCAGATCCTGACGGGTGACACCGGTCTGTCCGCAGCGTTGCGACGCGGCCTCGGCATCTCCCGGAAAGCGACGACATCCAGATGCAGCGCCGCCGACGAGCGCAGGGTAGAGCCACCCTGGAAGGCGATCTCCCCCACACACATACCCGTTGCGTTCAAAAGTGAGAACGTGGGTGACGATATCCAATCTCTGATCGCGATGGAGCTGTGGGGGATAGAGCTGTTCGTTGACCGCGACGACCCATCAAGCTGGCCGGAGGAAGCCGTGGTGCCGCTCGTGGGGTGGTGGGGGAGAGCGACCTTTCCCACGCCGGCAACCGTCAAGCTGATCGGTTTCCACTGCGCCAAGGAAGGTGTTCATCAAGTCGAACAGAACGCTCGCTGGTTCCGCGAGGCAATCGAAAGACAAGGATTCCCCGCCTATTGCCGGGACCTGTTTACCCGAGATCTACTGCTGCGAAGCATGAACATACCGGCAGAGCTCGGAGGTTGCGTATCCTTGACTCTCGAACGCGAATGGGAGCCGGGATCGAATCGACTTGCAATCGACGCCGGCAAAGCGCCAAAGGGCTATCTCTCGCTGACAAATGTCAACCACGGTTTGCGGCTCATGACACCGCAGGCCAGGCTCGACAGTGCTGCACGCCGACTCGAGGAGATCCGTACTGCGCGGGCGGTCGTCACCAGCAGGCTGCACGTTTGGCTGCCATCGCTAGTCATCGGAGCTCCAGTCCGACTACAAGCGGAACGGATGGGCAGCACTGAACGCCTTGGCGGCTACAACCTCCGCGCGACATCACGTGCCGACTTGTTCCTCGGAGGGGAGCGAGCATTCCTGTTCGCGAACGAATGAGGCGTCTGATCAGGGTACCTGTACAAAGTAGTATTCTTATAAAAACATCATTTCGATCAATCCGATACATTGGCTATGATGTGTTGTTCGGTCGTTGAAGATTGCTTACTGGAATTGGACTCGCAAGCATAAATATGCTTAAGATCGAAAAGTTGGAAATTGCGCTTTGGCGCTAACCCATGACGAGACACTGTCGTTACCACTTCTTACACGCATCCTGAACAGACCCCGGATTGGGTCGGACGCCAACGCTGACACTCGGACCCACGACTGGCAGCTTCCAGCGTTGACTTGCCGCCGAGCCTCATCAAATCGCGTCCGCTTTCGGGAAGGTGATCGTGATCGCTGACGTCGTTGAGTGAGTAGACAATAGGTGAAGTCGATTGAATGTCGACTTGCGTGGGGTGCGACCGTCGCATAATGTAAACTGCATTCGGAGACAAGCACCTTGGAACGATGAGAAACTACGAAACACGCGAAAGGTGCGAACATGATGACCGGAAAAATCCTGTTCAAGGAGCAGAGCTTTCGAATCATCGGTGCTTGTTTCGAGGTCTACAAAGAGAAGGGAAACGGCTTTCTGGAAGCGGTCTATCAGGAGTGTCTTGCTCAAGAGATGGACGAGCAAGAGATTCCATTCCAAGACCGGTATGCAGCTTGGTTTTCTAGTCAATTTCGGCCACTATCCGAAGATCGAGCACGAACGCTTCGTGAACCAGCGCCTTTCGCGTGTTTCGCGTATTTCGTAGTTTCAGTGAACTGATTACATTATCTGAAGGCCGCACCCCTTGCGTGTAGCCTCGGAAATAGGGCAGCGCGCGCTCTTGCTACTCCATAGGTCCTTATATCGGTATATTCGATATATTGCACCAATAATATTCTCTTGTCTTGCCTGAAAAGGGGTAGATAGTGCCTGGACCGAAAGTTCATCTGAATCTATTTCTCTATAAGTAACAAAGTGTTATTATTACGTCCTGTGATCGAAGATCACAGGGGTTGGCCGTGAGCCAGGAGCGGGGATGCTTGCAACTGAT
>Ga0210085_1000248_pt1 | contig 24175 bp, 19 predicted proteins | sample China_Galinas_PW_5_FD_184866 | JGI IMG/M metagenome (GOLD analysis project Ga0210085, IMG submission 184866) | Wetland microbial communities from San Francisco Bay, California, USA, that impact long-term carbon sequestration - China_Galinas_PWC_D1... | ecosystem: Environmental > Aquatic > Marine...
CCGCCACTGCCGAAGGCCCTGCCGGCAGCGGGCCGTGCGGACGACCGCGGCCTCGACTTCGTGCTCTCCCCCTCGGGGCTGGGGGCGATCCGCTTCGGCCGTCCTCCGCCGCCGGAGGTCAGGCGCCTGCCCGGCTACTCGTGGGGCGCCTGTTCGGCCAAGACGCTGCGGGAGCGCAGCGCGATGGTGGTCAGCCACGAAGGAAAGGTCGAGTCGATCGCGCTGTTCACCGCCCCCTACGTCTCCGAGGACGCGGGCTACCCGGAAGAACTCGAAGTCGCGACCGACCGCGGCTTGACGCCAAGCGGCGCCCTCACCGCCGAAGACCTCTACGGTCCGCCCGACAAGAAGAGGGGCGAGCACTGGTTCTGGCGGCTCCCCCGGGCCGACGGGGGACACAGCCTGCTCACCGTCAGCATCGACTACGACGGTCCTGTCCCGATCACGATGGCGATCGCCAAGGCGCGGTGTGACACGTGGGGATGAGGCGCACCACCCTGGGCCTGATCGTCGCGCTCGTCGCCGCCCTCGCGAGCGGCTGCGGCCGCAGCGAGACGGCGATCGCGCCATACCCGGCGGTTCCCGCGCTCGAGATCGGAATGACGGTCGGCGCCGCAAAGCGCGAGCTCGGGTCGCGCTTCAAGCTCCCCTACTGGAACGCCTCCGCAGATCCCCAATGCAACTACTTCCGGCTTGAGGGGGTGCCGATCGGAGGGCTGGTTATCGAACGGCGGGTCGCCACCGTCTTGTTCAGCTTCGAGCGCGACGAAGACGGCGATCGCGTGCCGGGGTCCGCCGCGACGACGTTGCGGGGCCTGCGCCCCGGTCAGCCGGTCGAGCGCGCGGCGGCGCTGTTCGGCCGCCCCGACCGGATCACGATCAACGAGTCCAGCGACGGCGAAACGCTCTACTGGCGCCTCGGCGAGCAGGGCGGCCGCGGCGTCTTCCTGCGGGCGAGCCTCTGGGAACAAACCAAGCCCGGGCACCATGGCATCGAGTCGCTCGAAGTCGGTGTCGAACCGTCGATCTTCTACTTCGAGGGATGCGCGTGAGGCGGCTACCGGCCCTCCTCGCCCTCCTCGCCCTCTTCGCCTGCCCGGCCTGCGGCGGCGGGACGGCGAGTGGCGGGTCAGCCCGGTTGACACTCGTCGAGGGCGAAGCCGAGAGGCATCTCGCGGTGCCGGCTTGGACCATGCCCAGCGCTGGCCGAGTGGTCGGGCTCGGGGGCACTCCTGGTGACCTTCTCGTCGCGCAACGCCTGCAGCTCTCCCGGCTCGAACCGGACGGCTCGTCGGCGAGCGTTCTCGCGCTGCCGTCCGGATCTTCGTTCGTCGCTCTCTCGCTTCACGGTCGGCGGGTCGCGTTCGAGGACGCGGAAGGCATCCACGCCGGCAGAACCGGCCGCTACGACCCCGGCTCCACCGCGCTTTCGGGCTCGCCGCCACATGCGGGAGTGCTGGTCCTCGACGGCCATCCCGCCCGCCTCTTCCAGGGACGCCTCTGGGACCTCGACGTGCCGCGCATGGTCTGGTGGTCCCACGCCTACGGCCAGATCAGCGCCATCGATCCGACCCGGAGATACATCGTGTTGGGGGAAGAAGAGGGGCGGGCCGCGGTGATCTCAGCCCACACCGGCCGGCGCGAGTGGAACGTCCATCGCCGCTCGCCCGCTTCGACCGCCAACGAGATCGCTGCCCTTGCGATCACGACCGAGGGCGAGGTCGCCAACCTCGACCGCGCCGGCTGGGTGAGCTGCGGCGGCGGCTCCGTGCCGTTGTTCCCCCTGGCCCCCCCGGACATGCCGGCCGCGATCGCCTTCCGCGGCAAGGACGTCTGGGCCACGCGGGGCGGGATCGCCGTGCTGGTGGAGTGCGGCCCGGGCGAGCCGCGACGGGTGTGCGAGATCAGGGGCCGAGACGGGGATCCGCGTAGCCCGGCGCTCGTCGCGATCCGCGGCCGCGTCTACGCGGCCGGGCTGAAGCGAGGCAAAATCGTGCTGCTGCCGCGATGCGAATGAACGACGCTTCGGTCCTCGCGGCTCGGCTGATCGGCGGGCAGGAGCGCACCGCCGGTTTCGTCCGGGCGCTGCGCGAGTGGTTCGCGGCGGTCGGGACCCCGCCCGCCGCCGCCTTCCTGGCCGACTCTCCGGCGCAACTGCTGAACGCGTGCGAGGGCGATCTGCGACCCCGGGCGATCGAGTTGTACGAGCTGCTGGAAACCGAGCGAACGGGCCATGCTCCGCGCCGTCAGTCCTCGCCCCAGAGCGTCTGGGTGGCGCTCGATCGCGGCGGCGGGGGGGTCGCACTCCGCCTCTCGACCTGGCGCGTGGACGGCCCCGCGGGTCTTGCCTCGGACGCCCGCCGCCATGCCTGGGCGACGCGCGACCATGAGTTCCGCCGCGCCGAGGCAACCGCCTCTCGGGTACTCGAAGACCGCCATCCGGGCGCGGCCGTTCGCTACTCACTGTCGTATCCCGATCGCCGGCCCTACTCGGAGCCGATCAGGGAAGGCTCGTTCGGGGCGCCGCTCGCGGTGGCGGCCCTGGAGACGGTCAGGCGCCGGTCCCCCTTCGCCGTCGATCGGCGCGGCGCCCTCACCGGCGCACTCACCTCCGACGGCCGGATCGGCAGCGTCGAGCAGAGCGGGTTGCGCGGCAAGGCGCTTGCCGCGCGAGGCGCCGGGGCGCGGCGAATGATCGTCCCACCGCGACAGGCAGTCGGCCTCGGCGGGATCGGGGGGATCCGCATTCGGGAGGCGGCAACGGTCGACGAGGCGAGGCGGCGGCTCCGCGTGGTCCGGCCACTCGTCAAAGCCACGCTGGCAATGCTGGTCGCGGCGGTCGCGGTCGGCGGACTCCTGGTCCACGAGCTGAGGGCCGACCACCTCCATGACCGGCAGCGCGGCCTGGCCGCGGAACGAGCGATGTCGAGCGCGCTCGCGATGGTGGACTCGCACCCCCAGACCGCCCTGCAGATCGCCGCCGCAGCCGCCCGGTTCGATCCGGGCGGGACCGCGCCGGCGCGGTCGCTGCTGGCCGCCGCCCTGCCGCCCGACGTCCGCTTCCTGCCCGACCCCCCGGCTACGGTCACCGCGCTGGCGTGGAGTCGCGGGGGGGTCATGGCGACGACCAGCGGCCGGCTCTACCGGCTCGAACGGAGGCGGCGCCGGTGGCGCCCCGGACCAGCCATCCCCGACCATCGTCTGGCGGCGTTCTCCGACCCGGATCACGTCGCGGTGGCGGGGCGAAAGGGCGCCTGGCTGGTCGCCGTCGACGACGGTGGCACTCGGCGGCTGACCAAGGCGCCCGTTCGCGAGGTCGCGGGCGGCGGCGGGGTAGCCGCCTGCCTGACCCGGAAGGGCACCGTGATCGTCGCCGACGCGGACAGTACGAAGCAGATCCCGGTGACGCAGCCGACCGGAACCTGGTCGGTCGACCGCATCGTCGAGGTGGCGGTGACCCCCGGCGGCAAGCTGGTCGCCGGCGACCGGCTCGGGCGAGTCTTCAACCGGGTCGGCGACCGGCTCGTCCTCGACGGAGTGTCGCCGATCACGCCGAAGCTGGAATCCCTCACCGCCCTGGCCGCCGGCGGCGGCAGAGTCATCGCGGCGGGCGAAGACGGCGAGATCGACGTCATAGATCCCGAACTCCCGGACGGCTACGGTCCGACCGGCGCGGCGGTTTCCGCGCTGGTGCCGTTGCCGGGGCACCGGGGGGCGGCGATCCGGTCGGACGGGGCCGAGGTCTTCGTCACCGACGGCACCTACTCCGGGGTCCGCACCGAGCAACGCCTCGGTGGCCGGTACCGCGCCGTCGCGGCCTCCCCGGACGGGCGCCACCTGATCGTCGCCGGTCGGGAGGCGGCGGTGCTGCGACTCGACCGGTCGTTCCCCTCGCCGTTCCTCTTCACCCAGACGATCAGCTTCGACCGCGCCGGGCATCCCCTGGGGCTGAGCTCCGAACACGGCGGCGCGATGCGGCTGCGGGCCGGCTCGCCGTCGGTGTTGGTACCGGGGCCGAAGCGGGTTGGCGAGTTCAGCCTGGCGACCGTCTCCCCGAACGGCCACTGGGCGACCTACGTGGGGCCGAAAGGCAGGATCCGCCGCCTCGATCTCTGGTCCGGGAAGGCGAGGACGTTCACCGCCCGCCACGCCACCTACGACGCCCGGATCGAAGATTTCTTCATCTATCCGGGCGTGCTCGACGACGGTCGCCTGGCGCTCGGAGAGGACACCAACGACGACGACGAGATCGACGGAGTCACCTACCTGTTCGACCCGGAGAAAGACAGGACGCGCCGACTCCACTACGACGGGGCAGGCCCGTTCGCGCGGCAGCTCGGGCCGGGCCGACTGCTGATCGCGAGCGGCGATCACCTCGACCTGGTGCGGCTCCGGGACATGACGCTGGCGACCAGCGTCACGGCGCCCGGCGCCTACATCAACACGATCGCCGCCAGCGCGAGCGGGCGGATGGTCTTCTTCGGCACCAGCTCAGGGGATCTCTGGAGCTGGACCCCCGCCGCCGGCAAACCTGCGCGGCGGCTCGGACAGGTCGACGGGGCGATCATCTCGCTGGTCTCGAACCGCAACGGCTCCGTCCTCTTCGGCACCACCGACCGCGGACTTCGGAAATCCTCGCGGGTGTTCGCGGTCGACGTGCCGAACCGCAACATCGAGCTGCTGGAGGTGCCGGACAACGGCTCCACGGCGCGCGCCACGATCTCGCCGGACCAGGACCTGGTCGCCATCTCCGCGAGCCGGCCGGTCGGCGCCGTGCTCCTCTCCGCGCGGCTGGCCCCAAGGGAGGCCTGCGCCCGCGCCGGCGGCGAGGTCCCGGCCGCCGCCTGGCGAGAGGCGATCGGAGGCCTACCCGTACCGGCCCCAAGCTGCGCCGACGGCGACTAGCCGAGGTTCAACAGCTCTTCTCCCGCGCTTGCCGAGCCCATCTCGTAGGCTCGGCGCAGCAGGCCCCGGGCCCTGGCGACGTCGGTGTCGCGCAGCGCCCGGCCCAGATAGTGAGTCGCCGCCCTGGAGCCCCGCTCGACCGCGGGTTCCAGTACCTCGATCGCTCGGTCCGGGTCGTGCTCGAGCAGCAGCCCTCCGAGCTGCGCTCGTGCAGGCAGGCGCCCGGCGGCGGCGGCGATCGCGAATGCGCGCTCGGCTTCCTCGCCGCGTTCGTTCTGCATCAGCAACACCCCGAGCATCTCGGTAGCGGCCGCATCGAGCTGATCGACCGCCGCCCCGAAGTCGAGGCCGAAGTCGACCAGCAAGGAGGAAGCCGCGAGCGCCGAGCCGTCTCGAGCCGCGTCGTGCGCCAGCCGCAGTCCCTCGTCCTCCCGTCCCGCCTGGCGTTCGAGCTGGGCGAGGCTCACCATCGAGTCGGCGTCCCCCCACCGCACCGCCTCGCGGTACGCCCCAGCCGCCGCCTCGGGCGCCCGCTCGAGGTAGAGGTGACCGAGCGCGCGAAGGGTCAGCGCCAGCGCCTGCGCAGCGACGCCGTCGCCAGGGGCGTCCTCCGCCAAGTCATCGCGCAGCGCGACCAGGATCGCGGCCGCTTCCTCGGTTCCGTTTCGGGGTTTGCGTAGCAGCAGAAGCGCTAGGTTGAGCCGGGCTCGGCGACTGCCTCTCTCGATCGCCGCGCGCAGGACATTCGCCGCGCGCGCCTGGTCGCCGAGCCGCGATGCGGCGCTGCCGAGGGAGGCAAGCCGGCCGGGCTCCTCGCCCGCCCATGCCCGCAGCGCCGCCCAGGGTCGGTCGTCGAGCCAACGGTCCTCCCACCCGCGCGGCAGCGGCAACTCCACCAGAGCCGGGTGGGCAACCCAGTCCCCGCCGCTGACCCGGGCGGGCGACTGGCCTCGCCCGATCCGCGTCAGAGCCCAGCCGGCTGCCTCCTCCCAGGCGTCCCAATCGGGGGCGAGCGCGGCGTGCAGATCGCGAAGCGCGCCTTCGCTCAGGGCCTCGCGCATCCCGATCCGGTGCCAACCGATCAGAACCTCGACCAGGCGTCGCCCCGCCCCGGAGCCACCCGACGCCCCCCGCGCCCGTCTGTACTCCGCGGCCAGCGCGGGCGCCGCAACCAGCGCGGGACCCAGCCCCACTCGCTCGACCTCGTCGCGAATCCCGGCGTGGGTCAGATCCCGATCGGCGCGTTCGAGCTCGTGGGGCATCAGCATCGCGTCGACCTCAATCCGCGCGTCGGCCTGGGGCCGGGACCAGTCGAGCGCCCCGCCGGAGGGTGGCCGCCCGACCCCGACGAGCAGCAGCGGCGGACGCCACCCGTCACGTCCGCTCTCGTTGCGGATCAGCGTGTCACCCCCTTCCGCGAGCACGCTCTCCAGGGGGTCGAGGACCAGGGCGGCGGGCTCGGCGTGGCGGTGGACGAGCCAGGTCCGAAGCTCCCCGGCGGTGCCGGCGCGGTGCACGGGCAGCTCTGGAGCGGCGGCGGCGAGGGCCGTCAGGCAGGCATGAGTGCGGCCCGAGCACGCCTCTCCTTCGGCAATCACAAGGCTGACCCCGCATCGGCTGAGCCCCTTCTCGAACGCTTCGCGGAGCTCGTCGTCCACGTCCCGCTCGACGTGGAACGGCAGTGCGAGGTCGGGCGGGACCCCGGCGGCGCCGGCGCGACAGGGGTCGACCGTCGCCGCGGCGCCGAGGAACTGCGGCTGCCGCTCCAGGGCCGCCTCCCGGAGCAGCGGAAGGTCGAGATGCTCTTCGGCGATCCCGAGCAGATCGTCTTCGGCCAGCGCCTGGGCCAGGGCCGGTCCGTCGATGATGTGGACCTCGACCCCGAGCTCTTCGGTCAGCTCTTCGCGGAGGGCGTCCCTGTGCCCCGCCTGAAACCCCTCCGCGAGGAACGCGTAGACGGACTTCACGACCGCGCCTTGGCGCGTCGCGCCCTCGACGTCGGAGCGCACCTTGCGGTCGAGTTCCTTCAGTTGCGTCGTGCAGGCGGCGACCAGGCCCGAACTGCCGTGGCTCTGGAAGTCGCGGCCTCCATCCCCGCCGCCGCTGACCGGTCCGGTGGCGGGAAGGACGTTGCGGTCGATCCGCGCTCGGACGTAGGCAAGGCAGAGGTCCTCGAACTGGTGATGGCGGTTGCGCTCCCGGAGGCCCTGGAGGCGACCGAGAATCAGCGCGGCCCGCTGTTCGGAGCTCAACCGCAGATTTCCAGTGGCGAGGGCCGGATTCGAACCGGCGACACCACGATTTTCAGTCGTGTGCTCTACCAACTGAGCTACCTCGCCTGGGATGCGACGCGATGCGGAGCGCACCGGAAGGCTAGCGGCAGACAGGGGTCCGGGGCTGCTTGCATTGGCGGATGGCCTGGGCCCGCGCAGCGCTGGCGCTCGCCGCCGTCGTGGCGGCGGGGCTGGTGGTCGTCTCCGGGGGCTCGAGCGTCGACCCGCGGACGCCGCCGGCGCTGCCCGGCGAGGCGGCGCCCTTCCTCGGCACGGCGGTGGCCGGGAGCGGCGGGCTGACCGCGTCGGTCGACGCCTACGGCAACGTGGTCGACCTGCTGGCGCCGGGGCCGGCGGGCGAGGAGCTGGTCGACAACCCCTCCACCCGGCAGGCGGCCGGGAGCGTGGCGGCGGACACCGGGATCCGGCCGCGGGTGCGGATCGGGGGCGGTCGGGCGCTGCCGATGTGGGAGGCGGACGCGATGCGTCAGCGTTACCTGCCGGGGACGAACGTGGTGCGCACGGTGGCGGACTTCGGGGCGGCGCGGGTGGTCGTCACCGTGGCGGCGACGAAGGCCTCGCTGGCGGTGAGGGTCGCGTCGCGCGGCGAGGCCGATGCCGTCTCGTCGCTGGCCGTCAACGTCGAGGACGGGGTTCGCTGCCGACGCGAGCGCCATCCGGCACAGCTCGACCTTCTCTGCAGGGTGGGTCGAGCTGTGCCGGATGGCGCAACCGCGCGGCGGGAGGCGAAGGAGCGAGGTCTCGGTGCCGCGGTGAGCGATCTGCTTCGCGACGCGGCGAGGGCCGACCGTCGCTGGCTCGACCGGGCGCGTCCCCTCGGTGCGAGCGCGCCGCGCTGGGCGAGCGCGATGTACGAGCGCTCGCTGCTCGCGATGCGGGCGCTGACCGACCGGCGCAGCGGCGCCGTCGCCGCCGGCGCTCGCGACGGCTGGAGCTACGCCTGGCCGCGCGACGCCGGTGCGGCGACCCTTGCCTTCGCGGCCGCCGGGTATCGGGCCGAGGCCCGCCGCGTCGCCCGCTTCCTCACCGGCCTCGACCTCGCCGCCGCCGCCCGCTTCGACGGTCGCGGGCGGCCCGTCCCGGGCCGGGCCGCCCAGGGGGACGCGGCCGGCTGGGTCGCCGTGGCGGCCCGCGCCGCCGGCGTCGCGCACCCCACCCGCACCGCACGCCTCCCCTGGCGCGACCGGGCCGACTACCGCGAGGGGGACCGCGGCGACTACCTCGGCAACGCGATCGCCGCCTCTTCGGCGGCACCCGGCCCGCCCCGGGCCGGATCGGCCACGCCGCCGGCGGAACGCGACGACGCGCAGCGGATCGCGGCCGGGTTCGGGACGGCGCGCGGCCTGGCGCGCCGCGAGAGCGACGCCGGGTCCGGGCTCGACTCGGCGGCGGCCTGGGCGGTGCGGCCGTTCGCGCTGCCGGCGCTGTACCCGGCGGCCGAGCGGACGCTACAAGCCCTGGCCGCCGCCCGCACCCGCTACGGGGTCACGCCCGGGGAGGACTGGCGCGGCGGCGCCGACCCCTGGTCGGCGCCGACCGCCTGGACCGCATGGGGGCTCGCCGCGCTGTCGCGGGAAGCGGACGCCGCGGACGCCCGTCGCCGCGCCCGCGCCGACCGCCGCGCCGCCCTCGGCCTCCTCACCGCGCTGCGGCGCGCGGCGACCCCGGCCGGCGCGCTGCCCGAGCGGGTCGACCTGCGCACCGGCGTCCCCCGCTCGACCACGCCGCTGGCCTGGTCGCACGCCTTCGCCGCGCTCGCCCTGCTGGAGCTGTGGCCGCCCGATCTATCCTCGTCGCGTGGAGGTGAGGCCGGCAACGTTCGATGACTGCGAGGCGCTGGGCCACGGGATGGCCGAGGTCGTCGCGGAAGGGCGGGGCCACTGGCTGGCGATCGAGTCGGGCACGGCCGAGGAGCTCGCCGACCTCTACCGGGGCGCGATCGGCAGCGCCGGGCACCGCTTCCTCGTCCTCACCGACGGCGGCGAGATCGCCGGCGCCGTCGGGCTGCACCCGACCCAGACCGACGGCGTGCTCTCGCTGGGGATGTGGGTCCGCGCGCCCTGGCGGCGGCGCGGCGGCGGCCGGCTGCTGATCGAGGCCGCGATCGCCGCCCGCCCGCCGGACGTCCACAAGATCGAGCTCGAATTCTTCCCCGGCAACGAGGCCGCCGAACGCCTCTACGAGGAGACCGGCTTCGAGCGCGAGGGCGTGCGCCGCAAGCACCTGCGCCGCCGCGACGGCACCCTGCGCTCGACCGTGATCATGTCCCGCCTCTTCCCCGACCCCTGAGCCTCGTGGCAGAGGTTGGTTGCGCATACCGCTACCAAACTCTGCCACGCGGTAGAGGTTTCCGTCCCATATGGACTGAAAGCTCTGCCACACCCGGTCAGGGGAGGGAGGTGAGGGCGGTGGAGACGGCCTCGGCGGGGGTCTCTACGTAGAGGACGCCCGGGGCGTCGTCCATTTCGCCGTGGCCGCTGAGGTCCCAGCTGCTGAGGGCGACGACGGGGCGGCCGATCGTCCGCGCCAGGCCGATCTCCGAGAGCGTCCCCCACTCGCCGCCGACCGCGATCACCGCCTCGCCGGAGGCGACCACCGCCAGGTTGCGCGCGTGGCCGATGCCGCTGGCGACGACCTCGGTGCAATAGGGGTTGGCGACGACGATGTCGTGGCCCTGCACGATCCCGATCACCCGGCCGCCCGCGGCGGCGGCGCCCTGGGAGGCCGCCTCCATCACACCGGGGCCGGCGCCGCAGACCAGCGTCGCGCCGGCCTCGCCGAGCCCACGCCCGACCGCCTCGGCCAGCCGCCAGAGGTCGGAGCCCGGCGTCGAGCCGCTCGACCCGATCACCGCCACCTGTCGCGCCCGCGCCACGGCCCGAGTCTCGCAGGCGCCCGCCTGCTGCGGCGGGCCGGATCAGCCGGCGGCCCGCATCGCCCCGATCAGCTCCAGCGCCCCCGCCTTGTGCAGCGGTTCGTTGAGGTTGCCGCACTTCGGGCTCTGCACGCAGGAGGGACAGCCGGACTCGCAGGGGCACTCGGCGATCAGGCGCTCGGCGTCGCCGAGCAGGCGCTCGAACCGCTCGTAGCCGCGCAGCGTGATCCCGACCCCGCCCGGATGGCCGTCGTAGATGAAGATCGTCGCCCGGCCGGTCTGGAAGTGGACGTTGGTCGAGAGCCCGCCGATGTCCCAGCGGTCGCACATCGCGATCAGCGGCAGCACCGCGATCTGCCCGTGCTCGGTCGCGTGCAGGGAGCCGAGCAGGGCGTCGGGCGGCAGCGCCCCGGTCAGCCGCTCCGGCAGCACGTACCAGAGCGCCTGGGTGACGAAGCTCTGCTCGGGCAGCTCGAGGGCGACGATGTCGATCGGCTCCTGCTCGGAGATCGAGACCCGCTGGAAGGCGATCACCTGCTCGGTCACCGAGACCTCGCCGAAGTGCAGCTGCACGCCGGCCACCTCGCGCTGCTCGCGCACTCGCTCGATGTAGATCTCGGTCTCCTTCTTGGGCCGCGTGTACCAGTCGCCGTCGAAGCGGGAGACGATCGCCCGCCGCTGCTCGACGTCGAGCGCCTCGACCTCGTAGGAGCGCCCCAGGTGCAGGTAGACCGCGCCGGGGTGGACCGTGGTGAAGGCGCGCTCGGCCTCGACCAGGCCCAGCATCTCGCCCGAGTCGCGCTCGATCACCGCCACCGAGTCGGCCGAGGCGGAGCGCAGCGAGACCTTGGAGGCGACGAACTCACCGCGCCGCGGCAGCAGTCCGCCGCCCGTCCGGCGCAGCTCCCCCGCCGCCAGCAGCCGCTCCGCCCGCTCGCGCCAGCCCGCGCCGAATACGTCGCCGTCGCGCTCGGTCAGCGGCAGCTCGTAGGCGGCGGCGACCAGGTGCCGGGAGGCGATCTGCTCGTTGCCGTGGTCGAGGATCGCCGCCTCGACCGGCCGCCCGAGGAACTCGTCCGGGTGGCGGCAGAAGAACTGGTCGAGCGCGTCCTGGCCGGCGACGTAGACCGCCAGCCCGCGCCGCCGCCGCCCCGCCCGGCCCCACATCTGCCGCAGGCTCGCCACCGTGCCCGGGAAGGTGACGCAGATCGCCGCGTCGAGCTCGCCGACGTCGATCCCCAGCTCCAGCGCGTCGGTCGCGACCACCGCCAGCAGCTCCCCGGCGGCCAGCCGCGCCTCGATCTCGCGCCGCTGCTGCGGGGTGTACCCGCCTCGGTAGGGGGCGATCTGCCGCGCCAGCTCTGGCTTCCCGCGCCGCTCCAGGTTTTCGCGGGCGAAGCGCTGGATCAGCTCGATCCCGCGCCGCGATTTGAGGAAGCAGATCGTCCGCACCCCCTGGCTGACCAGCTCGGCGAGCAGGTCGGCGGCCTCCGAGAGCGCCGAGCGCCGCGTCCCACTCGCCTTGTCGAGCAGCGGCGGGTTCCACATCGCCACCTCGCGCCCGGCCCGCGGCGCGCCGTCGTCGTCGACCAGCTCGAAGGACGTCCCGACCAGGCGCTCGGCCAGCTCGACAGGGTTGGCGATCGTCGCCGAGGCGAGCAGGAAGCGCGGCTCGGCACCGTAGTGGCGGGCCACCCGGCGCAGCCGCCGCAGCACGTTGGCGACGTGGGATCCGAAGACGCCGCGGTAGGTGTGGGCCTCGTCGACGACAACCCAGCCGAGGTTGGAGATGAAGTCCCCCCAGCTCTTGTGGTGAGGGAGGACGCCGACGTGGAGCATGTCGGGGTTGGTGAGGACGAGGTTGCTGCGGCGCCGGATCGCCGGCCGCTCCTCGCGCGGGGTGTCGCCGTCGTAGATCGCCTCGCGCAGCTTCGGCGGGCGCAGCTGCGCGAGCTTGCGCGCCTGGTCCTGGGCGAGCGCCTTGGTCGGGTAGAGGTAGAGCGCCCGGGACTTCGGGTCGCGGGCGATCCCGTCGAGCACCGGCAGGTTGAAGGCGAGGCTCTTGCCCGAGGCGGTGCCGCTGGTGATCACCAGGTCGGTCTCGGCCGCCGCCTCCCAGGCGGCGAGCTGGTGCGTGTACAGGGACTCGATCCCGCCCCGTCGCAGCGCCTCGGCGAAGGCAGGGTCGAGCTCACCGGGCAGCGGCGCCGGCTTCGCCCGCCGCCCCGGCTCCGAGCTCTCCGCGACGATCCGGCCGTCGCGCCGCGCCGGATCGATCGCGACCGACCAGGAGGACTCGAGCAGCGAGCGCGCCACTACGCGGCCCCGTCCCCGGCACCGAGTGAAGCAGTGGTGTGCCCATCGGCACCGAAATCCTTCACTCGGCGCCCGGCCCGCGCGATCCGCCCGGCGATCCGCATCGCCTGCAACGAGGAGCGGTCGTGGATGCGCAGCAGGTCGGCGCCCTCGCGCACCGCCAGGGCCACCGCCGCGACCGTCCCCCACTCGCGCTCGGCGGGGGGCAGCCGCTCCTCCCACGACCCCGCCAGCACGGCGCCGACGAAGTCCTTGCGCGAGAGCGAGACGTAGAGCGGCAGACCGAGCGAGCGCAGCTCGCCGAGCCGCCGCAGGACCTCCAGGTCCTGGGCGGGGCTGAGGTCGAAGTCGAGTCCGGGGTCGATCGCGATCTGCTCCTCCGCCACCCCAAGGCCCCGGGCCCACTCGACTCTCCCCTCGAACCAGGCGCGCAGGTGGTCGACCACGTCGCCGTACTCGCGCCATGGCCGGTCCACGCGCGGCGGCCCCTCGATGTGCATCAGCACGTAGCCGCAACCGCTCTCCGCGACCAGCCCGAGCATCTCCTCCGAGCCGCCCGAGATGTCGTTGACCGCCTGCGCCCCCGCCGCCAGCGCCCGCCGCGCCACCTCGGCCGAGAAGGTGTCCGCCGAGACCGGCACCCCCTCCGCCCCGCGGTCGTACTTCTGCCCGCTATCCGGGCGAAAGTGCGACCGCGGGCGGGGGGCGGCCTGGGTCTGAGGCTCCACCAGCCCTTCAAGCGCCGGGACCAGGGCGGCGGCCTCTTCCTCGGCGCCGACCGGGGGGCCGGCCTTGGCGGCGACGGCGCCGACGTCGAGCATGTCGAAGCCCGCCCCGGCCAGGGCGAGGCCGTCGCGCACCGCCTGCTCGGGGGTGCCGCTGCGGGCGCCCTCGAACATCGAGTCGACCGTGACGTTGACGATCCCCGCGGCGAGCGGCTGGGCGAGGTCGAGGGTCCGGTCGGTCAGCCGCCACTTCATCGATCGCTACGGTAGCGGGCGACCGATGGCCCTGAGCTGCGTCTACACCGATCTCGACGGGACCCTGCTGGGGCCCGGCGGCGTGCTCTTCCGCGACGCGGAGGGCGACTTCTCGATGGCGCAGGCGCGGGCGCTGGAGGCCTGCGCCAGGGTCGGGGTCGAGGTCGTGATCATGTCCGGCCGGCGCGAGCCCCAGGTCCACGAGGCGGCCAGGCTGATGGGCCAGACCTCCTACATCTACGAGGCCGGCTGCGCCTTCGCGATCGACGGCGAGACCACCCTCCTGACCGGGGACCTGCAGCCGAGCGAGGACGGCACGATCTACGAGCAGATCGAGCGGCGCGGCGTGCCGCGGGCGCTCTTCGACCACTTCCCCGACCACCTCGAGTACCACTCGCCCTGGCACCACGGCCGGATCCTCTCCCACCTCTTCCGCGGCAAGGTCGACGTCGAGGAGGCCAACGCGCTGCTGCGCGAGCGCGGCGACGACGACCTGCGCCTGCTCGACAACGGCGCGATCGGGGCGCCGATGGCGGCGATCGCCGGCCCCACCCACGCCTACCACCTGGTCCCGCGCATGGTCAGCAAGGCGGGCGCCGTCGCCGCCCACGCCCGCGCCCGCGGCCACGACCCGGCGGAGTGCATCGCGGTCGGCGACTCGGTCGAGGACCTCGAGGTCGCCGCCGCGGTCGGCCGCTTCTTCGTCGTCGCCAACGGCCCGGCGCGCGACCCGGGGCTGCGCGGCGCCCTCGGTGCCTGGGACAACGCCACCGTCACCGAGGGCGCGATGGGCGAGGGGTTCTACGAGGCGGTCGTCTCGGCGCTGATGGAAACGCGCTGAGGAGGCGTGGCGCGTTCCCTCGGCAGAACCGAGGAAAAGCGCCACAGCGGGGTCAGGCGACCGGCGCCGGCTCGTCCGCCGGGACGACTTCCCCGGCCGCCACGGCCGCCTCGCGCTTCGCCCGCGGCCGGCGGATCTTCACGTACTCGGCGCCGAAGTAGGAGCCGATCACCAGCGCCGCGGCGAGGAACTGGGCGGTCAGCCCCTCCACGGTCGGGAAGACCGCGAACCAGAGGCCGACCCAGCCGGGGATCGCCAGCGGCAGCTGCGTCGTCGGCAGCCAGCCGGCCAGCTGCATCTCCTGGACGCTCTCGCCGACCATCACGATCAGCACCACGCCGAGCATCACCCCGGTCACGATCAGCATCCGCTTGTAGTGGAGGCGGTGGTGGAGGACGAAGGTGACCGCGCCGACCAGCAGGGTGAGGCCGAGGCCGACCGCCACCCCCTCCAGCACGGTCGCGTCGCCGTAGCCGAGCCGCAGGTTCTGGAGGAAGAGGACGACCTCGAAGCCCTCGCGGTAGACCGAGGTGAGGCCGAGCAGGATGAGGCCGAAGATCGTCGCGCGGCGGCTGTCGATCCCGACCCCGTCGAGGATCTCGCGGCGGCGGCGGTTGTGGTTGGAGATCCAGCCGGTCCAGTAGACCTTGTGGAAGAACCAGTTCATCACCACCAGCAGCACGATCACCGCGAGCAGGCCGGTGGCGGCCTGGACGGCGAGCCCGCCGGCGCCGAGCTGGCCAAGCACCCAGGCGGCGAGGAACCAGGTGGCGACGGTCGCCGCGAAGCCGACCCCGGCGCCGCCGGCGACCGGCTTGCGGAAGGACGAGGTGGCGCCGTGCATGCTGGCGGTCACCGCGGCGAGGACGAGGATCGTCTCCAGGCCCTCGCGGAAGACCAGCAGGCCGCTGTCGAAGACGACGGCACCGTGGCTGAGGTGCTGCGAGGAGGCGGTCGGATCCGGCACGCCGCCGCTGGCGCTGAGCGCGCTCCAGGTCAGCAGGCCGCCGAAGACCAAGAGCAGGTACAAAGGCCAGTGGCTGTGCAGGGAGCGCTTGATCGCCGGGACCGCCGTCACGGTCATTAGGCTACCCTAATCGCCTGCTCGCCGTCCTCCTGCGGCTAAGATCGAACCCCGTTCAGAGCCCGAGGAGGAGCCCCAAGTTGCCGCCGGAACAAGCGACCGTCGCCGAGCAGGAGTACCTGGAGACCATGTTCTGGATCGAGGAGGCGGGGCTGCCGATGACCGGCGCCAACATCGCCCGCGCGATGCGCCTCTCGCCCCCCACCGTCCATGAGATGGTCGGGCGGCTGATCAACGACGGCTACGTCAGCCGCAACCCGGACAAATCGCTCACCTTCACCGAGCACGGCCGCGAGAAAGCCAGCTACATCGTCCGCCGCCACCGGATGATCGAGCGCTTCCTCACCGACGTCCTCGGCATCCCCTGGGACGAGGTGCACGAGGAGGCCGAGCGGATCGAGCACGCGATGTCGCCGGTGCTGGAGGAGCGGATGCGGGCGGCGATCGGCGACGCCACCACCTGCCCCCACGGCCACCCGATCATCGAGGGCACCCGCGAGACCGGCTCGCTGCTGGCCGACGTCGAGGTCGGCGCCAAGGTCGTCGTGCTGCGCTTCGAGAACGAGGCGGAGGAGATCCTCCACTACCTGAAAGCGGCCGGCATCGAGCCGGAGCTGGAGGGCACGATCGAGAGCTCCGACGACGAGACGGTCGTGATCGCCTCCGCCGGGGGCAGCCACCCGATCAGCCGCAGCGTCGCCGAGACGGTCTCGGTCCGCGCCGACCCGGCGCCGGCGCCGCGCGCCGCGATCCCCGAGCAGCTCGTCCTCTCCGCCGACCGCTACGGCCGCTAGCGCTAGCTCTCTTCGGCGGGCATCTCCACCCGCACCAGAGGGCCGGACGTGGGCGTCCCGACCTCGCTGCCGCCGCGCGACTCTTCGGTGACCAGCACGGCGTCGACGCCCCTCATCCCTTCGATCATCGTCCAGGCCCGCCTTTCGCGGTTGGGGACGAAGAGCGCCGGCACCGCTTCGGTGACCTTGCCGCGCTGCACCCACGCCTCCAGCACCTTGCCGTCCTCGAGCGGCGGGACGTTTTCCAGCCGCAGCGTGCCGTGGCTGCCTTCGCGCACGACCTCGGCCGCGATCGCCGGCGCCTCGCCGGCCCGGGCGGTGCTGGTCGGCGGCACGTAGTCGCCGGAGAGCCTGCCGATCTCGAAGGCGATCAGCATCACCGCGCCCACCGCAAGCAGCGAGGCCGCGGCGGCGAACGCCGGGCGCCAGCCCCTGCCGCGCGAGCCGAACCCGCCCAGCCAGGCCCGCGCCCGCCCGCGCAGGCCGCGCAGCGGCGCGCTGGAGCGCGGCCGGATTTCCGCTTCGCCGAGGACGCGGTCGCGCAGGCCGGGCGGCGGCCCCAGCCGCTCGACGCTCTCCGGCAGCGCCCCCACCGCGGGGCGCAGCCAGCGCATCTGGTCGCGGCACAGTTCGCAGCGCTCCAGGTGACGCTCCAGCTTCTCCACCTCGTGCGGCTCCAGCGCTCCCAGCATGTAGGCGGCGACCTCGTCGTTCCAGCGCTCGTGCCCGGTCTCGCTCACACCACTCCCTCCGCCATCTCGGCGCGGATCTTCTCCAGGCCCAGCCTCATCCTGCCCTTCACGGTGCCCAGCGGCAGCCCCATCATCTGGGCGATCTCGGCGTGGCTGAAGCCGCCGAAGTAGGCCAGCTCGATCACCTTCGACTGCTCGACCGGCAGCTGCCCGAGGGCGCCGCGCAGCTCGCCCGCGGTCTCGTGGCGCAGGGCCTCCTCCTCGGTCGGCACCCCGCCCGAGCGCCGCTCGAGGATCCCCTCGTCGTCGAAGTCGAGGCTCGGCGCCCGCCTCGCCCGGCTGCGCAGCGAGTCGATCGCCCGGTTGCGGACGATGCCGAGCGTCCAGGCGCGGACGCTGCCGCGGGTGCGGTCGAAGCGGGCACCGCTGCGCCAGATCGAGACGAAGGCCCCCTGGGTGACGTCCTCGGCCGCGCCCCGCTCGCCGACGATCCGGTATGCCAGCGAATAGGCGGCGCCGCCGTGGCGGTCGTAGAAGACCGCGAAGGCCTCGGGATCGCGCGTCCCGATCAGCGGCATCAGCTCCTCGTCGGCCAGCCGCTCCGCCCGCTCTCTGGTCATGCCCATACGGGTCATGATTGCTCCTACGGAGCGCGGGCGGGTATGGATCAGGCGGGAGAGGCGGCCCGCAGCTTCTGCAGGGCGGCGGCGATCCGCGAGACGCCCTCGTCCATCCGCTCGGCGGGGACGGGGGCGAAGGAGAGGCGGAGGCTGTTGGCGCCGCCCTCGATCATGAAGTCGGGACCGGCGACGAAGGTGACGCCCTCGGCCTTTGCCTCGGCCAGCAGGGCGGCGCAGTCGGTGCCCTCGGCGAGGTCGAGCCAGAGGAAGTAGCCGCCGCCGGGGACGACGAACTCGGCCTCCGGGATGTGCGTGCGCAGCGCCTCGACCAGGGCGTCGCAGCGCCGCTTCAGCTCGCCCTTGACGAACTCGATGTTGCGGTCGAGGGCGCCCGAGGCGCAGAGCTCCAGCACGATCGCCTCGGCCAGCATGTTCGGCGAGATGTAGGTCTCGTTGGCGGTCTTGGCCAGCTTCGCGATCTCCGCCGCCGGCCCGGCCAGGTAGCCGACCCGCACGCCGGGGCTGACCGTCTTCGAGAAGGAGGAGGCGTGGACGACCCGGTCGGCGCGGTCGAGCGCCAGCATCGTCCCCAGCGGCTCGCCCTCGAAGGGCAGCTCGCGGTAGGGGTCGTCCTCGAAGATCCAGAAGCCGTGCGCGGCCGCCAGCTCCACCAGGCGCGCCCGCTTCGCCGCCGAGAGCGTGCAGCCGGCCGGGTTGTGGGCGTTGGGGATGACGTGGATCAGCTTCACCGGCCCCTCGGCCAGCGCCGCCTCCAGCGCGCCGACGTCGAGCCCGTCGGCCTCCAGCGGCACCGGCACCAGCTCGGCGCCGAGCTGCTCCAGCAGCAGCAGGGTGCGATCGTAGGTCGGCTGCTCGACGACGACCCGGTCGCCGGGGGAGATCAGGTGGCCGAACAGCATCGCGCCCGCCTCCAGCGAGCCGTTGGTGACCATCACCTGGCTCGGGTCGAGGTCGCCGTGCCGCTCCGCGATCCACTTGCAGAGGCCGGGGTGCCCGATCCCGACGCCGTAGGACAGCGCCGTTTCCCAGTCCTCGGCGAGCGCCCGCGCGGCCGCCTCGCGCACCTGCTCGTGGGGAAGGATGTCGGCGCTGGGAGCGCCGCGCGCGAAGGAGATCGTGTCGCCGGCGGCCATCGGCGACGACCCTAGCAATGCCCGCCTCGCCGAGTCCGCCTGAAGCGTCGCAATGCGACGCCGTGCGCGATCTCGCTACAGCGAGCGCAGGACTTCGACCGCGATCGCGGCGGTCTCGGTCGGGCTTTCGCCGACCCGCACGCCCTTCGCTTCGAGCGCGTCCTTCTTCGCCTGGGCGGTGCCGGAGGAGCCGGAGATGATCGCTCCGGCGTGTCCCATCTGCTTGCCCGGGGGGGCGGTGAAGCCGGCGATGTAGGCGACAACCGGCTTCGAGACCTCGGCGGCGATGAACTCGGCCGCCCGCTCCTCGGCGTCGCCGCCGATCTCGCCGACCATCACGATCAGCTCGGTCCCGGGGTCGGCCTCGTAGAGGGTGAGGATGTCGATGAAGTCGGAGCCGATGATCGGGTCGCCGCCGATCCCGACGATCGAGGAGTTGCCGGTCCCGGCCTGCTTCAGCTCGCTGCCGATCTGGTAGGTCAGCGTCCCCGACTTGGAGACGACCCCGATCGGGCCCGAGTCGAAGAACTGGGCGGGGATGATGCCGACGTTGGCCTTGCCGGGCGAGAGCACGCCGGGGCAGTTCGGCCCGATCAGCCGCACCCCGGCCTCCTTCGCCTTCCAGTAGAGCTTCAGCATGTCGAGCACCGGGATGCCCTCGGTGATCGCGATCACCGTCTCGACCCCGGAGTCGATCGCCTCGTCGATCGAGGCGCCGGCGAAGCGGGCCGGGACGAAGATCATCGAGGTGTTGGCGCCGGCCTCGGTGACCGCCTCGGCGATCGTGTCGAAGACCGGCACGCCCTCGACGTCCTGACCGCCCTTGCCGGGGGTGACGCCGGCGACCAGGTCGGTCCCGTATGCCTTGTTGCGCAGTCCGTGGAAGCTGCCCTCGCGGCCGGTCAGGCCGGAGACCGCCAGCTTCGTCGTCTCGTCGATGATGATGCTCACCGGTTTTCCTCCGCGAGCTTGACCACGAGGCGGGCGGCGTCGAGCATCGTCTCGGCCTCGTACATGTTCGGCAGGTCGGCCTCGGCGAGGATCTTCAGCCCCTCCGCGGAGTTGGTGCCGTCGAGGCGGACGACCAGCGGCACCCCGAGCTCGATCTCGCCCGAGGCGGTGACGATGCCCTTGGCGATCTCGTCGCAGCGGGTGATGCCGCCGAAGATGTTGAAGAGGATCGCCTTCACCTTCTCGTCGGCCTTGATCACTTCCAGCGCGTTGACGATCGCCTCGGCTTTGGAGCCGCCGCCGGCGTCGAGGAAGTTGGCCGGGGCGCCGCCCGCCTGGGCGACGACGTCGAGGGTGGACATGCACAGGCCGGCGCCGTTGGCGAGGATGCCGACGTCGCCGTCGAGTTTGACGTAGGTGAGGCCCTTGTCCTTGGCCATCTGCTCGAGCGGGTCGTCGACCGTGTCGGCGATCTCGGCCAGGTCCTCGTGGCGGAAGAGCGAGTTGCCGTCGATCGTCACCTTCGAGTCGAGGGCGACGACCTCGCGGCCGGCGGTGACGATCAGCGGGTTGACCTCGATCAGCGTCGCGTCCTCCTCGGTCGCGACCTCGGCCAGCCTGGCCAGCACCTCGGCGGCCTGGTCGAGCGCGTCGGAGGCGAGCCCGGCGGCCTCGACGATCGGCCGCGCGGCGGCAGCGTCGAACTCCGCGGTCGGGTCGACGTGGACCTTGACCAGCGCCTCCGGGTCCTCGGCGGCGACCGCCTCGATGTCCATCCCGCCCTTGGCGGAGACCATCGCCAGCAGCTTCTTCTCGCCACGGTCGAGGATGATCGAGGCGTAGTACTCCTCGGCGATGTCGGAGCCGCCCTCGACCCAGACCTGGTCGACGCGGAAGGGCCCCTCGCCGTGCGGGCCGACGATGTCCATGCCGATGATCGCGTCGGCGTGGGCGCGCGCCTCATCGGCATCCTTGGCGATCTTGATCCCGCCGGCCTTGCCGCGGCCGCCGATCAGCACCTGGGCCTTGATCGCGCAGGGATAGCCGATCCGCTCGGCGGCGGCCGCGGCGGCATCGACGGTGCCGGCGACCTCGCCGCTGGGCACGGCGATCCCGTGCTTGGCGAAGAGCTGCTTTCCCTGATACTCGAGAAGGTCCATGGGGGAGGGGGTTGCGGCGGCGGGCACCCTATCCGAACTGCGCCGTCCGGCGCGGCCCGGCACATGTGAAATCGCCAAAGCGCCGCGCGGTGGCATAATGCCGCGGTCCTCATGGCGATGCCGAGCCTAAAAAACATCAACTGGGTCACCACCGACTGCTACGGAACCCTGATCGACTGGGAGAAGGGGATCGTGGAGGCCTGCAAGAAAGAGGCGGCCAAAGACGGCTTCTCCTTTGAGGAGGAGCCCTTCCTGGCGCGCTTCATGGAGGTGCAGGCGGAGATCATGGGTGGCTCCTACGAGCTCTACGCCGAGGTGCTGCGCCGCACGATCGTCAAAGTCGCCGGCGAGATCGGCTGGGAGGTGGAGCCCTCGCGGGCCCAGTTCCTGCCCAACAGCGTCGCCTACTGGCTGCCCTTCCGCGAGGCCAACGCGGCGATGGACCGGCTCGGCAAGAAGTACGAGATCGGGATCATCTCCAACGTCGACGACAAACTGCTGGGGATCTCGCGCCGCCACCTGCGCACCGAACTCGACCTCGTGGTCACCGCCCAGCAGGTGCGCAGCTACAAGCCGGACCCGGTCCACTTCAAAGAGTGCGCGCGGCGGATCGGCGGCAAGAAAGGCTGGCTCCACATCGGCTGCGACTACCGGACCGACGTCGCGCCTCTGCTGAAAATGAACGTCCCGGTGATCTGGGTCAACCGCCACGGCGAGAAGCTGGAAGGGCGCAAAGCGCCCAGCGCCACGGTGAAGAACTTCCGCGAAGCAGTGAAAAAGCTCGGCGCGTCCTGAGCATCTTCTAGCGTCCAGCGCAACTCCGGCGCAGCGGGCCGGTTTCGAGCAAGAAGCGCCTCCGATGCACTGATGCACTTGTTCAGTCACCCGAACGCACAGGCACGCGCCCTGACGGGCGCCAAGCTCGCCCTCGCTGCGAGCCTCCTCGCTCTGCTCGCGTCGCTCGCCTTCGCCGCCCTGCACGGCGGCGGCAGCGCCTCGGCGGCGACCGCCGAGCGCTCGAGCCACGACCGCGGCGAGCGGGCGAAGCTGCCCGGCGCCTCCGAACGCCCCAGCTTCGTCGTGATCCAGACCGACGACCAGACCCTCGACGGTCTCTACGCCGTCGTCTACCGCAACGGCAGGCCGGTCACGGTGATGCCCAACACGCTGTCGCTGATCGCCGACCGCGGCGTGACCCTGAACCGGTACTACGTCCCCTACCCGCTCTGCTGCCCGTCGCGGACCAGCCTGCTCACCGGCCGCTACGCGCACAGCCACAACGTGCGCGGCAACGTCCAGCCCAACGGCGGCTTCACCGGCTTCACCTGGCGCAACGCCTACGAACACAACGTCGCCACCTGGCTGCAGCAGGTCGGCTACCGGACGATCCACATCGGCAAGTTCCTCAACGGCTACGGCGACCCGCCCTTCGACGACGGCTCGATCGTGCCGCCCGGCTGGAGCGCCTGGCACACCACCCTCAACGCCGACACCGACCACTACTTCTACGGCTACAAGCTCAACAACAACGGCGTCATCGAAGGCCCCTACGGGGACTCCGGCAGCTGGGAGACGCGCGAATACGGCAAACGCGACGACCCCGGCTGCCCGGACGCACCGTCCGACGGCTCGCCCTGCCTGTACGAGACCGACGTGCTGAGCCGGATCGCCACCGAAGAGATGAGCGGCACCCCGCCCGACAAGCCGTTCTACCTGCAGCTCGATTACACCGCCCCGCACGGGGACTTCCGGCGCCCGGCCGGGCCCGAGCCTGCCCCCCGCTACTACGACTCGTTCAAGGGCGCCCGCCTGCCCCACAAGCGCTCCGAAGGGCTCAACGAGGGCAACGTCTTCGACAAGCCGCGCTTCATCCGCGATGCCCCCTACCTCTCCACCAGCGAAGAACGGGTCTACCGCGTCTACTACGAGAAGCAGCTCGAGGCGCTGCGCTCGATCGACGACGGCGTGAAGCGGATCATCGACACGCTCGGCGCCCTGCACCGCCTCCGCAACACGTACGTCATCTTCACCTCCGACAACGGCTTCTTCTTCGGCGAGCACCGCCTCACCGGCGGCAAGTTCCTCGCCTACGAGCCGTCCACCCACCTCCCCTTCCTGATGCGGGGTCCGGGGATCAAGCCCGGCAGCTCGACCGGCGAGCTGGCGGCCAACATCGACATCACGCCGACCGTGCTCGACCTCGCCCACGCGACGCCGGACAAAAGCATCGACGGCCGCTCGCTGGTCCCCTACGTCACCGACACCAGCCTGCGCAGCCGCCGGCCGATCCTCTTCGAGTCCTTCGTCGAAGCGAACGACGTCGAGGCGCACGGGATGGAACCCGAAAAGACGAAGCGGGTCCGCGCCCGGCCCACCGCCAAAGCCTCGATCAACGCGCCGCCCAAGGACTACGTCGGGATCCGCCTCGGCCCCTACAAGTACATCGAGTGGCCCTCCGGCGAGAAGGAGCTCTACGACCTCAGCAGGGACCCGAACGAGCTCAACAACCGGGTCCGCAACCAGAACTACTACCCGGTCCGCAACTTCCTCCACGTCGAACTCACCCGGCTCGCCAAATGCACCGGCCGCGAGTGCCGCGAACCCGCCGAACGCATCCCTCTGACCCGCAAGGAGCAGCGCAAGCTGAAGCGGGAAAAGGAAAGGGAACGGCGCGAGCGCGAACGGGAACGCGAACAGCGGCGAAAGGGTAAGAAGAAGCAGCAGGGGTAGGGCGGCCCTGCGCGGGGTGGGGTCGGGGTGCCCCTCGTGCCAGCTGGGGTTTTCGCTTGCGGGGGGTGGGGTCGGGGTGCCCCTCGTGCCAGCTGGGGTTTTCGCCTGGGGATGGGGTGGGGGTGCGGGTCCCCACTGCCTTCGCCGCCCTATGGGCGGCTCTGTTGTGGGGGAGTCCCGGGGGCGCGGGGTGCTTGCGGGGCGAAAACCGGACGCCGCTTGCACGAGGGGCACCCCGACCCCACCCCTGTCAGCGCTCTGGATGGGTTGAAGCTGCGGAGCCCCGCACCGCCTCGGATGGCTGGGGCTGCGGAGCGCTTGCACCGCCTTGGGTGGGCTGCGGAAGCTCGCACCGCCTTGGATGGCTGAGGCTGCGAAGTCCCGCACCGTTTCCAGTCGCCGCCCCACCGGCGAGTCCGCCTCAGGCGTCGGTATGCGACGCCTGAGGCGGACTCGCGAAGTTGGTGTCCCGCGAAGGTCCCCGGCTCTCGGAGGCTGCCGTCCCTCGCAAGCTCCCGGGGCTGCGGAAGCGCGCACCGCCCCTGAGCCATCGCGCGGTTCCTTGGGGCCTTTCGTCCCTTTCCAGCTTCCCCACCCAAGCCCCCGTCGACGCGGGGCTTGCTGGGGTTTCGTACGGCGAGGGCGGGGCGTCCCTCGTGGGAGCGGCGTCCGATTTTCGCCCGCAGGCGCTTCGCGGTGGCGGGACTCCCCATGCCCCAGCCGCCCATAGGGCGGCCAGGCATGGGACCCGTCCGCCGCCTCACCCCCGGCGAAAATCC
>Ga0210085_1000249_pt1 | contig 24165 bp, 24 predicted proteins | sample China_Galinas_PW_5_FD_184866 | JGI IMG/M metagenome (GOLD analysis project Ga0210085, IMG submission 184866) | Wetland microbial communities from San Francisco Bay, California, USA, that impact long-term carbon sequestration - China_Galinas_PWC_D1... | ecosystem: Environmental > Aquatic > Marine...
CGCTGTGCTCGGCGCCGGCGCCTCGACGAAGATAGCGGTCTCACCGCTGCCCGAGACCCGAGCCGGGGTGGCGATGCTAGGGCGCGGCGCCGGGCCCGCCACGGCGGATGACCTCGCGGTACCAGGCTGCGCTGTCCCGGGGCGTCCGTGCGAGCGTGTCGTAGTCCACGTGGACCAGGCCGAAGCGCTTGTGATAGCCGTGCGACCACTCGAAGTTGTCCAGCAACGACCACACGAAGTAGCCGCGCACATCCACGCCCTCCGCCATGGCTGCACGGACGGCCCGGAAGTGAGCATCGAGATAGGCGATCCGCCGCGGGTCGTGGCAGACCCCATCGACGACCGGGTCGTCGTAGGCACAGCCGTTCTCGGTGATGTAGACCGGGGGCAGGTCCGGGTACACCGCCTTCAGCGCCACCAGCAGGCTGCGCAGACCATCGGGCGTGATCGGCCAGCCCATGTCGGTACGGGGGCCGTCGGGGACGAAGGGCACGGCATCGCGCATCCCTGGCGTGGCCAGCCAGCTGCCGCCCGGCTGCGCCCGCACGAACTCATCGTTGTAGTAGTTCAGCCCCAGCCAATCGAGCGGCTGCGAGATGATGGCGAGATCGCCCTCTTCGAGCGGCAGCCCAGCGAAGGCCGCCAGATCGGCGAGGGCATCGTCGGGATAGCGGCCCCGCAGGATGGGCTCGGTCCAGATCCGGTTGCGCAGCAGGTCGTAGCGGCGTGCCCCGTCTGCCGCTGCCCCGGCGGGATCGGCACCCACGACGTGGACCGGTGACAGGTTGAGCACGATGCCCTGCCGGGGTGCGGGGTCGATCGCCCGCATGGCCGCCACCGCCAGCCCGTGGGCCAGGTTCAGGTGGTGGATCGCCCGCGTGGCCTCGACCGGGTCAGCGTGGCCCGGCGCATGCGAGGGGTCGGCATAGCCCAACAGCGAGGAGCACCAGGGCTCATTGAGCGTGGCCCACAGGTCCACGCGGTCGTGCAGCTCACTGAACACGAGCGCGGCGTAGTCGGCGAAGCGTCCGGCCGTCTCGCGAGCGGGCCAGCCGCCGGCGTCCTGCAGGGCCTGGGGCAGGTCCCAGTGGTAGAGCGTGACCATGGGCTTGATGCCCTTTGCCAGCAGGCGATCGACGAGCCGCGAGTAGAAGTCCAGGCCTGCCCGCAGCGCCGCGCCCGTGCCTCCTGGCTGGATGCGCGGCCAGGCCACGCTGAAGCGGTACCCGCGCAGCCCCAGGTCGGCCATGAGGTCCACGTCGTCGGCCCAGCGGTGGTAGTGGTCGGCCGCGATGTCGCCGGTGTGCCGGTCGCGCACGAGCTGGGTGTGGTGACACTGCGTGTCCCAGATGCTCGGCCCCCGGCCGTCCTCGTGGACAGCACCCTCGATCTGGTAGGAGCTGGTGGCGGCACCCCACAGGAAGTCCGCGGGGAACCGGATGGAGCCGGGTTCGGTCATGTCGCTCTCCGTTGGCCGGCCGAGCCGGACGCAGCCTGGCCGCAACCCCCGCCCTCGTCCACGTGGGCGCAGGTCACGAGGTGGCCAGGTTCGATCTCGGCCATGATGGGATTGTCGTCGCCCGCCGCAGCCTCCGCATCCGCCTCGGGGTATCGCTGGTGGTAGATGCACGTGCCCCGCTCGCGCGCGGCTGCCACCTCCCGCCAGTGCTCGGGATCGCGTGCGTCATGCAGCGCCGGTACCGACTCCAGCAGCATCTGCGTATAGGGGTGCGAGGGGCGGTCGAAGACGTCGGCCGTCGACCCCCGTTCCACGATCCGGCCCTTGCGCAGGATGATGGCGGTGTCGCTGATGTAGTTGCCGAGCGACAGGTCGTGGGTCACGAAGAGCACGCCCAGGCCGCGGGTCTTGAGGTCGCCCAGCAGGTTGAGCACGTCCACTCGCGTGGAGGCATCGAGCATGGAGATGATCTCGTCGGCCACCAGGAAGCTGACCTCCATCAGCAGCGCCCGTGCCACCAGCATGCGCTGCAGCTGGCCGCCGCTGAGCTGGTGGGGGTACTTGTGGAGGCAGGCGTCGGGGTCGAGTGCGACCCCCAGCAGCGCGGCCTCCAGGCGGTCGTCCCACTCGCTGCGAGGCACGTGCGGATAGAACGAATCCTTGACCATGCTGAAGACGCGGTCGGCCTTGAAGATGGGGTTGTAGGAGCTGAACGGGTCCTGGAAGACGCCCTGCACGGCGGCCTGGTACGGCTTCAGCTGTCGGCCCTTCAGCGAGGCCACGTCCTGGCCGTCGTAGAGGATCTGGCCGCTGGTGATGCTCGTGAGACGCAGGATCATCTTGCCCAGGGTGGACTTGCCCGAGCCGGACTCGCCGATGAGCGCCACGATCTGTCCGGGCTCGGCCGTGAAGGAGACGTCCTTGACGGCGTGCAGCGTGTCGCCGCCGAAGGTGCCCACGCGGTAGACCTTGTTGACGTTGCGCAGCTCGAGCCGGCCCATCACTCCACCTTCCAGCAAGCGACCTGGTGGCCGTCGGCGATCTCGACGAAGGGGGGCTGCTCCTGGCAGACCTCGTCGGCCAGCGGGCAGCGAGCGCGGAAGCGGCAGCCGGCAGGCGGGTCCAGCAAGGAGGGCGGCTTGCCGGGGATGCCCTCGAGGCGCTTCTGGTCGAAGCGCACCCCGACCTCCGGCAGCGAGTCGATGAGCATGCGCGTGTAGGGATGCCGCGGGTGCCGGATGACGGACTCGGTGGGCGCCTTCTCGGCCAGGTGGCCGGCGTACATGACCAGGATCGTGTCGGCCACCTCGTGGAGGATCGAGAGGTCGTGCGTGATGACGATCATCGAGCGCACGAAGCCATTGTCACGCAGGCCCACCAGCGACTCCGCCACCGCCTTCTGGGTCGAGACGTCGAGGGCGGAGGTGATCTCGTCGGCGATGAGCAGCGACGGGTCGAGCAGCGTCGAGAGCACCATGACCACGCGTTGCTTCATGCCGCCCGAGAGCTCCATGGGGTAGAGCCCGAGCACGCCCTCGTGCAGGCCTACCAGCGTCAGCCGCCGCTCGTACTCCTCGCGCACCGTCTCGTAGCGGATGCCGCGCGATTCGATGAGCTCTCGCGACATGCGGCCGATCTTGCGTGTGGGGTTCATGGCGCTCATGGCGTACTGGGGCACGACCGAGATGCTGTGATAGCGGAAGCGGTCCATGGCCTCGCTGTCGGCGATGGGCAGCACCTGCCCGTCCAGCTCGACCGAGCCGTCCACGTGGCGCATGCGCCCGTCGAGGCGGATGAGGCTGTTGCCGAGCGTGGTCTTGCCGCAGCCCGACTCACCCGCGAGGCCCATGATCTCGCCGTCTGCGATCTCGAAGCTGACCCCGTCGAGCGCACGGACGTCCCCCGCGAGGGTGTTGTAGTAGACCTTGAGGTCGTTCACCACGAGGGTCATGGCTAGAGCTTCCGCAGGCGTGGGTTGAAGACCTGGTCAAGGCCCACGTTCATGACGTAGAGCGATCCCACGATGAGCACGATGCCGATGCCTGGCGGGATGAACCACCACCACATGCCGAGCTGCAGGGCCGACCAGAGCACGGCGTTGTTCATCATCAGCCCCAGCGAGATGCCGTCGGTCGGGCCCAGGCCGATGAAATCGAGCGTGGCTGCGATGAGGACGGCGTTGCCGAAGAGCAGGATGAACGTGAGCATCAGGTAGGAGCTCATGTTGGGCGCGATCTCACCGGTGATGATGCGGCGCGTGCCCATGCCGGTCAGGCGGGCGAGGTCCACGAAGTCTCGCGAGCGCAGCGACATCGTCTGGGCCCGGATGGCGCGGGCCGCCCAGGGCCAGGCGGTGCAGCCGATGAATACAGCTTCGATCAGCAGTCCCCGAGCATTGACGTAGGCCACGATGACGATGAGCACCATCAGGGTCGGGATGACCAGCACCACGTTGGTCAGCATGTTGAGCAACTCGTCGAGCCAGCCGCCCCGGTAGCCCGCCACGAAGCCCACGGTCATGCCGATGATCGAAGCCAGCCCGCCGCCGACGAGACCCACGAAGAAGGTCGCGCCGAGACCGTGCACGAACTGCACGAAGACGTCCTGCCCGAAGGTGGTGGTGCCGAACCAGTACTCGGACGATGGCGGCTGCATGCCTGGGCCCACGTACTCGTTCGGACCGTACTCACGCAGGAAGGGGCCCACGATAGCGACGAGCAGGAGCGCGAGCACGATCGCCAGGCTGACGAAGATCTTGCGATCGCGCGCTGCGAAGTAGAGGAACTCGCCTGCGCGGCCGACGCGCCGCCGGGGTCTGGGGGCCTCAGGCGGCAACGACGTGTCCACCGTGATCTCAGGCACGTCCCGGGGTCGGGGAAGATCGGCCATCTCAGCCGCCTTCCATGCCCAGGCGCACTCGCGGATCGACCATCACGTAGACGAGGTCGATGACGAAGTTGGCCAGCAGGACGCCGATGACCACGAAGAGGAAGATGCCCTGGAGCAGGAAGTAGTCCTGGTTGATGATGGCCTGGTAGCTGTACCAGCCCAGCCCCGGATAGCTGAACACGACCTCCGTCACGAGCGCGCCGGTGACGATCACCCCCAGCTGCAGGGCCAGGCCCGTCAGCTGGGGCAGACGCGCGTTCTTGTAGGCGTAGCTGCGGATGAGCTTGTCGGGAGCGCCGAGCGAGCTGAGGTAGCGGCTGTAGTCGGCGTCCAGCTCGTAGATGATGAGGTTGCGCATGCCGATGGCCCAGCCACCGAAGCCGACCAGGAAGAGCGAGAGGAAAGGCAGGAACCAGTGCTGGAGGAGGCTGCCCGCGAACTGGAAGGTGAAGGCCGGCGCGAGGTTGAAGCCATAGGCTCCGGCGATGGGAAAGACCTGCCACACCGAACCCAGCAGCCAGGCCAGCAGGATCGCGAGCCACATGTAGGGCGTGGCCGTGAGGATGTAGCCGAGCGGCAGCACGGCCCCGTCCAGCCAGCGCTTGCGCGCAGCGAAGGCCCCGAACTTGTTGCCCGCCCAGAAGGCCAGCAGCACGGCCGGCACCAGCAGCGCCAGCGTGTAGGGCAGCGCGTCCATGATGACCCTGGTGACGGGCTGGGGGAAGAGCCAGATGCTCACCCCCAGGTCGCCCTGCAGCAGCGAGGTCCAGAAGTTCAGGTACTGCTGCCAGATGGGAACGTCCAGCCCGAACGTGCCGTTGAAGTAGTCCATCATCGCGGCCGCAGCCTCCGGCTGGGCGGCGACGCGCGAGATCATGCTCGTGACCGGATCACCCGGCGCGAAGCGCGGGATCAGCCAGTCGATGGTCACCGCCACGAAGAAGGTGACCAGGTAGAAGAGCAGCTTGCGGGCGAAGTAGCGGCGCAAGGGACCTCCGGTCGGGCGTTCGACGAACGTCCCTCCCCTGGCTCAGGCCGGGGAGGGACGCCGTGGTCTTGTGCGAGCTACTCGGTGGCGGCCAGCTCGAGGGCGTCGAGCCAGCGCATGCCGCCCATCTGCCAGTAGCCACCCCAGGTCACCGGGATGTAGTGGTTGCCCTCATCGGACGGCCAGTTGGTCCAGACCGCGTCGCTCATCTGGGCCCAGGCTCCGTTGTACCAGAGCGGGATGATGGGCAGATCGGTGAGGCTGATGGTCTGGAGCTGGGAGGTGATGGCCTTCATGCCTTCGATGTCATCGACCGGGGTGAGGTCGAGCTGCTGCACGAGGTCGAACGCCTCCGGGTTCTCATAGCGCGCGAAGTTGTCGGTGTTCTGGCTGTCGAGGATGGGCAGCCGGAACATGTAGTTGTAGTAGTCCCAGGGCGTATTGCTGAGCTGCTTGTCGTTGACGATGGCCAAGTCGAAGTTGCCGCTGTGGATCTGGTCCGTGCGTGCGTTGTAGTCGGGGAAGGCGGTGTGGATCTTGATGCCCGCCTGGCCGGCGCTGTCGGCCACGACGCGGATGGACTCCATCCAGTCGGTCCAGCCGTTGGGCACGATGGTCTCGAGGTCGATGGGTGAACCGTCCTTGTTCTCCACGAAGCCGTCACCGTCGACGTCGACGTAGCCGGCGTCGGCCAGCATCTGCGCGGCCGCGGCGGTGTCGTAGCTGAAGCCCAGCTGGTCCACGACGTCCTGGTCCACGAACTGCTCCCACGTCGGCAGCAGGCCCGTCGGGTCCGCGGCCTTGACGATGTTGCCGTAGACCACGTTGACGATGGTGGGCACGTCGATGGACGTGGCCAGGGCCTTGCGGAAGGCCGGGTCGTCGAGTGGCTGCTCGGTCGTGTTCATGGCCAGCCAGGCCGTGTTGGCCGAGAGCATGTAGGGCGGTTCGGGATAGTAGGTGTGGATGCCGTAGCCACCGTCCACGAGGGTGGCCACGCCGGGGAGGAAGTTGTTGGAGAGGTCGAGGCCGCCCTGCAGCACGAGCCCCAGGGCCACGTTGTTGCTGCCGTTGACGATGTCGACGATGTAGGTCGGCTTGGGGTCGAGGCCGAGTGCCTCGGTGCCCCACCAGCCGTCGCGCTTCTGCCAGACCATGCGGCTGGGATCGTGGGTCAGGTACTGGTAGGGGCCGGTGCCGATGGGCGCGGGGTCAGGCCCGTTGGCGCCCATGATCTCTTCCTCGGTCTTCTGCGACCAGATGTGCTCGGGCAGCACCGGGCGGTTGTAGATGAAGTTGCCCCACTGCTGGTGCTGGGGGCTGCTGAAGGTGACCTTGACGGTGAGGTCGTCCACGGCCTCGACCGAGTCGAGGAAGTTCCAGATGCCGCTGTACGGCACCTGCGGGAGCTTGCCCAGCTCGATGGTGTAGACCACGTCGTCGGCGGTGAGGGCCTCACCGTCGGCCCAGGTCACGCCGTCGCGCAGCTTGATGGTGTACTCGTTGTCGCTGGTCCACTCGCCGGACTCGGCCAGCCAGGGCAGGTACTCGTTGGTCAGCGGGTCGTAGTCGAACAGCGGCTCGTAGACCAGACCGAACGTGCCCATGGCGTAGTTCCAGTCGGTGATCGGATTCCAGTCGCTGGGTGCGCCCCACTGGGTGCCGCTGGTGTACAGCGTCTCGTTGCGCGGGTACTCCTCGACCTGCGCGGCCGCGGGCGCGATGGCGGCCATCGTGAGGACCGCGGCTGCGGCCAGGCTCACGAACCGGGTGCGGTGGTTCATCTGCTGATTCCTCCTCCGGATCTCTTGATCGTGTGGACGTTCCTGCTGGTCGATGGCTTGGTTCGGCGGTCTCCTTCCTCCTGCTATGCCCGCTCCGGCAGCGGGGTCCTGGCGGCGGACCCGACCATCGAGCCGACGGTGGACTGTCTGACCAGCAACTCGGTCGGCAGGACCACCCGCCGAGGCAGGGCGTCGGGGTCGCTGAGTAGCCGGAACAACGTGTGCGCGGCCTCCCTGCCGAGCATCTGGGTGTCCTGGCGCATGGTGGTGAGCGGGGGGTCAGCGGTCGCGGCCTGGGCGATGTCATCGAAGCCGGCCACGGCGACCTGCCCGGGCACGCTGACGCCGCGTCGGTGCAGCTCCTCGAGCGCGCCGAGCGCCATGGAGTCGCTGGCGGCGAAGATCGCGTCCACGCCGGCCTCCAGCAGTACGGCCGCTCCCTCCGCACCCGATCGGGCCAGGTAGTCGCCACGGAAGACGAGACCATCGGTGGGCAGGCCGGCCCGCGCCATGGCGCGTCGGTAGCCGCTCAGCCGCTCCTCTGCCGAGGTGCCGCCGCGACGGCCGGCGATGTGGCCGATGCGCGTGCGCCCCAGCGAGACGAGGTGGTCGACGACCGCCTCCGCGGCGCGCTCGTTGTGGATATCCACGTAGCTGGCCGAACGGTCGTGGTGCCGGTGCCCGATGAGCACCGTCGGCAGGTCGGAGGCCACGAGGCCATCCACGAGCGGATCCTCGAGCGTGTCGGCGGTGACGAGCAGGCCGTCGAAGAGGCGCATGCCCAGGATCCGCTCGAGCGTCTCCTCCTTCGACAGGTTGGCCAGCCACAGCATCATGCCTGCCCCACGCTCGGCCAGCCCCTCGCTGACGCCGTGGAAGAGACCGGAGAAGAAGACGTCCTGGAAGAGCACATCGGGAGCCACGTGGATGACGACGCCTACCACCCCCGACCGACCGGAGGCGAGGGTACGCGCCGCGAGGTTGGGGCGGTAGCCGGTCTGGGTCATGGCAGCCAGGACCCGCTGGCGCGTGTCCTCGGAGACGGAGCCCCCGTTGAGCACGCGCGAGACGGTAGAACGCGACACACCGCTGGCGGCGGCCACGTCCTCCAGCTTCCCGCTCATGCCGAGCCGCCCTCCTCCTCGCATTCGCTCCCAGACTCAGGTATCGAGCCTCTCCCTTGATGGGAGCGCTCTCATCATGCCCGATGAGTCAAGCGCATACAAGGCGCCTGTGCAGCGCCAGTGGGTGCCAGAATGCCTGAGAGCGCTCCCGGATGCCGTGCATGATCGGGCGGCGACGGAGACACAGGAGGACAGGCGCACGATGACTTCCCAGGCACCGATGCCGTGGCAGGACCGGCCAGCCGGGTCCAGCGCACCGATGTGGCGCAACAGCGGCAACCCCATCATCCGGCGTGACCTGCTGCCGCACTCCAACAGCATCTTCAACTCGGCGGTCGTGCGCTACGAGGACGCCTTCGCCGGCGTCTTCCGCGTCGATGACATGACCCGCACCATGGATGTCCATGCCGGGCGCTCCGCGGACGGCCTGGTCTGGCGGATCGAGGAGCGACCGATCGACTTCGCCCCGGCCGATGCGCGCACCGCCCACATCCAGGAGCGTTTCGTCCACGCCTACGACCCGCGGGTCACCTGGCTCGAGGATCGCTACTGGGTCAGCTGGTGCAACAGCTACAACGGGCACGGCCCGACCATCGGCCTTGGCTGGACCACGGACTTCAGCACGTTCACCCAGGTCGAGAACGCCTTCCTGCCCTTCAACCGCAATGGCGTGCTCTTCCCTCGTCGGATCGGCGATGCCTACGCCATGTATAGCCGGCCCTCCGACGACGGCCACACGCCGTTCGGCGACATCTACTACTCGGAGAGCCCGGACATGATCCACTGGGGCCGCCATCGCCATGTCATGGCGCCGGTGCCCTGGACCTGGCAGAGCACCAAGGTCGGCGCCGGGCCCACGCCCATCGAGACCGCCGAGGGCTGGCTACTGCTGTATCACGGCGTGCTGACGAGCTGTAACGGCTTCGTCTACTCGATGGGGGTGGCGCTCATGGACCTCGAAGAGCCCTGGCGCGTGATCGCGCGCTCCCACGACTACGTCCTCGCGCCCCACGCGCCGTACGAGCAGGTGGGTGACGTGCCCAACGTCTTCTTCCCCTGCGCCGCTCTCACCGACGGTGACCGCATCAGCGTCTACTACGGGGCCGCGGACACCGTGACCGGCCTGGCCCACGGGTATCTCAACGAGCTCATCGATTTCGCCCGCCGGCGCTAGGGCGGCGAGAGCCCAGGACGAACGAGGTGCCCGGCGGTCTGGCTCACCGGGCACGCTTCGTTCGGAGGAGGGAGGGTGTGTGTGCTACTCGGGCTCGACGTCGATCTCGGCGTGCTTTCGCTTGACCAGGGTCGGGACGACGACGAAGAGGGCGAACATGACCCCGAAGGCCATGATGGCGAGGATCGCGGTGGTGTCCATCGGTTGGCTCCTTTGCTCTGTCTGTGTTGCCTGGTGGTGATCGTCGGGGGATGAGCTGTCGTTGCGGTGGATCGTGGTCACGGCACCCCTTCTAGGCGGACGCCGCAAGGGCGGACTCTGGGGACTCGTCCTCGGGATAGGCGTCGGTGCCCATCTCGGTCGCGTCGAGCCCGGCCAGCTCGTCCGCCTTGGGGACGCGCAGGCCGATGGAGTACTTGATGACGAGGAAGGTCAGGCCTGAAGCGACCGCGGTCCAGCCGATGAGCGCGACCACGCTGATGACCTGCGCGGCCAGCTGGCCGGCGTCACCGGCGATGAGCCCGGTGACATCGCCGTAGGAGCCGTCGGCGAAGATGCCCAGGGCGAGCACGCCCCAGATGCCGGCGGCACCGTGGACCGAGAAGGCGCCGACGGGGTCGTCGATCTTGAGCACGCGCTCGACGATGCTGAGTGAGGCGAGCATGATGCCTGCACCGATGGCGCCGATGATGAGCGCGGCCCCCGGCGAGACGAAGGCACAGGGCGCAGTGATGGCGACCAGGCCCGCGAGCGCACCGTTGACCGCCAAGCCCACGTCGGGCTTGCCCGTCCTCACGAACGAGTAGTAGAAGCCCACGATGGCGCCGGCTGCACCGGCCAGGAAGGTCGTCACCGCGATCATCGCGATGTGGGTGTCCGTGCCCGACAGGGTGGAGCCGGGGTTGAAGCCGAACCAGCCGAAGAAGAGGATGAAGGCGCCCAGCACCACCAACGGCATGTTGTGCCCGGGGATGGTGCGCGGGGTCCCGTCCTTGGCGAACTTGCCGATGCGGGGTCCGAGCATGGCCGCGCCGATGAGGGCGGAGATGCCGCCGACCGCGTGGACCACGCCGGATCCAGCGAAGTCGAGCGCCCCGGAGCCGAGGTCCAGCTGGGAGAGCCAGCCGCCGCCCCAGACCCAGTGTCCATAGACGGGATAGACGATGGCGGAGATGAGGAACGAGTAGGCCAGGTAGGCGTTGATCCTGGTGCGCTCGGCCATGCCGCCGGAGACGATGGTGGCGGCGGTGGCGGCGAAGACCATCTGGAAGAACCAGAGCAGGGCGGTGTCATCGGCACCCGCTTCGCCCGCGAGGAAGAAGCCCGACGTGCCGAAGAAGTCGTTGCCGTTCTCCAGGCCGGAGGCGGCAGCCGAGCCGCCGAACATGATGGCGAAGCCGAAAGCCCAGTAGGCGATGCCGCCGATGGCGAAGTCCATGAAGTTCTTGGCCAGGATGTTGACCGTGTTGCGGCGGCGGGCGAAACCGGCCTCGACGAGTGCGAATCCCGCCTGCATGAAGAAGACCAGGAAACCGGCGATGAGGGTCCACACGAAGTTGACGCCGGTGAAGGCAGACGTGGCCACCTCCATGGCATCGGCGCCTTCCTGTGCCGACACCATCTGGGGCACCAACAGGGCGCCGGGGACACCGGCCAAGAGGATCAACTTGCGCTTGGACCTAAGGAACGAACCTACCTTGGACATGACTCCCTCGCTCGAGAACTCCTTGGCTCGATGCACACTCCCCTCTCGGACCGCCCTCACGCGGAGCAGCGGCTGGTCTCCCTGTGCCCCAGAGTCGGGAAACGGTCAGAAGCGGTTCAAGCGCTGCTCGGTAGCGGGGCAGAGTCGCTTATGTGCCCATGGTTGCGAGGCAGTTCCGGCCGGATGGCGATGGTTGCGAGGCGGAGTCGCCGGGTCGCCTTTGCCGACACGGCCCCGCTGGTGCATTCGATGGCCACGGGCGTTTGCTAGGATGGGCAGCACCTACCGGCAGGCGTACGGAGCTCGTCCAGCCGACCAACGGGGTCGACAGATGCAGGAGCTCGCGACCGACCGGTGGTGGAGGTAGCTGCGTTATGGCAACCGTCACGTTCGATGGCGTCTGGAAGCGGTTCAACGAGGTGGTCGCCGTCAACGACCTCAACCTGCAGATCAATGACGGCGAATTCATGGTCCTGGTCGGCCCCTCGGGCTGCGGCAAGACGACCTCGCTGCGCATGATCGCCGGCCTGGAGGAGATCTCCGAGGGCACGCTCTCCATCGGTGACCGCGTGGTCAACCACGTGGCCCCCAAGGACCGCGATATCGCCATGGTCTTCCAGAGCTACGCGCTCTACCCACACATGACCGTGCGCGACAACATGGCCTTCGGGCTCAAGCTGCGCAAGACGCCCAAGGCCGATATCGAACGCCGTGTCAACGAGGCGGCGGCGATGCTCTCCTGCGAGAACCTGCTCGACCGCAAGCCGCGCGAGCTGTCGGGTGGCCAGCGCCAGCGTGTCGCGCTCGGCCGCGCCATCGTGCGTGAGCCGGCCGTGTTCCTCATGGACGAGCCGCTGTCCAACCTCGACGCCAAGCTGCGCGTGCAGACGCGTGCCGAGATCGCCCGCCTCCACCAGCGCCTGGGCACCACCACCGTGTACGTCACCCACGACCAGGTCGAGGCCATGACCATGGGTCAGCGCATCGCGGTCATGAGCGAGGCGCGCCTGCAGCAGGTCGGCTCACCGCAGGAGCTGTACGACCACCCGGACAACCGCTTCGTGGCCGGTTTCATCGGCAGCCCTTCGATGAACTTCCTGGACGTCGACGTGACTCGTGACGGCGACAAGGTCCAGCTCAAGGGCGACGGCATCGACATCCCGCTGCCCGATCGCTACGTGGCCGGCTTCAAGAGCTTCAGCGGCAACAAGCTCGTGGTCGGTGTGCGACCCGAGCACCTCGACGTCAGCGCAGACGATCCCAGCGGCAAGCTGGCCGGGAACGCCGACGTCGTGGAGTACCTGGGCAACGAGGAGCTCATCCACCTGACCGTCGGAGGTCACGATATCGTGGCCCTGATCGGCAGTGAGCACCGCATCAAGCCAGGGGACGACCTGACCTTGCACATCTCGCTCGACAAGGTCCACCTCTTCGACCCCGAGTCCACCGACGCGCTGTCCAAGGCTCGCAGCGAAGGCGACGTGCGTACCGGTGGCGCGGCGCGCAAGGAGGAGGCCCCCGCCGCGGTCTGACCGCTACTCCCTGCGACCGACAGGCGCCCCACCCACGCGGGTGGGGCGCCTGCTGATTCAGTCGCGGTCCAGGGGCGGGACGCCAGGCCACAGCGCGAGGTCGAGGTCGGGCATCAGCTCGACCAGCCGGCGCACATCGTCAGCGTAGTAGCGGCCCAGCCAGGCACGACCGGAATCGGGCAGGGTCACGTGTTCGCGCGCCTTCTTGCGGGCACGGGCGATCTCCTGCACCGACGCCTTCTGCTCACGCAGGCCCAGGAAGGCATGCGTGCGGTCGAGCTGAGCCTGGGTCTCAGCCACGCACTGCTCGTACTGCAGCAGCAGGAATCGCTCGCGCGGGAAATGCTCCAGCCACCAGCCGAGCTGGGTGGCGTAGCGGCTGCGCTCCATGGCTTCCACCACGCGGTGCTCGCGCGTGCCCATGTCGCCCGCGCCGACCTCGCCCTTGAGGGCACCGGCCCGCCTGAGCAGGCCCAGGTTGGAGATGTAGCGCTCGACCGGATCGCGCATGAGCACGATCAGCTTGACCTCCGGCGCGGCGGCCTTGAGCATCGGCGCCACCCATGGCTGATAGAGATAGCCGGGCGTCTTCTCGCCGATGAGGCTGCCCGGCGGACGCGGGAAGTAGCGACCGTACAGCTCGAGTTGCTCGGGCGTGGGCCAGCGGTCCCAGAAGTGGTCGAAGAAGTGGAGCTCGCGGCGCTGCAGGTGCGGCCGATGGATCTCCAGGTGACTCTCGAGCAGCCCCTGCCACCAGGTCGTGCCCGACTTCTGGGCACCGATGATGACGAAGTCGGGCGGACCCTGGGGCCAGTCCGGCGGCGCGTCCGGGGGCGGCTGCAGCTGGTCGTAGCGGGAGCGGACCGCACCGCCCTGTGGCTGATCCGACTTGCCCAGGGGCGTGGCGCGAATGGCCTTGACGACCGCCCGCTTCCAGGCCGGCGGTCGCTTCTTGCGTGGTTTGCTCATGGTCGATTCCAGCCTAGCCGACGCGCGGCCCCGGGTGTCTCCGCCAGGCTCATCTCTGCCGCCGAGCCGGCCGGTGTCTCCCGCTGTGCGATCGAGTAGATGGCGACCTGATTACCCACGTCGTGGCCGGCCCGCTCGGAGAGCAGCCAGCGCACCTCCAGCAGGTCACAGTAGGCCTGGACCGGATCCACGTCTTCGCCCAGCACCTCCAGCATCTGGCCCACGGCCGGCTCGAAGATCTCCAGCGTCCAGCGCGCGCCATCGTGCCGCGTCAGCTGGCGACCGGCCTCACCCTCCTTGGAGTCCCAGTCGCCGGCCCAGCCCATGCCCGCCCACGCCGTGAGGTCGTTGAGCAGGATGGCCGACTGGCCCTCGCCGGCCTCGATGCCGGTCAGCTGGCGCAGGCGACGAGAGTGGTAGTCGCGGCCGGCCACGGCCACGCGCAAGCGCAGGTCGTCGGTGCCGTCCTCGCCCGGCTCCAGGATGACCTCGTCCACGACGTAGCCCAGCTCGTGCAGCTTGGCCAGGCGCTTGTCCACGCGATAGCGCTTGTCGGGGTGGATGGTCACGTCTTCGTGGAGCACCGCCCACAGCGCCTCGTAGCGGTCGCGGATCGACAGGGCGGCTTCGAAGTCGTCGTCCATCTCCTCCATGGACTTGCCGTTGAGGATGCCCATGTCGGCGAGGTCACCGGCCACGTTCTCGATAGCGATCTCGATGTCGGTCTCGCGCTGGCCGGCCGAGAGCTGCCCGTGGAGCTCGCTGGTCTCGCCGTCCACCAGGTGGGCCTGCAGTCGCTGGCCGTCACGCATGAGCAGGGTGTTGGCCAGCGAGCAGTCGCCCCAGAAGAGCCCCATGCGGTGAAGCTCCACGAGCAGACCGGTCATGGAGTCGAGCAGCTGGTCGCGATAGCGGTGCGCCCCCTGTGGCAGGCGCGTGAACAGGCGCCGGAACTGGAGCGAGCGGGCGAGGTAGCGGGTGAGGATGATGGCCGAGTCGTCGCCCGTGCGCGTGACCAGGCCACAGGCGCGGACAGCGGGCGCGCCGCGTGACTCGAGCTGGCGCAGCACTTCGTACTCCCTCTGGCCCACCGCGATGGGCAGCTCCTTGAGGGCGATGATGCTGCCGTCGACCACCACGAACCGGACCGTGTGCCGGCTGGCACCGACGGGCAGGTCCACGAACTCGAGGTCCGGGCCTGACCACGCGGCCAGCGGGGTATCCCAGGGCATGCCCACGAGCGCGCGATCCGACTCGCGGAAGCGCATCGTGATCCGGCCTGGGTCGGTGAGCTGGGTCGCTTCGGGCGGGACCAGGTCCGGGTCGTGCTCAGGGCCGCGCATGGGTTCCCCGTCCCAGGCGAGGGTGGCGTCGCTGAAGGGTTCGTGTCCGACCTGTGTGTCCATCGGGCGCAAGTCTAGGGCCTGCGGCCATCGAGCCACACCGGTGGGCGGCCGGCCCACACCCGATACGATTAGCGCATGACCTCCGCTCCTTCCCGCCCCTCGCGCACCCTGCCCGGGCCCTGGCGCGCCGTGGTCTTCGACATGGATGGCCTCCTCGTCCACTCCGAGGTTCGCTGGCACGAGGCCAAGCTGCGGCTGTTCGCACGACACGGCGTCGAGTTCCGCGATGACGATCAGTGGGCCGTCTTCGGCGCCGCCGAGCTGGACTCGGCCATGCATTTCACCCGCCGCTTCGGGTTGCCCGACAGCGAGGTGACGGCCGTGCGCGACGAGTACATGGAGATCGTCCACGAGCTGATGCGGGAGCCGGCCCAGATCACCTCCGGCGCGGTCGAGCTGATCGACCATCTCTCGGGCCGCGTGCCCCTGGGCCTGGCCTCCAACACGCGCCGGTCGCTGGTCGATGAGATCCTCGCGACCACACCCTTCGCCGGCCGCTTCGACGCGGTCGCGACCGGCGATGAAGTGCGGCCCAAGCCCGCCCCGGACGTGTACCTGCTGGCCTGCGAGCGCCTGGGTGTCTCGCCGTCCGATGCGGTCGCGCTCGAGGATTCGCCGCTTGGCGCTCGAGCCGCGATGGCAGCGGGCATGTACTGCATCGGCGTGCCCAGCCATCCGGGCGAACCGCTGACCGAGGCCCATGAACGAGTGGCCTCGTTGCTGGAGCTGCTGCCGACGGCCGCATGACCACCCGCCTCATCCGGTTCGCGATCATCGCGGTGGCCCTCCTGCTGACGGGCTCCCTCCTCCCGGAGATCGAGGTCGACTGGGGCGACGAGGCCACGAACGTGGCTGTGACGCTGCTCCTGGTGGCCGCGGTGTTCGGCCTGGTCAACACCTTCATCCGCCCCATCGCGCGTCTCGTGAGCGTGCCCCTCAACATCCTCTCGCTGGGACTCTTCGCGATCCTGCTCAACGGTGCGCTCCTCCTCCTGACGGCATTCCTGACCGATCTCGCCTTCGGCCCGCTCATCGTGGTCGGTGGATTCCCGCCGGACCTGAGCGTCGATGCGGTCACCACCGCGGCCATGGGCTCGTTCATCATCAGCGCCATCACCGCGGCGCTGACGTTCCTCATCCCCGACACCTGAGAGGTGGAGACACCGATGACGCACCACCACGAGCGGCGGTCCATCAGCTCGGGTTCGCCCTACGAGACCCCCATCGGCTTCAGCCGGGCGGTGCGCATCGGTGACCGGGTGCTGGTCGCCGGCACGGCGCCGGTGTGGCCCGACGGGACCGTGGACCCCGACCCGGAGGTGCAGGCGGAGCGGTGCCTCGAGATCATCCTGGCCGCCCTGGCCGAAGCCGGCGCCGGTGCCGATGACGTGGTGCGGACGCGGATGTTCCTCGTCGACCCCGCCGACGCGGAACCCGTCGGCCGGGCCCATGGACGACACTTCCACGCGGTGCGCCCGGCGGCCACGATGGTGGTCGTGAGCAGGCTGCTCGACGCCCGCTGGAAGGTGGAGGTGGAAGCAGAGGCCGTGATCGGCTCGGGTGCGGTGGTCGACCACGAGACGGGGAGCCGCTAGATTCGGACCATGCCGCGGCGGATCATCGACTTCCCGACCCCCGACCGTTTCGCCCCGGGTGCCACTGGCGATCCGGACGACCGCACGTTCTTCCTGCAGGCCGTGCAAGGGGCACGCGTGTCCACGGTCCAGCTGGAGCGGGAACAGGTGTCGTTGCTGGCGGACCGCGTGCTGGCCATCATCGACGAGGTCGAACGGCGCGGGTTGGCTGCGATCGACGCCGGCCCGGCCGGCGTCGTCGACGAGCGGCCCCTGCAGGAGCCCCTGCACGAGGAGTTCCAGGTGGGCACGATGGTCATCGCCTGGGACGAAGAGGTCGACCGCCTCATGGTGGAGGCTCGCTCCATGACCTTCGATGCCGGCGCCGGCGAGGTGGGCGTGCGTGTGGACGACGAGGGCGACGAGGACATCCCCGATGACGCGCCCATCGGCCCCGACGTGTTGCGGGTCCGGCTCACGCCCCTGATGGCGCAGCAGTTCGCGCGCCGGGCCAACAGCGTGGTGGCGGATGGTCGGCCCACCTGCCCCTTCTGTGGCGAGGTGCTGGAGCGGAGCGGTCATTTCTGCCACCGCAGCTTCGACGACTTGCTGCACTAGTCAGGCTGCGTCGGCCCCTCGGCGCCATCCCCGAAGCGACCACGACTCGGAGGTCAAGGAGAGACGATGCGCACGATATCGAGGGTTCTGACCATACTCGTGGCGACCGCCGCGACCATCACCGCCCTCGCGGGCCCGGCGCAGGCTGCCTCGAGCGCCGTGTCGCTCAAGCCGATCCTGCGCGGCTATGACCGACCCGTCCTCGTCGCGCATGCTCCCGGCGGTGGCCGCGAGATCTTCATCGTGGAGCAGTCCGGACGCATCGAACGGGCGACCTACCGGAACGGTCGCTGGATCAGGCTGGGAACCTTCCTGGACCTCTCGAGCCTGGTCAACGATCCGGGCCAGGCCGGCAACGGCGAGCGTGGCCTGCTCGGCCTCGCCTTCCATCCGCGCTACCGCACGAACGGGCGCCTCTACGTCTACTACACCCGGCGCACGGCGGGTTCCGGGAACGGGGACGCGGTGGTAGCCGAGTATCGACGCCGATCCGCCAGCCGTGCCGCCGCGCGCTCGCGGCGGGTGCTGATGGTCATCGATCAGCCGGCCTCCAACCACAACGGTGGCCACCTGGCCTTCGGCCCGGACGGGCTGCTCTACATCGGCACCGGCGATGGCGGGGGCGCAGGCGATCCCGATCGCAACGGCCAGGACCTTCGATCGCGCCTGGGCAAGATCCTGCGCCTGGATCCCCGTGATCCCGATGGTGCCGGCCCCCGCCGGTATCGCACGCCGGCCTCCAATCCGCGGGTGGGCAAGCGCGGCCTCGACGTCATCTGGGCCTGGGGCCTGCGCAACCCCTGGCGCTTCTCCTTCGACCGGGCGCGTGGCGACCTCTGGATCGGCGACGTCGGTCAGGGTGCCAGAGAGGAGATCGATCGCTCCCGCGCCGACGCCCGCGGCAAGCGCGCCGGGCGGGGTGTCAACTACGGCTGGAACCGCTGCGAGGGCAGGCGTCGCTACCCCGACACGGCGGTCCGCTGCGGTTTCGGCACTCTCCCGGTCAACGACTACCGACATGGGCCGAGCCGCTGCTCGGTGACCGGAGGCTACGTCTACCGGGGACCCTACGCGAGGGCGTGGCGGGGGCTCTACATCGGGGCTGACTTCTGCGGACGCCTGTTCGTGCTCGATCGACGTGGCCGGGTCAGGCTCTCGCGCGACACCGACCATCGGATCTCGGCGTTCGGTGAGGATGCCCGCGGCCGCTTGTATGCGACCGACCTGGCGGATGGGACGATCTACCGCGTGCGGTTCAGGGGACCGCGACCCTGAGGTGACGGCCTCGCGATCTCGGACCCGCGGGGCCCTAGCCCCCGGGGAGCCGGAAGGGCGACTCCAGCCCGTGTGCCCCCAGCAGGGCTTCGTCCCGCAGGAGCTCGGCGCTCGGGCCGTCGGCCACGACCGCTCCTTCGTCGATGATCACGGTCCGGGGCAGGGTCTCGGCGACCATGGCCAGGTCGTGGCTGCTCACCAGCAACGTCTCCGGGCGCGAGGTCATCACCGCCATCAGCTCGCGCCGGCCACGGGGGTCGAGTCCAGCGGTGGGCTCGTCGAAGACGAGGATGTTCGGATCCATCGAGAGCACCGTGGCCACGGCGATGCGCTTGCGCTGGCCGAGCGAGAGGTGGTGCGGCACCCTGCCTTCGAACCCGCTCATGCCGACCGCCTCGAGCGCCCGTTCGATGCGGTGATGGAGCTCGTGCCCGGATACCCCCATGTGGATCGGACCGAAGGCCACGTCCTCTCGCACGGTGGGGCTGAAGAGCTGGTCATCGGGATCCTGGAAGACCAGGCCCACCAGCGCGCGCACCTGGCGTGCCGTGTCAGGCCCGACCGTGATGTCGTCCACGCTGACGTGGCCGTGGCCGCCCCCGAGGATGCCGTTGAGGTGCAGCAGCAGCGTGGACTTGCCGGCACCGTTCGGCCCCACCAGGGCGACCTTCTCGCCCGCCTCGACGGCCAGCTCCACCCCGCGCAAGGCTTCGGTGCCGTCGGGGTAGGTGAAGTGCAGGTGCTCGATGCGCAGGCGGCCCGGCGTGGCCGGCGGCGCGGTCGGCGTGGTGTCCTCGCTCATCGGGCCGCCCACACGTTGGCCGCGACCACGAAGGCGGCGATGGCCATGAGGGCTAGGAAGAGACCGGTCAGCGCCCGTTGATCGGGACGCGCGACCTGCGCCTGCTGCCACTGCCCCCTGAAGCCGCGCGCGAGCATGGCCGCGTAGATGCGCTCGGAGCGCTCGTAGGAACGGATGAAGAGCGAGCCGACCATGGCCCCGGTGACCCGCGCGCGCCATCCGAGCGAGCCACCCGAACGCCCCTCGGGCGCGGCCGCCGAACGCGACCGACGCGCCCGGTTCATGCGTCCGGCCTCGTCGCCGAGCACGGCCAGGTAGCGGTACATGAAACTGATGATGCTGACGATGATGGCCGGCAGCCGAAGCGCGCGCAGCGCCTCGATGAGATCGCTGAAGGGCGTGGTGTAGGTCAGCAGCAAGGCCACCTGCACGCTGAGCCAGGACTTGGCCGCGATGGAGAGGACGTCGCGCAGGCCCGTGTCGGTGATGGTCAGCGAGAGCGGCCCGAGATCGATGCTCAGCAGGGGCTCGCCCGGTCGGGTGAACAGCAGCGGCAGGGCGACGGCCACGAACGGCAGCACCACCCAGGAGCCGCGCACGAGGCGAGATGGACCGAGGCGAGCGAGGGTCGAGACCCCGGTCAGCACCAACCACACGAGCAGGTAGGCCCCGAAGGCGCCCGTCGGAAGGAGCGTGATGCCCAGCACCGCGGCGATCGCGAGCACGACCTTGAGGCGCGCATCAGCGCGATGGGCCGGGCTCTGGCGGGGGACGTAGCGGTCGAGCTCCACGCAGCGCGGAAGTAACGCTCAGTCGGTCGGTTGTGTTCGGCGCGCGAGGACCCGGCCCAGCAGCCAGACGAGGCCGAAGACGAGGCCGACGCCGACCAGGCCGGCCACGATGAGCGAGACGGGACCGTCGCCCAGGAAGGGCACGCTGTAGTCGGGCAGGATCGAGTAGGCCGCGGTGGTGCCCTGGTCGGCGAAGCCGGTATCGATGGCCACGCGCTCCAGACCGTCCGGCTCGGAGGAGGCCAGCGGGGCCAGGATCACGACCACGAGCACGGCCACGGCCAGGCCGGCGACCCACCAGTAGCGGCGGATCACGGCTGCGACTCGGTCATGCCCAGCGCCGGCGCGGCCGCGCGCGTGGGGCGACGTTCGCGCAGAGTCAGCAGGTCTGGACGCACGCTCGCGATGAGCGCGAGCGCAGCCACGGTGACCACGGCTTCGCCGATCCCGATGAGGGCATGGGTACCGAGCATGGCGGGCAGCACGACTGCGAGCGTGGTGGTCCCGCTGGCGGCCAGCTCGAGCGACATGGCCAGGGCGCCGAGCATCACCGCCGCCCAGGCGGCCACGGCCGCCGCCGGCAGCCGGCCCTTGGTCTCACCGCCGAGGAGACCGGCCATGAAGCGGTAGATCGCGTAGCCGCCGATGGTCCCGACCAGGCCCATGTTCACGATGTTGGCACCCATGGCCAGGAGACCGCCGTCCTGGAATAGGAGCGCCTGCACGGCGATGACGCTGGTCATGACCAGGGTCCCGGCCCAGGGACCCAGCAGGATCGCCGCCAGGACCGCGCCCAGCAGGTGGCCGCTGGTGCCGCCGACGACGGGGAAGTTGATCATCTGGGCCGCGAAGATGAAAGCAGCGGTCACGCCCATCAGTGGCACGGCGCGCTCGTCGAGCGAGCCGCCCATGCGGCGCACGGAGACGGCCACCACCACGATCGCGACCAGCCACATGGCCAGGGCCACCGGCGCCGACAGGAACCCGTCCGGGGCATGCAGCCCGAAGGTCGGAGCGACCTGCGGGACCGGGATGGAGACGAGCGCGAAGAGCATCGCCATCGATAGTAGTCGCTCCAGGTCGTTGTTGCAATCCGTTGCGATAAGGTCGATCACACGAGGAGGACTATCCTTGTCGCCATGCCCACCGATGCCCTGCCTTCCGCGCCCGAGGTGACCTGGGACGAGGTCCGCCAGCTGCTGCGCGAGCGGGGCTTGCGCTGGACGCCGCAGCGACGGTTGCTGGTGGAGGTCCTCGCGGTCACCGACGGTCACATCACCGGTGCCGAGCTGGTGGAGCGCTGTCGCGAGCAGGACGAAGAGGTCACCCCCTCGACCGTCTATCGCACGCTCGACGTGCTGGAGGAGATCGGGCTCATCTGCCATGCCCACGGACTCGACGGCCGCGAGGAATTCCACGTGATGCCGACGCGCGAACACGGCCACATGCACTGCTCGGTCTGCGGACGTGCCTGGGAGATCAGCGCGGGCGACGTGGCCGGCCTGATCGCTGACTTCGAGCGCACGCGTGGGTTCGCCGTCGACCTCGGGCACCTCAGCGTGGTCGGGGTCTGCCGCGAGTGCCGGGAGCAGGCGCAGGACTAGCCGCTTGGCGCGTCTTCCCGCGACGGCCAGCCATCCGCGGGGATCATGATCAGGCCTGCGCTCCTGGGGTTGGCGGTACCGAAGACCGCTCCGTCCGACGTCGTGACCGGGTCCTGGGGCCCAAGCTGGCGGATCGTCCGCAGCCCGTCCGCGTCGTAACGGTAGTCGAGCTCCGCGTCACGCTCCAGCAGGCGGACCCCACCCCCGATGAGCGGATCGAGGCCGTAGAAGGCGTTGGATCGGGCCGACTTGTTGACGGGAGCCTCCAGCGCGATCGCGCTCCAGGCACCATCTTCGAGTCGCAGCAACCACTGGGCGGCTAACGCGTCAGCGCCCTTGTCATCACGCTTGATGAGCGTCCAGAGGGTGCCCTGGTCGTCGACCAGGACATCGCGCACGATCACCGGGCCGCCGGCCAGCCTCGCCAGGAATGCCGGCGTCACCTCCTCCCACGCGCCATCGGCGAACCGGGAAAGCCCCCGCCGGGAGTAGACCCAGACGTCGGTCCGCGATCCTGGCCGCGGGAACTCCGGGTCGAGATCCGTCGTCGGGTATCGGGCCAGTGCCTCCGGGAAGATCTGGTCGAGCGTGTACGGGATCCAGTCGTCGCCTGTCCACAGCTCGAGCGCGGCAGGCGCCTCAGGCCCGGGGTCCGCGGATCCGTCCGGTTCAGCGGGCCTCCGCCACGTCGATCCGTCGGGCAGGGTCAGGCTCAGCCAGCCCGACTCCGAGTCGTGGAAGAACCCACTCGGAGGCGCTTCCTCGAGCAGTGCCCAGGTTCCGTCTGCCAGTCGCCAGGTGCCATCGGCATAGACGGTGAGTGACCCATCCTCGTTGGCCTCGATGTGCTCGATGCGACCCTGGGGGTCGCCCTCGCCGACCTCCACCTGGCCGGGCTGGCCGAGGACGAAGATGGCCTTCCGGGTCGCGACCCAGACCTGGTCGTCCGGCGTCAGCGCGACCGACACGACGCGCCGGAGGTTGTGCCCGGCCCCGTCGTCGACGACACGCACGCGTCCATCCTCGAGCGGCTCCACGACGAGCGCGAGGCCGCCAGCCTCGAGGGCCACCGTCGGAGCCGTCGGCGTCGGCGTGCGTGGCTCACGGGTCGGCTGTGGGAAGAGTTCGGCGCCGATGGCACGGATCCCGCCGACGAGCTGGCTCACGACGGCACTCGCGGCAGCGCCGCTGGCCGCTCCCGGCAGCGCCACCGAGAGGCGCAGGCCGTCGAGCGCGAGCTCGGCCGGGACGCGCTTGCCCGGATCCTCCGGGCGACCGTCGCCCACCAGCTCGATGCGAACGTCGCCCTCGTAGGTCGCCCCAAGGGGGGATTCGAAGAAGGGGCCGTCCGCCCTCACCCACTGGCCATCCGCGAAGCCATCGTAGGCACGGATCTCCCCTACCCACCAGTCGGACTCGTCGTGCAAGAAGGACCAGATCATGCGTTGCTTGACTCCGTGCTCGACCCATGCGAGCTCGAGCACCGGGGAGCCGGGGGAGCCGGGGTCGGCCTGGACCGTGGGCTCGGTGCCATCGATGGTGAAGACGAGGCCGTTGACGGCGAGGCTGAAGGCATCGGCCTGCAGATCGACGGCGTCTGTCTGCCAGTGGACCGGGACACCAGTGGATCCCCGGGGTGATGCCCCGCTGCCGAGGCCTGCGGGGTCGGACCCGCCCGACAGCAGCCAGGCGGCCAGCGTGCCCGTGAAGATGACGAGCAAGAAGGCCACGACGGACGTCGCCATGGCCGGACCCGCAGCGGCGATGCGTGGCAGCGATGGCCGTGGCCAGCGACCGGCCTGGCGTGTCGTCGTCGCTCGGGCCACGGCGGCCTCGACGCTGGCACGCGCGTCCCGCGCGGGGACGTCGCTGTCCTTGAGCCACTCGCTGACCTCGGCTGCCAGCAGACGCTCGCTCATCGATCTGCCTCCCTGGCCCGGGCGAGGGCGGGGGCCGGGCGATCGTCCGCCTCGATCGCCGCGCGCAGGGCGCCCATCGCCCGGTTGAGCCGCGAGCCCACCGTGCCCGGCGCGATGTCGAGCGCCTCGGCGATGCGGTCGTGCGGCAGGTCCAGCAGGTAGCGCAGCACGATGACCGCACGGTGCTCGACGGACAGCCGCCGGAAGCCACGCTCCAACTGGTCGCGGTCGGCGACGCCGGCGATGGTGTCTGCCGCGGGTGGCTCCGGTCTTGTGCCGATCTCGATCTCGGGCAGCCGCCGTGGTACGTCCCGAGCCTCTCGCGAGCAGGCGCGGACGAGCAGGCGGTAGGACCAGCTGTGGAAGGCCTGCGGGTCACGCAGCCTGGGCAGGTATCTCCAGACATCGACCATCGTGGCCTGCGTGGCGTCCTCAGCCCGGTCGGCGTCGCGCAAGATGCCCAACGCGACCCGGAAGAGCCGCGGATGGCTCGATGTCGCCAGCGCTTCGAATGCGCCCAGATCACCCCGCTGTGCCTGAACCACGAGATCC
>Ga0210085_1000250_pt1 | contig 24144 bp, 22 predicted proteins | sample China_Galinas_PW_5_FD_184866 | JGI IMG/M metagenome (GOLD analysis project Ga0210085, IMG submission 184866) | Wetland microbial communities from San Francisco Bay, California, USA, that impact long-term carbon sequestration - China_Galinas_PWC_D1... | ecosystem: Environmental > Aquatic > Marine...
TGGCGTTGCTGCTGGCGCGGTGGCAGCCGATGGTTGATTCGAACCTTCCATGGTCCACTTTATACCCGAATCTACGCGATGTGTCCCGTACTTTCTTCTGGTGGGAACGGGTACACCGAATGCTTACCAATGATCAGCTGTAAAGGGCTCTGTTTCCTAGATCCTAGATTCATCTCTCGCAACTTCCAATGCTCAGACGACTCATTACCGCCTGTATCGTGTGCTGGCCCCTCTTCGCTCAGGCTGAAGATGCGGCCATCGCTGATCTATTCAGCAAGGTGGGCGTGACTGGAGCGCTGGTAATCGAATCGGTCAAGACGGGTCAGCGCTTTGTGCACAATGATACCCGTGCGCGGGAGCCATTTACCCCCGCCTCTACCTTCAAAGTGCTCAACACCCTGATCGCCCTTGAAGAGGGCGTCATAGCAGGTGCCAATGCGGAGATTCCCTGGGATGGCACTCGTTACGAGATCGCTGCCTGGAACGGGGACCAGACTCTAGAAAGTGCCTTCAAGGTCAGCTGCGTATGGTGCTACCAGGATTTGGCGCGGCGGGTGGGTATGTCGAAATACCCTGCTTATCTTCGTCAGGCGAAATATGGACAGTTTCGCGAACCGCTTGACGGGGAGCAGTTTTGGCTGGATGGCTCGCTGAAAATCAGTGCGGAGCAACAGGTGGGGTTCCTGAAGCATGTGGTCGAACGGAGCCTGCCGTATCGGGCGAGCAGCTACGAGATCCTGAAGACGATCATGCTTGTCGAAGAAGGTCCGCTCTATCGCCTGTACGCAATAAGCGGCTGGGCGGCACGCACTGTACCGGGTGTCGGATGGTACGTTGGGTATGTGGAGGCAGGAGGCGATACTTGGCTGTTTGCGCTGAATGTGGACACCCACAGCGCCGCCGACCTACCGCTCCGCAAGAAAGTTGCTCTGGACGCACTGCGAGCCAAAGTCATCTTGCCTACAAACTGAAAGGCATCTCGGGGAAGTCGACCTTGTCGTAGATCTCGCGCAGGGAGAGGCAACAGTCGATGGACGGCAGGGGGACCTCGGCATCCGGACCGCTGTGCTCGCTCAACAGCCAACGACCGTCCGGTTGTCGGATATAGAGCTCGGTTGCCGGCTTGTCCTGGGAGACCAGGAGATATTCCTGCAAGCTCGGCAGGCGCCGGTAGATGGCGAACTTCTCTCCCCGGTCATAGGCCTCGGTGGAGGGCGAGAGTACCTCGATAATCAGGGAGGGATTGAGCAGTACGTCTCGGCGGTCGTCGTGGAGCTGAGTTTCGCCGCAGAGGGCCATTACGTCCGGGTAGGTGCAGGCATCGGCCGCCTCGATGCGTAGCCTCAGGTCGGTGGAGAAGACCAGGCAGGGGCGCCCCTTCATCTGGGTTCCGAGGTCGCGGATGATGTTGGCCGCGATGAGGCTGTGAATCGCCGTAGTGCCGACCATGGCAAAAACTTCACCACGGACGAATTCGTGGCGGGTCTCCCGCTCCTCGCGCTCCGCGGCGAGATAGTCGTCGAATGTGTAGCCGGTCTTTGGCTGCAGCGACATGGGATCTCTCCTGCGAATGTCAGGGCAAGTATAGCCCCGTTCCCGGTCAGCCCGTCACCTGCCGGACAATGGCACCGACCTGTTGCACCCGTTTGGTCGGGTCTGCCAGGTCGGTGAAGAAGCGCAGCTTGTCTCCGCCGTCGAGCTTGAACTCCTTGGGTCTCGTCTGAATCAGCTTCACCATGCGCGTTGGATCGATCCGGGGCTCGGTATCGAACAGGATGCGTCCACCCTGGGGGCCGGCCTCGATCTTCTTGATGCCGTAGGGACGGACTCTCAGCTTGAGCTCCGTGATCGCGAGAAGGTTCTTTGCCGGCTCCGGGAGCAGGCCGAAACGGTCGATCATCTCCACCTGCAGCTCCGCGAGCTCCTCCCGGTCGGCGGCCCCGGCGATACGCTTGTAGAGGACCAGGCGGGCGTGCACGTCGGGGAGATAGTCGTCGGGGAGGAGGGCGGGGATGCCCAGATCGATCTCCGCGCCGTGGTCCAGGGGCCTGTCCAGCTGCGGTACGCGGCCGGCCTTGAGGGCATCGACCGCCCGCTCCAGCAGATCCATGTAGAGGCTGAAGCCGATCTCCTGGATCTGGCCGCTCTGCTCCTCCCCCAGCAGCTCGCCGGCCCCGCGGATCTCCAGGTCGTGGGTGGAGAGGGTGAAGCCGGCGCCGAGCTCCTCCAGCGACTCGATGGCCTCCAGGCGCTTCTTGGCGTCGGGCGTCATGGCCGTGGGCGGCGGCGTGATCAGGTAGGCATAGGCCCGGTGGTGGGATCGCCCGACCCGCCCGCGCAGCTGGTGGAGCTGGGCCAGGCCCAGCTTGTCGGCGCGATCGATGAGGATGGTGTTGGCGCTGGGCACGTCGATGCCGCTCTCGATGATGGTGGTGCACACCAGCAGGTTGAAGCGGCGGTGATAGAAGTCCCGCATCACCCGCTCCAGGTCCCGCTCGCGCATCTGGCCGTGTGCGACCTGGATGCTGGCCTCGGGGATCAGGGCCTCTAGCTTCTCGGCGGTGCGATCGATGGTCTCCACTTGGTTGTGGAGGAAGTAGATCTGACCGCCGCGCTTGAGCTCGCGCAGGCAGGCCTCCTGGATCAGTGCGTCGTTCCACTGGCTTGTGAAGGTCTTGATGGGGTGGCGGGCCACGGGCGGCGTGGCGATTATGGACAGGTCGCGCAGGCCGGACATGGCCATGTTGAGGGTGCGCGGGATGGGGGTTGCGGTAAGGGTGAGGATGTCCACCTCGCTACGCAGGGCCTTGAGCTGCTCCTTGTGGCGCACACCGAAGCGGTGCTCCTCGTCCACGATGATCAAGCCCAGTCTCTTGAACTCGACCCCCTTCTGCAGCAGTTTGTGGGTGCCGACCAGGATGTCGATGCGTCCGTCCGCCATGCCGGCGAGGATCTGTTTCTGCTCCTTGGCCGTGCGAAAGCGCGACAGGCTCTCCACCTTCACGGGCCAGTCGGCGAAGCGGTCGGAGAAGCTCTCGTAGTGCTGTTGGGCGAGCAGGGTAGTGGGAACCAGTACCGCGACCTGCTTGCCGCCCTGTATCGCCGTGAAGGCGGCCCGCATGGCGACCTCGGTCTTGCCGAAGCCCACGTCGCCGCACACCACCCGGTCCATGGGCTTGGGATCGGCCATGTCTTTGATCACGGCCTCGATGGTTTGCTGCTGGTCCGGGGTCTCCTCGAACTCAAAGGCGGTGGCGAAGGCGGCGTACTCGTCCCCGTCCGTGGGGAACGCGATGCCCTTCCGGGCGGCCCTGCGGGCGTAGATGTCCAGCAGCTCGGCGGCCACGTCCCGCACCTTCTCCGCGGCTCGGCGCTTGATCTTCTCCCACTGATCGCCGCCCAGGCGGTGCAGGGGGGCGGTCTCCTCGGAGGCGCCCGTGTAGCGGGAGATCAGGTGCAGGGAGGAGACTGGGACGTAGAGCTTGTCGCCCTTGGCGTACTCCAGGGTCAGAAACTCGGTGGTCATGCCGCCGACTTCGAGGGTCTGCAAGCCCAGATAGCGGCCGACGCCGTGGTCCTCGTGCACCACCGGCGCCCCGATATGCAGCTCGGTGAGGTTGCGGACGATCGCCTCGCCGTCGCGCTCGACCCGGCGCCGCCGGCGTTCCTGGCGCACCCGCTCCCCGTATAGCTGGGTCTCGGTGACCAGGGCGATGTCTTCCCGCTCCAGAAAAAGGCCCTGCTCCAGGGGTGCGACCGCCAAGGCTACCGCCTTGTCCGATTTGACGAATTCGCGCCAGCCCGCCACCGCGTGCGGGCGGATTCCGAATCCGTGCAGGTTGTCCCGCAGCATTTCGCGGCGGCCCGCGCTCTCGGCGACGAAGAGCACCCGCCGTGCGGGCTCGGCGAGAAAGTCCTGCAACGCCCCGGCGGGCCGGACGGCCCGTGCCTGGATCGCCAGACCCGGCAGGGTCCTGGTGGCGAAGCTCGCGACGGCCTTGAAGCCCTTGCGGCGCTCCGCTACCTCAGGGGATTGGTGCAGGACGCCCCGCATGCGATTGAGCCGGGAGGCGAGCTCGTCCGAGGCCAGATAGATTCGTTGGGGGGGGAGCAGTGGGCGTTCGATGTCGTGTCGGCGCTGCTCGTAGCGGGCGGCGACCCCGGCGAGAAATTGCTCCGCCGCCTCCCGGCACGGAGCAGCTTCCATGGCGGTAGTCCCCTCGGGGAGATAATCGAAGAGGGTGGCGGTCTGCTCGAAGAAGAGGGGTAGGTAGTATTCCAGACCCCCGGGGACCGAGCCCGCGGAGACCTCCCGGTAGATGAGGCTCTGCTTGGGATCTCCCTCGAAGGTGCTGCGGTAGCGCTGTCGGAAGGCGGAGATCGCCTCCTCGTCCAGGGGGATCTCCCGAGCCGGCAGGAGCCGGACGTGCTCGACCTTGTCGATGGAGCGCTGGCTTTCCGGGTCGAAGGTGCGGATGCTCTCCACATCCTGGTCGAACAGGTCGATGCGGTAGGGTAGGGTGCTGCCGGCGGGGAAGAGGTCCAGCAGGGAGCCGCGTACCGCGAACTCCCCATGGGCGATGACCTGGGAGACGCACTGGTAGCCCGCCCGTTCCAGGCGTCGGCGCATGCTGTCCAGGTCCAGATGATCTCCCACCGAGAGGACCAATGAATGGCTATCCAGGTATTCCCGGGGAGGCAGGCGCTGCAGCAGGGTTCCCGTCGGTACCACCAAGACCCCTCGCTGTAGCGTCGGCAGCCGGTGCAGGGTCAGCAGGCGCTCGGAGACCAGCTCCGGCAGTGGGGAGAACTGGTCGTAGGTCAGGGTCTCCCAGTCCGGGAAGGTGAGCACGGGCAGGTCGGAGCCCGCGAGGAAGAACCGCAGCTCCGCCTGCAGCCGGGAGGCCGCTTGCACGTCTTCCACCACCGCGAGCACGGGTCCTTGCGCTCCTTCGGTGGCCGCGGCGATGGCCAGGGCGCCGCTCGATCCGTAGAGGCGGCCCCACAGCAGACGCTCGCGGGGCTTCGTGGGCTGGGGCGGCGCGAGGGGAGAGGCGAGGTCGTAAGCGTCGGTTGCGGCGGCGGCTTCGGTCGGCATCATCGAGAGGAGAGGCTTATCGGGTGGGCACAGCGGGTCCGATTCTCTCATACGCCAACGGGGGCTTCACCCTTTGCGGGCCGAGGAGGGAGAAGGGACAGGACGATACAGATCGTCTGCCTGATCCAGGCAATTGTACGGAAGGATAGGATGTCAGGGTCTCACCCGGTCGATGAGGATCTTCACCTTGCCGGCCTGTCCCGTCTCGACTGGGCTCACCTCCCCCTCGAGGTCTCCGCTTTGGGGCATTGCCTGCCCGCCCTTGGAGATGCGGGCGCCGACGGTCACTTGATCGAACCGGGACAGTCTCATGGTGGGCATCACCGCCATGCTGTCGTCCAGCGTGAGATTCAGGGGCAGGTCTCCGGCGCGGGCGCGGCGAGCCGCCAGGGGCATGGGTGGACCCGAGAGCGCCTTGGCGTAGACGAACAGGCCGTCATCCGGATCCACGCGGGAGCGCAAGGAATCGGCGACAGCGACCTCTACCTGTACTCCCGGCGCGGCAGTTCCTTGCTGCGGGGCGGTCGGCTTTCCCGGGCCCGGTGCAGCCGCCGCCACGGACGGGGCTTTTCCCCCAGCTAACGGACCCTCGACAGCCTGTGCGCGCTGCGCCTGCGTCGGCGTTATATCGGACGAAGACTCGGATGCTGCCCGTTTGCGGGCCTCGGCGATGAAGTCCTGGAGCTCCGTTGCCCCTTCACTCCCGGGATCAAAGCTGGGCAAAAGGGTTTCCCATTGCTCGGCGGCTCGCCGATATTCGCCGGCCTGGAAATAGCCTAGCCCCTCCAGCCACCGGGCGCTCTTGTGCCGTGGGTCGATTTTCAGGGCGGACTGAATCAACTGTGCCGGTCGGCCCGCCAGCTCTCCTCCCTCGTTGGCCGCGAGCGCTTCGGCGTAGAGCACCAGGACATCCGGATTCTCCGGTGCCAGACCGTAGGCATTCTCCATGGCGGGAAGGGCCTGCTCGGGCTGCCCGATGGCGAAATAGGTACGTGCGAGCATCATCCAGCCCTGTAGGTTCTCGGGGTGCTGCTCCAGCTTGGCGGCGAGGCGCTGGATCATCACCTCCAGGGGCGGCATCTTGTCGTCAGGGCTCGCATGCCCCGCTGGTTCCGGGGCGCTTGCGGCAGTCTCCAGGAGAGGAATGATCTGCCGGGCTCCCAGTATCAGATAGAGGACGACGGCGAGCGCCGGGACGGCAATGGCGAGGAGACCTGCTGCCCAGCGTCCGTTGCCTGTCTCCCGGGTCTGACCGCCGGGGGCTTCCCCACCGTCGTGGACCAGCACCCTCTCCAGATCCCGCCGGGCGGTCTCGTACTGCTCCTGCTCCAGCTCACCGGATGCCAAATCCGCATCCAGCTCCTGGAGCTGCCGGCGGAAAACCGCCAGGTTGAGCTCGTCCTGGCTCGGGGCGTCGTCCGTCCGCACCTTCCTGGAGAGAAGCGGCGACAGGACGAACGCCAGCGCCAGCGCCATGAGCCCGGCGGCCAGGAACCAGAAGAGCATCATTTGGCGCTATCCCGATCCGACTGGTCCCGATTCGCCTCGCTGCCGAGCAGCTCCTGCAGACGCCGCCGTTCCTCGTCGGACAGCTCCTGCGAGGGGCTCTGCCTCTTGACCAACAGGGTACGGACCAGGAGGAAGGCTCCGATCCCGACGAGCACGAAGGGGCCGAGCCAGAGCAGGTAGGTGGACGGCTTGAACGGCGGATCGTAGAGCACGAAGTCTCCGTACCGGTCCACCAGGAACTGCACGATCTGGTCGCGGCTCTTTCCCTCCCGGAACATCCGGTAGACCTCTTTGCGCAGGTCCTGGGCCAAGTCCGCCTGGGAGGCCGCCAAGGATTCGTTCTGGCACACCAGGCACCGAAGCTCCTCGATAAGGGCGCGAAATGCCGTCCCTTGCGCCGGGTCTTCGAAGGTGAACTCTTCGAGGGTGTAGGCGCCGGCGCCGGAGGTCACCAGCAGGCCCGCAAGCACAAAAGCCTTCCAGCGACTGCTCATGCGCGACCTTCCGCCTTGATCTTCTCTACGAGGGGGCGCAGCGTCTGCTCCCAGACCTCCTGGTCGATCGGTCCGATCTGCTTGTAGCGGATGATGCCCTCGGGATCGACGACGAAGGTCTCGGGCGCACCATAGACCCCCCAGTCGATGCCGACCCGCCCCGCCTCATCGACGGCGATCAGGGAATAGGGGTTGCCGAATTGCCGGAGCATCTGGATGGCGGCCCCCTTGTCGTCCTTCCAGTTGAGCCCGACGATCTGGACCCCATCCTCCCGGGCGATGCGCATCAGCTCCCGGTGCTCCGCGCGGCAGGACACGCAGCTGGAGAACCAGACGTTGAGCAGGGTGACCTTTCCCGCCAAGTCGGCGCTCGAGACCGTCCGATTCGGGTCCAGTAGTGCCGGCAGGCTGAATTCGGGCGCCGGCTTTCCGACCAGGGGCGAGGGCACCTTTCTCGGGTCCGTGCCCAGACCGTAGAAGAGCAGGGCGGCGAGACCCAGAAACAGCACCAGGGGCACGAGGGCTTTCAGGAATTTGCTCATGGCTCAGGCCCTCGCGACGGCGGTGCCCGCAGGTGCCTCGACCTTGCGGGCTTGGATTCGGTAGCGCTGATCCGTGACCGCCAGGATTCCGCCGAGGGCCATGAGCACGCCGCCGAGCCAGATCCAGCGCACGTAGGGCTTGTAGTAGATCCGCAGGGCCCAGGCACCGTCCTCGAGGGGCTCGCCGAGGGAGACGTAGATGTCGCGGGTGAAGCCCCAGTCGATGGCCGCCTCGGTCATGGGCATTCCACCGGAGAGGTAGCTGCGCTTCTGGGGCCGGAGCTCCGCGATCTGCTCATCACCCCGGAAGACTAGGAAATGGCCCTGGGAGGCCCGGTAGTTGGGGCCCTGCACCGTCTTCACACCGTCGAACCGGAAGCGGTACCCGGCTTCCTCGTGGATGTCGCCCGGGGCCATGCGCACATCGTTCTCGATGCCGAAATGGGACACCATGGTCGCGCCGACGATGAATGCGGCGACCCCGAGGTGGGCCAGGAGCATCCCGTAGTAGCTGCGCCGGCCGCTTGCCAATTCCACGGCCATGGCCCTGATGCCTCGCCTATGGCGCAGGCGCTCCCACAGCCTGGTGAGGTGGGAGAAGAGCACCCAGGCCGCCAGGCCCAGGCCCAGGGGCACCAGCAGGGAGCCGCCAGCTACCAGGCTCGGGACGAGTATGGCCGCGATCATGGTGGCCACGGAGAACACGAAGGGGATCCAGAGCGCCTTGACCAGACGTCCGGGCTCGTCGCGCTTCCAGCGGGTCATCTGGCCCACGCCCATGAACAGGGCCAGAAAGGGCATGAGGGCGAGGAACATCTTGTTGAACCAGGGAAAGCCCACCGAGATCTTGCCCCAGCCCATGGCCTCGTAGATCAGGGGGGCGAGGGTGCCGAAGAGGACCAGGGTGGCGAAGGCCGTCAGCAGGAGGTTGTTGGAGAGCAGGAAGCTCTCGCGGGACAGGGGGTCGAATCCGCCGCCCGTGGAGATCTGCGGAGCCCGCCAGGCGTAGAGGGCCAGGGACCCGCCGATGACGATGCACAGGAACACCAGGATGAAGGTGCCCCGGGCAGGGTCGGTGGCGAAGGCGTGGACGGACGTCAGCACGCCGGAGCGCACCAGGAAGGTCCCGAGCAGGCTCAGGGAGAATGTGAACAGGGCCAGGAGGACGGTCCAGCTCTTGAAAGCCCCCCGCTTTTCGGTCACTGCCAGGGAGTGGATGAGGGCAGTGCCCACAAGCCAGGGCATGAAGGAGGCGTTCTCCACCGGGTCCCAGAACCACCAACCGCCCCAGCCCAGCTCGTAGTAGGCCCACCAGCTGCCGAGGGTGATGCCGATGGTGAGGAAGATCCAGGCCACCGTCGTCCAGGGTCGCGACCAGCGGGCCCAGGCTGCGTCCAGCCTGCCGCCGAGCAGGGCTGCGATGGCGAAGGCGAAGGCCACCGAGAAGCCCACGTAGCCCATGTAGAGCATGGGGGGGTGGATGGCCAGCCCCGGGTCCTGTAACAGGGGGTTGAGATCCCGCCCCTGAGCCGGCACCGGGAAGATGCGCGCGAAGGGGTTTGATGTCGTCAGCATGAAGAGCAGGAAGCCCGTGCCGACCATGCCCAGCACCGAGATCACCCGCGCCGTTACCTGGCCGGGCAGGTTGCGGCTAAAGGTCGCCACCGCCGCGCCCCAGGCACCGAGCATCGATGCCCACAGCAGGAGCGAGCCCTCGTGGGCCCCCCACACGGCGGACACCTTGTAGATGCTCGGCATCAGGCTGTTGGAGTTGCGGGCGACGTAGACGACCGAGAAGTCGTCGCTGAGAAATGCCTGCAGCAGACAGGCGAAGGCAAGACCCAGGAAGGTGAGCTGCCCCCAGGCCAGTGGCCGTGCCATGGCCATCCAGGACCGCCGGTCGGTGAAGGAGCCGATCAGTGGGAAGGTCGACTGGACGAGGGCCAGGACCAGAGCCAGGATGAGGGCCAGGTGTCCGAGCTCCGGGATCATCGGCCCTTCGCCATCTCGGAGACGCCCTCCGCATGGGCGGCCGCGAGGCCGTCCGCGACCTCCGGCGGCATGTAGGACTCGTCGTGCTTTGCCAGCACCTCGTCGGCATAGAAGACCCCGTCCGGTCCGAGGCGGCCCTTGGTCACCACGCCCTGGCCCTCCCCGAACAGGTCCGGAAGGATGCCCTTGTAGCTCACCTTCACGGTGCCGGCGTTGTCGGTGACGTCGAAGATGACCGTCAATCCATCCGTCTGCCGTGCGAGGCTGTTCTTCACCACCAGTCCCCCGAGCCGAAAGACGGCGTCTTCCGGGGCCTCCTTGGCCAGCACCTTCGAGGGGGTGAAGAAATAGGACATGTTGCTGCGCATGGAGTCGATGGCGAGCGCGGCAGCGACGCCGACGCCGAGGATGGCGAGGCCGACCAGGAGGAATCGCTTGTGTCTGGCTTTCATTGGTTACCTCTGCCCGCCCCCATCCTCATCAATCGACCGAGGCGGGCCAAAATGGCTCGGTGCTGGCGGCGCAGCTGCACCAGCTCCAGGATCAGCAGGATCAGCGCCATGCCGTATGAGCTCCAGACGAAGAAGGCGTAGCCGCCCTGGGAGATCAAATCGCTCATAGTGCCTGCTCCCGCGCGACCAGCTCTTTGACCCAGGTCGTGTCCGCCTCCCGCTCCAGGATGATGCTCCGCACGCGCATGAAGATCGCCACGAAAGAGTACATCCAGAGGGCGAAGGTCATGATCAACATGGACCAGAGGATGTTCGGCTCCATGCTCGACATGGATGAGCGCTGATGCAGGGCGGCGCACTCATTGGGATTCGGACAGTTGATGGACCAGAAGATGATGGGGATCATCACCAGGCCGACGATGGCCAGCAAAGCCGACGCCCGGTCCGACCGGCGCGGATCGTCGATGGCCGAGTGCAGGGCGATGTAGCCGATGTAGAGGAAGAACAGGATCAGCTCGGAGGTCAGCCGAGGGTCCCAGTCCCACCAGGTGCCCCAGCTCGTCCGTCCCCAGAAGGCGCCGGTCCAGAGGGCCAGGAAGGTGAAGATGGCGCCCGTGGGCGTGGTGGCATTGGCCATCATGAAGCTCAGCCGGGTGTTGAATACCAGGCCGATGGCCGAAGAGCCCGCCAGGACCAGGTAGAGCCACATGGACATCCAGGCCGCGGGGACATGGATGAAGATGATCCGGTAGTACTCCTTCTGGGGATTGGTGCCGCCGAGGCGGTCCGGGGTCTCGAAGAAGGCCCAGTAGAGCCCGATGAGGACAGCCGCGCCGGCGAGCGCCGCAAACCAAGGAATCATCTTGCCAGCCAGGGGGTAGAAGGTGGCCGGGGAGGCGAATCTGAACAACTTCACGTTACTGAAATGCAAGCGAGCTCTGTTGGGTGGGCAAAGCGCAGCGTGCTCACGGCCATGAACCGGAATGATGGGCACGCAGCCGCTTTGCCCATCCTACGCCTCCTGTTATCGAGCACCAACGATTACTCCAGCGAGATACGCAGGGCCGCTGCGGCGGCCAGGGGCGAGAAGATCAGCGCCAGCAGCAGAAACGCCCCCAACAGCGAGAAATAGGGTCGGGTATCCCCAAAGTCGATGGCACTGACGGTCACCGCCCCCGCGCCGTACACGAGCACCGGGACATAGAGGGGGAGGATCAGCAAGGATAAGAGGATCCCCCCACCCCGCAGTCCCAGGGTCAGGGCCGCGCCGATGGCGCCGATCAGGCTCAGGATGGGCGTGCCCACGAGCAAGGAGAGCATCATCGCCATCCGGGGCGTCTCCGGCAACTGGTATTGCAGAGCAATCAGCGGGGCGATCAGTGCGAGGGGCAGGCCGGTCAGCAGCCAATGGGAGGCGACCTTGGCCAGCACCAGGACGGACAGGGGCTGGGGGGTCAGCAAGATCTGCTCCAGGGTGCCGTCCTCCTGGTCCGCCGCGAAGAGTCTTTCCAGGGCCAGCATGGATGCCAGCAGCGCCGCCACCCAGACCACGCCGGGTCCCAGGGCGCGCAGGATCTGCTTCTCTGTACCGACGCCCAGGGGAAAGAGGCTGGTTACGATCAGGAAGAAGAACAGGGTGGTCAGCACGTCCGTGCGTCGGCGCATGGCGAGCCGCAGGTCGCGTGCCAGGATGCAAGTGAACGCGCGCCACATGAGCTGCCGATCAGCCCCCCAGTTGCAGGCGCCGGACCTGCCCCGAGGTGATCGGGACCTCCTGGTGCGTGGTTAGGACCACCATGCCCTCAGCTTCCACGTGCTCGGCGATCAGCGTCTGCAGCAGGTCGACGGCGTCCGCGTCCAGTGCCGTGAAGGGCTCGTCCAGGATCCACAGGGGGGACTGGCTCAGAAGGAGACGTGCCAGGGCGACCCGCTTCTTCTGACCCTGGGACAGCATCCGCGTGGGAAGATCCTCGAACCCCGCCAATCCCATTCGTCCGAGCACCGACCAGAGCCGTTCCTCGTCCACCCTGTTTCCCTCCAGGGTCGTGGATACGCGCAGGTTCTCGATACCGGTCAGGTCGCCCTTGATGCCGTTGAGATGTCCGAAGTAGAGGATGTCGGTACGGTAGTCGTCGCCGAGGCGGCGGCTGTCCTCCCCCTTCCATCTGATCTCTCCGGCCTCCGGTGCGAGCAGACCGCACAGGGCCCGCAGCAGGGTGGTCTTGCCGCTGCCGTTGCGGCCCCGCACGTGCAGCAGGGAGCCCGGCTCCACAGCGAAGCTCAGCTCCGAGAACAACCGGCGGTCCCCCCGGCGGCAGGCCAGTTCCATTACCTCGAGCATGGATCGGGACGGGGGATTCTTGCCGGTGCGGGGCCGCGAGTCTCCGTATGGTGTCGTTCTTGCGCCTGCACTCAGATCACCTTGATGAAGACCTTGGACCTGCGCTGATAATTGTAGAGGGCCTGCCTCTGCATCGGCAGGTCGTCCAGTCTGGCGGGCTCGAAGCCGCGCTCGCGGAACCAGTGGGCCGCCTGGGTAGTGAGGACGAATAGCCGATCGATATCTCTCTCCCTGGCGAGCCCCTCGATGTGGTCCAGGAGTTTGTCCCCTCGGGAGCCGTTTCGGTAATCGGGGTGGACGGCCACACAGGCGAGCTCGCCGAGACCCTCGTCCGGGAAGCAGTAGAGGGCGGCGCAGGCGATGGCCATGCCGTCCCGCTCGATGAGTGCGAAGCGTCCAGTCTCGGTCTCCAAGGTCTCGCGGGAGCGGCGTACCAGAACGCCCTGCTCCTCCAGGGGGCGTAACAGTTCCAGGATGCTCCCCACGTCGTCGATGCGGGCGGGTCGCAATACCTCGTAAGGCGAGGCGGTGATCAGGGTGCCGGCACCGTCGCGGGTGAAGAGCTCGCGCAACAGCGCTCCGTCCGTGCGGGCGATGAGGTGGACACGGTCCACCCCCTGGATGCAGGCGTTCGCCCCGGCACGCAGGGATTGGGCGAGCTCCTCCGACAGGGGGGGGGAGTCACGCAGCAGGGCCTCCACGTCCTGGCTGAGCAGGTTGGAGATCAGCCGGCCGGACGCGTCCACGACGCCGGACTCCTCGAGGAGGAAGATGAGCTTGTCCGCGTTCAGTGCGATGGCCGTGGAGCGCGCCACGTCCGCGGCGATCAGGTTGAAGACCTCGCCGGTGGGCGAATAGCCGAGGGGAGACATCAGGGTCACGGCGCCGCCGTCCAGGCAGCGACGCAGGGCGTCGCTGTCGATGCGCCGGACCACGCCCGTGTGGCGGTAGTCGACGCCCTCCAGCACCCCGAGGGGCCTGGCCGTGACGAAGTTGCCGGAGGCGACCGGGATGTGCACCCCAGCCATGGGGGAGTTGGCGAGCCCCAGGGACAGCAGGGCCTCGATCTCGACCCGCACCACCCCTGCGGCCTCCTTGACGCAGGCCAGGGCCTCCTCGTCGGTCACCCGTAGCCCCTCGACGTAGCGCAGCTCGATCTTCCGTGCCGCCAATCGTTCCTCGATCTGGGGACGCGCACCATGCACCAGCACCAGGCGTATGCCCAGGCCGTGGAGCAGGGCGAAGTCGTGGACCAGCTCGCGGAAGTGGGCATCAGCTACCGCCTCGCCCCCGAATGCGATGACGAACGTACGCCCGCGGTGGGCGTGTATATACGGTGTCGCCTGCCTGAGCCAACGCACAAAGGGGTCGGCTTCGGGGGGCAGGACGGGGGGATTCTTGGACTTGGTCACGGCTCGTGGGCTCACTCGATGCCGAGCTTGGAGAGCCGGTAGCGCAGCGAGCGCAGCGTCATCCCGAGCTTCTTGGCTGCCGCGGTCCGGTTCCAGCGGGTTGTTTCCAGGGCCTCGACGATGGCTTGCCGCTCAACTTCGCCCAGATAGGCATCCAGGGGTTGCCCTTCGGATGACGCAGCAAGTGCCGGATGGGCGACGGTGCGGTCCGACTGCGGCAGGTGTAGCTCGTCGGCAACGATTTTGCCGTCCTCGTTGAGAGCGGTGGCCCGCGCCAAGATGTTCTCGAGCTCTCGCACGTTCCCCGGAAAGGCGTAGCCTTGGAGCCTGGCCGTCGCAGCGGGAGTGAGCGCTGGCTCGGTCACGCCGGACTGATGTGCGATGCGGGCGAGGATCTGGTCCGCCAGCAACGGAATGTCCTGGGGGCGCTCGCGCAAGGGTGGCATGTGCAGCTCGATGACGTTGATCCTGTAGAAGAGGTCATGGCGAAAGGCCTGCTTCTGAACCTGCAGGTCGAGGTCCAGGTGGCTGGCACTGATGATGCGCACGTCCACCGGTACCTCCTGGTGGGCTCCGATGGGGCGAATGCTCTTCTCCTGGATGGCGCGCAATAGCTTGACCTGCATGTCCAGCGGGATGTCGGCGACCTCGTCGAGAAACAGGGTCCCGCCCTCTGCCGCGTGAAAAAGCCCCTGCTTGTCGCTTATCGCCCCCGTAAAACTGCCCTTTTTGTGGCCGAACAGCTCGCTTTCCACCAGCTCACGGGGGATGGCGCCGCAGTTCACGGGGACGAAGGCACTCTCGGCGCGCGGCCCCAGGGAGTGGATCAGGCGTGCCGCGAGCTCTTTGCCCGTGCCGCTCTCGCCGGTTATGAGCACGGGTGCCTGGTTACGGGCGAGCTTGGCGATCAGCCGGCGCAGCTCCTGCATCTGCGGCGAATCTCCGAGCAGTCCGCCGTGGCTGCCGGACTCCGGAGCTCGATCCGTCGGATCCTGGCTTCCGCTCAACCGCAACGCCGATTCCACCAGCCGTCGCAGCATTGCCAAGTCCACCGGCTTGGCGACGAAGTCGAACGCCCCGGCCTTCATTGCGGTCACCGCCGTCTCCATGTTGCCGTGGGCCGTAATCACGGCGACCGGCAGCTCGGGGCATTTCTCGGCGATATGGGCGACCAGGTCGATTCCGGTTCCGTCGGGAAGAAACATGTCGGTTAGGCACAGATCGAAGGGATCACTCGCCAGCAGGCGCTTGGCAGCAGCGATATCCATCGCTGCACGGCAGCCGATGTCCATGCGCGACAGGGTGATCTGCAGTAGCTCGAGGATGTCCGTTTCGTCATCGACGATCAGGACCTGCGCCTTACTCATAGCCGGGATCGTGTGGGGAAGCCGAGGCGAAAACGCGAGCCTTGGCCTTCGTGCGCAATATACTGCAATTCCGTCCCATTGGTCTCACTGAGCGCCTTCGCAATATAGAGGCCGAGCCCTGTTCCCCTCGGGTTGGTGGAAAAGAAGGGATCGAAGATCTCGCGGGCGATTGCCGGGTCGATTCCGGGACCTTCGTCCGTCACCTCGATCAGGGGAGCATCCCGCTCCGGGTCGGGCCGGGCAAGCACCCGGATCCGAGCCGGCTGCTGCGGGTCTCCGGAATGCTTCAGGGCGTTGTCGCAGAGATTGGATAGGATCTGGTGCAGGTGCCGCGGATCCACCTCCGCGGTCAGGGGGGCTTCGGGGACCTGGAGTTGGAGGCGCTTCTCGGACAGCCCGCGTGTCTCGCGCAGCTCGGCACAGAAGTCTCGCAGCCACGCCCCGAGCTCGATGCGCTCGGGGCTGGTCTGATCGCGTCGTGAGAGCTGTAGCACGCTCTCGACCGTGTCGTTGATACGGCGGCTGTTGCGCCGGATGATGGCGAGCAGCTCCTGATCCTCCGGATGCAGGGTCGAGGATTCCGCGAGCAGCTGCCCGGCGTGGCTGATCGATCCCAGGGGATTGCGGATGTTGTGGGCGATGCTCGCGGTCAGGCTTCCGAGGGAGGCGAGCTTGATCTGCTGGGCCTCTCGAGCCAGCTCCCGATTGTCCCGCAGGAAGACCAGCAAGCCGGCCCTGGCCCCCTCCCCGAGCGGACGGCAGCTCGGTTTGAGCTCCTGGTCTCCTGCCTGGATGCTTCCGCTTCTCTCCTGAGGCTGCGGATCTCCATCCTGAGCGCTGAGCCAGTCCGCCAACTTCGGGGCCAGGTCCCGCAGGCGTTGTCCGAGGGCGGGCAGCGGCAAGCCGAGGAGCTGGATGGCGGCCCCGTTGATCAGTCGCAGCCGTTGCTCCTGATCCAGGACCAGGACCCCGGTGCCCATGCCCTGAATGATGAGCTCGTTGAGCTCGGACAGGTTGTCGAAGTCGACCTGGCGCTCCGCGGCGAGCTGTTCCGTCTGCCGGATGCGCCGGTAGAGCACATGACCGAGCAGGGCTACGGTGAAGAAGGTGATCCCCAGCAGACCCGCCTGAGTGAGGCTGCCCACGGGAGAGCGGAGAGAAAGCTCGGCCCAGACCTGTTGTGCGAGGACCCCCAGGGTGGCGAAGGAGGCGAACAGGAGGGAGAGTCGTCCTTCCATGAGCAGGGCGCCGGCGGCGACTGTGATGGCGAGCAACAGCCCCAGCACGATCCACGCCCGCTCGCCTTGCTGCATGAGGAAGGTGAAGGCGACGATGTCCAGAAAGACCGCGATCTGTATCTGCCGTTCTATGGTTGGCCGGCCCGCGTAATGGAAGAGGGCTCCGGCCAGGGCCAGGAGCGCATAGATAGCCGCCACCCAAACGGACAGGGGAACGGACTCCGGCGCTTCCCAGAGCTCCATCGGGGACCGCACGAAGACGACCAGCAGTCCCACAGCGACGCCCAGCTGAAACAGAAAGAGCCAAGCGGAAACCCGTTGCTTCTGGTGGACCACGACACCGGTCTCGGGGCCGAGGCCCGATCCGGATGCCGGGAAGAGGTCGTCTAACATGCCGCAGGTTTCGGATTCTATCCGGTGAGCAGGGGTTCCGGTGCTGTCGCCTTTGCTACCGAGGCTCGATCCGGGCAAGAATAGGCTGATGATCAGGAGAAGCAAATCCAAATGGTGCCGACCGTGAAGCTGCGGGTGCTGATTGCCCAACTGAACCTGCTCGTAGGCGACGTCGACGCGAACCGAGACCGGGTGATCGAAGTCGCGCGGACCGCTCGGGAGAGCCGAGCGGCGGACTTGGTGGTGTTTCCGGAGCTTACCCTCACGGGCTATCCGCCGGAGGATCTGCTCCTGCGACCGGAGCTCGCCGCGCGGGTCCAGGCAGCGTTGGCACGGATTGCTGCCGAGACCCGGGGCGTTGCGCTGATCCTGGGCTACCCCACGGCCGCGGTGGGAGGGCTGTTCAATGTCGCCGGCCTGCTCGACGAGGGTCGGGTTGTTGCCGAATACGCCAAGCAGCTGCTGCCAAACTACAGTGTCTTCGATGAGAAGCGCTATTTCCAGCCGGGCCATGCCCCCTGCGTGCTGGATTTCAAGGGGATACGGATCGGCCTCACGGTGTGTGAGGACATCTGGGAGGAGGGCCCTGCGCGCCAAGCCGTGGAGGCGGGTGCCGAGCTGCTGATCAACATCAACGCCTCGCCCTACCACAGGGGCAAGGCTACGGAGCGCGAGAGCCTGGTCCGGATGCGCGCGCGCGAGCATGGCGTCCCGATCCTCTACGCGAATCTCGTGGGCGGGCAGGACGAGCTGGTATTCGACGGCGGCTCCTTCGTCGTGGACGCGGGAGGGGATATCACGCACCGGGCCCCCTTGTTCGAGGAGGCATCCCTGCCGGTCGATATCGATCTGGAAACGGGGCCGCGTCCCCTGACCGGCCTCGTCGCGGAGCTGCCGGAGCAGGAGGAGGCGGTCTATCGCGCGCTGGTGCTCGGTGTGCGGGATTATGTTCGCAAGAATGGCTTCCAGGGGGCGGTGCTCGGTCTGTCCGGAGGAATCGATTCGGCCCTCACTCTGGCGGTGGCGGTGGACGCCCTGGGGCCGAAGCAAGTAGAGGTGGTGCTCATGCCGTCGCGCTACACGGCCGTTATGAGCCTGGAGGATGCCCTGGAGCAGACCCGGATCCTGGGCGTGGGTGCCAGCGTCATCCCCATCGAGCCGGCGTTCCAGGCGTTCTTGGGCATGTTGCAGGAGGAGTTTGCCGGGAAGGAGACGGACGTCACCGAGGAAAACATCCAGGCGCGTTGTCGAGGGATTCTCCTCATGGCCGTAAGCAACAAGAAGGGCAAGATGCTCCTGACCACGGGCAACAAGAGCGAGATGGCCGTCGGCTACGCGACCCTTTACGGGGACATGGCCGGCGGATTCGCTCCCCTCAAGGACCTGTTCAAGACCTCCGTCTATCGCCTGGCGCGTTACCGCAATCGGATCTCGGGGGTGATTCCGGAGCGCGTGATCTCGCGCCCTCCCTCCGCGGAGCTGCGACCGGATCAGACCGACCAGGACAGCCTCCCTCCCTATGATCTGCTCGACGCCATCCTCGAGCGCTACATCGAGAACGACCAGGGCATCGCGGACATCGTGGCGGAGGGCTATCCGGAGCCGGAGGTCCGGAGGGTCGCACGCCTGGTGGACCGCAACGAGTACAAGCGTCGTCAAGCGCCGCCCGGCGTACGCATCACCTGCCGAGCCTTCGGCCGGGACAGGCGTTATCCCATCACCAGCGGTTTCTGAGCGCTTTACTCTGGTTACCCTGCTTCGCGTTCTTTTATACTTCCCTTGAGCAGCCCCGAATCCTTCCGGATCCAACCCTACCAATTCGAGCGACGGAGATTCTCATGAAAAAAGTGGAAGCCATCATCAAGCCCTTCAAGCTGGATGACGTGCGCGAAGCGCTTTCCGCGGCCGGTATCACCGGTATGACGGCGATCGAGGTCAAGGGCTTCGGACGCCAAAAGGGCCACACCGAGCTCTACCGCGGGGCCGAGTACGTGGTGGACTTTCTTCCCAAGGTGAAGATCGAGCTGGTGGTTACGCACGATCAGCTCGACGCCTGCCTGGATGCGATCGTCACGGCTGCCCGAACGGGGAAGATCGGTGACGGCAAGATCTTCGTCAACGACGTGGCGCGCGTCGTTCGGATTCGCACGGGCGAAGAGGACGAGGCGGCTATCTGAGCTGTCCGGGGCGGAGCCCCGATACGGAGCTGCCCGTAATCCAGAGCGATCGGGTGCAGGCGAGGCTGCGGATACGGGCGCCCGCCTGCAGACTGTCCATCGAAGACAGGCCGAGGCGAATGTTGCCTAGTTGGTATCCAGCCCGACGTAGTCCCAGATCTTGCGCCCGAGGCTGATCTCGCCCGGAGCGGGGGTATCTTCCAGCAAGCGTCCGGCCTGTTTGTTCAAGGACAATACCCTTTGGGCGTCTGCCGCGAGCTTCTTCTCGCCAAGGCCCTTGTAGGCATCGACCAAGATCTCCAAGGCATCCTCGACGGCGCTGGTGCGCTCGTAGTGCTCGATGACATAGCTGCAGCGATTGGCTGCGGCCACGTAGGCCTGGCGCTTCATGTAGTAGCGGGCGACGTGGACCTCGTTCTTGGCGAGATTGTTGCGCAGATAGATCATGCGTTGGCGGGCGTCGGGGGCGTACTTGCTGTCAGGGAATTGGCGCACGAGCTCGGCGAAGTCCTGGAAGGCGTCCAGGGCAGAGCCCGGGTCGCGCTGGGACGCGTCGCTCGGGATGTAGCGGTCGAGGAAGCCGACGCTGCGATTGTAATTGACGATGCCTTTGAGGTAGTAGGCATAGTCGACGTAGGGGTTCTGCGGGTAGAGCTTGATGAAGCGGTCGGCGGCGGCAATGGCCGATTCCGGCTCCTCGGCCTTGTAATAGGCATAGGCCACATCCAGCTGGGACTGCATGGCGTAACGCCCGAAGGGATAGCGCGCCTCCAGCTTTTCGTAAAGCTCGGCTGCCCGCTTGTAGTTTCCCGAATCAAGCTCTTGCGTGGCTTCCGAATAGAGCCTGTTCGCGCTCCAGTTCTTCGTCGGGTCTTTTTGGCTCGACAGCCAGGCACAAGCGGAAAGGGCGAGGGCAAGCGCGAAGATGAGCGTCGATCGAATCCGAAACATGTCGCAGCTCACTAGAGAACAACCTTCGCAGTATACAGGAACGCCGGTTGTCGAGGCAGCAAGCTCGCTCCATCCCGCGCGGCGGCAAGAGACTGCTGCGATAGACGCCGACGAGGACATTGCGGCGGAGCAGTGTCTGCATATCGATGCGGAGATGGCCGGGCGCCGGCTCGACAAGGTGCTCGCCGAAATGCTCCCCGAGCTTTCCCGCAGCCGCTTGCAGCAGTGGATCGATGAGGGCAAGGTCCTGGTGGACGGAGCCAGCCGCCGACGCCGCGACAAGGTGCAGGGCGGCGAAGAGGTGCGTCTGAGCCCGGTCCCGGAGCCTTGTAGCGAGTGCATTCCCCAGGCGATCGCGCTGGATATCCTGTTCGAGGACGAGCAGCTGCTGGTCGTCGACAAGCCGGTGGGACTGGTGGTCCATCCCGCCGCCGGGCGGCCGGACGGTACCCTGCAGAACGCCTTGTTGTATCACCTGCCGGAGCTGAGCTCGGTGCCGCGAGCGGGTATCGTCCACAGGCTCGACAAGGACACCAGCGGACTCCTGGTAGTGGCGAAGACGCTCCGGGCTCACAAGTCCTTGGTCGACCAGCTGCAAAGTCGTAGCCTCTACCGGGAGTACCGGGCCCTGGTCCAGGGCGCCCTGGTGGCGGGGGGCAGGGTCGAGGCGCCGATCGGTCGCCACCGGGTCGATCGCACCAAGATGGCCGTCGTCCCGGGTGGTCGGCCGGCCCTGACCCATTACCGGATCTTGAAGAGGTTTCCGGCCCATACTCTGCTATCGGTGCGGCTCGAGACCGGACGCACGCATCAGATACGGGTCCACATGGCCCAGATCCGCCATCCCATCGTCGGTGATCGGACCTACGGTGGTCGCCCGCGGCTCCCGGCCGGGGCCGGCGCGTCCCTGCTCGAAGCCCTGCGGGGATTCCCCCGCCAGGCATTGCATGCCACCAGGCTCGGACTCGTCCATCCGGTAAGCGGTGAGACCATGCACTGGGAGTCGCCCGTGCCCGAGGACCTGCGGGAGCTGCTGGAGCTGTTGCGGCATGGCTAGCAAAGGCATGGGCTGGATAGAGCCGGACTGGCCGGCTCCCGCACCCGTGCGTGCTCTCTGTACGACCCGGAACGGTGGTGTCAGTCGAGGGTCCTACGCCAGCCTCAACCTCGCCGATCACGTGGGCGACGAGCCGTCCCGTGTGGAGCAGAATCGCGCCTTGCTGCGCGCGCACCTCGGCCTGCCGGCGGACCCTCTTTGGCTGCGCCAGGTGCACGGGTGCTCGGTGGTCGATGTGGCCGGAGATCCCCGGGGCTGCCAAGCGGATGCGGCGATCGCGCTTCGTCCCGGGGAGGTCTGCGCCGTCATGACGGCGGATTGTCTGCCCCTGTTTCTGTGCGACCGTGGAGGGTGCCGAGTGGCGGCGGTTCATGCCGGCTGGCGGGGGCTTGCGGGGGGGGTCATCGAGGCTGCGGTCGCCCGAATGGCGGCACCTCCTGGGGATGTCCTCTGCTGGCTGGGACCGGCCATCGGTCCGCAGGCGTTCGAGGTCGGGGCAGAGGTGCGAGCGCAGTTCCTGGTGGAGAGTGGAGACGATGCAGAGGCCGCGTTTCGCTCGGTCCAGGATGGTAAATGGCTGGCGGATCTCTATTCTCTAGCGAGAATGCGCCTTCACAGGTGCGGAATCCACGGGGTCTGGGGCGGTGGCCTTTGCACCTATTCTGACCGGGAGCGCTTCTTTTCGTATCGGCGCGACGGGGTTACCGGACGCATGGCGAGTTTGATCTGGATCGATCCGCCGGTGGCGCATCGGTAAATTTGACTGCTAGGAGATTGCTGGATGTAACCATCCTCCGGCTCAGGCGGGGAACGGTTATTGTGGAGTCCTTGTCAGCCTGATATGCCACAAACTCGGCCAGTTCTTTCCGGTCACCAGCAGCGTTCCAGGCTCAACGGTATAGGCGATGCCGTTCAGGACGTGGGGGTAGACGAGCGTCTCGGGGCTCGGATTGAGCCCGCTGAGATCGATCCAGCCATTGACCCGGCCGGTTGTCGCTGAAAACCGCACGATATAGTCCGTCTGCCAGACATTGGCGTAGATATCGCCGTCGACATACTCGAGCTCGTTCAGAAAACCAACTTCGCTGTAGGCATCGCGAACGTAAATAGAGTGATCAACGCTGAAATCGGTTGGATCGATGAACAGGATCGTCGACGAGCCGTCACTCATGATGAGAAGGGTGCCATCGGTCGTCAAACCCCAGCCCTGCCTCGGATATCGAAATTGCGCAACAGGTCGCAGGTCATTGGCCCGGTACTTGAACCCGATATTGGAGATGTAGGTGAGTTGATAAAGGGTATCGCCCAGGATCACCGCACCCTCCCCGAAGTAACGGTCATCGAGCTCGTGCTTCTGTGCTAGGTGTCCGGTTTTCAGGTCCCACTTCTTCAGCCAGGAATTGCCGTAACCGCCGGTGCCCTCGTAGACGAAGCCGTCATGCATGAACAAGGCTTCGGTGTAGTCTGCGGTGTCGTGTGCATAGGTTTTCAGGATCTCATAGCGATAGACCGGAATATCGTGCTGGCCATAGACGCGTGCTTTACCGATCTGGGGTGCTTCGCCACCATGGAGGATCGGCAGGTACTTGGCCGTGGCGACGACCCAAAAGCCAAGCAGGATGGCGGCGGACAAAGTGATGCGAAACGGTATCATCGATAGGGACCCCTGGCCTACACCGCGGAAGCGTCTTCAGCAGCTCCCGCTCGAATATACTTGCAAACTTCAGGCTGAGCGAGCCTGAAGGGATGTAGGTCATGGCATGAGCGCGGGTGCGTATGGTGTTGAGCCTTTCAGTACATGCTCGCGCGTCGGTGCTCTGTGGCCACTTGATTGCGAGAAAGACACCATGCGCCTTCTTATCTCGAAGCTCGGTTTGAGCTTCACCGCCTTTTTGGCCGTTGGTGCGCCGGTTGCTGCGGACGACCTGCTGGGGCTATGGTTCGTCTACGAGACACATCTGAAAGGCGCCAAGTACGTCGACCTGACGCATACGATCACACCTGCAATCCCGGTATGGGCAGGCTTCGGTCCGTCGAGGTTTTCGCCGACACTGAATCCGGAATCCGGCAAGCCATATACCTATGCTAACGACGGCTTCGAGGCCAATGATTGAGTGCTCATCGGAAAACGGGCTCTTTTTACAGACCTCAACACCATGACGGCTACATGGAAATATAACACATTGATTCTTTTCTCCATGAGGTGTCATCAGACGAAAACTGGACGTGCACGGCTCGCCGTACGGCAAAAATACCCGGTATCTGAGGGATCGGCGAGTTCTATTTTTCTCTGAACCATCCTTACTCTCAACGGGAGCAACCCGTCGTCCGTTGCTGGTTGCTTCCCGAGTCGATTCGATAGCCCTGAAAGGGCGGTACATACCAGGCCAGGGTACCGCCCTGGGTTGAGGTATCGGAACGTCCCAGCCCTGAAAGGGCGTGACATCGAGCGTATCTGGTATCTGCCAACGATGTTACGCCCTTTCAGGGCTGCTGATCTCGTCACAGCGTACCTGGGGTGTTCCTCCGGGCTGGTGTGTCACGCCCCTTCGGGGCGCGGAAGGCGGGTTGCACTCATTCTTGACGAGCACCCATTAGGGCACGAATACGACCGGTCGGCATAGCGTCCATTAGCGGATTTTTCGACATACACTGAATTGTGCATCCAATAGGCGCCTCAAAACGGAGATAATTGGACAACGGAGTAATTGATTAGCCTTGATACAGAGCGATAGCCCGCATGTTCGTCAATATTCGTATATACTTTACCCACATTCACTTATTGGGCGCACGAAATGACGCAGGCTGCTTTGTTTTCCGAGCCGTATGACCAGGAACAGAAATACGCTCTGGGAAATGGTTTTGTATTGGAGTTCTCCGATCGCGAAAAGTCGCAGTGCAAGCTGCTTTACTACGATAAGCCAATCAAAATCGTAGACTTGTCCGATAAGGTTGCCAAAAAGCTTCTCGTGATCGAGGCGGTAGATCTTGGGGTCGTACAAGCCCGCCTGGCGGACGCCTTGGAGATCTCCCGGCAAACCATCCATAACTATCTACAAACACACAAGTATTTCGGTCTTGAGGGATTGATCCACGGATACAATCCAGCGGATAGCAAGAG
>Ga0210085_1000251_pt1 | contig 24011 bp, 16 predicted proteins | sample China_Galinas_PW_5_FD_184866 | JGI IMG/M metagenome (GOLD analysis project Ga0210085, IMG submission 184866) | Wetland microbial communities from San Francisco Bay, California, USA, that impact long-term carbon sequestration - China_Galinas_PWC_D1... | ecosystem: Environmental > Aquatic > Marine...
TATGACAGATCCACCTGCCGATGCGCATTCAATTTGATAGAGAGGCGCTTGTCTCAGATCCATCCATATCCCATAATCTTATAAATAAACAAATACATACACAAATATCACACCTTTGGCATCTTTGTTGCAAATCTATATAGGACAAAAAGCTTACAAGATCTTTTAAATAGTCAAACAGCAGTGGATAAATCTGCAGGGCGAAAGGGCAAACCCGCTGAAAAGCGGGGACGCAAAACCACGGGTCTAAATCCCGATCTATCGGGACATGACAGCCGGGTTGCCGAACAGTAGAACTGATTTCGTGCGAACCGAAAGGAATCGCACATGGGGCCTTTTTAGGCGCCTTTTTCTCTGGAAATTATCCAATACACAAGAGGAAAAGGTGTCGATCATGGCCGGAAGTTCAAGTAAAAAATTATTCAATATACTCGTTTGTACTTTTACATTTATTATATGTGCCTTAACCTTATGTCCGCAGTCTTCAGTATATGCGGCCGATGTGACGCTGGCATGGACTTCCAATACCGAGGGAGATCTTGCCGGGTACTATCTTTTCTATAAGAGCGGTACTTCGGGCGAACCTTATAACGGCACAGGCGTTGTTGAAGGTGACTCGCCCATCAAGATTCCTCTCGAAGAATTTGCGGATTCTGCAAACCCGGAATATACCCTGCACGGTCTGAGTGACACTGAAACGTCCTATTTGGTGCTCACTGCATACGACACCGAAGATAATGCAAGCGGCTTCTCAAATGAAGTATCCTATCAACCATCAACACCACCAACCCTCAGCAGTCTATCCATCGGCGGTAGCGATGTCGGTGAGAATAGTAGCTCTAATTTCACGGCCACGGCAACATTCAGTGATGCCACCACCCAAACCGTCACCAGCAACGTCACCTGGAGCGAAAATTCCGGGTATGCCGGCATCAACAGCAGCGGTGTTCTCACTACCTTAGAAGTAACAGAAGATACAATGGTGACCATACATGCCAGTTACACCATTGGCGGGGTTACGAGAACAGCATCGAAAATGGTGACTGTCATCGACGTGCCGTTGTCAAACCTGGCGCCAAGCACGCCGGTCATCATCTCCTCAGAAATGGGACAAACGGAAGTCGAAGTTCCCTTGGAAATAACGACGTCAGATTTTTCAGATTCCAACAATGACGCTCACAATCAAAGTCAGTGGCAAATCAGTGAACAGATCGATTTTTCCACATGTATAGTCGATATTACCAGCGATAATTATCTGACGATCTTTTCCGTGCCACATATGGTTCTGAAACCAAACCATAAATACTATGTGCGCGTTCGATTCTTTGATGTATATTTTGCATCCTCGAATTGGTCTGGTACGGTTGAGTTCACAACCGCTTTCTTTATTGTGGACTTTAATGCCAACGGTATTCCTGATGCTGACGAGGTGGATGATAGTGTTGATTTCAACCTCGACGGTATTCCGGACAACTTTCAACTGCAAATCATCAAATGCATTAAAGCATTCGATGGTTCGGTAACTATCGGTATCGAAAAAGTTTCGAGTTCCGTGGAAGAAATTGAATCACTGGAAGTAATTGACCCGGATACCATTTCCAATACGGTTAACAAACCGGCAGATCTCATTTTTGGTCTAGTTGCCTATCGACTCCGTGTCACCACTCCCGGCGATACGGCAACAATCAGAATTTATTTCTCAGGAGGCATTTTTGCATCTGACGTCTTTTATAAATATGACACCATCAATGGCTGGTATGACTATTCGGAACACACCACCTTTAATGATGACGGACAATCGGTGACTCTGGAACTCAAGGACGGTGGCTATGGAGACAGTGACGGTTTGGCCAATGGCGTTATCGTAGATCCGGGCGGGATAGCATCCGGAGGGAGCGGGAGCACTTACACGGGCGTCAGTGCAAGCACCGGTGACTCTGGCGGAGGCGGGGGGTGTTTTATCGCGACCTCGGCTTTTGGATCAAAATCTGAAAAACATGTTCAGCTGTTTCGTCGATTCAGGGACCTTTATCTTATACCCAATAGAATTGGCCGTGCTTTTGTGAACGCCTATTACAGGTACTCGCTACCTATGCCTGACGTTATTGCCGGCCACGATACCCTACGGACGATGGTGCGCGATTCAGCCTTACTACTTTACTTTCAAAAGGATTGTCGAAAAGGCAGCGACTCCCTTTGAGCATCTGCTTTATATGTCAGCGTGGATAAAATATACATATCTTCTCTGCCGCGTTCTCGGCAGCGGCGAAAGTAAGACAGAAAAAGGATAGGATAATGAAGTTAATGAGACCAAAAACGAAAAAGGTTCTGGTGTTCGGAAAGAAAAACGAAAAAATCTGTGAATTAGAACGACATCTGGCTGAACAGTTCCATTGCATCTGTTTGGTTACTGATTTGAATGATATAGCCTGTTTGGTAGCGAATGAGTATTTCAATGTCATCGTAGTAACCGATTCCATGGGGGATATGAACAAAGAATTTTTCTCAGACCTGAGAATCTTATTTCCTGATGCCAGGGTATTGTGTCTGGTTGATCAAATCACGCGGGAAATGGAGATGGTCATGCGAAGCATCAGGCTGGTTTTCCTTGGCTCTTACGAGTATTTCGGAAAATACTATCAAGATATACTTAAATCGGCTTTGAAATCTAACATGTTTGAATAGCTGGTTATGGATGAGATGATAATGAGTTGAAAAGGGATTTTCCATTGGAAAGACATGGAGCGGACACTATATATTGTGTTTGGAAATTGGTGAAAAAAAGACAGATAACAGAAATCAAAAATTTAGAGATTGAAAATTCAAAATCGAAGTTGAAGTAATTTGGGGCAGTTTATATTCAAAATAAAGGCAGAAACCTGCATTCGGTAATCTTTATTCTTGAATGAGTGCAAAGCGATCAAAACCTATTAAAATTAAAAGGATCGAATATCATCAGCTAAAACAGCTTTTGTTGCCTCATTCACAGTCCGGATTATTTTGAAGGCAATCTACGTCGAAAATACGTTCCAATTTATCATCAACGAATGCTAAGTAGAACACATGATCTGTTTGATCCAACCGATAAACCCAAACACGACCAGGCTGGTCTGTAAATTGTGTTTCCTTTATAGGTTCACCGCATTTTTCCAAAACGTCTCGGGAAGGGTCTCCTATAGATACAAGGCTATCACTACACTTTATGGTAGAGACATCCGTGCCATCGGGCAACATACGTGTTATGTTATCCGCAGCAACAATAAAAAGCGCAAGGACAAGCAGAGTGAGCGTTTTAGTGAATGTTGTAAACTTCATCAGGACCTCCACTATTATAATTTGAGTAAAATGGTTCAATGGGTTGAAAATTTGCTTGATTACGGTATACTTGCCATATGAATAAGTTGAGCCAATTCATGCTTATTATATATACCCTAAACTTTTCCGAAAATCAAAAAGGCAAACCCAGTGAAATGAATTTGTCCCTTATTAAATAACGATATCATAAAAATTTAGAAGCCCAGATATTTACCTTTTAATTGCAATACTCACAAGTTCAGGGCATAGAAAAGGCAGAGCCATTGCTGACCCTGCCTATTTAAAATATTTTTTATTTTGAAGTTCTTGGTTTTAGCCTTCTATCGATTCCACCTCTCCTGTTCTTTCCCGACCTTCGTTCAGGAATATGTTGAGTATATGAGAATTGACGCCTTTCAATGCCTGAACGTCTTCCTCCATTATCGGGCAATATGTGGCTCATACCTACTATTTTTTAAACCTTTTTCGTCCATACCCTGCAAGACCAACCAGACCAGTACCAAGCAGAATAAGTGTAGCAGGCTCAGGTGTTGCGAGAGGAGCACTTCCAGTTCCATCAGCAGTGGCAACTGGTGTAGAAGTTGTTGAAGTTAAGCTTGATGTGGTTCCCGTATCATCAGATGATTTAGGGCAGCCGGCAATTCCAAAAAACATAATCACAACACATAAAACCATAAATAACTTTTTCATCCTTTTCCCCTTTATTATAAAAATGTAAAGATAATAATTTCCAGCTTGGTTTTTTCTTGGACGCATAATTATATTTAACTTTAATTATAGAAAAGCAATTATGCAAAATCCGTGCAAAAAAACCAGTCGCCGATATATCATATCGGTTTCAATTAGTTAGATGGGATTGGCTGAAAAATAGGTGTGTAAATTCATAAAAAAAACTATGTAATTGTGGGGTAATTTACATATAATTATTACATTATTTACATAATACTTCAAATAAATCGAATGAGTGTTTAACCATTGTCGTGGTGAGGGATGGAAGTGAATTTACAGAAAAGTGGGTTGATAGACTGCATGTATCTTGCAGCATACAACTTGAAGCCAATTCTTGCTGATTAGATATATTGCATAATTTCCAGAAAAAGCAAAAAGGGCGGGTTTGATAGGGTGTAAATGAAAAGGGGCGACTCTCATAGTCGCCCCATGCAAAGGTTGTAAAGATAGGTTAACCATCCTACAAAGCCCTTGTCAATTTTGATGACTTCCCTCAATGCCGTTATTAACTCCGGTGCATGCTAAAATTATGTATAAATTATACGTTTGACCGAAGATTAAGATGCACGCACACCAGAGAAGCCAAACAATAAGTACCACCCTAAACTCCCTTTTTTAGTATAACCTTTGGAGGCCCATTGCCATCACATGGTTTTTTATTTTAGGTGTTGAAGTTGGGCGGAACTTACTTGCGTCAATTCTGATTTCAATGCATGTTTTAATTTTAATAAAGCAGAAACTATGCCAAATTCATCAGATAAACATTTCCGATATAATCATAGACAGTTATTCCTTTAGGGCAATATTATCATCGCCAAGCTTTATGAACAATATTCACCAATTCTGTGAAATTCATTTCATAATCTTAAAATTTTTCCTACTTTTGAACATTACTAATTTTAGAAATATAAGGTGGAATAAATCCTATTTTTAAATTGTCGCAACGCCGCTGTCCTTGGACAAATTATTTTGTTAGATAAAGAACCAAATCCTGTTTCAAGCTACTTTGATCAATGAACTGTCCTCCAACGTCGAGATCATTGACCCACATTATTTTGACGATTGTGTGGAGTTCCGTTTTATTTGGATTGTCTAAAGTAAATTCTAATTCAACTGTATCATCTTTAGAGATATTGTGTGACTTAAGAGTTTCAAAATTGATTCCGGTCATTGAGATGTCTTTGATGAGTACTTCTCCCTTTTCATCTTTCTCCTGTTCAAAATATTTACCAGTCAGCCGTACTATCTTACGGTGATACCTTCGAAATTCCAAGTCGAGCCGAAAAACTTCGCCACATTTACATTTGGCCTTTACTCTCTTATGAGTATCCTTAAATTTAGATACATTTGTATTTTTTTTCAATCCACATTTGGGGCAGATGATAGTTACGTGATTGGTAGCGCCTGCATAAATTATTTCCATTTATTGTCCTTTTAAGTTTTATGCAAATACAAAACCCCACTCTCTATTCTAAGAAATGGGGTTTTAATATTCACACCACGGCAACCTCTTGGTTACAGGTTATGTTTATCGGCCTTTTTCTATATAAACTTATTAAATTACAACGAAACGAAATGCAATAAAAAATCCCTGTCAGAAGGATTTAAAGAGGAATCTGTAAACCGAAAATAGAACGAGACGCCCAAAGGAGACTCCGAGAAGGGAGTTCCACAGAGGCAACCATTTGCCGTCAGGCCGATCTTTTAGACCTTAGATAAATGATTATAACTAAGCTCACATAACCAATTGTTATGTATTATAAATCCTTTATATCGGGGGAATTGTCTGCACTGTCATTGTAAGAAACAAACCATATAAACGGAAAAATCAATCATGCACCAAGCGCTCCAAATGGCGACAACTGTTGAAAAAACCAATAATAAGCTAACTATTAATTTCATAATGACCGCCTTTTTATTTGCAAATGCAAAAACCATGCAAATTTGGCTGGTTGTGATATGCTATGTTTAAGTTTAAATAAAATTAGATGGTTACATCGACCAAATGGTCTAACCGGCAATGCTGATTTATACCAAAGTGTCTGATATTTTGTCGTATATGCCAAAATATTGATAGAAATTATTTTATGATATCAATCCCACAGGATAAGTAACCGGGGTCGAAAAGAGCGCCCCCGGTCCCTGCCTGTGGATTAACCCAAGGAGAAAGCGAGGGAGTTATGGAAAAATTTGAAAACATTATAATGCTTGGAGAGGATTTTTTAAATGCCTTGCGGCGTTTAAATGCAAAATCATTAAGCGAAAAAGAATTATTGGAGCTGGATGATCTCAAAGACAGAATGAACAGCCATTTTGATTTCTTTCTTGCATCTTCTGTTCACTCTAAAGAAGAGATAAAAGATTGGTTTGGAAACAATGACAGCAAATAGCAGTAAATCTGCTTATGACCGTCGCAGAATGCCAAATTTAAACGATCTCTAATTAGCGAAAACAATGGTTAAACGTGAAATCAAAGAAAAGAATGGTATGAAATCATGAATGGTGAAGAATCGCTCACTTCTTTAATAGTGTGCAGTAGTCATATCAAAAAAACAGTGTAGAATTCAATCAATATTCTTTAATCGAAATAAATAAGGAGAGACCATATGTCGGGTGCCACCTTTCAGTATACAATCCTTTTGGGTAAGGCTTCTATGATTTTGTCGTGAATATGATCGGGGCCGATGAGTACACTTTTTAGCGTGCCGAATGTGAGCACTCCTAACAAGCAATTGTCCCAACCCGGAACCCGGAGCGATTAAGACGGTGGATCCGCTGGATGTCAAGTTACGACACCGATCTTAGTTATTTTGATTTTCTTACCACATGCATACCCACCAGCCAGGCTATTAGAACAACAAGATAAAGCTGCCCGACAATGGCTTCCACGATGGTGAAGGATTCCGCCAGGCCGCTGGCAGGTTGGACAATATCGCTTCCCATCGTTGTGAGCGTGTTAAAGCTGTAGTAAATAAAAAGGAGTCGGGTGTTATTGATCTGATCCGGTGGAATTTTAAAAGCACCAGGCTGGACCATCTCCAAAAGCGCATGCGAAAGTGCCCAGATAATGCCGATAAGCAAGTACACGACAATAGCGGCGGCGATAGCGTTTTTGCTGATTTCTTTTTCACCAAAAACGTAGTCTAATATTTGATAAACCACAATGGAAAAGAACAGGATGCCGCAAAAGCGGCCCATCATGATAATAGCCGGGCTGTTTGCGAAATAGGGGAACCAAACTGATAATAAAAAGGGAAAGGCGAGGATATACACCACTGCGGCCTGATATTTTTTTCGACTTCCCGAATAAATAGTACATACTAAAATTGCCGAAAAAGCCAAATCAGACAAAAAGTTAAATTCGGTGAAGGTTTGTAGAGCAGGTGCGAAAGAAATAAACGACAGCAGAAGAATTAGAAAATAGACGAACCGCCGTTCGTACCAGGACTGACGCAACCGCGTTGAAAGCATACTTTTCATGATTTTTTTAGTTTAAAATGCAGATTTAAAAGATCCGAAACAATATGTTAGCATGACACGCATTCCCTGTCTATGTATTATGAGCCGCTACACACTGTCTAATAAAATTATCGAAACAGAGAGGGTTAACTATACGAACAAAGAAAGACATTAAAAGTAAGGCTGAATAGCCAAAATGCGAAATGATATTTGCTTTCATCACGGGTTCAAGTTCTGATTCGATCGGTAAGCCGCACAATTCCATGATGACACTGATTCCTCTCAAATTACAATGAATATCAGATGCAATATGTCAAGTGTCGGGAATCGATGGATTCGTATAAAAAACGAGAATCTTTTTTTATTTTCGAGGTGTCAAGATTTGTAAATTGACAAAGTTGATCCTAACGTTGTATAAGTTCTTAGTTTATCTAAGATAATTTTAGTCAGGCAACCTTTTGGGCGGTATTGAGGAAATGTAAAAGATCCTTGCGAACAGCGTCGTTTGCACTCCTATTTAGAGCGAGTTCTCCTTGCGGACGTTTGAGACATACAGGGCGTTGAATAATCCGATGACTGAGAGTTTCCAACGTTTTGAATTTCCATGCCGAAGGGTGTTTGTGCAGCGCGCGAAGTGCAACTGGGACGGATATTATTTTTTTTAACCACTATTCATAGGACTTCGCAAGTTTTTCTTTTAACTTGTTGAATTTTTTATGTAGCCGGAAAGTTGACTATTTTAATACGATGCATAATGTAAAAAACAATACAAAGTTCCGCAGATACCCATCCTGCTTGGCTTTCAATGAGATCCTTATTTATATCAATGAAAGGAATCATCGGACTTTTTTAATGTATTGCTCTTTTTTATCAGCGGGTTGAACCTGAGTTCAGAAAAAATCCGGTTCCATTCGGAATCGATGACAATACGCTCGTAATCATTTTTTTTGAAAAGAGGGGAAAAATGAGTTGGATGATGTCATAGCAATTTTTTTAGTGATATTAAACAATTGGCGATGTATAATATGCTAAATTAGGAGCCGCTCTTCAATCAACTTCCAATATTTTCAAATCATTATTCCCTCCTTAATAACGAATAAATTACCTAAGAAACTTCAGTTAGTAATCTTAAAAGGGGGAAAAATGAATACACGTCATTATTTTTATATAAGTATCTTCTTTATCAGCGTGTCCTTTCTTACTACTCCTTTATTTGCAGAAGTGACGGAAGGTGTCGCTCATTCTCCATTTCCCAGAGGGTCCTTAGCGGCCAATTCCAATCAATTATCGATAAATCAAGAAGACGGATCTGTTAATTATACCTATGAAATTGGCACGCTTCAGGCTAAGGGAATGAATATTCCGGTGGCCTTGCAATACAACTCGGGATCGGGTGTTAACTTGGATGGAATCGCTACAAACTGGTCCCTCAGAGGATTTCCAACGATCATAGAATATTCGCCAACAGATAGTAGCTACAACGAAGCTGCTACGACGACAGACCCCAATACATTTACACTATATTTAGGTGACGGCAGCAGCTACGCTTTTAGTCCAAACACCAAAAACCCAGATTCGAGCCTATCTTTTCAAATGCAGCCCGATAATGGTTATAGTGAGTCGATTAAATTATTTTATTGTAAAAGCTGCGAGTATCAATCAAATGGCGGATCCATCCCTTATTCCTTCAAACTAGTAGATATGGAGACCGGGTACACCTATTATCTGGAGAATGATGGTCATGGTGCTTTAAAATATCATACGACTGACGGTGCATATTACACAAACAGCTATATCAAACCTGTATTAATGACAAACTCTTCAGGTTCTTTTATCACATTTCAGTATTTAAACACAGATGAGGGAAGCGCGGTTCTCAGCTATCATATTGAGATGACGTCAGACACGGGAGCCAACTTTAGTGTCAGGTTGAATACGAACTCCACAAGCAGTCGTCAAATAACTATTGCAACACCATCATACAGATATATTAAAGTAAATACGGGCCTTATCATCGCATCCGGACAAACGAAAGGGGAATACCCACATGATAGTTGGTACAGAAACTATCCGGATTATGTGATAACAAGTATTGTAGATAATGACCAAATTACGAATACGACCTATACATCAAAATTTGCCTATAACCCCTATGACAAGAGCGGCAACACGGTCAATGGCAAAACTTCATTTTCCCCGGACGGAGTGGACGATATCGCCTATTTCCCAATGAGCACTTTTGGTTATAACTCAGGTAATTCAATTTTATGGGGGCTATCAGGAAATGATAACCAGGCGTTTATAAATGATGTTGCCAAGCAACCTGCAAAAACATCTGATTCAACCGATTACCCTTTTGAACCTTCATCGAGCTGGGGCAATTCAATCTTGTCGGATATATCTTTTCCTTCAGGAAAAAAAGCACATATCCGCTATTTAAGCTCACAAATTTATGATGACGGCAATGACAAAAATGCCACTGTTAACGGCTTACCCAAGTGTGGTGATGACGGGGTTAATGGTGAACATCATTGCGGTGTATACGAATATCATAGTGATTATCATTCAGCAGCGGTTTTTGCTGCTCCTTATGCCATCCAAATCGACTATACTTATACGGATGAAAATGGAAAGACACAGACGCTCAAAGGCGAAGCAACCTTACCCGATTTTAATGACGCACTCGGTACAATTCCGGGGTCTAAATATGTAGCACCGGATAAAATGGACATGATGCATAATTATACTGCTTTTCCATATGTCGCCGGTTCTTATTACCCAACTCAAGATGCACAATGGCAAATGATGGCGCGGTATCGCGACGGCAATGTTAATAATAGTGATCCTGCCCCTGGTGCTCCCGGATATGGTCAATTTAGTTCTAGTGAACCTATGACGAATGTGTACAGATATAACTATCAGGGTTTTAATGCCTACACTGCAGATGAATCTGCCCAGTGGTATGCTGCTCCACACTTACTTGTTCAGTATAATAGCTTTCTATCAACCGGTGATAATGTCACGAAATTGAATACGTATGGATATTTTGCTTCCAATGTTGATTTAGTCAACCAGGTTAAAGACTACAATTTACCTTCAAAAGTGGTCACTCAAGTTATCAATGCCAATACGCACCTCCAGGAAGACTTGCAAAGAGTCAGCAGTAAAAAAACTTACACCTTATACGGTGACCCAAGAGTTGTAACACTTCCTGATGGCTCCAACATCGTTTATTTTTATACTTATGATGATGATAGCAGCACCATAAAATTCAGACATCAAACCGCACAAATCATGCTGCCAAACACCCAACGTTCAACAGATACCTACCAAACGCCGAGTGCCGCACATCAGGCTTATGCTTATTTCTATCGCTTTACCATAGATCCCAAGACAAACCTGATAACAGAGCGTGCTCAAGGATACATTCCCTGCCAGGAGGATCAAACTGAATGTTTTGATGTAAGTACAATACCTTCAGAAGCTCAAAACGTAGAAAATATAGATTTGTATAAAGATGTTTTCAGTTCAACACCACCGGATAAAACAGGTTGGATTTCAAAACAAACCCTGGCCTATGATGATTATGGCCGACTTGAATCATCAAGCTATATCCCCAGTCCGGTAAGCTTTCCTGACACCGTTGCATCAAAGATGACGAAGCAGTATTTTGAAGATTATACCAGTCTGAGCGGACAAGGCATCGATATTTCTACTCTGCCGACGTATTTAACCAGTGGTAACACAGCAGATAACCCGGTTTGGTATGTTCTTTCAACAACCACAACCCAGGCAGATGCTAACGGGGCCTGGATCCAGGATACTCGCACGCATAAAACGCTTGAAATCATTTCTCAATACACAGGTATGACATTAGCTGCCTTTAACGGATATGATGAAACAAGCCAAAGCTTTCTGAACGGGAAAGCTGTCTCTTATGATGCTTTTTTGGTTAGACGACAGGTTTTGGATCTTTATAAAGAGCGTGGAATAAACTTTTCATATGGTATTGGGTCGGGTAAGAATCAGATTGAGCAGACCTTTTATTATTGTAAAGGATTGGCTAACGCTTCTGCCGTACCCAGTCAAGATTTTTTAGATAATACTGGTAACTGTATTCCAACCAAAAAATCTTTGACCGCTCTGGATGACATGCAACGAAAGATAAGCGTTACAAGCAGTCAGTCACCTGATGGCGCAAATTGGAATACTCTGGATAAACTTGAATATACATACGCAGACGCCTCAGGAGGAATTCTTGAAAATGAGAATGTCTTTTATCAGGGTCAACAAATCAGCAACCGGGTTCCTTTGTATGATGCGAGTCATAATTCTATGGGAGAACTGGTAAATATCGATCCAGGAGAAGGAAGTTCAGATGATTTCACAGCTAAAGTGTATAAGTTGAGATTTGATGATTCCGTGGGAAATCGTAATATCACTTTGAAACTATTTCCTTGTACAGGGAACGCTACTACAGGGGATTACTGTGCACAATTTATGACGATTAAACAGAAGGAACGAACAAATACAGGCAATGCAGATACAGGTGGCAATACACTTTATGATGCCAAGGGTAGTCGTACCATCTCTGTAAGTACTTACCGATACAAGGATAGCAATGGGCCGGGTTATAAGTTTTCCAGTTCAAATATCTCCACACTCTTAAATACCTCCTCCAGTATAAGTGCAGCCGGTTCTACGCAAACAATTATAAACAATTTCATTAAGTCATTAGGAATAAGCAATGCAAGTGGGACCAGTGCAAGCAATGATGGACTTATAAGTTCTTCAGGTTGGTCTCTTTCAAAAAAAGAAGATTATTATTATGATATTTATAACCGCGCGACACAGGTTACAAGTGTCAGTTATGAGCCCGATACTAGCAGCTGGAAACATAGAGTTCTACTCAATGATTATGATGTAAAGAACCGTTTATCAAAAACGACAAATGCGACCATACAAAATAGCGCTCAATCATCAGACGGCAAAAACGTGACAACACCTTCGGGCTATAGTACACAAGCTTTAGTCAATGGCGTGATTGCGGATGCTGATGTGCTTAGTATCGCATATTTTTATAATGACTTGGATCAAGTTATCAGCTCTGTCCTGTATCAAGACACGTTGGATACATCCACCACCGTTACGCCTGAAACAAGTTCATTTTTTCGAGCAAAAAACTATTTATATGATGCCAGTGGGAACTTACGCACGCAAACCAATTGCGGCGGTTCAAGTTATCCTGCTGCGGGATGTGCTTCTAATCCAACGGGGTATCAAATCGTTTTTGATGCTAATTTAAAAGATGCCAACAACAAGGATGCGTCTTATGATGGTTTGGGCCGTTTGGTCGCATGGAAGGATGCATCTGAAAGCACCCATCATCGAAGCTTTTTTAAAACGCAGCAACTTCAATCTTCCTGGGTGACGACTTCAAGTAGTAATAACAATTTAGCCGAAAGCGCACCAATTTGTTATGCCTATAACTTTACCTACAATTGGAAAATTGCCAAATACTTTGCCCTTGCGCTTACCGGTGACGACACCCAGCCAAACTGTCTTTTTACAGATGATGCCGATATCCAGGGGGTGAGTTCCAGTCAGAGGAGCAGTTCACTTATGTATGCATCAAGTTATGACGCTAACAACAACCATGTCTTGAGCAAGACTTTCCCCGACGGTCAAACAATTACATATGCTTACAACACGGGTGGCACACTTGCCAGCAAGGAAGATATTGGGGGGTTTAAAACGACGTATGAGTACTATTCTCCTATTGGTCTTTTATCCTCGGCGAAAATATCAGATCCAAAAACAAGTGCTGTTATTGCCTCTGTCCAATATGGATATGATAATAAAAATCGCGTTATCAGTAAAAATTATACGGATAATAAATCATTTTCCAAAACAATTTCAGAGCAGGACAATCAAGTCATACTGACACGAAAATGGAACAATGGCACTACAGATCTTCTTCAAACAACCCAGTCGTGGTACTATTCAGGGAAAATGGCAGAATATGGTCGATCTGATAATAATACAAGTGCAAATACAATAGATTATACTTATGATGCCATGAGCCGATTAAGTGCCGACTCTGCCGCCGATCAACCCGATGCCTACAATTATGATGCCAGTGGAAACCTTCTCAACTTAGGGCTTTCACGAGATGGTCTGGATCAGGTTAGCACATCAGGGTACGGTTACGACAATGCCAGTAATTTAACCACAGGTCCTAAAGGTCAGTATGAGTACAACAGTCGTAATCAGCTTGTTTCATTTACACCGATTGGCGAGACCCAAAAATGGTCTTACACATATGATCCGGAAGGAAATCTTCGTACCCGGAGTTTTAATGGACAGTCTTTGACCTATTACTGGAATGGCTTGTCTTTAGAAAACCTTTCCATGAACAATGCTCAGGGATTCTCAGGAACTGCTCATAACTTTTTAAATAAAACCGCTTATTTCACTACGGATGAAAGTGGTAATTATAATAGTGATGCACGATATTTAATCAAGGGATTAAACAATAATATATTAGGTACTTTTGAAGATGCAACATTGGCCACGTACACGCCATATGGCCAGGTTACAGACACCTCCTCCAGCCTTGTGAGCAACGGTTCCATATTTGAAATCAGTAAAACGCCTTGGGGATATAAAGCCGGTTTATCCCTGCCGGAGATGGGGACAGCCACACTTTTTTATAAACGAATATATGATGCCGAACTTAGAAGCTTTACCCAATCTGATCCGGTTCAGATTGATTTTAATCGATCACGCGCATTTGATGATGATCCTATACGTAACAATGACCCCACCGGCTTATTTTCATGGCATGAATTCAAACACAAAATAGGGCATAATATCAAGGTCGGATACAGGAGGACAAATTATGGTATTGAGATTGGGCTGACTAAGATGCAAATCGATCCTGTGGTTACACCAATTATTGCAAACTTTCTACAGGGTATGGTAGATACCACAGAGGGCTATAGCGGTGATCAGATGAAAGAATTCTCTTTAATAGCCCATCCACAGTTTAACTCCAAAGGGTGGTATAAACAACTTGCGACAACAGATACTGTGCCTGTAGCAAAAAACATTTACAATGGTTATAAGCCGCTAGTGATGATTAACGTGATGGCTTTTAAAACAGGAAATTGGAAGCTGGCAATCGAAGCAGGTATAATCGATGGCTTTACGATTGCAACTTTTGGCGAGGGAATAGAAGCGTCAGGTGAAGCTGCTGAGCTCGTAGCAGCCGGAAGTGATGATGAAGTTGCTGCCGAAGCCTCTTCCGAGAACTTCAATGAAGAGAGTCATGAAGAGGGAAATCATCAGATGAACAATGATAGTGAGGGGGTTGAACATAAATCGTTTGCAAGACGCTTCGCGGATGCGGCTATCGATGATGCGACAGGTCAGCTAAAATTTTGGGCGCGAGGGAATGACGACAATGTACGGATACTTAACAACCTTACTTTTAGAAATAAAAGTGTAAATAACATGACTTCAAATGATAATACACCTCAACCGCAACCTTACAGGAGATGGAACCAGATGGGTTCGAGGGATGTTGGTATCGCCAGTGAAAAATAAACAAAAATATAAAAAACACCCGACTAAAAAGGAAAGAAAATGAAACAAATAATCGTCTTAATGTCAGCAGTGTTATTTTTGGCCGCCTGTGCAAGTCAAACCTCTACATGGAGAAATATGTCCGAATCTGAAATTGCATCATGGCGTAAGGCCGGTGTTGTTGCCGAAGATGTTGATAAGTATGTCAAAGAAGATATGTCTGCTAGAGAGGTCTTAGACTGGAAAAACCAGGGCTTTACCAAAGTTGAAGATATTTTAGCCTGGAAGCGCGGAAACTTCACCTCATCGGAAGCAAAAGAGTGGCATGATAAAGGCTTTAACGTCACTGAAGCTAAGGCATGGGTGAAAAACAAATTTGAGCTAACCGAAGCCGCTCGCTGGAAAAATGCAGACTTTACCTTGGAACAAGCTATCAAAAATAGAGCGAAAGGCCTCATTCCAAATCCTTAAGATTCTTTAGTTTGAATACAATCTAATAGACTGTATTTAATATCACCAGGATTGTGCCACCGCGGTCAATCAGATATTGTTTAAAGCGTCGGACGGTAAGGCGTCTTTATCATCAGCAGCAAACAGGACGCCGGATTCCTCAAGATCATAAACAGACCCACATCGTGGTGAAGCACTCGCCAAACCGGGTAGCGTGTTTTTTGACGAAATTGGCTATGGTTTTTGCTCAAGATCAACGAAATCAAGGAGCTTCGCATGATTCGTTTTGTGATGTTATGCTTCGTTCTGGCATTGCCATTGTCGGCCTGGTGCCAGCAAGCGTTCTCTGTTCAAATGGAATTGCTGACGCTTGATAAAGCACTGGATTTGGCTTTACAAGACAACCTCAAAGTGGAAAACGCCGAACTGGAAGTGCAAAAGACCCAGGATGAGGTGGCCGCTGCCCGTACCCGACGCCTTCCATCGCTCCATTTAAGCGTTTTGGAATCACAGAATCTTACGAAGGAGTCCTACGAATTCAAAAAAGGGGCTTTCGGTAATTATCCCGCAACCGGACCTATTCCCGCGGAGGACACCGAAATCGAAACGTATTCGGGTTTGACAACCATCTTGTCGGCCAACCTGGACCAGCCGCTTTCACAGCTCTATCGAATCGACCTGGACCTTCAACAGCGCGAGATAAAACAAAAAATGACGGAGGAAAAGCTGCGGGCCCAGCGGCAGAGTGTGGCAAACGAGGTAAAGAAAGCGTACTACGGAATACTCCGGTCGGAAAGCGCACTTGAGGCCACCAAAGAGGCAATTGTGTCTTACCTCGAACTCGACAAATTAGTTGATAGATACCTCAAGGAGCAGACGGTTCTCAAGTCCGAAAGCCTGGAAGTGAAAACCCGGTTGGCCAGGTCGGAATATGAGGCCCTCACTCAGCGTAACAATCAAGCTTCACAGAAAGAAAAACTCAACAATCTGATGGGACGTGATATCAGAACCCGATTCAACGTCAGACCGGTGCCGGAAAACACAGTTTTCGAAGTAAATTTGGAAGCTGCTCAAGCCCTGGCCATCGAGCAGCGGCCAGAAATACGAGAAGCAAAATTGAATGTGAAGCACGCTGAATATGCCCGACGTATCAAACAATCTGAGTACATCCCGGATCTCTCATTCAAGGCCAGCTACTATACACCATATAACGTAGAACTGCTGCCGAAAAACGTAGCAAAGGTTGGGCTATATTTGAGGTGGGAATTCTTTGACTGGGGCCGAAAACAAAACCAGTTGGCCGAAAAAAACAAGACCATCAAACAGGCCAATAATAATGTTAATGAAACCACCGACAAAATATTGATCGAGGTCAGCAGCCGATTCCGTAAGCTGCAGGAGTCTCGGGCGCAGTTGCATGTGGCCCAACTGTCTCGGGAAACAGCACGCGAGAAACTTCGCATCACCATGAACGAGTACAAACAGCAGAAGGTACTGCTGAAAAGCGTGCTGCAGGCGGATACTTCATTAGCGGAGAAGAACCGCCAATACGAAGATGCTTTGCTCTCTTTTTGGAAAGCAAAAGCTGATTTCGAAAAAGCCCTCGGGGAGGAATAAATGAAGACCATTACCTGGCTGCCAATTGGAATTCTGGCCTTTACGCTGATGATATCCGGCTGCGAACGCGAGAAGCCCTATAAGAAGTCGTTAAAGCCGGTGCGTGTGCAGGCCGTGAAGAGCTATGTGCCGGACGGTGGTGCACGCTACTCGGCAACTATCAATCCCGATACACAGGTTAATTTGTCCTTTAAAGTCGGCGGTTACATTCGAAAGATTCTCCAAAAACAGGGAGCCGATGGACGTATGCGAGATGTGCAAGAGGGTGACTGGATAGAAAAAGACGCCACCTTGGCGTGGGTGCTTGAAAGCGATTATGTAGAGAAAGTAAACCAGGCTAAAGCCCAACTGGCCGGGCAGTTGGCTCAGTTGAAAAAAGCCCGACTGGATTTTGGCCGGGCAAAAGATCTCTATGCTACGAAAAGTCTTACCAAACCCGACTACGACTCTGCCGTTCAAGAGTTCGAGGTGGCCACGGCACAGGTGAAGGGCGCCAGAGCACAGCTCAAAGAAGCCGAACTCAACCTGCAATATTGCGCACTCAAAGCCACGATGAACGGCGTAATACTGTCGCGCAAAATCGAAGTGGGCACGCTGGTGTCGCCGGGAACAGTCGGTTTTGTTTTATCCGACGTATCTTCGGTTAAAGTGGTGTTCGGCATGCCCGGTTCTATGCTGGATACAACCAAACTGGGGGATACTCAGGTCATCAGAATAAAATCGATTCCCGACAAAGAATTCCGCGGAAAGATCACGGCAATTTCGCCGGCAGCGGATTCAAAAAGCCGGGTTTTTACCGTGGAGATTACCGTTCTTAACCCGCAAAACCAGCTGAAACCCGGCATGATTGCTTCCCTGCGAGTGAAGCGGCCGGGGCAGCTAAAACCTGTTGCTTTGGTACCGCTATCTGCTATTGTGCAGTCTAAAACCGACCCTGACCGCTACGCCCTGTTTGTTTTGGGGGAAAGGGACAACAAGCAGGTGGCACTCATCCGCAACGTAAAATTAGGTGAGGTGTATGGGAATTTGATCGCTGTGAGAGAGGGTGCAGAGGTCGGGGAACCGGTCATCGTAACCGGGGCTACTATGGTGGTGGATGGAGAGAATGTGCGGGTTATGCATTAGGCAAAGAGGAGCTATTTGATGGCTCACAAAAGTGACGCTGTATTCATTCGGAATACCCACAACACGGCGCGTTTTTTTACCGAGAACAGAAACATTTCCTGGATTCTGCTGATCGCCGTGATCCTCTGGGGCGTCTACGCATATCTGAATATCCCGAAACGCAAAGACCCGGTTATCCCGGTAAGGATAGCCACTGCCATAACCCCTTGGCCTGGAGTAACTGCTGAGAAGGTCGAACAACTGGTGACACGGCAAGTCGAACGGAAAATAGCGGAAAATTCGGCTCTCCAGAAATCCGACCCCGCCAGTTTCGGTATTAAATCTACCACGTTAAATGGTTTGTCCATGGTTCAGGTGCAGCTTGGGGAGAATGTTACAGACACCGAAAAGGAATTCAACGATATCAACCTCCGGCTGGACAGCCTGAATGACAGCCTGCCACAGGGGGCAGGACCGATACAATTCAACAGCGGTTTCGGCGAAACTGCCGCTTTGATGCTCACCGTAGCAAGCCCAAAGGAAAGCACGGTAGAAATTGCACTGAGGGCGCGAGAAATCAAGCAAGCCATCGAGCAAATTCGGTCGCAAATTATCCATGAACGGACAGTCGCCAGAATGGCCGTCGTGGTCGCCTTTCCCAGATCCGAGGATCTCAGCCTGCCTAAACAGATGCGCGATTTGATGACCCGCTCCATGACCGAACGGGGTTTTGCAAATAATATCTATCCGTTCCAGGGGGCCGGATTTGTGGGGTTTGACGCTGATATTCATACCGACGAAGAAGCCGTCCTCACGTACGTCAATGCGTTTGCCCGCGATGCACTGGGGCTTGCAGGGCTTCATACCGACGCTTGGAAGCCAGTGGTGATCGGCGACCCGCAGGAGACGCGGGCAAAACTGGCACAGGTGGCCGGAGATAAATACAACTACCGGGAACTCGACGATATTACGGACCTGATGGAAAGAACGATAGAGTCCATTTCGCAAGTCTCCAAGGTCCAGCGGTCAGGTGTTCTCCCTCAACGGGTCTACCTTGCCTATTCCCAGGAGCAATTGGCCTCCTACGGTGTACAGCCATCCAAAATCAAGCAAATCCTAAATGCACGCAACATCACTCTTCCCGGCGGTGTACTGCAAATCGGCGATACGAATATTACCGTCGATCCCTCGGGGCAGTTTGCGAACGTGGAAGAGATCGGCGATCTCATCATCACCAATACTTCTTCAGGGGTTCCGGTGTACCTGCGCGATCTCGTGCACATATACCGGGGCTACCAAAGCCCGCCCCGCTTTCTGAACTTCTACACGTGGAGGGATGCCGACGGAGACTGGCATCGAACGCGCGCCGTCACTCTGGCTGTGCAAATGCGCACCGGAGAACAAATCGGTGAATTCGGCAAGTCTATCGAGAAAACATTAGCGGAATTGAAGCAGAATCTGCCCGAAGATCTCATTATTGTCAAAACTTCCGACCAACCGCGTCAGGTCCGGGAAAGCATCGACCTTTTCATGAAAGCCCTGTATGAGGCGATTATCCTCGTCGTTTTTGTGGCTTTTATCGGTTTCAGGGAATGGCGTTCCGCCCTGTTGATGGCCGTTTGTATCCCTATCACTCTGGCCATGACTTTTGGAATGATATTTTCGCTGGGCATCGACCTGCAGCAAGTTTCTATTGCCACTTTGATCATTGCACTGGGTTTGCTGGTCGACGACCCCATCGTAGCAGGCGACGCCATCAAGCGAGATCTGGCTTTGGGCCATCCTCCTCCGGTGGCCGCCTGGCTGGGTCCTACAAAACTTGCCAAGGCAATCATGTTTGCGACGATTACAAATATCGCCGCTTATTTGCCATTTTTGTTGCTGGGCGGCAACACGGGGACGTTTCTGCGCAGCCTGGCCATTGTTATGGCATGCACGCTGGTTGCTTCGCGGATTGTCTCCATGACCTTCATTCCGCTGCTTGGGTATTATTTGTTAAGGCCATCCATAAAACCTGAACTCTCCATTGAGGAGCGCAGCAAGAGAGGCTTTTCCGGTTTGTACTACAAGGTCGCCAGCTTTGCCATCGATCGCCGCTGGCTCGTTTTTATTTTGTCACTGGCCTTTTTAGGGTTGGGAATCTTTGAAGCCAAAAAGCTCAAGACCGCCTTTTTCCCTCAAGACATTCAATATTTGTCCTACCTGGATGTCTGGTTGCCGAATGATGCTGCCCTTTCGGCGACCGATGAAGTTGCCATTCGTGTCCAAAATATCATCAAAGAAGTGGCTGAGGAGTACGGCAAAAATCATCCGGATAAAAATGGTACGCCCCGAGAAATATTGAAATCTATTACAACCTTTGCAGGTGGCGGCAGTCCCCGATTTTGGTTCTCGCTGACGCCCCAAAGCCACCAATTGAATTACACTCAGCTGATTATCGAGGTTCTGGACAAGAGATATACTCCCCGCCTGGTTGCCCCTTTGCAAAGTAGACTTTCGGCGGAAATACCGGGTGCGCGTATCGACGTGCGCCAACTCCAGACCAACCCGGTTGAGATGCCCATCGCCATCCGTATCTCCGGACGAAATGATATCAGCCCAACGGAAGAAAAGGAGGATATCAGGACACTCCGGGCACTGGCGGAGCAGGTCAAAAACATTTTCCGCACCATCCCTGAAGCGACCCGCATCCATGATGACTGGGGCTCGGATAGCTTTGTCGTAAAGCTGCGGGTTGATCCGGACCGTGCCAACGAAGCCGGGATTACCAATCAGGATGTAGCCATTTCGTCATCTGCCGCCATGAACGGTATCCAGGTAACCACTCTCAGAGAAGGAAACAAAAAGATCCCGGTGCTGGTTCGATTGCTGCCGGAAGAACGAGCACAACTCTCGGACATCCAGAATCTCTATATTTTTTCCATGGAAAACACTCAAAAAGTTCCCCTGCTGGAGATCTCAACCATCAAATATAAAATGGAAACGGAAAAAATCCAACGGCTCGAACATTTCCGGACCATCACCGTTGAAGGTTTCCCGGTGCCCGGTGCATTGTCCTCGCAGGTTTTGAGTGCAGCCGAGTCCCGGCTCAGGGAATTTGAAGATACACTGCCTCCCGGCTACAAAATGGTGATCGGGGGAGAAAAGGCCAAGCAGACCCAAGGTTTTAGAAATTTGGTGATTGTACTGATAATTTCCATATTAGCTATTTTTGTGGGATTGGTCATTCAGTTCAATAATGCCGTCAAACCCTTCCTGGTGTTTGCCGCAGTACCTTACGGTGCTGTGGGAGCGCTGATAGCTCTGGACGTGATGAATGAACCTTTCGGTTTCATGGCCTTTTTGGGTATCGCCAGTCTGGTAGGGGTCATCGTCAGCCACGTTATCGTGCTGTTCGACTTTATTGAAACAATGCACGAGAAAGGAGAGCCATTGCGCGAGTCACTACTCCAGGCGGGGATTATGAGGATGCGTCCGGTCATAATCACCGTAGGGGCTACCGTTTTGGCTCTGTTTCCATTGGCCATTGACGGTGGACCGCTGTGGCAGCCTTTGTGCTACGCGCAGATCGGAGGCTTGGCACTGGCAACTTTCATTGAGTTGCTGCTCGTTCCTGTGCTCTATGCCATCTTCGTGCTTGACCTGAAAATCGTGAAATGGGAAACAAAATCAAACGGATGACAGAATATACATTCGTTATTTAACCCTTTAAAACAGATAGGCCCTAACAGGCGGATATCTTCAGCTATGCCTCAGTTCAGTTCATCGTCTTTGTGGTATTTGGCGCCCGTGATGCTCACACCAACGATGACCCCCGTATCGCTGAGCTGATACATTTTCACACCATTCTTAAACGTCATGACGCCGGCGATGCCAACGCCCTCGCCCTTGTTGTCCTTTGCGGCTGCCACGGCATCGGCGCCGAATTCCCAACCGGACGTCACGAATTTATGGAAAGCGTCCGGATTTTCAAAGATGAGCACGAGGCGGTACTTTTCAACCCCCACACCCAGACCGGGCAGGAATTCCGACATTTTCATGAATGTCTCCTGCTTCGTGGTATTATTGACGGCCATTCCCTTACCATGGGCACCGCCCAAAAACATGGCTTTGAAACCAAGGTCGCTAAATACCGCATAGCCCGTTGCATTGGCGACGGCATTCCTTGCAGCGGGCTCCTCCCGATAGAGCTGATCAAGGGATTGCTCTGTCATGGCCCGCACGGAGTCTCGCGCGGTATTCTTTTCGGACTGTGACTTCAGTGTTGTCGAACAGCCTAATATTCCCAGGCACAGGCCCGTCATTACCACTATGATCCTCAAATTTCGTGTCTGTTTCTTCATCATTTATTTCCTTGTGCCTTTTCAGGAAGTTTTGGCGCAAATAGAATCCATTTTGTTTTAAGTCTCCAAAAAATACCTATAGACTTACAGTTTTAATTTCAATTCTCCAACTGCTTCTATGTTATCCGGCTGCCAGCGGGGCTTGTCGTCTTTATCCACCAAACGCGCCCTGACACCTTCAACATAATCGGGATGATTTAGAATGAAACGAGCAGCCGCGAGTTCAGCCTGAAAGACTTTATCAAGAGGGAGATGCTCGTTGTTCCGTAACAGTTTCAGGGTTACGGCAAGTGCCGTAGGAGATCGTTCCGCCAGCCGCTCGAAGACCTGATCGCAAAGGCGGGTTTGTATACTGCATTGTCTCAGCGATTCTATGAGTTTTACAAGAGAGCTTTTTCCTTTAAAATAGGCGGCCACCCATTCATCCATATCGGTTTTTGCGGTAATGTCCTTTTTAAAAAACGAATCAAGTGTCGAAGTCAGCTGTTTTGCCGCTTGGTTCCTCGAACTCGGCAAATCTGCCCCATATCTTTCTAATATATTGATCACTTCCGGCAGTTGATCTGATGACGCCAGATGGGTTGCAAACCCTATACGTACGGTTTCATCGCCTTTCATTTCATAGCCTGTCAGCCCAAGATACTCGGGATACCCTGCCGGGCATCTGTCAAACATCCATCCGGTTGAGCCCACATCCGGAAAAAAACCGATTCTGGTCTCGGGCATGGCCATACGGGTACGCTCCGTGGCCAATGCTATATCGGCCGAAGCAGCCAGCCCCAGTCCCGCCCCCATGGTGATGCCGTAGGCGAGAACGATCACCGGTTTGGGAAACCGATGGAGCCGCAAAAGCAAATTGTACTCTTGTTCCAGAATCATATCTGCACCAAAAGCGCTTTTTTGCTGTATGGCCCGGGCCAGTGCCTTAACATCTCCACCGGCGCAGAATCCCTTATCACCGGCACCATAGAACAGGACGAACCGGCAGTATTCGTCGGTCTCTATTTCGTCCAGGGCTTTCTGGATCAAGCGGATCATTTCAAGATTGAGGCTGTTCAACGCGCGAGGACGGTTGAGTATGATGCTCGTCATCCGATGTTGCCGTCGAATCAGGACTTCTGACTCTGGCTGAACGTTTGTTTCATTCTCATTCAATTTTTTATCTCCATTAATCAGACAGATAGTACTCTATGGTTGAAACCACTCTGATTTTTTTAATGTGGGGATTATTTTTGTCCCTGCTATTAATTGAAAATTGTCCTTGTCTTGCTTTTTTTATTTTTCCTAACTTACTGTTAGAATCCTTCGCGAATTTCTCGGCAACTTCTCTTGCTTTGGTTGTGGCCTCTTCTACCATGATGGGTTTTATGTCATTCAATCTCGTGAATAAGTATTCGGTGGCATTTT
>Ga0210085_1000252_pt1 | contig 23820 bp, 19 predicted proteins | sample China_Galinas_PW_5_FD_184866 | JGI IMG/M metagenome (GOLD analysis project Ga0210085, IMG submission 184866) | Wetland microbial communities from San Francisco Bay, California, USA, that impact long-term carbon sequestration - China_Galinas_PWC_D1... | ecosystem: Environmental > Aquatic > Marine...
AGATAATCTTCGTGATTATGCACATAATAAGCACAAGCAAATTGATGACAAGCCTTTTGGTGGCGGACCGGGAATGGTATTAAAACCTGAACCTTTTTTTGAGTGTATTGAATCTCTTCAATCTCAAAGAAATTATGACAGGATCATTTTTACTACGCCAAAAGGGAAAATTCTAAACCAAAAGGTTGCCAATGATCTTTCACTTGCTGAAAATATTATCGTGATAGCAGGACACTATAAAGAAATTGATGACCGGGTTAGACAAAAATTTGCCACCGATGAAATTTCAGTCGGAAAATTTGTACTTACAGGAGGTGAGCTTCCGGCTTTAATAATAGTTGATGCTTTGGTGAGATTAATTCCCGGTGTTCTTAATGACAGTGAAGCAGCACTTGATGATTCGTTTCAGGATGGTGAAATAGTTGAAGCACCCTATTTTACAAGACCGGCAGAATACATGGGAATGAAAGTTCCAAAAGTGCTTCTTTCCGGGAATGACAAAGAAATTAAAAAATGGAAAGAAGAACAATCAAAAATTTTAACTGATAAATGGCGCGAAATAAATTCAGCTAAAGATTAAATATCTGTGATTTTTAATTAAAGGAGTAAGTAATGGATAAAGTAACAAACATATTGAAAGGCAAACCCCGTACAGATTTACCGGACTTTAAAACAGGTGATCGTGTTAAAGTTTATGTTAGCATTATTGAAGGCGACAAAGAAAGAATTCAGCCGTTTGAAGGTGATGTAATTAGTGTACGAGGAGCCGGGCTTAACAAATCTTTTAAAGTACGAAAAATTTCCAGTGGTGTCGGAGTTGAAAGAACATTCAGATTCGATTCACCAAAAATTTCCAAGATCGATGTTCTTAAGAAAGGAAACGTAAGAAGGGCAAAACTTTACTACCTGCGTAACCTCTCTGGTAAAGCAGCACGAATTAAGGATAAGAAAGCCTAAAAATTTCTAAGCGCCGCCTTAGGGCGGCTTTTTTATGTTATGAAGACAAAATTTTATCTCCCACAAAACATTTTCTCACAACTTTTCCAAACTAAACTTGAAGATAAATCAGCTTTTGATTTTGAGTTTGCCCCGGCTTCGTTGATTGCAAAAAAAATTTCGAAGAATAAAGAATCTATCGGGTTAATTCCATCATTGGATCTCCTAACAAATAAAACACTATTTGTATCATCTGAAATCGGAATTTCTTTTGATGCAATGGTTTCAAATGCATATATACACTTCAAGGAAAAACAGGAGACAATCAAAGAATTATTTTTAAAAGGCGATGTAAGTTCAAATGAAGTGATACTCAGTAAGATATTATTCAAAGAATTTTATGAAGTAGATATTAAACCAACTTTGTTGAGTAGTGAAAAAGGTGATCTTAATGATAATGTCCTGATTATTGGTGATGAAAATTATGAGAAAGATCTTTTCCTGAAAGGATTAAGTTTTTCCGAGGAAATAATTGAATTGATAAGTGCACCCTATGTAAATTTTTTATTGGCAGGAACTTCTGAAGAATCAATAAAAAATATTGTAAAGAATTTCAGAGAAAGTCTTTCAAAACCCGGAACAGAAAATGTTGAAAAGTTGTATCCAACTTTTCCTCAATCGTCACTCGATTTTCTTAAGGTAAATTTTCAGCACGTTGTTTTTAACTTAGACGAACAGGACAGGGAAGGAATGAAGCTTCTACTTCAAATGCCGTTTTTTCATGGATTGATAAAAGAAATGATTGAAGTGAAGTTTGTTTGAAGTGAATTAATTAGGGCGACCTACAATGTCGCCCATAAAAAATAAATTAAATCTCCACGTGACTTACGCTTATCACGTTCTGGTTTTCACTCATCTTCTTTAACATGTCTGCAGAGGCAGAATTCTTTAATTTCATTGTGCAGCTTGCTGCAATCCCACCATCAAAAATTACGTTCTCGATTTCCTCAATATTATTATCACCTTCTCTCAATAATTCAAGTACACCGGCAAGTACACCTGGTTTATCGTAGTGCTTTACAACTAACTGGTAATGAGCGTCTGTAATATTTGCCCTATTCACCCAGTGATCTATTACACCGCTGTGTACGTAGTGATTTATAATGTTAATAGTCTCTTGTGCCACAGCGTCCTGTGCCTGTGAAGTTGAAGCCCCAATATGATGCGTAACATAAATGTTTGGATTGTTTTGTAATTTTGATTTAACCTCTCCTGTTTTAGATTCTGGTTCACCGCTAAATACATCGCAGGCAAACCGTATATTTTTTTCTTTAATAGCTTCCAACAAATCATCTTCAATAACTATATCCTGTCGGGAAGTGTTGATGAGATAAGCACCATCTTTCATATAACTGAACATTTCTTTATTGAATAATCCTTTAGTTTGAGGTGTTGCTGGCAGGTGGATACTAACGACGTCGCACAATGGGAGTAGCTGATCCATTTCGCTAAAGTCTTTTATCTGAACACCTTCAATTCTTGCTATGTCTTTTCCATAAACATTCATACCAAATGCAAGTGCTCTTTTTGCAACTTCCTTTCCAATATTCCCAACTCCAATTAATCCCAGAGTTTTACCTTTTAGTCCCTTGCCCTTTGAATATTTGTCTTTGTTCCAGGAGCCTTTGTTAAAATCATTCACGTTATCAGGAATGAATCTATCGACTGAAATCATCAATCCAATTGCAAGTTCAGCAACAGCAACTGCGTTCATTCCGGGGCAGTTAGCTACGTAAATGCCTTTTTTATTTGCTGCCTGAATGTTGATGTTGTTAACACCCGACCCTGCTCTTATAATAAGGTTCAGTCTTTTAGATGAGTTTATAGCTTCTTCATTAACTACAGTTGAACGAACAACAAGTATATCAGAGTCTTTCGCTGCTTGAGGAAGATCATTTTCACCTAACGTAGGTTCAAATGCAACATCAAGATTAAGATCTTTCATTTGTTGTATATATTTTTCGGGAAATTTATCTGCTACTAATACTTTTAATTTCATACATTACCTCTGTGTTTTTTGTTTATCAGAATTTGGAGAATAATTTATTTTCGATTTATCGTTTAAATTTAAAAACTGTTAAAACAGTTTGATTCTACATTTCTTCTAATTGGGGAATTCTAATAACCGTTTCAATGGTTTTGCTCAACCCAATTAAGGAATACCTGGAAATGATTCCACAAATTTAATTTTAATATCTGCAAACGATTCAACTATTTTCACTTTTATATCTGGAAAAGAATCCACAATCTGCCATTCACCACATTCATCCGGGAAGGACTCCACGATTTTAACTTTCAAATCGGGGAACGATTCAACAACCTGAACAGTCAAATCAGGGAATGACTCAACAAATTGAATTTTGCCGTAAAGTTGAATACCGTTAAATATACATTCATCTTCATTTACTTCATCCTCTAATTGCGCGAATGCATTACTTGCAGAAAATAATAGTATAATACTCAACAGAATGATTTTATCAAGATATTGCTTCGTCACTTATTTCCTCGCAATGACTTCACTTTTCCATCATTGGAACTTTAACATTCCATTTTTTTGCGTTTTCAATTGCTTGCTCATAGCCCGCATCTGCGTGGCGCATTATTCCCATACCGGGATCATAAGTCAAAACTCTTTCCAGTCTTTCTTCAGCTTCTTTTGTTCCATCGGCTACAATTACCATCCCTGCGTGGATTGATTTACCTATTCCAACGCCACCACCGTGATGAACAGAAACCCAGCTTGCACCACCGATAGCATTCATCAAAGCATTAAGAATTGGCCAGTCTGCGATTGCATCACTGCCATCAATCATTCCTTCTGTTTCCCTGTTTGGTGATGCAACAGACCCGCAATCAAGATGATCTCTTCCAATAACAATCGGAGCTTTTACTTTTTTATCAGCTACAAGTTTATTGAAAATCTTTCCCATCTTTGCCCGCTCACCATAACCCAGCCAGCAAATTCTAGATGGTAACCCCTGGAAGTGAACTTTCTTTTGAGCCATATCAATCCAGTTGATAAGAGCTTTGTTTTCCGGAAAGGTTTCTTTTACAGCTTTATCGGTTTCATAAATATCATTTGGATCACCGGAGAGTGCAGCCCAACGAAAAGGACCTTTGCCATCACAAAAAAGCGGCCGAATAAATTCGGGAACAAAACCCGGAATATCAAATGCGTTACTAACTCCATTTTCTTTTGCTTCGCCTCGAATATTGTTTCCGTAATCAAAAGTGATTGCACCTGACTTCTGAAATTCGAGCATTGCTTCAACATGTTTTACAATTGTTTGACGGGAAAGTTTTATGTATTTATCTGGGTCTGATTTTCTTAAAGCAAGTGCATCTTCGAAGCTCATTCCCCTTGGAACATATCCATTCAGCATATCGTGAGCAGAAGTCTGGTCAGTTAAAACATCAGGTATGATTTTTCTATTTAAAATTTCAGGCAGGATATCACCTGCGTTTCCTACAAACCCAACAGATAAAGCCTCTTCATTTTCTTTTGCACCAATGACTTTATCAAGTGCTTCATCAATATTATCCGTAAGAAAATCCAGATAACCGGTATCAATTCTTTTTTGTGCACGGGCTTTGTCAACTTCAACTCCAAGGAAAGCAGCACCGTTAAAAGTTGCAGCCAGTGGTTGAGCACCACCCATTCCTCCTAATCCGGCGGTAAGTACCAGCTTGCCTTTTAATGATCCGTCAAAATATTTTCTGGCACATTCAGCAAAAGTTTCATAAGTGCCCTGAAGTATACCCTGTGTTCCAATGTAAATCCAGCTTCCTGCAGTCATCTGACCATACATTGTCAGCCCAAGTTGTTCAAGTCTTCGGAATTCATCCCAGTTTGCCCAATCAGGTACGAGCATCGAATTAGAGATTATTACTCTTGGAGCGTTCGTATGTGTTTTGAAAATTCCTACTGGTTTACCGGATTGCACTAACAGAGTTTCGTCACTTTCAAGATTTTTCAAAGAGCTTACAATTGCTTCAAAAGCGTTCCAGTTGCGAGCTGCTTTTCCACTTCCACCGTAAACAATTAAGTCCTCTGGTCTTTCTGCAACTTCGGGATCAAGATTATTCATTAACATCCGCATTGCTGCTTCCTGAATCCATCCCTTGCAAGTCAGTTCAGTCCCGGTTGGAGCTTTAATGGTCTTTACTTCATCTGACATCATCTTTTACCCTTTGAAATGTTTTTCATAAATATCTATGTATTGATTGTAAAGTGATTTCATCAACCACTTTTTAATAAACCAGCTTTTATCCATTTGCTTTTTTAGATAATCAACATTCTGTTTTATATTGTTTGTCAACCTGATCTTTTCATCCTTTGTTAGTTTAACGACTTCTGTATCTTCATTCAATTTTGCCAGTATTGAGTTAAAAGCTTTTATTTCTCCGAAATATTGTTTTTCACCACTCATCTGTTTGAGAGCTTGCTTACAGAACGAGGTGATTAGTTTTTTTTCGTTTTTATTGAATTCAAAATTGTAATTGCTGAAAAGTTTTTTCATTTACCTTTTTTATTTTTTTTATTTAACTGAGTCCGGATTTTCTGATATCCCGGTTTAATAATTTCATATATATATCGAAGCCGCTCTTTATAAGGTATAAATGCAGACTTCATTGAATTAATTGTAATTTTTTCTATCTCATCAAAACTGAGATTAAAATATTTAATAGCAACTAAAAATTCTTTTGTCATATTAGTCTCACTCATCAACCGGTCATCTGTATTTATTGTTACCCTGAACTTTTCTTTAAACAAAATTCCGAATGGATGATTTTCAAGTTTATCAACAGCACCGGTGTGAAGATTGCTCAAAAGACAAATCTCCAACGGAATTCTTTTATCCAGTACATACTGAGAAAGTTCACCAAAACTCAAAACTTCACCATCATCATCTAAAACAATGTCTTCGATTAATCTTGTTGCATGTCCGACACGATGTGCACCGCACCATTGAATAGCCTGCCAGATTGATTCTTTACCAAATGCTTCACCTGCATGAATAGTAATATTAAAATTTGCACGCTGAATAAACTGAAAAGCATCAACATGTTTTTTAGGAGGATAGCCACCTTCTTCACCAGCCAGGTCAAATCCTACAACTCCGTCATTTCTAAAATTAACTGCAAGCTCTGCAATCTCGAGAGTATCTTTCATGTTTCTCATTCCACATAAAATCAAACCGTAACCAACTCCAAAATCTTTTTTACCTTTTTCCAGTCCTGCAAGCACGGCAGTTACAGCATCCTCAAGGTAGAGTCCTTTTTTGGTGTGATAGACAGGAGCAAATCTAGTTTCAACATAAACTACTCCATCGTTTTTCATATCTTCCAACATTTCGTAAGCAACTCTTTCCAGTCCTTCTCTTGTTTGCATAACTGCAGTGGTGTGTTCAAAACCTTTTAGATATTCAACAAGATCTCCTTTGTTTGCTCCATTGTGAAACCAGGCAGCAAGCTCATCCTTATCTTGGGTAGGAAGTTTTTTGTAGCGCAAATCATCAGCCAGATCAATTACCGTTTGAGGACGTAGACCACCGTCAAGATGATCGTGAAGGAGCACTTTAGGAATGGAATTAATTATTTCTTTGGTCAACAAAATTTCCTCTATTTTACATTCAAAAATTAACTTTTTAAGGCTCCAAAATCAATTTAGACTGTGGTATTGTAGTAATTATTTATCTGCAATTAAATAATAATAGTTGTATTTTTGTGCATTCAAATCATTAAAAAAGAAATAATAATTTACCCATAAGGAGAATGGAGTTCGTATGAAAAATTCCAATCTGTATATCGCCGCAGTGTTATTAATTGCAATACTATTTTCAGGTTTTGAATGTTCATCAACAGAATTGACAAGTGCTAAGCTTTACATCCAACAAAAGAATTGGGAAAAAGCATTAGAAACTTTACAAGCAGATGTAGCTAAGAATCCTAAAAGTGATGAGGGTTACTATCTGATGGGAACTGTTTATAGTGAGATGGACGAAACAGATAAAATGATGGAAGCATTTGATAAATCACTTGAAATTAGCAACAAGTATGAAGAGAGTATTAATGAGTACAGAACTTACCAGTGGGCTAATAATTTTAACCGCGGTGTAAGCCTTTTCAAAAGAGGAAATGATAATGCGGATGAGGATAGTTCAAAAATGTTTTATGATATGGCTATCGAAGCATACAACAATGCAATAATTCTTGAGCCGGACTCAGTTGAGACCTACAAGAACCTTGCATTTGTTTATCTTACTACCGGTCAGAATCAGGAAGCAATTGAACCATTAGAAAAATTGGTTAAGATGGATCAGGCTGAAGAAGGCTATCAATATCTCGGGCAGGTTTATTATGCACTTGGTGCAAATATGATGGTCGATTACCGAAACAATAAAAATGTTGCAGATAGCGTTAAAGGTATGGAATATTTGAATAATTCAATTAGTACTCTTGAAGAGGGCGTTAATAAATATCCTGAAAATACAGATATGCAGGTTACATTAACCAGCGCTTATATTGAAGCCGATAAATTAGATGTTGCGATATCTTCAGCAGAAAAGCTGGTTGAAAAAGATCCAATGAATAAAGCCTACCGATACAATTATGGAGTTCTCCTCTTAAATGCTGAAATGTATGCTGAAGCTGAAGAACAATTAAAAAAGGCAATTGAAATTGATCCCGATTATGAGAATGCAATTTATAATCTTGGTGTTACGTATGTAAAATGGGGAACTGCAATAAATAAGGAGGCTGAGAGTCAGGGAATGATAAGTGAAGACTACAAACAGAAATACGAAGCAGCGTTACCATATTTAGAGCAGGTAGTTGAGCAGGACCCAACAAACGTAGCGATTTGGGAATTACTCGGCAAAGTTTATGGTGTACTTGGAATGAATGAAGACGCAACTAATGCATTTAACAAAGCAGATGAATTAAGATAAAGTGAAAAAAATGAATCAAAACAATCCTCCAAAGGGACAGCAGATAAACATTGAGCTTGGTGAGAAGGAAGCGGAAGGAATTTATTCCAACCTGGCCATAATTACACACTCACCGGCTGAATTTATAATTGATTTTACCAGAGTGGTACCGGGTGTACCAAAAGCAAAAGTGCAGTCACGAATTATCACAACACCGCAGCACGCAAAGATGTTAATGAAAGCGTTAAAGGATAACATTGACAAGTTTGAAGCACGTTTTGGTGAAATTAAAATGCAGGGACCGCAGGACCAGCATTTTGGCTTTGTTCCACCTAAAGGACCTGAGAAAGTAAATTAGCCCTTCTGTCATCCTGAGCGGAGTCGACGGATGAGAAGTGAAAATGAAATGCCATCTCATTATTGGGATGGCATTTATTGTTTCTATTATTTCATTCTCGGAATAGTAATAAAAGTTCCAACAACAAAAATTAAATTAGCAAACCAGGCTGTCAATATCGGATCCATAGCACCGTTTTTGCCAAAAGCTTGACTGATTTTCATGAACACGAGATAAACGAAAGCGATAAGTATATTTATTCCAACCTGCACTGCTAAACCACTTTTTCTTTTTTTTGTTGCGATGGGTAATCCGAATAACACTATAATCACGCTTGTCATCGCGAAGGCAAAACGTGAATGGTATTCTATCTGTGCAACGGTAGGATTTGTTCCAGCACGTTTTTGTGATTCAATTAGTTCTGATAGCTCACTTAAATCCATCTCAGCTGGTTTTTCCTGTTTCTTTGTTAGGTCAACTGGTTGGAAATGAAGGTTGGTTAATTTTAAACTATCAAAATATTCTGCTGATTCCGACTCATTTGTGAACTCTCGTTTTACCCCCTCTCTTGCAATCCAGTTACTACTCAATGAATCATATTCTAGTGATTGTGCATCAATCCTGCCTATCATTTCAGTCAAATCACTCTCATTAAAATCCTGTATACTTACAATGTTTGCGCGGTTAATGTTGCTGTCAAAGTAATTTATACTTACTATTCTTGATTTGCTATCCTGGAAATAAATATTATTTCCTGTGAAGGCTAATCCTTTTTTAAGATATGTCTGTTCAATATAGATTTTTGTTTTGTTAGCCATCGGGACTATGTATCCACCAAAGTAAAGGGAAATAAAGCTTATTATTAGTGCAGTAACAACGAAAGGTGCCATGAATCTATAAAGACTAACACCACTAGCTCTCATTGCGGTGAGTTCGCTAAGTGTGGATACTTTTCCTGCTGTAAATAAAGCACCAAACAGGACACCTACCGGAATGATAAGTTTTATTATTTCAGGAGTGAACACAACATAATATTGCAGGATATTAATCCATGGAACATCCTGATCAATAAAATCATCAAGATTTTCCATTGCATCAACAACAAGAAATATCAGGATGAAAGCAAGCAAACTAAAGAATACTGTTTGCAGAAACTGTTTAATAAGATAGATATCAATAAGTTTCATCAGTAGCCTGCTGTAACCTGAATCTCTTTGGGATAAGTTTTTTAAAGAAAGTAAATTTGATTGTAACGGTTTCCCGGTTTGTTTTTATTGTCAAAATTATTCCGAGAAAACCAAGCAGGATATTTGCAGCCCACATCCCAATTAAAGGAGAGAAGAACCCACGTTCGGCAAGTTTTTCGCCACCGATTAAAAACGCCCAGTATATCAGAAAGAAAAATAAACTTATACTTGCTGCAACGCCAAATCCACCCTTTCGTACCATTACACCAAGTGGTGCACCAATTAGAATAAAGACTATACAGGCTGCGGGTATAGCATACTTTTTATAAATCTCTACTTCATATTTTTCTTTTTCTCTTTGTAAATATTCAACATTTCTAACTCTGGAAGTAATTCCATTTTTTGCCTTTCTTATCTTCTCACTTATTCTTGCAAAGAGTAGTTTATCACTAACAGCAGGGACCGGATTACCATAAGCACTGATGAACGAAGAGTCACCAAAGAAATATTTATCAGTTTCTTTTTTTAGCAAATCAAATTGCTGCAGTCTGTCAGCTTTGTATTTACTAACAATTGTTCTCATAGTATCAACCCCTAATTCCCTTTCACCTCTGATACCACCTTGTGATTCATGCAGAGAAAACTGGGAAGCATCCATTACAATTCTGTGCTTATCGAATATAAGTTTTCTGTAAAGTCCTGATTGTTTCATATCAGATTCGTGAATTTCGCCATCCCATAAATCCATGACAAGGTTTTTCTGATCAGCAGTAAAATAAATTTTACCTTTTTCTGCAGTCACTACATTTATTTTTGCCATTGTTGTATAGTCATAAATTGTAACTCCACTCAGCTCATTTGTCTCTGAATCTATTTCTCGTACCAATATTGCATAATTGGAAACTTCCTGTGAGAAAAATCCTGGCTCAAGCGATAGAGTTGGCTTTTGCTGTGAAATGTCTGACATTAAAATTTTTGCCTGATGGTTTGCATCCGGTAAAACCTGATCGTTAAAAAGAAAAAGTAAAAAAGAAAGGACAATGCTGGCAAAAAATGGCCCCATCATTATTTTATAAAGACTAACACCAGATGATTTTAAAATTGTTATTTCATTATTCTGAGAGAAGTTACCATAAGCCATCAATGTGGAAACAAGCGTCGCCATCGGGATCACCAGCACCAACATCCAGGAGAGGTTAAAAACAACTAACTTGATCAGAAGCCATGTATCAAGTCCCTTACCAACAAGTCTATCAGCAAACTTCATCATGAACTGCAGTAAAAAAATACCCATGAGTGTAATCGTTGAAAAAATAAAGGGTATTATATGTGCTCTTAGTATATATCTGTGCGCAATCATCAAAAGAAAAATAATTAAGCCAGTGTAGTTTAACAAGATAATTGTATGTGCAATAGCTTATAGTTTTATATATTTCCAACTCAGATATGATAAATTCATTTTTCAAATTGATTAAACTTGTTCCACTGCTGGCAATTCTGTTATCAGTTTTGAATATTTCTATTGGCTGCGATTCAACTGTAACAAACATTACCCCTGCAAATAACTATCCAAGATGGCTTAAAACTGAGGATTACCAGCCATCACAAACATCCGGCATTACATTTATTAATGAATCAGAAGATGGGAAACTTCAGTTTTTGTTAGTGGATGATATTGGGAAAATTCATAGGTTTTTTATTGAGGATGATACTGTTTTTAGTTTTTCAGAAATAAAATTGAGTCCTGAAGTTCAGGATTATCTGAAAGATTTTCCCAAAATAGATTTTGAAGAAATTTTTTTCGACAAATATTCCGGTGACGTGTATCTAACTATTGAAGGAAATGGAGAAGATTATATTTCCTATCACGGTGTTTTTAAATTAAAGTTTGTTGATAACGATATTTTTCAGGATTCGATAACTGGATTGATAAAACTTGAATTCAAACCTGTTGAAGCGTTCAACGAATACCTGAGATGGAATGTTGGATATGAAGGTTTTACTGCCGATGAAAATTATTTTTACCTGGGTTTGGAGAATGTGCAAACTCCCGATGGAAAATTCACAGATAATACAGTAATAAGAATAGCCGAGAAGGAATCTCTGGAGATAATTAAGGAAATTTCAACAGAGAGATTGGGTATTGCAACAATTTGTGGACTTTACTCAGATGAGAACTATTCTATCTGGGGAATTGACAGAAATCACAAGAAAGTTTTTAAATTGAATTTTGATGAATATTTTAACGTAACAGAAAAAAATCTTTTTGAAATAAAAACAGTTATTCCCGGGTATACTAATTTAGAATATGTTGGTTCACTTGAGTCGATTACCTTTGTGTCTGAAGATACTATTTACCTAGTTGACGATCCCTGGCACACTTACTTTATACCTACCGACGAAATCCTGAATCAGCTTGATGAATCAACTAAAGAGAATTTTGAAAATTTTATACCTGTGATTTACAAGTTTGATATTGAATAAACATAAGGAGAGAATAAATGAAAGATGTTGTAAGTTATATTAATTCACATAAAGAGAATTATGTTGATGAATTAAAAGACTTCTTAAAAATTCCAAGCATAAGCACACTACCAGAAAATAAAAATGACATGCTTACTGCAGCAGACTTTGTTGCAGACAAACTTCGTGTTGCCGGAATGGAGAACGTAGAGATAATTAAAACTAAAGGTCATCCAATGATTTATGCTGATTGGATGCACGCTCCCGGCAAACCAACTGTCCTTATTTATGGGCACTATGATGTTCAGCCTGTCGATCCAATTGACCTGTGGGATTCACCACCATTTGAGCCAATAATTAAAAATGGAAATATTTTTGCACGGGGTGCAACTGACGACAAGGGTCAAATGTTTATGCACATCAAAACAGTTGAAGCGTATTTTAAAACTGTTGGCAGTCTTTCACTTAATGTAAAATTTATTATTGAAGGTGAGGAAGAAATTGGTAGCGAAAACCTTGACGAATTCGTTTCTAAAAATAAAGACAAGCTGAAATGTGATGCTGTTTTGATCTCTGATACTTCACTTTATGGACCTGGGATTCCGACTTTAACTTACGGGCTCAGAGGAATGTGCTATATGGAAGTAACTCTTACCGGACCAAATCGGGATTTACACTCAGGTACTTTTGGAGGTGGTGTTGATAATCCGATTAATGTTCTTGCTGACGTAATTTCAAAGTTGAAGGATAATAGTGGTAAAATAAAAATTCCCGGATTTTATGATGATGTTGTTAAACTGACAAAGAAAGAAAGAGATAATTTTAAAGCTCTGCCATTCTCTGAAAAACAATATGCAAAGGTACTTGGTGTAAAAGAATTAAGAGGTGAAAAGGGTTATACAACACTCGAAAGAGTCTGGGCAAGACCTACACTGGATTGTAACGGAATCTTTGGTGGCTTTACGGGTGAAGGAGCAAAAACTGTTCTGCCATCTAAGGCTACAGCAAAAATTAGTATGAGATTAGTCCCTGATCAGGACCCCAAAAAAATTGCTAAACTTTTTGTTTCTTATGTAAAAAAAATAGCACCAAAATCAGTTAAAGTAGAAATCAAAGATTTGCACGGTGCTCATGCAATCGCAACATCGCTGGATGATAAAGCAACAAAAGCCGCAGCAATTGCACTCGCGAAAGTTTTTGGAAAGAAGACCGTCTTTATGAGGGAGGGTGGTTCAATTCCTATCGTTGTTTCATTTGCAAAAAAATTAAAAGCCGCTCCGGTGTTAATGGGAATGGGGCTTAATACTGAAAATCTTCATTCACCAAATGAGCACTTCAATTTAAAACATTTTCATCTTGGGATATTAAGCTCAGCTTATTTCATGGATGAATTTTCAAAGTAAGTGCTAATTTACATGAGTGTTTATCGATTATTCGAGACTCTTAAAGCTGATTAATTACTTGCAGGTATTACCAGAGTTATTATCTTCAATGTGTTCAGCGCTCCTTTTGTTATTTCCAGATTCATTTAATGAAAAGGTAAAATTGACTTGTTGGCTTTAGCAGATACTTAACGCTGAAAATATTAAAAAATTTAATAAGAATAAGCCTTTTTATTGATATTCAGTATTGTATATTTGTAGCACAAATTTTGATTGATAACGTAACTGAATTCAAACATCTCTAAAAATAAATGACGATTACAGACGAAAAAAATTTACAACTTATTGAGTATTTAGAATCCAACGGATTTGCTTCTTTTCAAATTGATGGATACAAAGTGATTAATAGCTATTCAACATTGGAAGAAGAACTTTATGCACTTTACAACGGCGTTGTATTAAGGAATATTTCTCACGAAGGAATAATTGAACTTAAAGGAAAAGATGCTTTAGACCTGGTTCACAGGATTGCAACAAACAGTGTGAAAGGACTTCCTAAAGAAGGGGTAACTAAAACGATTTTTACTTCTGAAAAGGGACGTTTTATCGGAGTTGCAACTGTGATGAATTTTGAAACATATCAACTTCTCGTCTGTGACAGGGCAAGCAAGTTGAAAATAATGAGCTGGATTCAAAAATATGTAATCAGTGATGATGTTGAGGTGAATGATGCAAATACAAAATATAATTTACTTGAATTATCCGGTCCTCAGTCAGAATCTTTTGCAGCACTGGTTTGTGGTAGTGTAGTTAGTGAGATGCAACCGAATACATTTAGAATAATTCATACTGAAAATATTCTTTTCTTCCTGATGAAAATGCCGGGCGAGAGAAATACAAATAAATTTTGGTTCCTCGCAGATTTCGAAAACTCGAAACGTTTGATTGAATATATGAAAGAGAACAAAAGTGTTTATAACTTCAGCATGGTCGGAGAAGCTGCGTATAATATTTTCAGAATTGAACAAGGCATACCAATCGTACCTAATGAAATAAATGATGCGCACAATCCTCTGGAAGCCGGGCTTAAAGATCTGATTGACTTTAAAAAAGGTTGTTATATCGGGCAGGAAGTAATTGCCAGATTAGATACATACGATAAAGTTCAAAGAAAACTTGTTGGAGTAAAATTCTCTGATCAATTTGAACTATCAAATGGAAATCTTATTCTTGATGAAAATGGGAATGAGGTTGGTAATGTTACATCGTATATATATTCACCAAAGCTTAAAGCAACAATCGGATTAGCTTACGTGCGACAATCACATTCATCACCAGGTACTAATCTTAGATTAAAACTTCCTAGTAATCAAAACATAACAGTTGAAGTCCAAGTGCTTCCATTTTTAAAATGAAAATTTATACCAAAACCGGTGACAAGGGTGAAACCGGATTATTTGGTGGTGAACGTGTGAGCAAAGATTCTCTCCGCATTTCTGCATATGGAACAATTGATGAACTAAATTCGTATATAGGATACACGATTACTGAATTAAGAGATGACGGCACCAGAAAAAACTTGATTAAGATTCAGAATTATCTTTTTACGATTGGTTCTGATTTAGCAACACCTGAAACTGAGAAAAATACAAAATTAAAAATTCAGCGTACTCCAGAATCGTATTTTGAAGAAATAGAAAAAATGATTGATCACTATGATGTTCAATTGGAAGAACTTAAAAACTTTATTTTACCTGGCGGATCAAGAGGTGCTTCATTACTTCATATTTGCAGAACTATTTGCAGAAGAGCAGAAAGAGAAGTTGTGGCATTGAAAAAGACGGTGACAATCGGTGATAATATCGTTATTTTTCTTAACAGATTATCAGATCTTTTCTTTGTTCTTTCACGTTTTGAGAATAAAGTCTCAAACCATCCTGATACCATCTGGAATCCAAATTCATGATAGATTGGATTTTGTTTTTTGGAATATCCCCAATTGGGGGTGAAATTTTGGTTTCGACGGGATTCAAGAGGCATTGAACTGCGTACCGTGTTTCTCCTGCAGACACGTTAAACGGCGGGAAAAAAACAATAACTGGCGAATATAACTACGCCTTAGCTGCGTAAATAATACGTAGCTCGTTCTCCCTTCTCTCTTTTACCGGGGTTGGGAAGAACGCCGTTTAGGTAAAATAGCTGATGCTGTCGCCTGTGCAGTTGAAGCGAATTTAACAGCGGGCAGACTTTAAGTGATCTTTGTCTGTTTGGTAGCTTAAAGTCCAAATGAAACAGACTATGTATGTAGATGTTCTTTGGATCTTAATTTCGGACCGGGGTTCGACTCCCCGCACCTCCACCAGGATTCGTTTTTAGTTTTCCTACCTTTGGTAGGGGAAGTTTTTGATAATTAAATCCCCATAATTTTTACCTACTTAGCTAGTATTAATCACACCTGTATTAGTTAGTATTTTAAATATTTTTTTTGCAGATTGAATATCATCTATCCAATTACAATTATCGGTAACTATCAACTATTTATCGTATTAAAAGCTTTTAAATTATTATAGAATTAATATGGAAACATTGAACAAAGAGCAAACAAAATTAAAAGAAGAAAATTCTCGTCTTAAAGCTGCTGTAGAAGAACTTGCAATACTAAATGATATTGCGACTGCAATCACTTCAACTCAATCTCTTGAAAAAATAGTCGCGCTAATTGTTCAACGATGTATAAAGCATCTTAAAGTTGAACAAGGTGTAGTTATGTTACTTGATGAGCAGGATACTGAAAAACCATTTCAAACAATGATAAGGAAACAGGATTCTTCGATCAATATTCTACCTTATCGATTTGACAGTCAGATAACAGGTTGGATGTTAAAAAACAAATCACCACTTCTAATAAACGATTTGAAAGGTGATTCACGCTTTAAGTTTACTGACGAAACCAATTTGCCCGTCAAAACCTTATTGAGTGTTCCAATGTCATTAAAAGGTAAAATGATAGGTTTGTTAACATTGTTTAATAAAAAATCTGAGGCAGGATTCACTGGTGATGATCAACGGCTTTTATCTATTATAGCTTCACAATCTGCACACGTGTTAGAGCATGCAAGACTTTTGCAAAAGGAACAACAACTACTCAAATTGGAAGAAGAATACAGGATGGCGAAAGAGATTCAGCTGAATATTTTACCAAAGCAAATTCCTGAAATTTCCGGTTACGACATTTTTGCATTGAATATCCCAGCAAGAGAAGTTGGTGGGGATTACTACGATTTTATAAACTTACCGAGTAATAAAATTGCTTTCTGTCTTGGTGATATTACGGGAAAAGGATTACCCGCAGCGATGTTAATGGCAAATCTTCAAGCTACATTAAGAGGGCAGGCATTAACTCAAAAAAATGTTAGTGATAATATTAAAAATTCCAATTTGTTATTATTCAATAGTACAGCTGAAAATAGATTTGCAACTTTATTTTATGGCGAATTGGATTTTATAAATCATAAAATAACTTATTGCAATGCTGGTCATGATGCCCCAATAAGTATATTTCAAAATAAAATTAGTCGTTTAACTGAAGGCGGACTGCTTCTGGGTAGTTTCGATTTTGCAGAATTTGAACAGGTGAGTAAACTAATTGAGCCGGGAGAATTACTTTTGATTTATTCCGATGGTGTTACAGAAGCTATGAACAATACAAATGAAGAATTCGGTGAAGTGAAACTACTTAGTATTTTAAAATCGAATGTTAATTTGTCGGCAAAGGAATTAATTGATAAGATTGTTTCTGAAGTAAAAACTCATTCGAGTAAAGTTGAACAGTCTGATGATATTACCTTGATGGCAATAAAGAGAAATAACTAAAATCTGTTGTATCCCCAGAATATTTTTATAAATAATTTTTGAGGTGAAAAAATGTTTATGCGTCTACTGCATTTATCAATCAACGGGGAATACGAAAAAATTTTCAGCCAGTTTTATAATACTATTGTTCTGCCGCAACTGCAGAAAATGGAAGGCTGTAAAATGGCAGGATTGATTAAAAGCAATTCTGATAAAGGCAAGTTTATTTCTTTAACTCTTTGGGACGAAGAAAATCAGGCAGAGAGATATGAGAAGAGCAAAGTTTATGAAAACCTTACCGAGCAAGTAAGCCAGTTTCTTTCAGAATCGAGCGAGTGGAAAGTACAGTTGTCTGATGACTATAAACTTGAATATAAACCTGTTCCGGAAGCCCCCTTCAAAGCTAATTACGCTGTCGCTGTAAAGACTAGCAGCACTAAATCTTCACCTGAACAGCCGAGTGGAATGTATGTTAGAATTGTTTCTGTCAAAATTCAATCTGGTATGGTTGATGAATTCAGAGATATTTATTCTAAGGAAATTATACCGGTACTTGGAGAGACAAAAGGTTGCACATTTGCTTACCTGACAGAAAATATGCAGGAAGAAAATGAATTCTTATCAATTTCTGTTTGGGAAGATAAATCTTTTGCTGATGAGTATGAAGCAAATGGACGGTTTGAAGAGCTCACATCAAAAGTAAAACATACATTCTCAAAATTTTATTTATGGAAAATGGAACTCGAACAGGAATCAAAGGGGAAGGTTGAAACCAGTGAAGATATGAAAATAGATAATTACACGATGGTAACCGGAAAAGGTTTTAATTAAAAATTAAATTTATAAACTGAACAACATGAGAGTTTTGAATTATAAAATATTAAATAATTCGGCGTCGGAGAATGGATGCAGTTTACAAAGCTTTAAGTGAATAACTGATATAATGAAAAGAACTTATTTTGAGTAAAAATAAATATAATAACAAACTTAAAAAGGGATTAATTTGACAGGACAAACAATATTACACTATCACATACTTGAAGAATTAGGTCGGGGTGGAATGGGTGAAGTGTATAAAGCAAAAGACACAAAACTCGATCGTTTCGTTGCCCTTAAATTTCTTCCTTCACATTTAACAGCCTCTGAAGAAGATAAAAACAGGTTTATACAAGAAGCAAAAGCTGCATCAGCTCTCAATCATCCAAATGTTTGTACTATATTTGATATTCAGGAAAATGAAGGACAGTTATTCATTGTTATGGAATTTATTGATGGAAAAACATTAAAAGAAAAAAAAGATCAACTGTCTGAAAAACAAATTCTGGAAATATGTATCCAGACTGCAGAAGGACTGGCAGCAGCACACGAGAAGGGAATTATTCACAGAGATATTAAGCCTGAGAATATAATGATCAGGAAAGATGGAATTGTTCAGATAATGGATTTTGGACTCGCAAAGCTTCGTTCCGTTGCGGGTGCATCACGTCTTACAAAAATGGGTACAACAGTTGGGACTATGGGATATATGTCTCCCGAACAAGTGCAGGGACTGGATGTTGATCACAGAACTGATATTTTTTCTTTGGGTGTTGTGCTCTATGAGTTACTGTCGGGGGAATCTCCATTTAAAGGAATGCACGAAACAGCAATAATGTATGAAATAGTTAATGTAGATCCTCCTCTAATTGCGACTATAAAAGATGGTATTGATCCACAACTTGATGAGATCATACGTGAGTGCCTTGAAAAAGATAAAGATGAAAGATGTCAATCCGCAAAAGAACTTGCCAGAAATTTAAGAAAGTTAAAGAGAAGTTCATCAGGAAGCCGAGCCAGCAGAATTTTTAACGTAAATTCACAAAATCATAACGTTCGATCAGGTTCCGGTTCGAACATTTCTTCTCAGGATTATGGTGCAACTGAAAATTATCAGTCACCAGGCTTTAAGAAAGTCTCGTTATTCAACACTAAAATTCTATGGTCATTACTTGGAATATTATCAGTTGTAATAATTCTACTATTAGTATTTTATGTCTTTAGTAAACAGGAAATAAACTATCTTGAAACAAAATCTTCAATACTTCCTCCGGAAAATGTTGTATATGATAACACTATCGGAAGTAATGTAGCAATATCACCCAATGGAAAATTCATCGCATTTGTCGGTAAAGACTCTACCGGAAGTGATAAACTCTGGGTCAGACCGGTAAATTCATTAACAGCAAGAATATTGACAGATGCACATCCGGCATCATATCCATTTTGGTCACCTGATAATAAATTCATAGCTTATTTTAATAATGATAAACTAATGAAAATTTCGCTTGAAGCAGGGACATCACTTCCAATTTGTGATGTGCGAAACGGAAGAGGCGGGTCCTGGAGTAAAAATGGTTACATAATTATTGCGCCTGATTCTTATGGCGGATTGTATAAAGTTAATTCGTCAGGTGGCAAACTTGAACAGGTTTTGAAAATAGATACAACTAATGTTGGACTAAGCTTACGATGGCCTTATTTTCTTCCTGATGGGGAGCATTTTGTATATATGCAGCGAGCGTATGGCTCCATCACAACTGCACAGGATGGTATATATGCGGCATCATTGGATGGACAAACGAACAAAATGCTTCTTAACAGTCCCTCAAGCGTACAATATGCTGACGGATATCTTTTCTATGTTCGTCAATCTTTACTGTTTGCTCAGTCATTCGATCCTTCAAATTTTGAATTAAACGGAGAAGGAATTCCATTAGCGGAAAATGTTCAGTTTTATCCGATAAGAAACTCCGGGACATTTTCCGTATCTCAAAACGGCTGTTTGATTTATCAGAAGAGTAATATCCTGACTGAAAAAATTGTTTCCATCGATAGGAGCGGGAAAATACTAAATACTTTTTTTAATAAGCCCACCGGAATTGGTGAGCTCAGCAGAGCCCTGTTGTCGAATGATGAAAGCAAAATAGTGTATGATTTATATGATCAAGCAGAAGATAATGTTGATCTATGGATCTATGATATGAAAAGAAATGTAAATACAAGATTAACATTTAACCATTCCATAGATGGCGTACCAATTTGGAGTTCCGATGGCAGTAAAATATATTTCTCATCTAACAGAGCTAGCTCTTCTCAATCCAGTTCTAATTTTAATTTATTTGTAAAAAATACAAATGGATCCGGGGAGGAAAAAGTTATATACACTTCTGAATACGATAAATACTTATCAGATATTTCACCTGATGATGGTTATCTCTTGATATCAGCAGTTAACAATGTGAAGAAAAGGAGCGGCTGGGATATTGAAATGTTACCATTGACCGGAGATAAAAAAATCATAGAGTTTTTATCTGCTGACTTTTATGAATATAAAGCTAAATTTTCACCAAATATGAAGTGGATTGCTTATCAATCTGATGAATCCGGAAAATATCAGATTTATATAACACCATTTGATGGGAAAAGTGGTAAATGGCAGATTTCAGTAGAAGGAGGAACAAGTCCTAAGTTTGTTCAAGATGGAAAGAAGATTTATTTCATTTCTTTAAACAATAAAATAATGTCAGTTGATCTGAATGAAAGTGCAACAACTATATCTCCCGGTGAACCTCGTGAAATATTTAGCCATCAGACGGAAAACATTTCCAGCATATATGACTTTTATCAAAGTGGAGATAAATTTATTGCGGGTATTTCTTTAGGTGATAATGCAAATGTACCAATTACTTTTGTAACAAACTGGCAGAAGGAAACAGAAGACAAAAAATGATCGGCAACACTATTCTCCATTACAAAATTTTAGAAAAACTTGGCGAAGGTGGAATGGGAGTAGTCTATCTTGCTGAAGACACTAAACTAAAACGCCAGGTTGCTATTAAATTTTTACCTCATTACATCTCTGCTAATGACGCAGAACGGAAACGATTTGAAATAGAAGCACAAGCTGCAGCTTCATTAAATCATCCGAACATTTCTACGATTTATGCCATTGAAAATTCTGATAGTGAAGTTTTTATTGTTATGGAATACATTGATGGGATTGAGTTAAAAGATAAAATAAAATTAGGTCCAATTCCAACGAATGAAGCGATCAATATTGCAATACAGATTGCCGAAGGATTAGAAGCTGCGCACAAAAATGGAATTGTTCACAGAGATATAAAATCTCAGAACATAATGATCACGAATGATGGTAAAGTCAAGATAATGGATTTTGGTTTAGCTAAAGTAAAAGGTGATACACAGATAACAAAAATTGGTTCTACTGTTGGAACTGCAGCGTATATGTCCCCTGAACAGGCAAAGGGGGAAGAACTTGATGAACAAACTGATATTTGGTCTTTTGGGGTCGTTATTTATGAAATGTTAACCGGGAAACTTCCATTCAAAGGTGATTATGATCAAGCAGTTATCTATTCTATTTTAAATGAAGAAATTGAACTCAACATAGATGTCGCGAATGAGTTGAAAATTATCTTGAAAAAGGCTCTTGCTAAGAAGAAAGAAAATAGATATAAGTCTGTTGAGGAAATACTATCGGATTTAAGATATCTGAATAATGAATCTTTATCTAAGTCCTTTGCACAAACTTCATACGTACCATCCGCTTCAAAAAATAAAAAGTGGATATTACCTGCCACAGTTATTAGTATCATTACAATAATTATTGTGGTCATGTTTTTCTACTTTATGAATAATACCGAAGATGAAAAAACTACAGAAAAGAAAATGATAGTCGTTCTTCCATTTGAAAACTTAGGTACATCTGAAGACGAATATTTTGCTGAGGGTATTACGGGTGAAATAACCAGCAAGCTCTCAGGATTATCTGGACTAGGTGTCATAGCAAGATCAAGTGCTATGCAATATAAAAACACACAAAAATCATTGAAGCAAATTGGCGAAGAATTGGGTGTACAGTACGTGCTTGAAGGCACGGTTCAATGGGAAGAACTTTCTGATGGTAAAACAAGAATTCGGGTTAATCCTGAATTGATAAATGTTGAAAATGCTACTCAGATGTGGTCTAAACCTTATGAAGCAGAATTCTCCAGTGCATTTACACTGCAATCCGAAATCGCTTCAACTGTTGCTGAAGCAATGAACTTAAAGTTACTTGTTTCTGAACAAAATAACCTTCAAAACACAATTACAAAGAATCCGGAAGCTTATGATCTTTATTTAAAAGGGGTTTACTTTTCAGAGGATATTTCAAATGAGAAGAATCAGAGAATAGCAGAGGAAATGCTTGAGAATGCAATTGAACTAGATGATCAATTTGCTGAAGCATACGCCAAATTATCAACCGTTCAATCAAACTTATATTGGTCCTATTTTGACCGATCGAAAGAAAATTTAAGAAAGTCAGAAGACAACGCTAGAAAAGCTTTGCTCATAAATGATAAACTTCCCGAGGGACATGTTGCAATGGGAGATTATTATTATCATGGAATTCTGAATTATGAGTTAGCTCTCAACGAATATCGAAAAGCTTTAGAGCTTAACCCAAATCATATAGATGCAATTAATGGAATTGCCTTTGTTTTGAGACGACAAGGTAAAATGGATGAAACAATTGAATATTTAAAGAAAACATTTGAGCTTAATCCAAGAGATTATCAAACGCTTTTCTCTTTGGGTGAAACATATTCACTTGTAAGGCAATATAAAACAGGTATTCAATTTCTTGATAAAGCAAATTTATTAGCCCCTGAAACAATTATTCCTTATAACACTAAAGCTGAAAGTTTTTTACTTGAAAATGGGGATACAAAAAAAGCAAGGGAAGTTATTCTAAAGGCTCTTGAGAGTAAGATAGGTTTGGATGATCATTCTTTTATTAATACGCTTTATTTGTGCAATATATTTGATGGCAACTTTACGGAAGCCTTAAAAATAATTAAAGGCATTAAAGAAGCTGATGACCAGTTTTATTATAAACCAGAAGATTTATACGTAGCTGAAGTCTATGATTTTATGAACAACAATAAACTTGCTGAAGATCATTACAAATCTGCAATAAAAATATTATCAGAGAAAATTAAACAAAATCCCGATGATTCAAGGTTATATAGCTCGATAGGTATTTGTTATGCAGGTCTTGGTAAGAAAGAAGATGCAATCCAAAACGGCAAACGCGGTTATGAGTTGTTACCTATTTCCCGCGAGGCTTGGCGTGGCTCATTTCGTTTAGTTGATCTTGCACAAATTTATACAAAGGTTGGCGAACAGGAGCTTGCATTAGATGCAATTGAAGAACTGCTTAATAAACCGACAGATGCCTTATCTCTTGCGTATCTCAAATTTGATCCCACTTGGAATCCATTAAGAGGAAATCCACGCTTTAAAAAACTGATTAAGGATAATTAGGTATTTGATAATGATCGGTGAAACGATTCTACATTATAAAATATTAGAAAAACTCGGCGAAGGAGGGATGGGGGTGGTCTATCTTGCTGAGGACACCAAACTTGAGCGGAAAGTTGCAATAAAATTTCTACCGCATTACATCGCAATAAATTCAGAAGAACGGGAAAGATTTAAGATAGAAGCAAAAGCTGCGGCAGCATTGAATCATCCAAATATTGCAACAATTTATGCAATTGAGGAATTAAAAGATCAAATATTTATTGTAATGGAATATATTGAGGGAGCTGAACTAAAGGACAAAATCA
>Ga0210085_1000253_pt1 | contig 23779 bp, 21 predicted proteins | sample China_Galinas_PW_5_FD_184866 | JGI IMG/M metagenome (GOLD analysis project Ga0210085, IMG submission 184866) | Wetland microbial communities from San Francisco Bay, California, USA, that impact long-term carbon sequestration - China_Galinas_PWC_D1... | ecosystem: Environmental > Aquatic > Marine...
CGTACCAGCCTGCACGTGACCGATCTCATCACGCAGAATCGTCTCCAGAACCGCCGCGCTTTCGTCGTCCCCCGCCTGCTGCAGGCGCACGATCATCGCCGGTGTGACATCGAGTCCGCGTGCCTCCAGTACCCGCGGCACCAGCGCCATCCGCACCAGGATATCGTGCGCGGTCACGCGCGCCATGTGCCACAGGCCGTCATGCGCCGGGAAATCGCCGTACGCCTGACCAAGATCCTCCAGCCGCTGGTTCAACAGGGAAAAGTGATGCGCTTCCTCATCGGCCACGCGGATCCAGTCAGCATAATATGCCGCCGGCATCCCCCGGAAGCGGTAAACGGCGTCCCACGCCAGGTTGATGGCGTTGAATTCGATATGCGCCAGGGCGTGGAGGAATGACGCCCTGCCCTGCCGGGTCGAAAGCTTGCGGGGTTTTACCCCCGAGGGATGCACCAGCTGCGGCCGCACGGGACGCCCCGGTTCGGCAATCGCATCAGGACCGGCCGTTGCCGTCATGACGATATCCCCTTCACGCCAGTTCTGCGCGCAATAACGGGTAAGCCGCAGCTTTTCCTCGACACCGGCGGCATCGATACAGCTTTTGGCACATTCGAATAGATTCAATTTGATTGCCTGCTCCAGGTAACGAGACCCAACGGGTTAACCGACCGGTTGTCTGTAGTCGCCTTTGTACACGACAACCAGATCCGTCACGTTGGTGCCGGTCGGACCGGTGATGAGCAAATCACCGCTCGCCGCCAGAAAACTCCCGGCATCGGCGGCATCCAGGCAATGGCGTGCATCCAGGCCGCGGGTGTTACCCCGTGATACCGTTTCCGGATCCACCAGGGCGCCGGCAGCATCGCCGGGGCCATCCGTCCCGTCCGTGCCGGCCGCCAGCAAGATCAGCGGCTCATGCCGTCTCATTTCCATGGCGGCAGCGAGGGCCAGGCTCTGACAACGGCCGCCCTGGCCGGGATGCGCGGGCAACCTGACCGTGGTTTCCCCGCCCCAGAGATAAATACCGGCCGGTTTGTCGGCCAGATGATCAATGATTGCCCGGCCAGCCGCCACGGCATCGCCGTCGAGCCTGGCGGGAATACTGGTAACCGGGTAACCCAGCCTGCGAGCATGAACGGCGCCGGCCTCAAGCGCATCTTCAAGGCGTGCGATAACATGATGGGCTACCGCTCCGGGACCGGCCGCCCTCGCCCCTCGTGACACCCCGTAGCGGGCAAGCAGCGCCTCCAGCCAGGGGGGCAATCCGGTTAATGCCGCCGGGCTGCCCGCAGCAGGATACAACAGGCCGGAGCCGATGATCGCGGGATCATCGCCGGGTACATCGGAAATCATCAGAACGCGGGCGTCACGGTCTCCCAGCGAACCTGCCAGACGCCCCCCCTTGATGCAGGAAATGGCTTGTCGAATGCTGTTGACTTCACTGATCGACAGGCCGCTGCCGAGCAGCCAGCGATTTACCTTCTGCAAGGTGGCGAGCGGCACACCGACCGGCAGCACCTCGACGAGACTCGATGTGCCACCCGAAATCAGGAACAGCAGTTCGGCGTTATCCGGGGCACGCTCCAGGAATCGCATCAGGGCCTCGCCGGCGGCAAGACTGCGGTGATCCGGTACCGGGTGAGCGGCTTCGAGACAGGTGAATCGGGAATCAAGGGCCAGCGTGCTATCCAGGTGCTCAGATTTTGTCACGACCAGTGCACGGCTCAGTTGATCGCCCAGGATATCGGTGGCCCCGCTTGCCATGGCGCCAGCAGCTTTACCCGTGGCGACCAGGAACACCGGATGATGCGGTGGATGAGCCGACAGAAAAGCGGCCGTACAGCGGCGGCCGTTAACGGCCTGCAGGGCGGACGCGAAGATCGCCCGCAGGTCAGTGCGGGACATTGCGAACGGGCTCATGCTGGCGACAGTCTGCCGGAAGGAATACTACTCCGACGGGTCACGACGGCCGCCGTCAACGCGTCATCACGTTGCCTGCCAGCCGCCATCGTTATCCTCTTCCCGGGCGCTTCAGCATCAAATGGCTGCGAGTCCCAGGGCAAGGTCGGCCTGCAGATCGGCGACAGATTCCAGACCAACGGCAAGCCGGATCAGACCATCCGATATTCCGACGGCTGCGCGTTGTTCCGGCGTCAGGCGGCCGTGGGTAGTTGTGGCCGGGTGGGTGATGGTGCTCTTGGCATCGCCCAGATTGGCGGTAATGGAAAATACCCGGGTGGCGTCGATCACGGCCCAGGCGTTTGCCTTTCCGCCCTTCAGGTCGAAGGAAACAATCCCTCCGAATCCCTGCTGCTGACGAACGGCGAGTTCATGCTGCGGGTGGGATTCGAGGCCGGGATAATACACGCGCGCAACCGCCGGCTGTTGTTCCAGCCAACTGGCCAGCACCAGCGCGCTGTCGCTGTGTGCCTTCATCCTCAGCGTCAGCGTTTCCAGCCCCTTGAGGAAAACCCAGGCATTGAACGGACTCATGGCAGGACCCGCCGTGCGCAGGAAACCGTAGACATCCTTGCCAACGCGCTCGGCATCCCCGACAACCGCCCCGCCGATGCAGCGACCCTGTCCGTCCAGGTACTTGGTGGCCGAGTGGATGACGATATCGGCACCCCATTCCAGGGGGCGCTGCAGGGCCGGCGTACAGAAGCAGTTGTCCACGGCGAGGAGACAGCCCCGGGCGTGGGCGATCTCCGCCAGCCGGCGGATATCGGTCAGTTCGGTGAGCGGGTTGGAGGGCGTCTCGATGAACAACAGCCGGGTTTCCGGTCGTATCGCCGCCTCCCACGCCTCCAGGTCCGCCAGCGGTACGAAGGTGGTCTCAATGCCGAATTTTGCCAGATAGGTGGTAAACAGAACCGTAGTCGTCCCGAAGATGCTGCGCGAGGAAACAATGTGATCGCCGCTTTTGAGCAGTCCTGCGCAGGTCGAAAGGATTGCCGCCATGCCCGAGGCGGTCGCCACGCAGCAGGCGCCGCCTTCCAGGGTCGCAAGGCGCTGCTCGAAGGCGCGCACCGTCGGATTGGTGAAGCGGGAGTAGATATTACCGGGCTGTTCGCCGGAGAAGCGCGCGGCCGCCTCGGCCGCGTTTGCGAATACATAACTGGAGGTCAGGAATATCGCCTCCGCATGCTCGCCCTCAGGGGTACGCTGCTGACCAGCGCGAACCGCCCGGGATTCGAAGGCAAGATCGTCAAACTCTGATGGCATGATTCCTCTCCGGCATTCCGATATTCATATCCAGTGGTCATCCATAAAGAAAAAACTCACCGCAAAGCCGCACGACTGCATGGATGCAGGAGTTAGAGCACCAAAAGTAGGCGCTTCAGGCGACGCATGGAGCGGTTGCCGAAAGAGCGCAAAGTCGTTGTGTGTTTTCGTTATAGAATTTCTTTACGTTCTTTGTGTCCTTTGCGGTAAAAACGGTGTTTATGGACGGACACTATCTAACGAAAAAACAGATGACGACGCCGTGTTCAAAATGCTCCGATGACTCATCGCATCTCGCCGCCGCACGCGGCACTTGCACTTCCCTGCGGGCATAAAAAAACCCGCTTTCAGCCACGCGAAAGCAGGTGCCGTCGCTTTAGCTGTATTTATAAGCACCCGCAAGCTGAAATCAAATCGGCGCTGATTTAAAGACCAGTTTAAGCCAGGAAGTCTTGTCAACGGCGAATCCGCACTCAGGCGGTATTGTGAAGGTCGATGACCTCGTCATCGCTGTCGCGCCGTTCCTTCTTGGCGGCGTCGGACCGGCTGGTCTGCAGATCGTTGAGATATTCATATCCAACATCACCGGTTATGTATTCGCCAGTGAAAACCGAGTCATCAAAGCGTTCGATCGCTGGATTGCCCCTGGCGACGGCGTCGATCAGGTCTTCGAGATCCTGATACACCAGCCAGTCCGCTCCGATGGCGCGGCAGACCTCTTCCTCCGTGAGACCGTGTGCGATCAGTTCATCGCTGGCCGGCATGTCGATCCCGTAGACGTTCGGGTAGCGCACCGGTGGCGCGGCGGAGGCGAAATACACCTTGCGCGCGCCGGCCTCTCGCGCCATCTGGATAATCTGGGACGATGTGGTGCCACGCACCACCGAATCGTCCACCAGCAGCACGTTCTTGCCCCTGAATTCCAGCTCGATGGCATTGAGTTTCTGACGCACCGATTTCTTGCGCTGCTGTTGTCCCGGCATGATGAAGGTCCTGCCGATGTAACGGTTCTTGATGAATCCCTCGCGATAGGTCAGCCCGAGATGGTTGGCGAGTTGCAGCGCCGAGGTGCGGCTGGTATCCGGAATCGGAATAACCACGTCGATATCATGATCGGAGCGCACGCGCTGGATTTTCCTGGCGAGCGTTTCCCCCATTCTCAGACGCGCCTTGTAGACGGATACGTTGTCGATAATGGAGTCCGGACGCGCCAGATAGACATATTCGAAGATGCAGGGTGACTTGACGGTCTTTTCCGCACACTGACGGGTATGTATTCCTCCCCTGGTGTCGAAGAAGACCGCCTCACCCGGTTCGACATCGCGGATCAGTTCAAATCCGAGGGCATCGAGTGACACGCTCTCCGATGCCGCCATATATTCGGTTCCCTGCGCCGTTTCCCGTTTGCCGAATACGAGCGGGCGGATACCATAAGGATCGCGGAAAGCAAGCACACCATAGCCGGTGATCATGGCAACGGCGGCATAGGCGCCCCTGCAGCGTTTGTGGACGCCGGCGACTGCGGCGAACACATCATCCAGTTCCATGCGAAGCTTGCCGCGCTTCTGCAGTTCGTGCGCAACGACGTTCAGCAGGACCTCGGAATCCGAATCGGTGTTGATCTGGCGCAGGTCTTCCTGAAACACCTCCTGCTTCAGTTTGTTGGCATTGGTGAGGTTGCCGTTGTGAGCAAGACAAATGCCGTAAGGGGAATTGACATAGAACGGTTGCGCCTCGGCGGAGCTTTGGCAGCCGGCCGTCGGATAGCGCACATGGCCGATGCCCATGTTGCCGTGCAGGTGCAGCATGTGCCGGGTATGGAAGACATCGCGTACCAGCCCGTTGTCCTTGCGCAGGTACAGGCGCCCGCCATCAGAGGTCATGATACCGGCCGCATCCTGTCCCCGGTGCTGCAGCACCGTCAAACCGTCATAAATTGACTGGTTGACCGGGCCGTAAGCAACGATGCCTATGATGCCGCACATAAACTACTCTCGTTTGAAGCGCATTCCCGCTAACCGTACGAAATATTGTCGGCGATTTCCTTGGGAAGATAATTCCGCATCCACAGGGCGAAATCCTGGAAGTATTTCAACAGCTGTGAATCATGCCACCAGGGATCATGTGGCATGGGTGTCAGGCCGGCAAGCAGGACCAGGATGGCGACAATGACGGCTCCGCGGGCCATTCCGAATAGTACACCCAGCATCCGGTCGGTACCGGCCAGGCCGGTTTTGACCACCAGTTTGCTCGCCAGATAATTAATGACCGCCCCGATCAGCAGTACGGCGATGAACAGGATACTGAAAGCGATGATTTTCTGGAGCGAGGGTTCCGATATCCATTTCGCCAGTACACCGGCCACGTCTTCATAGAAGATCATCGCAATCCAGAGAGCGAGCAGCCAGGATGCAAGCGCCAGGGCTTCCTTGACAAAACCGCGGAAAAGACTCAACACCGCCGACAGAACAATGAGCGCAACTATCGCAATATCGATCCAGGCCATTAATGAATATTCCTCGAATTTATACGTGACACACGGCAAAGCCCGTTGACTTTACATAGGAAATCTGCAAATTGAGTATTTTAGCAGACATGCGACGCCAACCGCCATGTGAAATCACGGCGCCGGTCACTTGTTCTCCAGCACCATGGCGGTAAGCTTCTGCTCGCTTGCCAGTTTGTTGCGCAGTTTTTCCGCCGCCGGGCGGTCACTCACCGGCCCGACCAGCACCCGGTGGACAGTTCTGCCCGCGGCTTTAGCATCCTTCACCGATGCCTGGTAGCCTGATTTCTCCAGGCGGTCCCGCAGACTCAGGGCATTGGCCTGCTGACTGAAACTGCCCACCTGGAGAATCCAGCCGCCCTGGGTGATGGACGTTGCGGCCCGGGACGGTATAGCGGGCGACGTCGGTTTGGCGACCTCGGGTTCGGCTGGTTTGGCGGGTGCTTCGGTCTCCATGATGTCGGCTTCGGGTTGAGACATGGGGGGTTCGGGAATCGCCGATACCTCCTGCTCCGTGGTGGTGTCGGCAAACGACTCGGCAGGCTCGGTCGACTCTTCCGGCACCGGCAGCTCCACCTCGGTCTGGTAGTCTATCGTCGGTGGCGGCGGCATGTCCTGGGTGCGTGGCGACAACTCATCATCCGGCCCTTCGAGTATCATGGGTATGAAGATAACGGCCAGTGCAATGATGACGATGGCGCCAATCAGTCGTTGTTTCAGCATCTGATCCATGGTCTCCTCGCAGTAATTATCCGTAATCCTAGCGTGCCGCTGTGACTATACCTTACCTGCCATCGCGGCTGCTACGGTAAAAAAGGAGCCGCATACGACGATTCTGTCGCCAGCCGAGGCGTTCTCGCCGGCCTCGCGACAGGCCGTTGGAACATTCAGGCAAGGATGAATCCTGTTCGCAGACAGCAGGCCGCGCATCCGCTGGTCCAGTTCCCCGGCCGACAGTCCCCTCGGGTTATCCAGGCTGGCCGGGTACCAGAGGTCCACCGCTGATGACAGCGCGGTCACGAATCCTCCGACATCCTTGTCATCAAGCATACCGAGGACCAGATGCGTTCGACCGGAACAGGGAGACAGCCCGAGCACCTCGGCCAGACAAGCGGCGCCATGGGGATTGTGGGAAACATCGAGGATCATTTCCACCGCTCCCGGAACGAACTGACAGCGCCCCGGCAGCACAACATCCCGCAAACCGTTGCGGATCGCCGTTTCGCTAACCGGCAGTCGTTCCTGCAACAGTTCCAGCGCCATCAGCACGCCGGCGGCATTGGCAAGCTGCTGCGATCCCCTCAGGGACGGCGGCGGCAAGTCAGTGTAGCCGCCCGAGGGCCCGTTCCAGTCCCAGCAATCCTCGCGCGGCACATAGTCGTACTGATCGCCGAGCCCGTACCAGTGCGCACCGATCTGACGGGCCGCCTGCACCAGACTCACCGGAGGGGAAACCTCGCAGCCGATCGCAGGGCGCCCGTTGCGGAATATTCCGGCCTTTTCCCTGGCGATCGACTCGCGGTCATCGCCCAGCCACTGCACGTGATCGATGCCAATGGATGTCACCATGGCGACATCCGGGTCAATGATATTGACGGCATCCAGCCTTCCGCCCAGACCTACCTCCAGCAGGGCGACATCGGGGGCCGCATCGAAAAACAATCGCAAGGCCGCCAGGGTGCCAAACTCGAAATAGGACAGTGTCGTTTCGCCGCGCGCGTCGTCCACCGCCTGGAATGCCGCGCACAGACTGTCATCGTCGATGTCCCTGCCGTTGATGCGGATGCGCTCGTTGTAACGCAGCAGGTGGGGCGAGGTGTAGGCGCCAACATGGTAACCGGCAGCCTGCAGAATGGACTCAAGCATGGCCACACTGGATCCCTTGCCGTTGGTACCGGCCACGGTAATGACGACACGGGCGGGCAGCAGCAGCACACCCATCCGGGCGGCGACAGCGGCCACCCTGTCAAGACCCAGATCGATTTCCCGGGGATGCAGGGTTTCCTGCCATTGCAGCCATTGCGGCAGAGTCTGAAAACGCGCCATGAGGGTGGGCAACCTGTTTTCGAAGAATGTCAGCAGGCGAAAATCATGGCCTGCAGCCTGCCGGTCAAGGTGCGCGGGCAGGGGAATTCACCCGGCGGGAGGATATGTCCTGTGTCGCAGCATTCAGGCCTCCGCTTCCGTCTCCGCTTCCGTCTGCGTTTCAGCCACCACCCCGGACACGTCCGGCTCCGGCTGGCCTGTCAGGATCCGCAGCAGACTCACGATTCTGGCGCGCATTTCCCGTCGGTCAATGATCATGTCGATCGCGCCATGTTCGAGGAGAAACTCGCTGCGCTGAAATCCCTCGGGGAGGGTTTCCCGCACGGTCTGCTCGATAACACGCGGCCCCGCGAAGCCGATCAGCGCCTTCGGTTCGGCGATATTGACATCGCCCAGCATGGCGAAGCTGGCCGAAACCCCACCCATGGTCGGATCCGTGAGCACCGAGATGAAAGGAATGCCCGCCTCCGCCAGACGCGTCAATGCCGCACTGGTCTTCGCCATCTGCATCAGGGAAAACAGGGCCTCCTGCATGCGGGCGCCGCCACTGGCCGAAAAACAGACAAACGGGATTTTGTGCTCGAGACTGGCGTTGACGGCGCGCACGAAACGCTCACCCACGACCGCGCCCATGGAACCGCCCATGAAACGGAACTCGAAAGCGGCGGCCACCATCGGCACGCCCTCCACCGCACCGCGCATCGCCACCAGGGCATCCGTCTCGCCGGTCAGCTTCTGCGCCGCGTTGAGACGGTCACGGTATTTCTTGCTGTCCCTGAACTTGAGCACGTCAACCGGTTCGAGGCCGGCGCCGATTTCCTCGGTGGTGCCATCATCGAAGAACATCTCCAGGCGCCGCCGCGCCCAGATACGCATATGGTGGCTGCACTTCGGGCAGACGTCACAATTGCGTTCCAGTTCCGAGCGATACAGGACCGCCCCGCAACCGTCACAGCGGATCCACAGCCCTTCCGGAACTGTCCGTCGGTTCCCGCCGACGGTGCGGATTTTGGATGGCATTAGTTTTCTGAACCAGCTCATAATCTGAATTGTACAATTTTCACGGTAGGTTATTTAATAGTCCGTGGTTTATGCAGTACCAACCCTGCCGCTCACTGCCTGCTGGTCAATCGCGGTCCGCATGGCGGCAAGGGTTTCCGAGAGCGCGGGGGCGATGGCCTCGGGTTGTTCAACGAGGGCGGCAATTTTCCCGACCAGTGCGCTACCGACCACGACCGCATCCGCGACCCGGGCGATTTGCGCGGCCGACTCGGGGTCGCGGATGCCAAACCCTACGCCCACGGGCAACCCGGTGTATTTGCGGATTTCCTCGAGTTTGACGGCAACCGCATTCACATCCAGGCGATTCGCCCCGGTCACGCCCTTGAAGGAAACGTAGTAGACGAACCCGCTTGCCGAACCGCACACTGTCTGGATGCGCGACGCACTGCTGGTCGGGGCGAGCAGGAAAATGGCATCCAGCCCCTGGCGGTGCAACGCCGCCGTCAGCCCGTCACTCTCCTCCGGCGGCATATCCACGGTCAGCACACCGTCAACGCCGGCTGCGGCTGCCGCCGAGGCGAACGCTTCGTAGCCCCATACCTCGATCGGATTGAGATAGCCCATCAGCACGACCGGCGTTGCATCGTCCTGACTACGGAATTCCCTGACCATGACCAGCACATCATGCAGACTCACGTGATGCACCAGAGCGCGCTCACAGGCCGCCTGAATCACCGGTCCGTCCGCCATGGGGTCGGAGAACGGCACGCCGATCTCGACGATATCCGCCCCGGCCTTCACCAGGGCGTGCAGCAGCGGCACGGTAATCTCCGGACGGGGATCCCCCGCCGTCACAAAGGGAATCAACGCCTTGCGACGCTGCTCGCGCAATTGCTGGAAACGGGGTCCGATGCGGCTCATACCCTGATCCCCTCCAGGTCCGCCACGGTGTGGATATCCTTGTCGCCGCGACCGGACAGGTTCACCACGATAATGCCGTCCGGATCCATGCCGGCCGCGAGATTCACGGCGTAAGCCAGCGCATGGCTTGATTCCAGCGCCGGGATGATGCCTTCCGTACGGGTCAGTTGATGAAAAGCCGTCAGGGCTTCCCGATCGGTGATGGTGTCATAACGGGCTCGCCCGCTGTCCTTCAGCCAGGCATGTTCCGGGCCGACGCCGGGGTAATCGAGCCCGGCCGAGATGGAGTGCGTCTCGATAATCTGTCCATCCTGATCTTCCATCAGATAGGTCCGGTTGCCGTGCAGGACACCGGATCTGCCGGCGCACAACGGGGCGGCATGACGGCCTGTCTCGATGCCGTCACCGCCGGCTTCGACGCCATGGAGGGCCACCTGCGCATCGTTCAGGAACGGATAGAACAACCCGATGGCGTTGGAACCGCCGCCGACACAGGCTACCAGCGCATCGGGAAGCCGGCCGGTCTGTTCCAGCACCTGGGCGCGGGCCTCGCGACCGATAATCGCCTGGAAATCCCTTACCATCACCGGATAGGGATGGGGGCCGGCGACGGTGCCGATGATGTAAAACGTGCTGTCGACATTGGTGACCCAGTCGCGCAGCGCCTCGTTGAGCGCATCCTTGAGGGTCTTCGAACCGGAGGTAACCGCCACCACCTCGGAGCCCAGCAAGCGCATGCGATAGACATTGATTGCCTGACGACGTATGTCCTCGGCGCCCATGTAGACCACACATTCCATGCCGAGTCGGGCCGCAACCGTTGCGGTGGCCACGCCATGCTGGCCCGCGCCGGTCTCGGCGATGACGCGTTTCTTGCCCATGCGCTTCGCCAGCAGCGCCTGTCCGACCGTGTTGTTGATTTTATGGGCACCGGTATGGTTGAGGTCCTCCCGTTTGAGGTAGATGCGCGCGCCGCCGACTTCCCTGCTCAGGCGTTCAGCGTGATATAGCGGCGAGGGCCGTCCGACATAATGCGCCAGGTCGCTATCCAGCTCCGCCAGGAACTCCGGGTCCTTGATGTAACGACGATAGGCCGCGGTGAGTTCCTCAAGGGGAAGCATGAGGGTTTCCGCCACGAACTGGCCGCCATAGGGGCCGAAATGGCCATATTCATCCGGAAGCGATGCACCGGCGCCGGTCTCATTCGCCTGTGTCTGCGTCACTGTCTCTTACTCCTTTCATGAAAGCCGAGATCATCCCGGCCGATTTGATGCCCTTCCCGCTTTCAACCCCGCTACTGACATCAACGGCATACGGTCTGACCTGCCTGATGGCCGCGGCGATATTGACCGCCGTCAGTCCACCGGCAAGAATGACAGGCGCCTCGAGATCATGCGGCACCTGCGTCCAGTCAAACACCTGTCCTCCGCCGCCGTGTGACTGCGGCTGCCAGGCATCCAGTAAAATGCCACCGGCATCGGGATACCCCCGGATCTGCTCACGCAGGTCGGTATCCGGCATCATCGCGACCGACTTGATGAAAGGCAGGCCATAGCCCTTGCAGTCATCATTGGACTCTTGGCCATGAAACTGCAGCAGAGCCAGCGGGACATGCTCGATGACATGCCGTACCCCGGATGGTGAGGCATTCACGAACAGGCCGACCACCGTGACGAAGGGAGCGACGGCAGTCGTTATCCGCCCGGCCTGCTCCAGCGTCACATGGCGCGGACTGCCCTCGAAGAAAACCAGGCCAATGGCATCAGCTCCGTATTCGATGGCGCTGCGCGCATCTTCGGCACGGGTAATACCACAAATTTTAACGCGGGTACGCATCGTCAGGCCATAGCGGCGTTTCGTCAGGCTTGTCGCCAGCAAGGGTGCAAGCGTAACAGAATCCCGGCAACTGCGTGATTGCCCGGGGGTGTCAACGTCCGTATTCCGGCAACCAGCCGATTCGGGGAATGGCAAACTGTCCGGGATAGTGAACTGCGACCAGATACAACCCCTCGGCTGGCGCGGTTATGCCGCCGGCCGCCCGATTCCTGGCTTCCAGCACCTCCCTGACCCATCCCGGGGAGGCTTCGCCGCGGCCGAGGGTGATCAGCACGCCGACGATGCAGCGCACCATATGATGGAGGAAGGCATTCGCTATCACATCGATATAAATGAAATCACCGCAACGATTGACGTCGAGCGTATAAATTGTGCGGATCGGGTGTTTTGCCTGACACGCAAGGGCGCGAAACGAGGTGAAGTCATGTTCGCCGAGCAGATGAATGGCGCCCTCGCGCATGGCGGCTTCGTCGAGTCCGGCGTAGATCCAGCTCGCCCGGTGCCTGAACTGGGCCGAGGGGTAAGGCCTGTTCAGGATCACATAGCGGTAATGACGCCGGCGCGCCGAGAAACGCGCGTGGAAGGTGGCGTCGACTTCCCTCGCCCATTGAATACGGATATCCGCAGGCAGGTTGGCGTTGCCCCCGCGTATCCAGGCCTTTTCCTCGCGGACCGCACCGGTATCAATATGGATGACCTGTTCAGTGGCGTGTACACCGGTATCGGTACGCCCCGCACAAACGGTGGCAAGTTCATGGTCGGCAACCCGGGAAAGCCCCTCTTCCAGACAGCCCTGTACGGTACGACCGGTACGCTGGCGCTGCCAGCCGTGAAAATCCGTACCGTCATACTCGACACCCAGTGCGATGCGCATATTTTGCCAGGACTATCCGAACCGGATTTTCATCACAGACACCGTTTTCACCGCGGTAGGAACGACTGCAGCGCATCAGGGAGGCGCTTCAGCGGGAAAAAGGGATGAGTCGGGCGGAGACTTCGCGCGCGCCGGGGGGTATGGTCGGGATTCCCCCCGTCCTCTTGCCGCAGCGGAAATCTTGCGGTAACGGACGTGATGGCAACCGTCGCTCCGGCTTGTTGCCCGCTCAGGCGAGTTGCGAGATCAGATTTTCCGCTTCGGTCTTTTGATCGTTGTTTCCTTCCTCTATCACTTCTTCCAGGATGCCTCTGGCCCCGTCAGGATCGCCCATATCTATGTAGGCGCGTGCAAGATCAAGTTTGGTGCCGATTTCGTCACTCTCCTGGAGCAGCCCTTCAGCGAGGTCTTCCTCCTCATCTTCAGGATTCAGTTCATCGAGGTTGAAATCGATGTTTTCAGCCGTATCACTGGACGACTTTGCGCCGGTATCGTAATCCAGACCGATATCATCGCCTGCTGTGCTTTCGGTCTCGCTGACTTCAGCGTTCTCTTCCATGCCGACAAAGTCCATATCAAAATCCACCTCGCCATCCCGAACAGGACCCTGCGACATGGCCGTCTGGTACAGGGGATTGGCGGGTGAGAGTTCATAACCCATGCTCGCCACCCGCTGCCAATCGGGATCATCATCGTCGACTGTCTCGCGGAACACGGCCGCCTGGGCATCAAAGGCGGCGCTATTGCCGGCCGCGTGGTAGATTTCGATCAGCTTCATCTTGAGGTCATGGTTATCGGGATCGCTCTGCAAGGCGTTTTTGATGACATCCTCCGCCTGCTGTACACGGCCGTAGGCGATAAACACATCGGCTTCAGTCAGCGGATCACTCGTCTCATCGTCCTTCAAGGGGCTCATATCGCTGGGGGCCAGGTCATTCAGCATGGAGGTATCGCCGACTTCAATACGACGCGTGACCGGTGGTTCTTCGTTGCGTGCGGCGGACATCTGGCTCGCGAACGTGGGCTCATCGCTGAAGATGTCCTCCTGCTTGCGATGCCGCGTCGATGACCACAGAAATCCACCCAGGATCATCGCGACCAGCACGCCGAGTCCGGCGAGTACCGGGTTTTCCAGCAAACGGTCGATCATGCCCTCCGGTTTGACGTCACTGCGAGCGTTCGCAGCGGGTGTTTTCTGTGACTGCGATTCCGCCTGATCGCTTGCCGGGGCGACGGCTTCGGATGGAGCAACACCGCGCGTATTCGCCGCCGTCTGATTCTGAGCCGCGAGTCTGTTCTGCAGGTTCGCCAGTTCCGCGTCTTTCAGTTCGATCAGTCGTTGCATGTCGGAAACCTGTTCTTCCAGCTTGCCTACGCGGGATTGCAATTCCTCTGACTGCGCGCGACCGGCTTCGGCCTCCTCGGATGCAATCGCCAGTTGTTGTAGAAGCGCTTGTGGCCCGGCCGCCTGTGTTGTCTCACCACCCTCAGGTATACCGGGAACCGCAGCCCCTTTGATCGCCTCCTCATCGGGAGCAATCAGCTGTAATCGAGCCTCCTGGGTATCCGTGGATGTGGACTCCGTTCCGGACGCGTCCTGGGGCGGCTGTTCCGTCGCCGTTTCGGTTGCGGTCTCCGCGGCTGCGGATTGTCCGGTGCCGCGAGCCTGCTGCCATTCAGTGTACTGACGGCTGGCTTCACGGAAGGCTGCCCTTTTATCCAGCGACAGGATCTCGTCCCGCCGGGGAATTTGCAGTGTCGCACCCGCCTTGAGATTGTTGATATTGTTGGCGGTAAAGGCCTCCGGGTTAGCGCGCAGCAGGGCAAGCATCATCTGCTGCATGCTGATATCGCTGTCCGGCCGAATCCGTTTGGCAATATCCCACAGGGTTTCGTTGCGTCTCACCGGACCGTATTTATCGACATCACCGGATGTGGCAGGAACACGCGGCGGCGCTACCTTCGCGGGCACCGGCGCACGGACAGGCGACGGCCCCCGCTCGACTACGGGCGACGGAGCGGGTGCCTGTCTAACCGGCGTGCGCTGTGCCGGCGGCGCGGTCGGCATGGTGACCGGTGGATCGACGAGGAGCGTGTATTGTCTGAGCAGATGACCCTTGCTCCAGCTTGCCTCGATCAGAAAGTCCAGAAACGGTTCACGAACGGGTTGCCGTGTGGTGACACGGATCACCGGCAGTCCTACCGCGGGTTGCTCTACCCTGAATTTGATATCGTCGAGTATGGCGTTTCGGGGAATCCCCATCTTCTGAAAGGATTCCCGGGGAGCGATGGCGATCTTCAGTTCATCGAGTTCCTGCTTGCTCGCCGAGGTAAGCTGGATAACGGCATCCAGCGGCTCGTTCAGCATCGACTGGATCTTGATGTCACCCAGGCCGATTGCGAACACACGCGAGGTTGCGGACAAACACAGCAAGACCGCTGCGATTGCTAACTTTCTGGACATATCCATCACCTCTGTTTGCCAGTCCTTGTATATACACGTCGCCCCCCCTTGACCTGCCTGGCCGGCATGCCAGGGCACCGAATTCCGCAGACTATAACTTACAAGTAATCTTTCACCAAGATTTCAGCAATCTGTATGCTGTTGAGTGCGGCGCCCTTGCGCACATTATCGGCGACCACCCAGAGGTCCAGGCCGAGTGGATGCGAGATGTCCTCGCGGATTCTGCCGACGTAGACCGGGTCATGATTGGCGCCTTCGGTTACCGCCGTCGGATAGCCGCCGTCCCGATGTTCGTCAATGACCACAATGCCGGGCGCCTTCCGGAGCAGCGCACGCGCCTGCGCGGCGCTGATCTTTTCCCGCGTTTCGATGTGCACGGCTTCGGAATGCCCGTAGAAGACCGGCACCCGAACCGTCGTCGGATTCACCATAATCGAGTCGTCTCCCATGATCTTGCGGGTCTCCCACACCATCTTCATTTCTTCCTTGGTATACCCGTTGTCCTGAAATACATCGATATGGGGCAGAACGTTGAAGGCAATCTGCTTCGGATAGACCTGCGCCTTTATGGACTTGCCATTCAGCAGATTCGCCGTCTGGGCCGCAAGCTCCTCGATAGCCTCCTTGCCGGTCCCCGATACCGCCTGATAGGTACAGACATTGATGCGTGCGATACCGACCGCATCATGAATCGGCTTCAGCGCCACCAGCATCTGGATAGTGGAGCAGTTCGGATTCGCGATGATGCCATGGTTGGTATAGTCCGCGATCGCCCCTGGGTTTACTTCCGGGACCACCAGGGGTATATCGTCCTGGTAACGGAACTGCGAGGTGTTGTCGATGACGATGCAGCCGGCCTCCGCAGCCAGCGGCGCATATTTTTCCGATACCGAGGCCCCTGCGGACAACAGCCCGATCTGCACCCGGGAAAAATCAAAGGCATTCAAATCCTGAACGGTGAGCGGCTTGTTTCCGAACGATACCCGCTTGCCGGCAGAGCGTTCGCTTGCCAGGGCAAAAACCTCGTTGACCGGGAAATTCCTTTCGGCAAGGATCTGCAGCATCACTTCGCCGACCGCACCGGTTGCGCCCACAACTGCCACATCGAATTTGCGTGTCATTCTCAACTACCTGTTGACTGAACCCGCGCGAGCGGGCGAATAGAGTTCGAAAGTCCGGTCATGCACCGGCGCGTAGCGCGGCAACCACCGCATCACCCATTTCCCGGGTTCCTACGGTCCGCATGCCCGGGGAAGCGATATCCGGTGTGCGCAGGCCGTCATCGAGGACTTTACCTACGCTCTGCTCGATGCGCCCGGCCAGCACCGGTTCATCCAGACTGTAGCGCAGCATCATGGCCACAGAGAGGATCGTGGCGAGCGGGTTGGCGATCCCCTTGCCAGCGATGTCGGGAGCCGACCCGTGTATGGGTTCGTACATGCCCTTGCCGCGACTGTCCAGTGAGGCCGATGGCAGCATACCGATGGATCCCGTCAGCATGGCGGCAGCGTCGGAGAGTATATCCCCGAACATGTTCGTCGTGACCATGACATCAAACTGTTTGGGGCAGCGCACCAGTTGCATGGCGGCATTATCCACGTACAGGTGGCTCAATTCGACGTCCTGGTATTCCTCCCTGCCAAGGCGCGTGATGACCTGGCGCCACAACTCGGTACACTCCAGCACATTGGCCTTGTCGACAGAGCACAGGCGATGCGAGCGCTTGCGTGCGATCTCGAAGGCACAGCGCCCGATGCGCTCGATCTCCGATTCGCAGTAAACCAGCGTGTTGAAGCCTTCACGCTGACCATCCTCCCGGATGCGAATGCCGCGCGGCTTGCCGAAATAGATCCCCCCGGTCAGTTCGCGCACGATCATGAGATCCAGCCCGCTGACGAGCTCGGGCTTGAGGGTAGAGGCCGCGGCAAGTTGCGGGTAGAGAATGGCCGGTCTCAGATTGGCGAACAATTCGAGCCCCGCACGGAGTCCCAGCAGCCCCTGCTCGGGACGCAGGGCGCGGTCCAGCCCGTCCCATTCGGGACCACCCACCGACCCCAGCAGGACGGCGTCTGAATCGCTGGCCAGCTGCAACGTCGCGGCCGGCAGCGGGTGGCCCGCCGCTTCGTAACCGGCCCCGCCCACAGGCGCATGATCACGTTGCAGCGGCAATCCGAACTCCACCTGCAGGCAGGTCAGGACCTTCTCCGCCTCTGCAATAATCTCCGGGCCAATTCCGTCACCGGGAAGAATAGCAATTTTATATGTCATTTAGTGTCTTAAAGTATATAGTTAATGTCACTAGTCGAATAACCAGGGGGCTTCTCCACGGCGTTTTTCTTCATAGGCTCGAATCGCATCGGCGTGTTTAAGGGTCAAACCGATGTCATCAAGACCGTGTATCAGGCAGTCCTTGCGGAAGGGATCCACCAGGAACTCGATAACCTCCTGTTGCGGTGTGACGATGTGTTGCGTCGGCAGGTCAACCACCAGGGTGTAACCGGGGGTTGCCGCCACACACTGAAACAGACGCGCCACGGTGGCGGCTTCCAGTGCGATCGGCAGCACGCCGTTCTTGAAGCAGTTATTGAAAAAAATATCTGCAAAACTTGCGGCGATCACCACCCGAAATCCCTGATCCAGCAGGGCCCATACCGCATGCTCACGTGACGATCCGCAGCCGAAATTCTCGCGCGCCAGCAGAATGGTCGCGTTGCGGTAACGCGCTTGATTGAGAATGAAGTCAGGGTTCACGGCGCGGTTGCTGTTATCCATCCCGGGTTCGCCGTGATCCAGATAACGCCATTCATCGAACAGGTTGGGCCCGAACCCCGTTCGCCGGATTGACTTGAGAAACTGTTTGGGGATGATCGCGTCGGTATCGACATTCGCCCGGTCGAGCGGCAACACCAGTCCCGTCCAGGTCGTGAATTTATCCATGGCTGTATTCACCCGTCAACGTCCGCACATCCACGAAATGGCCGGTTACTGCGGCGGCGGCAGCCATGGCCGGACTGACCAGATGGGTCCGCCCCCCCTGCCCCTGACGGCCCTCGAAATTCCGGTTTGATGTAGACGCACAGCGTTCGCCCGACGCCAGTCGGTCGGCGTTCATGGCGAGGCACATGGAACAACCCGGATCCCGCCATTCGAAGCCGGCCGCCCTGAAGTCGCGGTCCAGGCCTTCGGCCTCGGCCTGCCGTTTGACCAGTCCCGAACCAGGCACTACCAGCGCCTGCCTGATACCCCTCGCCAGCGTTCGTCCTCTCACCACGGCGGCTGCCTCGCGCAGATCCTCGATGCGGGCATTGGTACAGGAACCGATAAACACGTGGTCCGGCTTGATGGCATCGACCGGCATACCCGGCTGCAGGCCCATGTAGGCCAGCGCCTTGCGGATTCCCTCCCGTCTGATCGGGTCGGGTTCCTCCTCGGGATAAGGAACGATGCCGTCGATCGGCGCCACCATCTCGGGCGAGGTTCCCCAGGTTACCTGGGGAACCAGTGCAGAACCATCGAGTGTGACCAGCCGGTCAAAGCCGGCGTCATCATCGCTGCGGAGATCGGCCCAGGCGGCAACTGCCGAGTCCCATGACTCGCCGGCGGGAGCATAGGGACGCCCGGCAAAGTATTCGATCGTGGTATCATCCACGGCGATCATACCGGCACGGGCACCGCCCTCGATGGCCATGTTACAGACTGTCATCCGCCCTTCCATGGACAGCGAACGTATACTCGATCCGCTGAATTCAATGGCGTGACCGGTACCGCCAGCCGTACCGATACGGCCGATGATCGCCAGTATCACATCCTTGGCGGACACCCCGGTAGACAGCGCCCCATCGACGATAATGTGCATGTTCCCGGATTTTTTCTGGATCAGGCACTGCGTTGCCAGCACGTGTTCGACCTCGGAGGTACCGATACCGAAGGCCAGGGCGCCAAACGCGCCGTGCGTCGAGGTATGGGAGTCACCGCAAACAACGGTCATGCCCGGCAGGGTGGCACCCTGCTCCGGCCCGATAACGTGCACGATTCCCTGGCGCGGATCCAGCATGGAAAATTCGGTGATGCCGAAATCCGTGCAGTTTGTGCCCAGCGTCTCTACCTGGAGGCGTGACACGGGATCGGCGATACCGGCCGCACGATCCGTTGTCGGGACATTGTGGTCGGGAACGGCCAGAATGGACCGGGTCTGCCAGAGCCGGCGGCCGGCCAGGCGCAAGCCTTCAAATGCCTGGGGTGAAGTCACCTCGTGTACCAGATGCCGGTCGATATACAGCAAGGCGGTACCGTCCTCGTCCTGCCGAACGAGGTGCGAGTCCCAGAGTTTGTCATACAGTGTTTTGCCGGGCATGGGTGTCAAACAGGCTGTCCGCAGATTCAAGGCAGGGGATTATATAGGATGGGCATGGCGAATACAGGACTCGAATACGGATCATGAATAATCCCCATTGATCCCACGGTAAGCCACGACAAGCGCCGTGAAACTCGCAGCCGCTGCCAGCAGGAACATCGCCTCGGGTCCGATGCCCTTCCAGAGATAACCACTCACGAGACTGCCGGCGGCTCCACCCGCGCCGAAACTCAGGCTGCTGTAAAGCGCCTGCCCGCGGCCCTGATGGGCACCGGTAAACCAACGGTGAACCAGGAAAATCGACACGGCGTGGTAGAGGCCGAAACTGGCGGCATGCAGGGTCTGGGCCACGCCGATTACGCCGGGGTAAGCCGGAAAGACGGCGATCAGCAGCCAGCGCAGGGTGGTCAAACCGGCGGCAAGCAGCAGTAGCTGGCGCGAACCGAAACGCGGCAGTAACCGCGGCATGAGCAGAAAAACACCGATTTCCGCGATCACGCCCAGCGCCCAGAGTTGCCCGATTGAGGCGCGCGAATAACCGAAGTTCTCGAGGTAAATGGTAAAGAACGTATAGTAGGGCCCGTGGCTGGCCTGCATCAGAAAGCAGACCCCGAACAGGGATAACACCATGGGCTGCCTGATCACCGTCCGCAGGGATTCCTGCACTTGTGTGTGGCACTCTGCCGCCGATTCCGGCACCGCCAGACTGCTCAACCAGATGGCAATAAACAGTGCCAGCAGAACCGCGGGCAACAGACCGGCTCCATAGCGATCCAGCACCGGCCCCAAGCCCGCGACTGTCAGTATGAACCCGACTGAACCCCACAGGCGGATACGACTGTAATGCCGGGTCTCACTGCCCAGGTGATTCATGGTCGTCGCCTCGAGCTGTGGCAGGGAGGCATTCCAGAAGAAACTGAACGCAAACGTCACCAGGGCAAGCCACCAGTAGCCGGTGCCGGCGAACACCCCGGCAAAGGCGAGCGCGGCCAGCAGGGAGGCGATGCGTACAATGGCGATGCGCCGGCCGGTGTGATCGGCGATCCACCCCCAGACATAAGGCGCGACGATCTTGGTTGCCATCAGGATCGCGCTCAGCTGCCCGATTTCCGTGACACTGAAATCCAGCGATTGGAGGTAGAGGCTCCAGTAGGGAACCAGAGCCCCGAGGGTGGCGAAATAGAACAGATAGAAGCCGGACAGCCGCCAGTAATTCATGCCGGGAAACAACGGGTGCGGGCTGGAGTTTCGGGAAGCGCGGGCTGAATTATTCCGGTGCCCTGGCCGGAATGACCGGCGTGTCGGACACGACATCCAGGTTCTGGGCGCGATGCCGCAGCAGATGGTCCATCAGCACGATCGCCAGCATGGCTTCGGCGATCGGCGTGGCGCGTATGCCGACGCACGGATCATGACGCCCCGTGGTAATGACCTCAACCGGTTCGCCCCGGACATTCACGGTCTGTCCCGGGAGACGGATACTCGACGTCGGTTTCAACGCGATACTGGCGACGATGTCCTGCCCGCTGGAAATGCCGCCCAGCACACCGCCGGCGTTGTTGCCGAGAAATCCTTCCGGGGTGATCTCGTCACGATGTTCGGTACCCTTCTGTTCGATACAGCCAAAACCGGCGCCTATTTCCACCCCTTTCACGGCATTGATGCTCATCAGCGCATGGGCGATATCGGCATCCAGCCGGTCGAAAATCGGTTCGCCCAGTCCGGGCGGCACGCCGCTGGCAACCACATTGACCCGCGCGCCGATCGAATCGCCCTCCTTGCGCAGGGCATCCATGTAGTGCTCCAGTTCCGCCACCCGGGCAGAATCGGGACAAAAGAAAGGGTTTGTTCCCACCGCGTCCCAATCCTTGAGATCCAGCCGCAGCGGACCCAGTTGGGCAAGATAACCGCGAATCCGGATACCGCAGCGTTCGCCCAGATATTTTCTGGCAATGGCGCCTGCGGCCACGCGCATCGCGGTTTCCCGTGCCGATGAGCGACCGCCGCCGCGGTAATCCCGGAAACCGTATTTCTTCTGGTAGGTGTAATCCGCATGACCGGGACGGAAGCGGTCCATGATGCCGCTATAGTCCTTCGATCGCTGATCGGTATTCAGAATCAGCAGCCCGATCGGCGCACCGGTCGTCCTGCCCTCGAACACGCCGGAAAGTATCTGTACCTCGTCGGCTTCCCGTCGCTGGGTCGTGTGCCGCGACTTTCCGGGTTTGCGGCGGTCCAGATCACGTTGCAGGTCCTGTGTGCCGAGTTCCATGCCCGGCGGGCAGCCATCGACGATACAACCCAATGCCGGCCCGTGACTCTCCCCGAAACCGGTGACGGTAAACAGTTTTCCGAAGCTGTTGCCTGACATGCGTTTATTGTAACGGGTTACTAGGGCCTGTTAACACTTGTATGGTCGTCGCGACGGAGACCATTTTTGCAAGACAAGGCAGCGCGAGTGCCGTGTAGTCAGGCTACACAAACGAGCGCTAACGCCGGATTGCGGGAAAATGGCCCCGTCCCTCCGGGTTGCGCCTGACATCAGACCCTGCGGCGTTGCTCGTCGTTCATTTAGTACCACTAAATTCGCTCCTCGCGCCTCGCCTAAAGCGCCTACTGTTGGTGCCTGGCCTGATTTCAGACGGCAACGCGGCGATCATACAAGTGTTAACAGGCCCTAAACAAGCGTCCCCTGTTTATTACGTTAAAGGACAGCCGGTTTCGCCCGATACGAAGAATGCGGTAACCGCGTAATGGACATCAGGAGACAGACATGGCGCAATCTGCTACCCAATCCGCACGGATCGGCAAGTACCTTGGGCATCCCATCTACAAGATCATCCACTCGAACAAAGGAACCTACGAGTTCGACCGCATCGCAAGGAATATTGACGGCGAGTTTCCACTCGACCAGCTGAACAAGGATGAGGTATTGATAAGGCCGGGACTCATTTATCGCGTCAAGCGCTAGGCTCCGGCCAGCCGGCAGTAAAAACCAGGGCAACCGGAGAGTCAGTCCGCGGAAATATCCAGGCCCAGCTTGTGGGTCTGGTTGATACGGTAGAACAACCGTATAAAGGGCAGTGTCTTTTCGTTGCTTCTTTTCACCAGACGCATGAATGGCAGGTCTCCTCGACCGAACAGATAGCGGCCATTCGCCATGGTTTCACGCAGCTCCCGCACTTCCTTCAGCAGCAAGTCCAGGTAGGCGGGGCTGCTGTCGATTTCATCGATGTCATAGGCCGTCGAGGCCATCAGCTCCTCCAGGTCAAATATCACTTGGTCCACGAGTTCCACGTACTCCTGCGTCGTGCTTGCCCTCTCAGCCATAATCGGTAACCCCCGATTTCCCGTTCGCCGTGCCGGCGCGCAGCACTGCTACCCGGTCAAAATCCTGTTGATGCTTCCTCAACTGGTTCTGTTCAAGCAGAAACACCCCCTCGCCACCCTGTTCGAACTCCAGCCAGAGAAACGCTATTTCGGGGTACAGCTCGGCCAGGGTTTCCTGACTGCAGCCCACCTCCACGACGAGTATGCCGTTCTCTGCAAGATGGTGTGAGGCATTTTTGAGAATCTGCACCACGATATCAAGCCCGTCCTCGCCGGCCGACAGACCAAGGACCGGCTCATGCCTGAATTCCTCCGGCAATTGTTGCACTTCCTTCTGCGGGACATACGGGGGATTGGAGACAATCAAATCGAAACGCCGTTCACCGATACGTTCGAAAAGACCGCTCTCCAGCAGTTCCACGCGCTCAGCCAGTTCGTGGCGGGCGACATTCTCCCGGGCGACCGCCAGGGCATCGCCCGAAATGTCGGTGGCAAGCACATGCGCATCCGGGAAGGCACAGGCGCAGGCGATGGCAATACAGCCACTGCCGGTACACAGGTCGAGCATGCTGTCGATGCGTTCCGGCACTACCCAGGGAGTAAACCGGTTGGTGACCAGTTCGGCAATCGGCGAACGCGGCACCAGCACGCGTTCATCCACGTAAAAGGGCAATCCGGCAAACCAGGCTTCATGCGTAAGATAGGCGGCCGGTTTGCGGGTCGAGACACGTGACTCGATGAGATGAATGACCTCCTGGCGTTCGGTTTCGCTCAACACGGCATCGAGGGTGTCCCCGGGCAATTCCATACCGAGATGCAATACGTGCAACACCAGGGCCGCCGATTCATCCAGCGCATTATCCGTGCCGTGGCCATACACCAGTCCAGCCTCGCCGAAACAGCTGGCTCCCCAGCGAATGAAATCGCGCACCGTTTTAAGTGAATTCATGATGTTCTCCGGAATATCCAGGTGACCCGAGTCACCGGGTCGATCCTGCCGGTTCCCCTTGCCGATGGATTGGCTGATGAAGCCGGAGCGGCTCTATGGAATAATGGGGCACCATGTCCACACCAGGCAAATCATCAATCATGCGGCGTGGCGGCGCCGTGCTGGCCGCCGTCATTGCCCTCGCAGCCGGGTACTGGCTCTCCGATTATCTCCTGGGCAGGTCTCCTGACCTGTCCGGGTTGCACGCAACGGTGCTAAGTCAACCGCGGGAT
>Ga0210085_1000254_pt1 | contig 23672 bp, 20 predicted proteins | sample China_Galinas_PW_5_FD_184866 | JGI IMG/M metagenome (GOLD analysis project Ga0210085, IMG submission 184866) | Wetland microbial communities from San Francisco Bay, California, USA, that impact long-term carbon sequestration - China_Galinas_PWC_D1... | ecosystem: Environmental > Aquatic > Marine...
GGCGGGAGAGCGGCCCATAGTTCCCCGATATCTCGTTGCATAGAACCACTATGCGCCTCGATATCGTGAAACTCTGTTCTCGCTCTCCCACCATGCTCGCTACGATCACCTGAGTCCGACAGGCTCCTAGACGTAACACGCTAGCAGGCATGGTTCCTGGACTGCATGTTGCGCGCTATCGATGACGCTCAGGAAACACTGGGCGTGGTCCTTGCCAAGGCGCAGTTCTGTGAACGCTTCGCTAAAGAGCCTCAGAACAAGCGTCAGGTCAAATCACTCAACCGCCTGCTGGATGGCGTCGAGGACAAGCCGATCACATCCAAATGGGCCAGGCTCGCCAAATGTTCGCAGGATACCGCCTACCGCGACATACTCGATCTGGTCGAACGCGGCGCACTCAAGAGAGATTCCGGCGGCGGGCGCAGCACAAGCTATTCGTTGCTGATCGAGTAAAATTGCAAGGTGCGCGCGGCGAATTCGTAATGCTCTCCTGAAAGCAAAGATCCGTATTGTCAATGTTGTCAAACAACCACGACATGTGAAATAGTACGCTCTCCACGATTTTACATATCCATGTTATTCAAGATTTCTTTATGACAACCAACGACTCACAGGTGCTGCGGATCAGCACAGCCAGGCAAGTGGACAGGCTCACCCCGGCGCAGAAAAAGTTCAACACCCTGATAAAGAGGCTCGATCGCCAACGCAAGCGCCTCGCGGAATGGCAGGAAATCATGCCGTTCTACCAGGAAGAAGTCATCAATACCTTCCAGCCGCTGCGCGACTGCTATGCCGGTTTTCAGGCAATGATGGCTAAACTGCTCGACAGCCACTACCTCAACAATTGCTTTACGCGACTGCAGCGGGAGAAAATCAGCCACATCATCTTGAATATCTGCGAAGAGCTGATTAACGATCACGGACAGGACGACCTGAAAACCATCGCGAACCGCCACAGCGACATCGATTTTGATGATCAGCAGGAATTGAACATGGCCATGGGCGAGGATGTACTTCGCGCGATGCTGGAATCGGAGTTTGATCTTGAGCTTGATGACGTCAAACTGGACATGGATGACCCCCATGGCACGGCGGAAAGACTGGGCGCCATTCTGGAAGGACAGCAATGCCAGACTAAAGCGAAGCGCCGCCAGCGCAAGAAAACAGCCCGCCAACTGGCTAAAGAGGAGCGCGAAAAAGAAGAAGAGAGCAGAATCAGCCAGTCGATTCAGGCGGTCTATCGGCAACTGGTTGGTGCGCTGCATCCGGACAGGGAACAAGATCCCGAGCAGCGCCGACGCAAAACCGATTTGATGAAACAAGTCACCGTCGCGTACAAAAAAAGGGACTTGCTGCAATTACTGGAGCTGCAGCTGACTGTGGAACAAATCAACCAGGACGAAATTGACTCGATGAGCGAAGATCGCCTCAAATATTTCAATAAAATTCTGCAGCGCCAATCGCAGGAACTAAAACAGGAAATTGATGAGATCGAGCTGCATCTGAAAGCTGCCGGAGGATTCACGCCCTTCGAATCACTAACGCCAAAAAAACTCATTTCCGCCCTTAGGGCTGATAAAAAACAATTGGAATTCTCGATTATAGAAATCCAGAAAGACCTCGAACGTTTCAAAGATGTTCGTAACGTCAAGCGCTGGCTGAAAACCTACGAACTGCCGCCAGACATGCCTGACGGGCTCTTCCTCAGCTTGTTCGGATAAAATGGCGTTAACAGTTCATAGAGTTACAGCACTACCTCTGAAGATATAGCGCATAGTCTGAAGCAGTGTTCAGCCCTTGGTTGAAGAGCCTTGCGCACTACATCACACGGTTGTCCGAGGCTGTTCAGAACTTCCGTAATACGACCATGCGGCCGTTATCGGTTAGAGGCTGCGCCTGGTTGGTAACTGTGTGAGTATTACGGGAAAAGTGTGCCCTGACACGAATGGCACTTAACTTAAGCTCTAATCCTGGTAAATAGTGTCCGTCCATAAACACCGTTTTCACCGCAGAGACGCACGACTGCATGGATGCAGGAGTTAGAGCAACGCATGGAGCAGTTGCCGAAAGGACGCAGAGAAATTCTTTAACGAACACAATCAAACACTTTGCGCTCTTTGCGGCTTTGCGGTGAGTTTATCTCTTTATGGATGACCATTTAATAGCCACGGAAACACACGGAAGACACTGGAATTATGTGTGTAAAGTCCGTGTTTTTCCGTGTGCTTCCGTGGCCATTGGGCTGTTTATGATGATATTCCTTAAGTACTAAGTGCCATTCTGCCCTGACACCAATTAATAAGATCGCGCAATGCTGCCGCTGCGAGGCCAAACCGGCACGAGGGATCGACGCCCCCTGCCTTCTCGGGGGCAGGCTTCGGGCCGAAACCCGCCAACGGCTGGATTCGGTTCACGAGAGCCCGGTCCGGCATGACCGGACGCGTCCGGACAATATAACGGTCATTGCCTGGTCTGCAATATGCCTATCCGCTTGAATTACATAACCATTACGGCGATTTTCATGAGGACAAAACAACAGACATCAACCCGGACATTTATTCGGACATTTTGCCGGTCCTATTATCGGATTAATTAAGTTAATAACGCATTAACACTATGTTATATATATTGTAGTTAAACGTCTCATCCGGACATATAAACGGACATGGAAGAAGACATTCTAGAGGTCACTGACAGGGATGGAGCGGTTTCCATGATGGAGCCTCTGCTGATTTCTGGCAGCTCGGCACATCGCGGCCCTCTGAATGATCTGGCGCTTGAACTGGCCGCTCAATCCGCACGCCTGCGGGGAAGCCTCCCCAAATATGCCCAGCATACCCTCGCCGATCTTGTCCGGTCCATGAACTGCTATTACAGCAACCTGATAGAAGGGCACGACACTCACCCGGTCGATATTGAGCGGGCGCTCAAAGACGATTACAGCACGAACATAAAGCAGCGTAATTTGCAGCTTGAAGCCAAAGCGCATATCACCGTTCAAAAATGGATTGATGAAGGCGGCCTCAAAGATCACGCGGCAAGCGTGGAGGGCCTGCGCGAGATTCACAGACGCTTTTGCGAGCTTCTGCCGGAAGAACTGCTGTGGGCGGAAGACCCGGAACGCGGCGAGCGCATGGAGATTGTGCCGGGCGGACTGCGGCAGCGTGATGTAAAGGTCGGACGACACATCCCCGTCAGCCCCGTTGCCCTGCCCCGCTTTATGAATCGCTTCGAGCGAGCCTATTCCGGCCTTGGCAAAACGGAAACCATCTTTGCCGCTGCCACCGCACATCACAGATTGCTATGGATTCACCCGTTTCTTGACGGCAATGGCCGCGTCGCCCGCCTGATGTCCCATGCCATGCTCCTCGATACGCTGGACACGGGCGGTATCTGGTCCATCGCGCGCGGCCTTGCCAGAAATGAAGGACGCTATAAAAGCCATCTCACCGTGTGCGACCTGCCACGCCGTAATGATCTGGATGGACGGGGCAACTTGAGCGAAGAAGCCCTGGCTGAATTTACCAGCTTCTTTCTTGAGACCTGCATCGATCAGGTTAAATTCATGGAAGAACTGGTCGCCCCGGACAAACTGCGCACGCGCATCCTTTCCTGGGCAAACGAACAAATCCGCGCCAAGACCCTGCCACCGCAATCGACCACAATTCTGGAGCGGATGTTGTACCAGGGCGAGCTTGCGCGTGACGAGATCGCATCGATGTTCGATGTGACACCGAGGCAAGCAAGGCGCTACGTAGAACCCCTGGCTGATCTGGGCGTACTGGTCTCGGATACGATACGCGCCCCCTATCACCTCGCCTTCCCGGCCAGACTCGCACCGCAATGGATGCCGGGCCTGTTCCCCGAGAAACGGACCTAACACCACCCTACCCACACCCACCTACCGGGCGGGGCTTAAGGGGCGGACAACAAAAAACTATTCAAAACAAGTCCGGGGCTGATCATTTCCGACTTCACTACGCCTATCTGCCAATCTCAATCATGACTTCGTTGCGACGCAAAAAGGGCAACGTCCAGGGTGGATTGAAAAACGCGTAAGTTGGTTCGGAGACAGCCTGCAGATTGTTGGCTTGAATGAACGCTTCCAGCTCCTTGGTATGTTCTTCAAGGCTCATGGGCTTTGGCAGACCTGAAAAACGGATCGCTGCAAACCGTTTCCCAGCAACCTCTTTAAGGATCACTTCCGCATTATTCGGCTTCGGCAAAGTTTGCATTGTGTAACTAGAGGGCATAACAAACCGCACCAGCCAGACCCCTTCGCTGCCTTGCTGGGTAACTGGCGCGGTCATGGCGATCATTTCACCTGGCTCCTGGATTACCGGCGCGGTCATCGCGACTTTTTGAGATGAACTATTGTTGCCGAAAATATAATCGGCAATCATACGAAATCCATCGCTTATGGCTGTCTCGCGATCACCGGGCACGCTGACCTCAGCCACGATCATGGGAGCATAGTCACGGATTTCTATCGCTCCCTGCTTTTCCACGACAGCGTATTTTGCCTGCTCTACATTACTCACGAGTGGCCCCCACAATATAGCCGCAAGCGCCACTAGCACCACGGCTCCTACTAAAATCCAAATAATCCGTTTTTTCATGTTCGTTATACCTCATTATTTAAAGAAGGTCCCGTCTCGTTAGATAGTTTGACGAAGCTTCCTGTCGTCCATTAAGCAAGGCGAACCTGACTGGGAGCAGTTGCCATTCGACGACCTGGGAGAGTGGCCGGCCACCGGGGGCTCATCGCCCCAAACACGGAGCTGCTTCACAGGACAGAGGTCGATAAACGGGAAAATCCGGAAAAGCAACAACACTACAACAATCTTCCTGATTAGCACGAATGTTCAGCTACCCGAATCAATGCCTCGGTTTGCGGGTCATTTGAAGCGGCGGTACTCAACAGGCGTGGCAGCATGACCTTTAGACTGAATCGCTGGCTTAAACTGTATCTTAATCATCGCCATAGTCGTCCTCTCATTCGTGATCCTGGCGATAGTTTGCTCCATCCAGTGACTCAACACGTGATGCCTGGCTGAACATTCGTGCTAATCAGGCAATATTTTGGCGGGAACATGCAGGACATGCACGCTGGGAAGAGCGGACGCACGAGCCTACGGTATCAATTCCAGCGGGGAGGTTACATGCTACAGCAACCTCACCGGGAACACTGATTTGCATGCCTTCCTGTATGACGGAAGCATGCAGGGACTCGGCACGCCGGGAGGAAGTCTTCACAGGGCAATGGCATCAATGATATGCCCGCAAACGGACGGTTGGCGCGGCGCCCGGTGGATGTCAGGTGGACATTCAGGCGCTGTTTTTGCCCTGGATGGCACCCATAAGAGCGTAGTGCAAAACTTCGGTCTCCGGTGCGGGCCGCAAGCCGAGGACGACGGAAAGCACTTTCCGGCAACGCCCGTAGACCGACATACCTTCGCCAATGCTGTGCGTTTCGAGGTGGCACACCATGAGGCGCCGGTAGAAAACCTCGATCAGGTCGTCGACCTCCAAGCCCCGCTGGTAGTACGCAATGGCCCTGTCCCACAATTCGCGAGACTCCCAGTAACGTCCGGCATCGATCAGGTGCCTGATGAATTTGCTGCGCAAACGTTCCCGCAGGGACACAGACCATGAAGTCGCATCTTCTTCGGCCAGGAAATGGCCCTGATAGAGATCCAGCAGCCGGCGGGAGAGCACCTCGAGACGAGCGGCGTCTTTACCGGTGAAACCCCTGTTCAGGATGCGCCGGGTCACGGCAAGCGTCCTTTCGAACTCCCAGACATCGACCCAGCAGCAGTCCGGCACGAGGCTGATACAACCATCCGGCGACACCCGCACGCATTCTTCGCCCAGGATCTCGCGCAGATTGTGCAGCAAGGCATCGACAGAGCGCTGCGCGATGATCCCGTCGCACTGTGACCAGAGTGCCGAGGCGAGATCTCCTGGACTGACCTCGATACCGCCGAATGCGATCAGCGCTTTCAGTAACTCGAGAACTTCTCGTTCTGAACCGGAGTCGAGACTGACAGCCTTGCGTTTGAGGGTCATGGCAAACACCCCCAGGGCCTGGATTCTCACCGGCCAGATATCGCCACTCTCTTCAAGCGTCGGTAACGTCCTGAGAATGGAGGCAAGGGGTTTGTTCAATGTGCCGTCGGCATCCCGCCCGCGGAGCAAGGATTCCGGATCGTCGTCCTGCGGCAATCCTGCCGAAACACCCGCCGCAAACAGACTGTCATCTTTCATGGATCTTCACCGTGATTTACATCAGGGAGTATCAGTGGCTCCCAAACACAGGCGGTGTGCAGAGGTATCAGAATCAGGGAAACTACGTGCATTGTTGGCAACGCAAACAAAAACGGCGTCCAGTAAAGTTAATCACCGGCCGCCGCTGAGAAGTCATGAACTATGAAAAAAACCACAACCAGTTCCCTTTGATCGACTTAAACAGTAGCGCAGTTAGCAGGCCGGCACAATTAGTGAATATACCTACACCTTAATGGTGCATTGCAGCGGGCATTTCGCCACTCGTGTCGCCTGCGCAACGCCAGCCCGAAGAAAAGACAGACTGATGGCAGCCTTGCAAATTGCAGGCAAGCACCGAATGCAGATATAAGATAGTCCCAGGATCAATCGCAGTCTGTACGGTGACACACATAGACCTGTGGGTCTCGAATTGGTAATCATGCGGCCATCGGAAGCTGGACGATCCCGCGGCAATGCGTCTGAAGGTCAATTTTTTCAATAATGTCACAGACGTCAGTCATTACCGAATGCCGAAGCGGCCAGCCATTGCTGCATGCCCTGCCACTCGCCGGGTCGTGAGATGTAATAACCCTGCACCACATCGCAGCCCATATTGTCCAGTACCTTCATGGTAGCCTCGTCTTCCACGCCTTCGGCAACGACTTTCATGTTCAGGTTATGGGCCAGTGCGATGGTGGATCGAACGATAATGGAATCCTGTTCATTGTTCAGCATATCGGTGACGAACTCCCGGTCTATCTTGAGTGCATCTATGGGCAGTTTGTGCAGGTAGGACAGGGAGGAATAACCAGTGCCGAAGTCATCGATGGCGATCTTAACGCCCATCTGCGACAGCCGATTGAGCAGCTTGGAGCCGCCGTCCGGGTCGCGCATCAGGCTGGTCTCGGTAATTTCCAGTTCCAGCATGTCCGGTTCGGTGCCGTATTGCTGCATTTTGTGTTCTATGGTGTCGACGCAATGATCATCCGCCAGGTTGCGTGCGGACAGATTAACCGACACGGAAAAATGATAACCAGCTTCGCGCCATTTTTTCTGCTGTGCCAGTGCATAGTCCAGCACGCGCTGGGTCAGGGAATGTATGGCGTCACTGACTTCCGCCAAGTGGATGAAATTGTCCGGATAGAGCAGACCCATATGTGGATGTTGCCAGCGTACCAGGGCTTCGAAACCGGTGACTTCGGCGCTGGCCAGGTCCACCTTGGGTTGATAATGTAACAGCAGCTGTCCTTCGCGAATGGCCGCGCCCAGTTCGGCAATCAGTGCCAGTCGTTCCGGTGTATGCTTGTCGGCGGCGCGATCATAGCGGCTGATGCCGCCGCCCTTGCGTTTGGCGTCATACATGGCGACGTCCGCCGAGCGTAACAGGGCATGGCTGTTTTTACCGTCGGCCGGATAAATCGCCACACCGATGCTGACATCGATTCCCAGCACCATGGAATCGATGGTAAAAGGTTTCCTCAGACATTGCAGTAAGGCTCCCGCATAGCGGTAAATTTCTTCCTCGTCCTTTATGTCGTAAATCACGATGCTAAATTCATCACCACCCAGTCGGCACAACAGGGTATCGTGGCCGGTGTCGATGGTACTCAGTCGAGGACCGATTTGTTGCAGTAATTTATCGCCGATGTGATGGCCCAGGGTGTCATTGATTTCCTTGAAACGGTCCAGGTCAAGCAGCATCAGGACGGAGGAATCGCAGGTCGTGTGATTCATGCGCTGATGGAAATGGTCATGCAATAACGAGCGATTGGGTAGCCCGGTCAAAGAATCGTGGTGCGCCATGGTTTTAAGGGTGGCCATATGGCGGGCATTGGCCAGAGCCAGGGACACGGTATTACCGATGGCTTCGAATGTTTCCAGCTCGACTGCGCTGAACTCGCGACTGTCGCCATAGACAAGATTGATCGTGCCCAGTGGCTGTTCCTGATAAACCAAAGGAATAACAACACCGGAAATAATATTTTTTTTCAGCAAATAATATCTTAGTTTTTCACTAAAGCGATGGTCGCTGGTAAAATCTCCACTCACCAGTATCTGTCCTGTTTTCAGTGCCAGGCCGCTCAGGCTGTTTTGCAGCGGGATGATGAGACCGGCCTGCACCGCATCATCGTCGAAACCATAACTGCTTTGTAATTGCAGCATCAGTTTTTCATCATCCATCATGTATATGGCCACGTGGGGTGTGTCGGTCAGCCCCAGAAGTGCCTGCATAGTTTCGTCGAAAATCGTAACCACCGACCGGCTGCCATGCAGGCGGTTGGACAGGGCGTTGATCAGCGACAGGTTTTCGTTGCGGTGGAGCAGCTGTGTGCGGGATTCCTTCAGTTCCCGTTCCGCAAGCTTGCGGTCACTGATGTCCCGTACCGTAGCCAGCAAATGGGGGCCCCCCTGTATTTCCACCACGTTCAATGTAACTTCCGCATCGAAGGGCGTACCGTTGCAGGTGATGTGTTGCCATTCGAAAAACTGGGTTTCACCGGCGAAGGCGGCGCTGATTTTTTCCAGCGCCTTTTCCATGGAGGCGCGACCATCCGGCTGGTATACCGGTGAAAACAGATAAGGCGGCTGATTGATGATCTGTTCCCGGGTGCAGCCGAACATGGACAGGGTGGCAGGGTTGCAGTCGATATACAGGTCGCCCTTCATCAGGAAAATACTGTCACCGGCACTTTCGAATAGCAGCCGGTAGCGGGCTTCCTCTTCGCACAGGGCCTGCTGTATTAATACCCGGTCGGTAATATCTAAGGCGATACACAGGTAACCGGTGATCTTCCCATTGTTGTCGGTGAGCGCCGAGGCGGACAGCAACACCGGCAGGCGGCTGCCGTCCTTGCGTATGAAGGTCCATTGCTGTTCAGCGGCGCGTCCACGGCGACAGCAGAGGGCGAATACAGCAAAACCCGGCTCGACCGGCTGGTCCAGGTCCCGGTTCAGCTCTTCAGTGGCCTGTCGGACTTCTTCGCTATCATGAAATAACAAGGTCGTCTCGCGACCCACCATCTCGTGGCTGGCGTAGCCCAGCATCTTGCTGGCCGCCGCATTGAAAGAGCGGATGGTGCCATCGGTTTCGGTGGATATGATGCTGTAGTTGGCGCCATCGAAAATGGCCTGCTGCAGGGTGCTGAGTTCAAGGTAATAACGGGCGTTGACGCGCATGTCTTCATGGATCATGCGTTGCGATATGAGGTCCGCAATGGATATGGCGAAGCGTTTTTCATGTACGTTCCACAGTCGCTGCCCCCCCACATGTTCAATGCAGAGTACACCGGACAACTGGCCGGCCTTGCGCAGGGTGGCATCCAGCATGGAGCCTATGCCATTGGGCGTCAGGTAGTTGTCGGAAAATTCACGGGTGCGGTAATCGCTGTGGGCGTCCACCGCATCGATCACCCGGTCTTCCCTGAGTGCGTCCAGGTAGGCAGGATAATCACTGAACAGCAGATGCATGCCGCTACCATGTCGCTGGTGTTCGCGCTCGTACATGTTGAGCAGCTTGAAACGATCGCGCTGTTCATTGATGCTCCAGATACTGGCGCGGGCCACATTCAGGGTGTCACAGAGTTCTTCGGTAATATGCCGCAGAGCCTCTTCAAGGCTGCGTTCCCACAGGGACCACTCCTGTGCCAGGGCCAGATAGGTAGTATCCAGGATAGATTTGGATATATTCAGCAGGGGGCGAGTATTCTTTTGCGTCATTAGACCAGTCACGTACTACCCGCATAGCGGGTAGTTTGAGGAAGCCCCGTATAAGGGGGCTGGGAACCTGCCGTATTTTCCATACCAATAATCCAAATCTATCTGGTCTTCTCGTTTCTCTCGCTCTTCTTGAGTCCGGATGTAATTCCTGATCACCGCCTCATCCAGTCCTACAGTGCTTACGCAGTACCCTCGAGACCAAAACTCAAGACCAATGAAATTCCGCTTGCGTCTATATCTCTAATGCAGAAGGATCGTCGATTTCCGATTCACCTTCCCGATCGTGTGGGACACACTGTATTTTGGCGGAATTCCCAAACACATGTGCACATGATCCGGCATCACGTGCCCTTCCACCAGTTCCACCCCAAAAGGACGGCATAGCTCCTTCAATATCTCACCAATATCCTGCCGGATCACCCCAAACATTCAAGCAACCGACCGGCGACTACGCACGCCCTGGACTACCCCGTGTCGGCACGGGAGCGACGGCGCTGCAGCGTTGCTGCTACGGAGCCATGCGCAATCAATCGCAGCCGTCTTCTTCTGTCGCAACTTTCCCACTCTCCGGGTCCTTTTCTGGATTGCCTTTGTCATCTGTAACCCCGGTCTTTCATCCCTTCATAGGTTATCACATGATTGTTACGTTCCCACTGAAGTTCCTCTGCAGCGGGATGTTGAAGCCGCCGTTGCTGCCAGGTTATATGCTGTGTGCTGCACGCACTCATAAAAAGTACAACAGACAACGCCCCATACACGAGAAGCTTGTCTTCGTATTCAAGATATCCCTCCTTCTCTATGGTCAGTGTGTCAGTAACGCATCGGCTTGCGTTAATCCTCGTACGCCATTCACTTGTCAGAACGCGGTGCAGACCGCCTGTGCCATCGCAAGCACGGCGAACGGGTGCATGTATGGGGGGGAGTGTATAGATGCGAGGCCGAGCGATGCCGTCGGCTGAACAGAGGTATGACCCGTAGATGCAAGGGTGTGCGGTCACTTTCATGTAATCTGAAGCTTCCTGCCCTTGTCGTCCGCAATAATTTAATATCTCAATACGGATGGTTTTTTTGACCATATGCCCACTGCCGTCTATACCATGCAATAGAATGTCACTTTCAAAATGCACTAAAACAGCTAGACTATTACCTTAAGATGAATCCGGTGAAAGAAAATGATACTAAGCAATATAGAAGCAGTGAATTCGAATTTCAGTTGTTTATCTGAACTGCCATCTAAAACATGCATATTTGTATTTGTTAAAGCGAAGGAGAAATCACCTTGAACTCATGCAACGTGCGGGTCAGTCTGTCGACATGCATCCATTGAAACCGGTACTCGGATTTGCAGCCTTCAGCGGCACCGGCAAGACCACACTCCTGAAACAGCTGATCCCGCTGCTTGCGCAGCGGGGTGTTCGCACTGGCATCATCAAGCATGCCCATCACGACTTCGATACCGACAAACCGGGCAAGGACAGTTACGAACTGCGCAAGGCAGGCGCACGGCAGGTGCTGGTCGCCTCGGACCGGCGCTGGGCACTGATAACGGAGAACGACACGGTCGCCGAACCCGAGTTGAACGAACTGATCGCCCGACTGGATCGGGAGAACATCGATCTGGTGCTGGTCGAGGGTTTCAAGAAGGTCCCCTTTACGCGCATCGAGTTGCACCGGCCGTCACTGGGTCACCCGCTGCTATACCCTGATGACAACAGCATCATCGCGGTAGCTGCCGATGCCGCACTCGATACCGGAGACCTGCCACTGCTCGACATTAACGATGCCGTGGAGGTGGCGGAATTTATTTTATCCTGGTTGGCTACGCAGTCACCGCAGCGGGATCCCGGCGAGCGAGGCTGCTAGCCCCGCTACAGCACCCGCGGCATCAGTTCCACCCAGGTTTGCTGGGGCGCGTGCGGTAGTCGAGCTGATGGCTGATCAGCCGGCCCCAGCCGGTACGGCAGGCGCCGGTGGAGCCGGGCAAACAGAAAATGAACGTGGCATTCGCCACGCCGGCGATGGAAGGCTGGGAACCTGTCCGAGTAATTATGTTGCTACTGCAACGGTATAGGCTGGCGCGGTAAACGGTTCAGGTATACACAGCCCGGGCATCGAGCCGCATCATTCCAGGGCGATCTCGTCGTTCACCGTGTGCACCAGCCCAAGTCCGACAATCTCCAACGTCATGCTCACCCTGACAGGCACGCTGCCATCCAGCCTGCCTGCTTCAGCGGCCTCCTGGAGTGCCTTTTCAATCTCCCGCTGCGAGGTTACTCCAACCTTCTTGAGAAATTTCCGGATCCCCATATTGACGACATCTTCATTCATCATAATCCTCCTGTAAAAAAATCGGCAGCGGTCGTGCCCGATCCGTCCGGCCTGATCACCAGCTTAGTCAACTGGCGTCGTGACCGGAAGGTTTTTTATGTCGACTGACGCTGAATCCCGCCATACCAGTTCTGAATGTCGCCGCCTGGCGTACGGCGCTTTCTCCAGCCTGCCGGAAACTTACGCTGTATATCCCGGAAACCGTGACTGTCTTCGGGATAATCCCTGAGTTGCATTCCCGGATGCCTGCCCGGACCACTGATCGTCTATACTGTGACTGAACCACGCTGGCCAACCAAATCACGGGAGAAGTGGTCTCGGACACCATGCACACCGGCTTGACTGACCCGTTCGAACGCACCATGGAATACCTACACGATAAATTCCGCAACCACTCCCGGCAGCTGGCCCGTTTCATGGCGAGTACACAGGAGGTAGCGGCGGCGTGATTCAGCTGCACTACTTCGCCAGTCTGCGCGAACGACTGGATATCGGCGATGAGGCCGTCACGCTGCCCGATGATGTCGATACGGTCGCGGGGTTGCAGCGCTGGCTGCAGGACCGCGGCGAACCCTGGTCCGGGGCACTCGCAGACGAGCACCTGCTGATCGCCGTCAACCAGAAGATTACGGAACGCGCTGCCAGCATCCGGGACGGTGACGAGGTTGCCTGGTTCCCGCCGGTCACGGGGGGCTGAAATGATTCGGGTGCAGCAGGAAGATTTCGATCCCGGCGCGGAACTCGAACGGCTGCGCAGCAGCCTGCAGGGTCGCGTTGGCGCCATGGTCAGTTTCACCGGCCTGGTGCGTGACCTGAACGCGGGCGACGCGATCACCGGTATGACCCTGGAGCACTATCCCGGCATGACCGAAAAGGGCGCTGGCCACCATCGCCGACGAGGCAACCAGTCGCTGGAAACTGATCGACGCCGTCATCATCCATCGCGTCGGCCCGCTGGCGCCGAATGACCGCATCGTGTTCGTGGTCGCTGCCGGTGCCCACCGCAAGGAGGCTTTCCGCGCCTGTGAGTTCATGATCGACGCCCTGAAGACGAAGGCGCCGTTCTGGAAAAAGGAAGCCACCCCGGGCGGGGACCGCTGGGTCACGACGGCCGGGTAAAGGCGCCAGCGCCATTCACCCGGATGAAGGTGACAGCAGGCGGTTGACGCGACTCGCAGGCGCTATGCCCGGGTCGAAGATGCGGTGACGGCTGGTGGCAGACCCATCAGGACATTGAGCCGCACCCGCAAGACGGTGCGGTCCCGAAGACGGCCTGACTCGAGATTCACACAGGCGAGCAGGCCAGGTCGAGACCGGAATCGGTTCGATCCGGAACGCATGACAACGACGAAAAAAACACAGGGGGAAGCGGCACAACCGGGGCTGCCCGATCGAGGTGATCGCAGTTCCCGGCTGCAGACGATGCTGGGTGACGCCTCGGGCGCCTTTGCCGATCTGGGGACCTTCCTCCCACTGGTGCTCGGTGTGCTGATGGTGCGCCACTTCCACCCGACCGGTCTGTTGGTGGGATTCGGGGTGTTCGCGCTGGTTACGGCGGCCGTTTATCGCCGTCCGGTACCGGTTCAGCCGATGAAGGTGGTTGCCGCAACCGTGATCGCAACCGGCATCAGCCCGCAGGCCGTGGCGGCGGGTGGACTGCTCATGGGCTTGATCCTGGTGCTGCTGGCCGTCAGTGGTTCGATTGCCGCATTGGCCCGATGGGTACCACAGTCGGTCCTGACCGGGGTGCAGCTGGGCATCGGCCTGCACCTGATACTGGCAGGATTCAGACTGGTCAGCGGTGGCTGGATCGTCGGCGCAGCGTCACTGGCGGCGTTGCTCGCCTTGCAATTGACCCGTTTCAAGCCGGTGGCGGCACTGGCCGTGCTGATCACATCAGCCGCCTGGGCACTGCAGCACTCGGGTGGTATGCCGTCGCTGACACCGGGATTCTATCTCCCGGAATTGACGCTGCCGCACTGGCGTGATGGCTGGACCGTGCTGCAATCCCTGGCATTGCCACAGCTTCCGCTGACCCTGACTAATGCGGTGCTGGCGCCGGCGGCTATTGCCCTGAGCCTGTTCCCCGAGGACGCTGCACGCATCACGGCTCGGCGACTGGCCCTGTCCTCGGGCCTGTTGAATGCGTTGCTGGCGCCACTTGGCGCGTTTCCGATGTGTCACGGTGCCGGGGGCCTGGTGGTGCAGTACAAATTCGGTGCGCGTACCGGAATGGCGCCGGCGCTGTTCGGCCTCAGCTGTCTTGCCCTGGGGCTGCTGTTCGGCCCGGACGCCCTGCTGTTGCTGGGCGTTCTGCCGCTGGCGGCGGTGGGCGCACTGCTGGTCGTTGCCGGTGGCGAACTGGCCCTCAGCAAGCGGCTGTTCGACGCCGGACAGGACACTCTTGCCGTTATCGTCCTGACCGGCGCGATCGCGGTGACGGTCAACATCGCGACCGGCTTCGTCGTCGGGATACTCGCGGAAATCCTGCGCCGCCGATGGGCCACGGCGCGTACGGCCCAATGAGGGCACCCATTTCTAAATAGTGTCAATCCATAAAGAAATAAACTCTCCGCAAAGACGCAAAGAACACGAAGCCGTTTAATTGTTTTCGTTAAAGAATTTCTCTGCGTCCTTTGCGTCTCTGCGGTGAAAACGGTGTTCATGGATGAACACTAAATAGTAGATCGACCGTCAAGGCCATGCGCAAACCCTGCGATGTGTGCAATCGCCATGCCTGAACAATTCGATGGCAGGCCCGTTGTCAGGGCAACGGCGCGGGACCGGGTCGCGGTGGTCGGGAGACGGTATTCGGCTTTTCTTCGTCCGCCTGCGCCGACCCGCTTTTCAGCTGTTCATACCAGACACTGTGATGCTCCTTCATCCACTCCTCGCTCACCTCGCCTTTCACCATGCCGCGCAGGCTGCCAGGCACACCGAGAGTCCCCAGGTAGATATGGCCGAAAGCTATCGCCAGCCAGAGGCCGGCCAGGGCGCCGTGGATCACGTTGGCTATCTGCATGGTCTCGCGGCTCTGGCCGAAGTTGGGAAAATCCAGCACCACGCCGCTGATACCGACACCCAGCAGCCCGACGGTGGCGATGATCCAGAACCAGACTTTTTCACCGGCGTTGGTGCGCCCCGCGGGTGAATGCACGCCTTTTTTGAACATGCCCCCCGCGTTTTTGAACCATTCAAGATCGTAGGATTTGAACGTGTTGTAGCGTATCCAGGTGATCACTTCCAGGATGACACCCACCAGAAACAGCGGCCCGCCATAGTTATGCACCAGTTTCGCCACACTCGCGTAGGCCGCAAATCCTTCCGGACCCATCCAGGGGATCAGGACGGCACGCCCGAACAGCAGGCTGAAGCCCGTGATCGACAGCACGATGAACAGTATGGCGGTATACCAGTGCAGCACGCGTTCACCACCGGACCAGCGCGGCATCGTGCGTCCCGAGGGCGCCTGTTCGACGCGCTTCGGCCCCTTGATGAGGTGAAACAGCACGATCAGCAACAACACGGTACCGGTGACCACCGTCACGCCCAGGGTGACGTAGCCATTGCGCAGTTGACGCCACTCCTCACCCTGGCTCTGAATCATGTTGCCGGTGGTATAGGGGCCGCTCGCCGCCGTGTAGCCTTTATCCCCGTCACGCACGGCGCGCCAGTAGTTGGAAATCGGGTTCACTCCGGCGTTGCCGTTCTCCGCTTGCGCCGCCCGGGCCTGGACGCCACTGAAGGTGACATACACATACCCCATCAGCGGCAGCATCAGGGTGCCCGCCACGATAATGACCAGACTCCATATCATGATGCGGATGTGGCGCCGGCGTCCCGCTTCTGTGTGCATCTTCTCCACGACCTCGCCCTCCGGTTCGGTTGTCATCAACGATCGATCTGCGTGAGTGCCGCGCGCTCTCGCAATTCCGCATCGGGAGTCTGGCTCGCGAAATGAGACTGCTTCCACTGCGGATCATTGGCGGTCCAGGGTTCCTCGATATACCCCCGACTGCAGGCCGCCAGTGTCAACACGCAGATCCCCGCAATACGCATGAGGCGGCTTGCATCCGGCATGGGTTGTATCCCTTTCATGGCGCCTATCTCCCCAATGTCATTCCGGCATGCCCTAGCGGTCCATTTGCACGCTACGCAGGCGCTGCTCCAGTCTTTGCTGTTGCTCCGGGGTGGCTTCCAGAGCCAGCAGCGGATCCGTCCGTCCCTTGTATTCGCCGGGTTCGAAGAAAACAACCTGCGGCTTTTCATAGCATCCCGTCGCGAACAGCACGGTTGCCAGCAACACCAGACACAGCATTGGTCGTCTGTTCATCCGTTACGCCTCCGGTCCCTGCAGTTCTCTGTTCACCGGCGGCTCAGCCGCCGGGGTAAGCGGTCTCCCAGCCCCAGCTCTGCGACCTGCCGCCGCGTTTGAGTATGCGTTTGCGGTAGATGTCGGCGATCACGTCGCCGTCACCGCCGAGCAGCGCCTTGGTCGCGCACATCTCGGCGCACAGCGGTAACTTGCCCTCTGCGATGCGGTTGCTGCCGTACTCTGCATATTCCGCATCCGAGTTGTCCGGCAGTGGTCCGCCCGCGCAGAAGGTGCACTTGTCCATCTTGCCACGCACACCGAAGGCCTCCTCCTGCGGAAACTGCGGTGCGCCGAACGGACAGGCGTAGAAGCAATACCCGCATCCGATGCACAGTTCCTTCGACCAGAGCACGATGCCGTCGGCGGTGGTATAGAAACAGTCCACCGGACACACGGCGGCACAGGGTGCGTCGCTGCAGTGCATACAGGCGACCGAGATGGACTTTTCGCCCGGTTCACCGTCGCGCAGGGTGATCACCCGGCGACGATTCACGCCCCAGGGGACATCGTTCTCGTTCTTGCATGCGACGACACAGGCGTTGCACTCGATGCAGCGTTCCGCATCACATAGAAATTTCATTCGCGCCATGGCTGATCGCTCCTTTTATGCCGGCCGTATCTGACACAGGGTGGCCTTGGTCTCCTGCATCTGGGTTACCGAGTCATAACCGTAGGTGGTGGCGGTGTTGCAGGCCTCGCCGCGCACGATCGGGGCCGTGCCTTCGGGATAACGTGATTCCAGGTCCTCGCCCTCGAACCAGCCGCCGAAATGGAAGGGCGTCCAGATCACCCCGCGACCGACGCGCGGGGTGACCATGGCCATCACCTTGATCTTCCCGCCGCGGGTCGGACCCGGGTACTCGCCGGCATCACGCCCCGGACCGTCCAGCCATACCCAGTCGCCGTCCTTGATGCCGCGGTCGTTGGCGTCCGCCGGATTGATTTCGACGAACATGTGCTGCTGCAGTTCCGCCAGCCACACATTGGAGCGGGTCTCGGCGCCGCCGCCCTCGTATTCGGTGAGCCGGCCGCTGATGAAAACCAGCGGGAACTCCTTCGAATAGTCCTTCGCCTGCACCGAGGCGTACAGGGTCGGCAGCCGCCAGAAGGATTTGCGGTCTTCATAGGTCGGGTACTTTTCGACCAGGTCGTAGCGCGGTGTGTACAGCGGTTCGCGGTGCACCGGCACCGGGTCCGGGAACTGCCAGACCACGCAGCGCGCCTTGGCATTGCCGAACGGGGCGCAGCCATGCTTGATGGCGACGCGCTGGATGCCGCCGGAGAGATCCGTCTTCCAGTTGCGGCCCTCGGCCGCGGTCTTTTCCGCTTCGCTCAGGTCATCCCACCAGCCGAGCTGCTTGAGCATGTCGGCGGTGAATTCCGGATAGCCGTCCTTGATCTCCGACCCGACGCTGTAGGAATCCTCGGCGAGCAGACTGACGCCGTTGCGCTCGACACCGAAGCGGGCGCGGAAAACCAGTCCGCCCTCGGCAACCGGTTTGCTGGGATCGTACAGAATCGGCGTACCGGGATGCTTCATGTCCGCCGTGCCCCAGCAGGGCCAGGGCAGACCGTAGTACTCGCCGTCCAGCGGGCCGCCTTCCGCGCGCAGCGTGGTGGTGTTGAAGGTGCGACGGTATTTGGCGTGTTCCTTGAGCCGCTCCGGACTCTGGCCGGTGTAGCCGATGGTCCAGGTGCCACGGTTGATCTCGCGCAGCGTATCCTCGACCGAAGGCTGGTTGTTACTTACCTCGATGTGCTTGAACATCTCGTCGGCAAAACCCAGCTTTTTTGCCAGAAGATAGAGAATCTCCTGATCGGTCTTTGATTCGAACAGCGGCTCGATGAGCTGATCGCGCCACTGCAGCGAACGGTTGGAGGCCGTCACCGAACCATAAGTCTCGAACTGGGTGCAGGTCGGCAGCAGAAAGGTGCCGTTTTTGCGTTCGCTCATCACCGCCAGGTGGGTCGGATAGGGATCGGAGATCACCACCAGCTCCAGGCGGTCGCTCTCCAGCGCCTTTTTCATCTCCACGCCGCGTGTCTGGCTGTTGACCGCATGGCCCTGGAAAATGATCGCGTGATAATTGTCCTTCTGCGAGAGGTTCGCCTTGTCCTCAAGGATGCCGTCGATCCAGCGTGACACCGGCATGCCTTCGATATTCATCGTATAGGCCATGGTTCCGCTGCCATCGTCGTACTGCGCGGAAATATCGAAGCGGTTTTTCAGCCAGTCGTAATCCACGTCCCAGACCCGCGACCAGTGCTTCCAGGCCCCCTCCGCGAGGCCGTAGTAGCCCGGCAGGGTGTGGCAGTTGGGCCCGACATCGGTAGCGCCCTGCACATTGTCGTGGCCGCGGAAAATATTGGCGCCGCCGCCGGACACCCCGACATTGCCCAGTGCCAGCTGCAGTACGCAGTCGGCGCGGGTGTTGTTGTTGCCCGTGTGGTGCTGGGTATGTCCCATGCACCAGACGATGGTGCCGGGATGGTTCTCGGCCAGGGTTTTGGCGCACTGGACCATTTCCTTTTCCGGCACCCCGGTCACGTTCTCGGTGGTCTTCGGGTCCCACTTCTTCACCTCCTCGCGCACCTCGTCCATGCCGTAGACGCGCTGGCGGATGTACTCCTTGTCTTCCCAGTTATTTCCGAAGATATGCCAGAGCAGGCCCCAGATGAACGCCGTGTCGGTACCGGGGCGCAGGCGGATGTACTGGTGCGCGTGCGCCGCGGTGCGCGTACGCCGCGGGTCGACCACGATGATCTTCGCGCCGTTCTCCTTGCCCCGCAGGATATGCTGCATGGCAACCGGATGCGCCTCGGCGGCGTTGGATCCGCAGACCAGCATCGCCTTGCAGTTGTGCATATCGTTGTAGGAGTTGGTCATCGCGCCATAGCCCCACGTGTTGGCGACGCCGGCGACCGTGGTCGAATGGCAGATGCGGGCCTGATGGTCCACATTGTTGCTGCCCCAGAACGCCGCGAACTTGCGCTGCAGGTAGGATCCTTCGTTACTGGCTTTCGACGAACCGCAAAAGAACAGCGAATCGGGCCCCGACTTCTCGCTGATCTCCAGCAGCTTGTTGCCGATGGATTCGATGACCTCGTCCCAGCTGATGCGCTTCCATTTGCCGTCGACCAGCTGCATGGGATATTTCACCCGCCGGTCGCCGGTGCCGTGTTCGCGCACCGAGGCGCCCTTGGCGCAATGCGCACCGAGATTGATCGGGGAGTCGAAGTCGGGTTCCTGGCCGACCCAGACGCCGTTCTGGAGTTCGGCAATCACGCCGCAACCGACCGAACAGTGCGTGCAGATACTGCGACGGATCTCGGTCTCGACGCCCTGTTCGGGGGGACCGTATTCCTGCGCCGCGCGCACCTTGCGCACCAGCGTCAGCGGCAGCGTGCCGGCCAGCGCAGCACCGCCCAGCGCCAGACCGGAACGGCGCAGGAATGTCCGCCGGTCCAGCGTCTGGCCGACCGCGTCGAAGCCGGTGCCCTGCCGTACCGCCATGCTCACCTGATCCTGCTTGCGCGTGAGTTTCATTGCCTGATCTCCTGTGTTGCCCCGCCGGCGACTGCCCGGCTCACGAGCGGAGCGTCTCGTAATAGCTGCGGATATGATCGGTCACCCGGTAACCGCGAGAGACGCGCGCCTCGCCGGGACCCGTATTCCCGGACTGCGAGTCTGCGTCGGTCTCCGCTCCCGCCGTCAGCAGCACCAGCACACCGCCACCGGCTGCCGTCATGGTCTGCCTGAGAAACCGGCGCCGCTCCCGGAATGTCTCGCTTTCTCTGTTCATATCGAGCTCCTTCATGAAAACAAACAGTTCAAACCACTGGCCGGTAACACTTCATTCTTCCAGTTCGAAATATCTGTTCTCGAACCGCAGAAATGCCTCACCCAGCCCGCCTACCGCGGCATACAGGCAGGCCGCCCTTGCCCGCTGCAGATCCTGGAAAAACACCGGCATCCAGCAGGCGATATGGTTGAGGAAAAACTGCCGCTCGGTCGGAAAGGGAATGTCCCCGGCGCTGATGATCACGCGCATGCTTTCACACAGTGCCGCCGCGTGGTCCTCCGGATCGTTCGTGCCGGGCTGCCGCTCGATCCCGAGTACGTTCAGATCGCGGCGCAGGTAAGCAAGCGGACGGTCCATGAGGAAGCCGGTCAGATACCATGAGGCATAGGGAACCAGCTCGCCGCGCCCGATGCCGATAAAAAGGTCGTGGTACTCGTCGTCGAGCGCCTCCGGTTTGTTCTCACGAGCCGCCACCTTGAGCAGTCGCCAGGCGGTTGCCAGGTCGTCCGCGACGGGGCCGCCCTCCTCGATCTCATCGAGCAGTTCCAGCAGCTGCGGCGATGGCGGTTTTGCCAGCAAGTGAGCCAGCAGGCCGTAGACGCTGGCGCGCAGGCCGTCCTGGTCGGTTTGCGGTATCGGCATCGTGTTGGTACCCGCGTACAGAGCTGTCGGCAGTTCCATCGGGTGACTCCCGCCGGGCGGCTGTGCCGGCTCAGTCATGCTTTTGCAACACCTGTGCCCGCTTGCGGTGGAACAGAGTCCGTGAGACGGACCGGATTACCCGTTGCTATCGACAAAGCCGACGCAGGCTCCGCCGTGTCGTGGACATATTGTCCCACCCTGGGTACAACCGGGTAAGATGACGTCAAGGCGTCTGCCTCAGGCATCGGCAACCGGCTTGTCATAGACATTGGGGCTTTCCTCCTGCTCGAACATGTCCAGCGCCTTGCAGTCCTGGCACATCCGGATCCGGCGGCGCGCAGACTCTTCACGGAACATCCAGTGCTGCGCCAGGCGTTCCGTCAGGCGCTCCATCACCGCGCGGGTCGCAAAGGGTTTCCCGCAACGAATGCAAAGGAACGGCTCTTCCTCGTGCAGGGTGCGCAACTGGCGACGGCGCTCGCCATCGTAGTCGATGCGCGGCAGCAGTCTGACAGCATCCTCCGGACAGGCGGCGTGACAAAGCCCGCACTGCACACAGTTGGCTTCGATGAATTGCAGGGCCGGTCGGTCATCGCCCGCATACAGCGCCTTCGAGGGACACACGGTAACGCACGCCATGCACAGCGTGCACAGGCCGCCATCGATTTCGATTGCGCCGAAGGGTGAGTCATCAGGCAGTTCAGCCATTGGCCTGGCATCAGGGGCCTGTGCATGCAGATGATCGATGGCAAGTCCGAGCGTCGTGCGTTTTTCGTTGAAGGGCATGAAGCCGGCGGGCTCGATCGCGGGCGGCGGCAACCACCGCCCCAGCGTCTCGATCAGAGCGCCATTCCGATCCCCGCTCAATACCAGTTGCAGGCAATCGCGCTGGTAGCCCATGCCGCTCAGAATCGCTCTTGCGTAGCTGATCTGCAAAGAGATCTCGCGCAACACGGAAGGCGGTATGGAAGCGGTGGTGAACAGCACGACACGCCGCGCACCGTAGGCGAGCGTCGCCAGCCAGGCATCGATGCCGACCGATCCGGGCTCCTCGATCTGGAACGGCATTGCCGACTCCGGCAGTTGTGTGGCCAGTGTCTCCAGGATTTGCCGCCCGCTGGCGCTGTCGAAAAAAATGACCTGAGGATCAGACCCGCCCGCCTGCCGGTAGCGGCTCAGGGCATCACGCACCGACGTCAACAGGCTGCCGAGGTCCGGGTACGCGTAACGGATTGCCCCGCCGGGGCAGGCGCTCGCACAACTGCCGGCGCCCTGGCAAAGGTAGGCATTGACTTCGATAGTCTCTCCCAGCGAACGAATGGCCTGTGTGGGACAGGCATCGATGCAACGCCGGCAGCCGGTCAGTCCGCTGCGGCCATGCGCACAGATGTCGGGATCGTAGCTGAAGTATTTCGGCTTCTCGAACTCGCCAACCAGATCACGCAGTTCGTTCAGCACCGGGGCGAGCGCCTGCGGACCTGCAGGCGCGTAATAGCCCGGCGGCGGCACCTCATGGTCCCGAAGTGCGGCGGCAGAGAGGTCCAGAACCAGATCGACGTACTCGGTCTGCGCACCGAACAGACGGGAAGCCTCCAGTTCCCGTCCGTCGCACTCGATACGGACAGCGAACCTGCCGAAATACCCTTCGAGCTGTTTCACCCGTCCCTTGGCCAGGGTAACGTCCTGCGGGACAGGCGCCCCGGGATCAGCTGACGGCTCCACCAGCAGCACGCACTGCAGCGCCGGTTGAAGCGCCCGGGCGCAGGATACGGCTTCCGGCAAGGCGCCGATGATCAGTAGATTGCCCTGAGAACGGTAACCGACGGTACCCACACCCGCGCCGGTTGCGGTGTGCGCCTGCAGCGCAGCGGCACGGGCGCGTCCGTCTTCGGTGAGGCTCGGCAGCGCTGTACGAACTTCGCTTGCTGTGGTCATTTCCCGGTCTCCTCCGTGCGCTCCGCCGGCAGCGTCGGTGCGGAATCCTGTTGCGCTGGATCAGCAGTGGAGCGGACCTGTTCATCGGCCGGCTGATCCGCGGCGTCTTCGCCGCTTACCGTTAGCTTTTCGTTGACGCGTTGCAGTTGCTGCGTCAGTTCGTCCTGCGTCACCCCGGCCAGCACCCGGCGCAGGGGTTGCAGCAGGTTATAGTCCGTGTCGTAATCGTCGAGACCGTCACGCACCTGGAATTTGGCGGTGCCGAACAATTTGCGCAGCGCCAGCCGCTGCAGCCCATCGCTCACGCCGGGAGAGAGAAAACCGCTGTAATCGCTCTCCTCATTCAGCGACTCCAGGCTCGGCATGTCCTGGTCTGTGAGCGCCTTCTGCGCCCCGCCGGTTGCGGACGGGTGCGTGCCGGTCCCCGCCACGGGTGGCTCCAGGATGTTTTCTGGCGGCGCGACGTCTTCGGAGGGCACAGCAGCACGCTTGCGCTCGCTCCAGCGCGCGAGAAACCCGGACGCTCCGGCCTCAGGGCCGGGCGAGTCGTGGCGATGGTTTCCAGCCATCGTCGGCCTTCTCGGTCCAGTTGACGCGTTTGCGTT
>Ga0210085_1000255_pt1 | contig 23619 bp, 21 predicted proteins | sample China_Galinas_PW_5_FD_184866 | JGI IMG/M metagenome (GOLD analysis project Ga0210085, IMG submission 184866) | Wetland microbial communities from San Francisco Bay, California, USA, that impact long-term carbon sequestration - China_Galinas_PWC_D1... | ecosystem: Environmental > Aquatic > Marine...
ACCGTGACTGCCTGGGCCCAAGAACTCAGCTATGATTACAATGGAGGTCTTGGAAAATTGAACATTCGTTCCCAGTCACCAGCACAGAGCCTGAGATTGAATATGCCGCTACCGGTCCCCGGCGATATTAAGCCCGGCTGGGGAACCCGCATAGGTTTAACATGGTCGAACGTGTGGGCCAGTGGAACAACATATCTTCTGGACTATGAAATGTTTGGTACTATTTTAAGCCTGGATTACGGTTTTAATGAGCGGTTGGGTTTGGAACTGAGTTTCGAAAACCGCCATTATTTTGGCGGTGCCATGGATGGTTTAATCCAAGAGTTTCATGATCTGTTCGGCATCGATCAGAATGGACGGGATGAGGTACCTAAGAACAGAAAAGTTATCCAGCGCTTTGATCCAAACACCGGTTCAACGCTAAGCGAAACATCAGCCAATGAACTCGACAATAACGGTCTTTCTTTGTTGATCAACTATAATCTTACCCCCGGGACAGAAATATGGCCATCAGTGAATGTTTTTGGCATTGTGCGTTACGCACTAACATGTGCGGACATATGCGCTGATAACCATCCGGTGGATTTCGGGCTCGGAACAGGTCTTGCCAAACGCTGGTCAAAACACTGGTACAGCTATGCAGCGCTGGGGTATACTCTTTACGAATCACGCAAGTCCCGCGCACCAGCGCCGGGAGTGGAACCGATTGAGTTCGAAGACAGTGCGATCTCCGGTCTTTTTGCGCTTTCATGGCATTGGACACCGAATTTTTCCCTGGTTGGACAGTATCTATACAGCGGTCCGGATATAAAGAATATTGCCGAGATGAATAAAGCGTCCCACGAGGTTGATTTTGGATTTAAATGGAAAACATCGGTCGGCTTATTGGAATTTGCTGTAATTGAAAATATTATTAATTTTGATAACAGCGCCGATTTCGGGTTGCACTGTGGATGGAGCCATATATTTTAAATCAGCTATTAATTGTCTAAACTCTCAAACCATCCGATATCACTAAAAAAGATATTCTTTATGAATTTCAGATAACATCATATCATTTTTGCAGCAATCTTGCGGAGCGGCACAAACCGATTCATATTCCATTCTTTTAAGATTACTGTGACCGTTTTGGTATTCATCAATAGCTTTGTTAGGGGTTTTCACGGCAAGTTGTATGCAGTGGTGTTTTTTAGCTGGAATATCGATAAGCTGGTTGAATACATTGGCGCTGGAGGTAACTGTCAAGAAATACTTGACAGTTCGCCGGGAGGGCAAGCGAGAGGTAAAACGCCTTCTGGATTATTACAATCCCGACATGATCATTTCCGTGGGCTACAGGGTTAAAAGCCATGTAGCCACCCGTTTCCGCATCTGGGCTACCCGGCGTCTGAGTAATATATCGTCAAGGGCTTTGTGCTGGACGACGAGCGTCTGAAAAATCCGGATCAGCCCTTCGACTACTTTGACGAGTTGCTCCGCCGTATTCAGGATATCCACACCTCGGAACGGCGCTTTTTCCAGAAAATCACCGATATTTACGCCACCAGCATCGACTATGATCCGACAATGGAAATCAGCATAGAATTCTTCAAGACTGTTCAGAACAAGATGCACTGGGCTATTACCGGCATGAGGTGCGCATCACAGACCGTAGTGGCCATGAAATAAAAAAATCCGGACTTTCTGCCGGTGAAAAGGAGATTTTTGCGGTTTCATTGCTCTGGGGTCTGGCACAAACAAGCCAATTGAAGCTGCCCATTGTCATCGATACGCCGTTATCCCGACTGGACAGCACCCACCGCGACAATATCGTGAACAATTATTTCCCCAATGACGGGGAGTAGGTGGTCATCCTAAGCGGTTCATTATTGATATGATTAATGTGGGTTACGATAAAAAAATGAGATGATCCCGAAGGCAAGTCGGAACATGCTGAAGAAAGCTCTGCAAAAACATTTTGGATTCAATTCATTTTTAAAGGGTCAGGAAGACGTCATCCGAAAAGTTATGGAGCGTCAATCCGTGGCAGCCATCTTTCCCACCGGTGCCGGCAAATCGCTCTGTTATCAACTTCCGGCAATATTATTGCCCGGCATGACGCTGGTGGTATCTCCGCTGCTATCTCTGATGAAAGATCAACTGGATTTTTTGCTGGCAAACGATATCCCTGCTGCGCGTTTGGATTCAACCCTTCAAAAAAACGAATATAATGCGATTCTCGAAAGCGCTAAAAATAATGAATTAAAAATTCTAATGATTTCGGTGGAACGGTTCAAAAATGAACGATTTCGCTTCCATCTGAAAAAGATGAACGTTACCCTGTTGGTTGTTGATGAAGCGCATTGCATCTCTGAATGGGGGCATAATTTTCGACCGGAATATCTGAAACTGCCTGATTATCAAAAGGAATTCAAAATTGCGAAAACGTTGTTGCTTACTGCGACCGCTACCGAGCACGTAATTGACGATATGTGCGCTAAATTCAATATTTTTAAAGACCATGTATTTGTTACAGGTTTTTATCGCGAAAATCTCTTTCTGCAAATAACGCCAACAGCTGCATCTGAAAAAAAGAACCATGTGCTTCAAAGAATCCGCGAAAACCCCAAAGCCGCTACGATTGTATATGTTACCCTGCAAAAAACAGCGGAAGACGTCTCGGATTTTCTCTGCGCAAATAACATAAATGCGCACCCATATCATGCCGGGATGGAAAACGAAAAGCGGGAACAGATTCAAAACAAATTCATGGATGGAACCCTGGCCTGTATCGTTGCAACCATAGCATTCGGAATGGGAATCGATAAAAAAGACATCCGCAGAATCATCCATTATGATTTACCCAAATCCATTGAAAACTACAGCCAGGAAATCGGTCGCTCCGGGAGAGATAACAGGCCTGCTTTATGCGAAGTTTTAGCCAATAGGGACAATATTCATATTTTAGAAAATTTTGTATATGGAGATACTCCGGAGAAACATTCGATCTTTCAATTGCTCCGGACCATAAAAGAAAACAAGGGCTTTATATGGGAAATAAAAGCCGTCAAGCTTTCAAATGATCTGAATATCAGAATTCTTCCTCTGAAAACCTTGCTGGTTTATCTTGCAATGGAAAAAATCATTCGACCCAAGTTGACCTATTTTGAAGAATATTCATTTAAATACCACACACAGCCGGAAAACATCATTCACAATTTTGAAGGGGAAAGAAAGCGATTTGTTACAGCGGTCATAAGTCATTGCCATACCCGTAAAATATGGACACATGTTGATATTCAGGCAATCCTGAACAGTTATGGTACGGATCGACAGCGGATTCTCATTGCACTGGAATACTTTGACGAGAAGGGTTGGATTGAACTTCAATCCAGGCAGGCAATGGACGTGTACGACATTTTGACCCAGGCGTTTGATATCGAGGTCATGGCTGAAGAAATGTATGCCTTGTTTAAAAAGAAAGAGGGACTTGAGATTCAAAGAATCCACAACATGGTAAGCTTTTTTGAAAGCGATGCATGTATCAGCAAACAGCTTGCCGAATATTTTGGAGAACATCTTGAAGAAGAACGCTGCGGGCATTGTTCATTTTGTAAAAGCGGGAAAGCGGTTTTACAACATACGACCGAACTAAAGCCTCTCGTCCATTTTGATTTTAAAACCATTACCGGTGAATTTACGAAAGCTGTCGGCGAGCAGTTTTCCGAGGTGAATTTAACGAAGTTTCTTTGTGGCATATTTACGCCTGTCTTCTCGAAATTAAAAATAAAGAAACTGCCGCATTTCGGCATTCTTGAAAACTATCCTTTTTTAAAAGTAAGAAACTGGATAAAGGATAATATTTAGCCAGGACTTACATGATATTGGTTTGTTCCATAAGCTTACCTCGGGTACTGATGATAACGTCGTTTATGGGAATGGTTTGGCCGGACATTTCCAGTCCCTTTTTTACGATCATGGGTAAACCCGAACAACACGGCACTTCCATATAGACCGTAGTGATGCTTTTGATGCCGGCGGTTTTGAATATTTCTGCAAATTTTTCGATATATTCTTCAGCACCATCGAATTTGGGACATCCCATCATCACCACTTTTCCTTTAACAAAATCACTTTGCAGTCTGGAATACGCAACTGCCGCACAATCTGCCAGCACTAAAAGATCCGCACCTTTGAGAAACGGCGCTTTGGGCGGGATGAGCCGTATTTGAATCGGCCAGTGAGAGAGGGCTGATTCGCTCTCGATTCCGGATGCAGATGGAATTTGGGCTTCCGGATGAGATTCAATGGGGACAAAGGTCTGGATTTGGGTGGACGGACATCCGCAGGGCATATTCTGCTTTTCTTTAGCCGTCTCTGTTTCTTTTTCTGTTAGATGCTCCTCAACCGCTTCCTCATCAAATTCATCCGCTTCACGCTCAATGACCTTCAGGGCGCCGGTGGGACATTCTCCCAAACAGGCCCCGAGCCCGTCACATAGTTTGTCGGCAATGACCTGTGCTTTGCCGTCCACAATTTGAAGGGCGCCTTCAGCACAAGAGGGGATACACTGGCCGCATCCGTCGCACAATTCTTCATCGATTTCGATTATTTTTCGTAATGTTTTCATGATCAAACCTCTTATATAATTGGTTTTATGGGGAAAACAAATCAATTCAATAACACCTTTTTTGCTTTTTCGCGGCCGCTATCGGTTAAAAAAGACTTGTCGATAATACTGGATATTCTGTCTGAATTCATGGGGCTTTTTTTATGCTTTTCTTCAAGATTGGTAATAAGATCCGCATCGTACAGCACTTTGAAATTTAGCGTTTCCTCGGACCGGGGATGATGGTGATGTCCGATGATATCACAAACCTCTTCGATCAATTCTTCTTTTGCACCCAGCTTGATCATGATCGATCTTGCAATGGGTGGTCCTTCCTGCTCCTGGTATTTTGCAGCCGTACTGTTATACTTTTTTTCCGATTCATGGATGCCGATATCATGCAGATACGCTGCGGCCAGTATGACCGCCAGATTGCCCCGTTCTTTTCGGCCGATCCTCTCGGCATAACGCGCAACCCGGGTTGCATGGCCTATACGTTTGAAATCACTTTTAAAATAGCGTTTCATTTCTATGGCGATTCGGTCCTTTAGAAGGTCTTCTTTCTGGGCCAAAAGTTCCGGGGGCAGATCGCCAATGCACTCTTTTGCATACTGGCAATATGATGCACATCCGAAATCCATTTTGGGATTGGCAAACTTATGCTCGCACTTGGGGCACTTCCGGGTGGTATCGTCCTTGAAAAACTCTACAAAATGGCCGCATTCCGGACATTTTTCCTCAAAAATAGCACCTGGTTTCCAGTATCGGCTGTCCTGTCCCGGGCATTTCATTTTTTCCTCCTATGAGTTACATTTTTTGACAGGATTCACAGGATTCACAAGACATATTCTAATCATCTTGTGAATCCTGTCGAGAAAGAATTATCCTAAAATCGCTTTCAGATCTTCATCCGGTGTCTGTATCGGCATAATATTGAATTTTTCCACCAGCACCTTGAGAATATTCGGCGAAATAAAAGCCGGCAGACTTGGGCCCAGTCGGATATCTTTGATCCCCAAAGACAGCAGGCTCAAAAGAATCGCACATGCTTTTTGTTCATACCACGAGAGAATCATGGACAAGGGAAGATCATTCACCTCGCATTCAAACGCGTTTGCCAGCGCCACGGCAATCTGAACGGCAGAATAGGCGTCGTTGCACTGGCCGACGTCGAGAAGTCTCGGAATTCCGCCGATATCTCCCAACTCCTTATCAAAAAAGCGGAATTTACCGCATGCAAGGGTCAGGACCACACAATCTTCAGGTACTTTTTCCACAAACTCCGTATAATAATTGCGTCCCGCCTTGGCGCCGTCACACCCGCCCACCAGGAAAAAATGGCGGATGGCCTTGTTCTTCACCGCTTCGATCACCGTGCCTGCAACACCCATGACGGCATTTCTGGCAAATCCGACCATCACGGACTTATCTTGGGTATCTTCAGTAAATCCAGGCAATTCTAACGCCTTTTCGATAACAGGGGCAAAGTTTTTGTCTGCAATATGGGTGACTCCGGCCCAACCCACCAGACCGGTGGTGAAAATATTGTCTTTGTAAGAATCTCTGGGTTTCTGAATGCAATTCGTGGTCATCAAAATTGCACCCGGAAATGCATCAAACTCTTTGGCCTGATTTTGCCAGGCCGTGCCGTAATGACCATAAAAGTGATCGTATTTTTTAAGCTCAGGATACCCATGACAGGGGAGCATCTCACCGTGAGTATAGACATAGATTCCTTTTCCCTGGCTTTGCTTCAGGATGTCTTCCAGGTCTTTTAGATCGTGTCCGGAAACCAGGATGGCCTTGCCTTTTTTAGCCCCCAACGGAACGGATGTGGGAACCGGATGCCCATAGGTCCCTGTATTTGCCGCATCCAGAATCTCCATGGCAATGATATTGATTTCTCCGCACTTGAAGACAAGTCCGACATAATCGTCGGCGCTGAGATTTTTGTTCAACGTAGCGGCCATGGCTTCATGGATAAAATCAAAAACCCTTTCGTCGGTTTTTCCAAGAATCTTTGCATGATCCGCATATGCAGCGACACCTTTGAGGCCATAAATCAAAAGCTCTCTTAAAGAAAGAATGTCAGGATCAATATCAGGATCAGATTTAACCCCGACTTTTTCTCCCTGGACCACAAGACCTTCTCGGGTTGCCTCGGGTGTGAAGTTGGCCGGTCCTTCCGAAAAATCGGTTTTGCCACCGGCTGACGAGACTTTTGCTTTGAGTTCATCTCTAAGTTTAACGGTTTGATTGATGAGTTTGACAAATCGATCAGGATCAAAATCGACGTTGGTCAACGTGGAAAAAATAGCTTCACAGGTAAAATGGTCAATGGCTGTATCCCTGATACCGACCTTGCGACCTTCAACCGCCACCTGAGACAGCCCCTTTACTGCATAAATCAAAAGATCCTGAAGGACTGCAACATCCGGCTGTTTTCCGCACACGCCGATTTTTGTGCATCCTTCGCCTTTTGCCGTTTGTTCACATTGAAAACAAAACATAATGGGCCTCCTTTTTTTTCAGTCATATGGTTATTTTGAATATTGTTTGTGTGGTATCCGGATAAAAATTTTTTTCCGGATGTTGAGTCGTATCATATATGAAGAATACATCGACCGCCTTGACTTAAGTCAAAAAAGCGTGATATTTTTAAAAAAAGAGAAAATGATGGAAAAAATTCTACAAATTATTTCAGATGCACCCCTTTTCAACGGTTTACCCGAGGAGCAGTTGAACGACGTTAGACAGATTGCGTTGGACAAGTTTTACAACAAGGGGAAGACGATTTTTTTAGAAGGCGACGATTGCAATGGTTTTTATATTATTGCTGACGGCAAAGTAAAAATTTATAAAGTTTCCTTTGAAGGCAAAGAACATATTCTTCATATTTATGGACCCGGGAATCCTTTTGGCGAAGTTCCGGTTTTCTCCGGAAAAAAATTTCCGGCCAATGCCCAAACCCTTTTTAAAAGCCATCTACTGTTTTTTCCGAGGGCAGCGTTTGTTGACCTGATATCCAAAAATCCTTCGCTTGCTCTGAACATGCTGGGCGTACTTTCCATGCGGCTGCGCCAGTTTACTGTTCAGATCGAAAATCTTTCCTTAAAGGAAGTTCCGGGTCGGCTGGCTTCATACCTGGTATATTTGAGCCGGGAACAGGGTCGAACCGATGTGGTCACATTAAATATTTCTAAAGGTCAACTGGCAAGCCTTCTGGGTACCATTCCTGAAACCCTGTCACGGATTCTGACGAAAATGAACCAGCAGCACTTGATCGATACCAGTGGCCGGAATATAATATTGAAAGATCTTAGCGGCCTGGAAGATCTTGCGGAGCATGGGAAACTGCAGTAACCGGCGTGACAACCCACGAATATAACACGAAATCCGGTGAAACATCAGCGCATTATGCCTGATGTTTTTCAAGCACTTCGTTGGCCCACCCCATGGCGGCAATCATGTTTGGAAATCCTGTGGTGGTTAAGGACAATAACACCGCATGGAAAATCTCGTCAGAGCTTACGCCGGACGCTAAAGCCTTTCGGGCAGAAGACATGACCGCACCCCTGGAGTTGGCGCCCATGGCAATACCCAGCTTAACGAGGTTCTGGCATTTTTCATCCAAAGGTCCTTCTTCCCGGCATGATTTGCCCAATTGTTTATAATCCTCAAATACGTTTGGAAATCTTTTTATAAAATCTTCATAGGTTTTTGGCAAATACATCGTTCCTCCTTTTGGCGGTACAAGGGTTACATTTACAGGCGACGGTTATAGTTATTATGCAATTTAATTTGTAATTTAGCAACACCTTACTCAAATTTCGATTATGTGAATTCATGAATCGAGATAAAAGCGCCATTTGCAAAACATGTTTTCAGGATGAGGGTCCGGAGGGGCAAAAAGGCACTCAACCCTTATCCGGTCATCAACAACACGGGCAAAACTGCTAAATTCTTTTCGATGCATTTCTTTACATACATATTCACCCAAACCTCGCTTGAGTCTGGCTTCCTGGGTCGGGCAGGAGGGAACGGAGATTGTCACTTCATTGTCGGTTTCCTGGATCTGATATCCCACAAGAATGCACCATGGGAAAAGCTTCTGGGCCTTGACAAATCCTTTAAGCCCCTTTTCCTGAATTTGAAATCGTTCCACAAGATCTTTAGCGGCCATTGCCGATACACGGTCCCAGACCTTTTCGTTGATGTGTTCGGCGGTTTGTTGATCAAATTGTTCGGTTAAATAGATAAACCAGAATGCATCAACAACACGATAATGCCAGAGAAGAAATTTCACGTATTTTTTCAGCTCCGGAGCCTCCATATCCTCGAAAATTTTCATGTCCATATTTTCATTCCTTTTTAGTTTTTGCGCTTTAGGAATATCGAAAAAACCGAAATATTGCTTTTACACAGCGGACCATATGATCGAACCTGCTTCATCTTTCAGGATTAAATGTGGCAGGCCTTCTTCATCGAATTCAATGGTTACACTGCCTTTATTTCCCACGAGCTTCAGAACCGGTGAATTGTCCAATACATTCAAAGTGGTACGAGGGATGTGATTCTCATCGAAGAACGTCATTAACTGTTTTTCGGGGTCGGTTGAAATTGAAACGCATTCGTTTCCTTTTTGGTCTATAAGTCTGAAAGTTTGAATGATGGCTTCCCGTGCGTTCAACCTGGAGGTCGTCATTTCATATTCGAGCTTTTTTAAACGCGCAATAATGATTCCTGCGGCAATAAAAATTGCCAATGGCAATACCATTGTACGAGCTTCAACGCCCAATTTATCATAGTAACCACCCAACAAAACAGCCAAAAGAATCAGCACCAACGTCATCTTCCAATCTTTTTTTATTATCATCTATCATCCTCCACTGCCGTGTTATAATGACCTGTCTGGATAGTACCTTCGCTTGAGTCAACCCCTGTTCTTTGGCCTGTTGTTTATTATAGGTGAATATCCAGACAAAAATAATACGCAAAAGAAATATAATCTGAAGTGAAAAGTATAATTTTTTCACTATGTGCCCAGCATATGGGTGTCGTCGTTGCTGATTATCTGTGTTTTTATGTAGGCAAAAGACATGGAGAAAATAAACATCCAAATTGTAAAACAATCTTACTTTATTTGATACACAGAGTCAAATTCATCGGGGTTAAAGGAAAGACAAGATATCGTTTTGGTTAGAATTGTTTTACAGATAATGTAAAATGATGTACGTTTTATGTCAAAGGTGTTACGATTTTATGTCCTAATGAGAAAATTCTTGCACCCAAAGAAAATGGATGTCAATTATATGTTATTCGGGTAATGAAATATTTTACTGTTATCGAAAAGGAAATATGGTAGCATTTAAGCTAAAATCGAGCCATTGGATTGTCGATGAAAATGACAATATCGTTATCGGCGAAGGGAGAATGAAAATTCTGGAGCATGTTGAAAATACGGGGTCTATTAATCAGGCTGCCAAAATAATGAAAATGTCTTACAAAGCGGTTTGGAGTAAAATTAAGTATACGGAAAAACATTTAAATGCCAAAATTCTTCATTCGGATAAGAAAACGGGAAGCCGGTTGACCAAAGAAGGCAAAGCGCTTTTGAAAAATTACCGGATTTTGAAAAAAGAATGTATGATGGCTGATGACAAAGTGTTCAATGATATTTTTAAATCAAAATCCTTGAAGAAAGGATAGCCTGTAAATATTAACATGATAACAAAACCAAAGAAAAAAACATTCCCCCCTTTTGTTTCCATTGTCGGCAATTCAGGATCAGGAAAGACGACTTTTTTGGAAAAATTGATACCTGAACTCATTTCTCGAGGTCTAAAGGTGGGTACCATTAAACACGATGTCCATGGTTTTGAAATGGACAAACCCGGAAAAGACAGCTGGCGACATAAACATGCCGGTGCATCGGCCACCGTTATTTCATCACCATATCAAATCGGAATGGTGATGGATGTGACGTATGATCACAAACCGGATGAGTTGTTGCCGATATTAAACGGAATGGACATCATATTGACTGAAGGGTATAAACGGGGAAATCACCCTAAAATGGAGATATTTAGACCCCAGATCATCAACGAACCGTTATGTAAAAACGATAGATATTTGCTTGCCCTTATCACCGATTCAGATATCGATATTGATGTGCCGACGTTTTACCTGGGGGCGGTTAAACAGGTCGCTGATTTTTTAATCAAACATTTCAATCTTGACTGCGCCATCCAGTAATCCTCTTGCAGGATACGATTTTAACTGTTACAATTTTGTTGCTTGACGGTTATAAAATTATACTTGATATATAATTATAGAAATCTATCAGAGAATTTTTATATTCAAACCGGCCTATTAGGCATAATTACATGCCAAACTTTAAAGCAACATTATGAAAAATCACTTCATATGGGTGTCTCTTGTTTTATTGGGTGTTATCATCGCTTTTCCGCTGTTTAGTATGACGTACTATACCATGGTACGTACCTCCACTCCCGATTTTTGTGCCACGTGCCATGAGATCAAACCAGCAGTGGTTGCCTGGAGATCCTCCACCCATGTCAACAATGCCCAGGGATTCGTGGCCGACTGCATGGACTGCCACCTGCCGGCTCCCCACAAGATGTTTGACTTCTTCTTTGCCAAAACCTATCACGGTGCCAAGGACGTGGTTAAGCATTTCTTAATAAAAGAATACGATCGAAAAAAAAACAGGGAGGCGGCTTACGACTCCTTTGACAATGCCCAGTGCCAGAAATGCCATAGAAATCTGCTGGCCATGCCTGGCAAGCGCGGTGCCATGCTGGCACACCGGTCGGTGATCTATGCTCGTCCGGGCTACGAAAAAAAGTGCGTGGACTGCCATTACGATCTGGTTCACAATGAGAGCGTGTCCATCATATACAAGCAGTATCGGCGACTTCCCTATCGGGCCAAAGGCCTGCGAAAACTGTAATCAACCAATATACATAGAATGTTTCATCTCTTTTAAACCGAAAGGAGAAAGACCATGAAGCAAAAATTTTTATTCATCGTAGTCGGGCTACTGGCGGTCGGTCTGGTGCTGTCCGGTGCCGTAGCGACGAATGCACAGCAGAACTTCCCCAAGGTGAAGGAGTTCCGGATCGAACGCAGCATTCCGCCCGAGGCGGTGGCGTGCATCGAATGCCACAAGGCGACCAACCCCGGGATTTTTGACGACTGGGCACGCAGCCGTCACGCCAATGCCGGCATCACCTGCCTGGACTGTCACCTGGCCCAGCCCGGCGATACTGATATGGCCAAAGGACATGAAAAAAATTATAGTCGAAAGGATCTCCCATACGGAGAAGAAAAGTACAAGGTACCCATTGCTTCAATCGTCACACCGAAGGACTGCTCCCGATGTCATCCTGACGAGGCGACTCAGTACAGCAAGAGCAAGCATGCCAACACCCTTGAGATCATATGGAAGTTGGACCCCTGGCTGAACAAGGGCATGAACTCGGACACCGAGCGGAAAATCGGTTGCTTCAACTGCCATGGAACGGTAATTAAGCTTGACAAAAACGGTGCTATGGATCCTGCCACCTGGCCCAATGTCGGTGTTGGCAGGCTGAATGTTGACGGGAGTAAAGGGTCGTGCACCTCATGTCATACCCGCCATCGCTTTTCTGTGGCTGAAGCAAGAATGCCCGAGGCTTGCGACCAATGCCATTTGGGACCTGACCATCCGCAAATCGAAATTTATAACGAATCCAAGCATGGAGCGATGTATCATGCCTATAAAGACGAATACAATTTTAATGCAGCCCCCGGCACCTGGACACCGGGCACTGATTATCGTGCCCCGACCTGTGCGGCCTGCCATATGTCCGGTTCCGGAAAGGTCATGGGAACCCATGACGTAACCGAGCGCCTCTCCTGGGAGACTCAGGCACCGCTGACAGTGCGACCCCAGGATTTCAAACCCTTTCCATCGGGAAGCGACTGGAAAATGGAACGGGAAAAGATGAAAAATGTGTGCCGTGCCTGTCATGGTGATTCCTGGATCAACGATTTTTATGACGGATTCGACAAAGCAGTGGAAGACTATAACGAGGTCTACTTCAAACCGGCCAAAGCAAAGTTTGATGAGCTTTATGAAAAAGGATTGCTGGACAAAACCAAATTCTTCGACGAGCGTCTCGAAGTGGAGTTCTATGAACTGTGGCACCACGAGGGCCGCCGTGCCCGAATGGGCGTCATGATGATGGCTCCGGACTATGCCTGGTGGCATGGGTTCTATGAGTGCAAGTTGCGTTTTGTCAAGTTTACGGAAGAGGCCAACCACCTGATCGAAACCGGCAAAAAGGCTTATGTTGCTAAAGACTTTCCCGGTGCTACAGGAGACACACAAAAACCACCGAAAATCTTCGGCAACAAATAATTTTCTGTCATCTTATGGAACTGGCCTCCGCCTTCCTGTTTGAGCGGGGGTCAGGGCTGTAAAGGTTCTAAACCATCCCCATTTTTGTAGCACCTTTTAAGTTAGAAACTTGTGCTAATGTCAGATGATGACTTTTCAAAATGGAGAAGATTTAGTCCCTTTGACGTTATCTGTTAAGCCATTCTTGAAAGGCTGGATTCATAACAATGGATAAATGTAACATATTGTTTTTACCGCATAATATCAAGATCGCCATTATTAAAGGAGAAAATCTAATCCGCGCTGCCATGGAAGCCGGGGTTCATATTAATGCATCCTGTGGTGGAGAAGGCGTTTGCGGGAAGTGCCGCGTTATTATCGAAGATGGATATGTTGACGGCGGCATCACCGAAAAATTAGATCAAAAAGATATTGAAAAAGGGTACCGGCAAGCATGTATGTCCCATGTTTTAAGTGATCTCGTGGTTCGCATTCCCATAGAATCGGACGTTGATGCCGGCGTGCTCAACTTACAAAAAACGCCTCGAAAGACAGCCGGAATTTGGGAAATGAATCTCGAAGAATTGAAGGACAAAGGCCTTTTCATGCCTCCGGTGGAAAAAAAATATCTCGAACTTCCAGAACCGACCCTTCAGGATAACCTTCCGGATGTTACAAGACTGATTTCTTTTTTAAAAGCAAAACATGATGAACATCGTCTGGTGGTTCAACTTCCGGTGATCCGGAAGATATCCGATATATTAAGACAAGGCGATTTCAAAGTAACGACCACCCTCGCCCGACCGGTACAATCCGGAAGAAAGACGAATATTATAAATGTTCAGCCCGGGGATACCACCGACCGGAACTATGCCATTGCCGTGGATGTCGGTACTACAACTGTATATACGCAGCTGGTTGATCTTATAACAGGCGATGTCCTGGCTCAATTTGGTGACTACAACGGACAGATCAGCTACGGCGAAGATATTATCAGCAGAATTATTTATGCGGGAAAACCGGGCGGCCTTGATAAGCTTCATGGAGTGGTCATCGCCAACATCAACAAATTAATTAAAAAAATGGTAAAAAAAGCACAGATCGATCTGGACGAAATTTCCACGATTACCATGGCAGGAAATACAACAATGACGCAACTCATGCTGAAGGTTAATCCCAAGTACATCCGGCTTTCACCCTATGTGCCCTCCTCGACCCTCTATCCGCCCCTCAAGGCCATCGAGCTGGGGATTGACTTGGGAGATCATGTAACGGCTTTGGTGTACCCGGTGATTTCGAGTTATGTGGGAGGTGATATCGTGGCGGGTGTCATGGGATCAGGAATGTATCGCACGGATGAACTGACGTTATTTATGGATATCGGAACCAATGCCGAAATTGTCATCGGAAATAAAGATTGGCTGGCCTGTGCTTCCTGTTCCGCTGGTCCGGCATTTGAAGGAGGTGGAGTTAAATTTGGCATGCGGGCCGCCAAAGGCGCCATTGAGGATTTTTCCATGGATCCTATATCATTTGAGCCGATGAATATCACCATCGGTAATATCAGACCCAAAGGTATCTGTGGTTCCGGACTCATTATCATTGCAGCCACTATGTTTGAAATGGGCGTTATCGATAACCGGGGTAAATTCAATCGAGACCTCAATACATCCCGTATACGGGAAACCGACGGGATTTATGAGTTTGTGCTTGCATGGAAGCATGAAACCCATATCGACCGGGATATTACGCTCACAGAACCGGATCTTGATAATCTCATCCGGGCAAAGGGGGCTATATACAGTGGTTGCATGACCCTTCTCGAGGAAGTGGGCCTCAATATTAAACACATTGATCGCATTTATCTGGCAGGCGGGTTTGGCAGTTATGTGGATCTTGAAAAGGCAATGGTTATCGGACTGTTGCCGGAGATAGATCCGGATCGAATTCGGTTTGTCGGCAATGGATCTTTGTTGGGTGCAAAGATGAGCTGTCTGACCAACCGTATCAGAAAGGACGTTGTTGAGGTTACCAAGCGGATGACAAATTTCGAACTGTCGGAGACTCCGTCTTTTATGGACAATTATGTGGCTGCTCTGTTTCTGCCGCATACCGACATGGATCAGTTCCCCAAAATCAAGGCACGACTTGAGACGCGAAGGGCTTTACTGCATGGGTTCAAAACAAGCGGACAAGCCAACCCTCCTCCCTCTGCTTAATGGCACGATCATCTCTGCCTCTTCACCTCAAGCTATCGGTAAACCAACTTTGGTGTTTCCAAAATCACCTTGGTATCCGGAGGCACCGAAGTGGTAATCCAGACATTTCCCCCAATGACGGAACGTTCGCCGATAATGGTGTCACCACCCAGAATGGTTGCGCCCGAATACACAATGACATCGTCTTCAATGGTTGGATGGCGTTTTTTACCCCTCAGTCGTTCTCCGGCATCTTTTGGAAGTGAAAGGGCGCCAAGGGTAACGCCTTGATAGATTCGAACATTTTTACCGATAACGGTGGTTTCTCCGATGACCACTCCGGTTCCATGATCGATCACAAAACTTTCTCCGATATCAGCGCCGGGATGAATATCGATACCGGTTAAACTGTGCGCATGTTCCGTCATAATGCGGGGTAAAAGCGGGACTTGAAGTTCAAAAAGTTTATGGGCCACCCGAAATACGGTCATGGCAAAGATGCCGGGATAGCTGAAAATAATTTCATCATGGCTTTTGGCTGCGGGATCCCCTTCATATACCGCCAGAACATCCGTCGCCAGTATTTTTCTGATGGATGGAATCGAATCCAAAAGAACAAGGGCCATTTTTTGTCCTTGTTCATCACATTCGGTGCAAGGAAGATCGTACCTGAAACAATCGTGTCGAATGCTATGGGCGATCTGAACCGACAGCATGTCAAATAGAACCGAAACCGCTTGACCCATGTAATATTTCAGGTTGACGGGATCGATTTTTTCCCGTGTAAAATATCCCGGAAAAAGGATTTCTCTCAATTTGTGTATAATATCAACGACGTACCCTTCAGAAGGAATCGGCTCGTAGTCGATATGGGTAAAGCTTTCTTTGTCGTAGCAGCTGTCGATAATACGTTCAGTAACATCGGGAAGTTGTTGTTTGAATCTGCTTAAAGATTCCGCATCGATTCGGCAGGAATGATCAGATTTTTTAATGTCCTTTTCCATTGTATGTCTCCAAAGTTATGATATCTATTAACAATATTTTTACTACGATGTGGTATTGATTGTCAATATAAAACAATCCCGCCGTTCGGCTAAGTTTTTTTTCATGGGTTTGTTTTAATTTAACAAAAGACTTGACAATATAATATATTATTATAAAAAGTTTTGATTTTTTAGTCAGATTTTTTTATGTCTTAAAGGAAACCATCGTGCGTTTACATTATTTTCAGCATGTTTCATTTGAAGGCCTTGGCAGTATCGAGCCGTGGGCAAAAAAGATGGCGTATGACATTACATCAACACGGCTTTTTGCCAAAGACCCGTTTCCGAATCTCGATGATATCGATTGGCTTATCATTATGGGCGGCCCAATGGGCATTTACGAAGAGGACAAATACCCGTGGCTTTGTGCAGAAAAAAATTACATTGAACAGGCCGTGGTACACGAAAAAATCGTTCTGGGAATTTGCCTGGGTGCTCAATTGATAGCGGATGTTTTGGGTGCAAAAATTTATCCCAACAAATATAAAGAAATTGGGTGGTTTCCCATTCAAAAAACCCTTGAAACAGCTCAAACACGGCTTGCCGATTTCCTTCCGGAAGAAATCGATGCTTTCCACTGGCATGGAGATACGTTCGATATCCCCACCGGCGCAATTCACATTGTCAAAAGCGCAGCTTGTGAAAATCAAGGTTTTATCTATGATGATCATGTTGTGGCATTACAGTTTCACCTTGAAACAATGGAACAAAGTGCAAAGGATTTAATCGCCAATTGTGAGGATGACATTACAGAAGGTCCTTTTATTCAGTCACCTGCGGCGATATTTTCTGACAAAAGGCGTTTTGAAAAAATTAATTTTTTAATGAGTGAGCTTCTAAATCATCTTGCTTACGTATCTTCAGCCTCTCTTTTTTCAAACAGCTTCGGAATCCGAACGCTGGATCAAGTCCGCCGGCTTAAATAGTTTCCATCCATAAATGGACTTTTTCCGCAATCTCAGCGTCAATCTGCAGGATTCCTTGTGCGACGTACTACAGTACGTCTCCGCGTAATCCCTTGATTTCCTTGATCTTGCGCAAAATTCTCATTTCTGGATTGGAACCGCAATGATGCTCAATATTTTAATGTGATAAAATAAAGTTATAATAAATATTTAATGATTAAAAATCCTGCGATTAAAAGTACCGTGAATGCTATCGCAAGAACGTTGAAATATTTATCGATAAAAGACTGAATGCTTGGGCCGAAAATGTAAATAAGCCCTCCCACTATGAAAAAACGCGCGGATCGAGATACCAAAGAGGCCACAACGAATACAGAAAAATTAATTTTAAATGCACCGGCGGCAATGGTAAAGACCTTGTAGGGTATGGGCGTAAATCCTGCTATTGCAACAGCCCATGCATCGTATTTATTGTAAAGAACTTCAATATATTTAACTTTTGCGGTGAGACCGTAAAAATCTACGATACGGGTACCGATTGACGCCATAAACTGCCACCCGATAAGATAACCGAAGCATCCTCCAAGAACGGATCCTGCTGAGCAAATCAATGCATATTTCAGTGATTTTTTAGGTATGGCAACAGCCAGCGCGATAAGGAGAATATCCGGAGGTATGGGAAAGAAAGAGGATTCGCTAAAGGCCAGCAAAAATAGCGCCCAGGACCCATAGGGTGTTTCCGCCCAGTGAAGAACCCAGTCATATAAGCGACGAAGCATTGATTACACCCTCCATCCATATTCACCCACAAGTTTGACAAATCTGCAGCCCCCCAAATTCGTCTTGTGAATGCCATGTTCATCCTTGTATATTTTAATGAGCTCCTGGGAATACAGATCTCCTACGGGGATGACCATACGGCCACCTGAAGCCAGTTGGCTGATGAGGGGTTTTGGAATGCCGGGTGAACCGGCTGTAACAATAATTCCGTCAAAGGGGCTTTCGTCTTCCCAGCCCGAAGTGCCGTCAGAATACTTGGTGACAATATTGTGATAATGAAGTTTATCGAAAACCTTGCGAGATTTAGTGTAGAGCGGGTGAATTTTTTCAATGGTATAAACGCGAAACACAATCTCAGCTAAAATTGCAGCCTGATATCCTGATCCTGTTCCGATTTCAAGAATCCTGTCGTCTTTTCCGGGTTGCAGTGCCTGGGTCATCTCGGCGACGATATATGGTTGTGAAATGGTCTGTTGTTCTCCTATGGGAAGTGGAAAATCACCATAGGCCTGATCTCTTAAAGCATCACTAACAAAAAGGTGCCGAGGTACCTTATGCATGGCAGCCAGGACTTTTGGGTCGGTGACACCTCGAGCTTCAATTTGACGCCTGACCATATCTTGGCGCTGGCGCTCGTATTTTATTGCGTTTTCATCCAAAATATAAAACCTTTATTTTTATCCAATTATCCTGCTCAAGCGTTGCACGCTTCATGTTCAAGAACGCCAATATATTCCGTCAGACCGAAAAAATTTAAGTAAAATTTTATAGATGTGATGTGTAAAAAAACCACATGGAACCCAATAGGGTACACAGAGTGTATAGAATAGGCGTCATTTTGTGTTTTGGTGCTGTACGATAGCGCACCAAAGAAATAGTTTACCTTCCCATCTGAGGCGGACAAGAATGAATTTATTTTGGCCCGCTGTTCCAAAGGCTTTTTAGCAATATTTGGGTGCGAACTTGAGTCTGGTATTAATGTTTGTCAGGTCTTTTTGCATTGATAGCTGAGTTGTGGTGCAAAAATTTCCTATCAAATCAGAGGAATTGCGTCAAGCATTTAGAGTCTGAAATCAAAAATGAATAAAGCTCTTGATTTTTTATTAAAATATTACATAATCTATCACAAGATTTTTGAAGATCGGTACAACATGCACAAAAAGCCGGAAAAATTATATTCTGCACCCTTAATCTGGAGTTATCAAGCGAATTCCTCGCTGTTTGTCAAAACAAAACCCAGGATTTCGGCGCCACGGGGTAACAGGGTATCTTTTCATGTTGAATCATTTCTGAACCGGATCGAATAAGCCAACCCCATGAAGAGTATTAGACATCTCAAATTTTGTGTTTTACTATTGATCCTCGTTATATTGCTTGGTGTTAGTGGATATATGAGCATCGAACATTGGGATTTTTTAGATGCCCTGTATATGGCTGTTACAACGCTCACCACCGTAGGGTACGGCGAGGTACACGAATTAAGCAATCCGGGGCGGATATTCACAATTTTCTTTATCATCATCGGTGTGGTCTATTTTTTGTATATTGCAGGCGCCGTCGTACAGTTTATGGTCGAAGGTCAAATCAGAACCATATTAGGGAGGAGAAGCTTGGATAAAAAGATCGATCGATTGAAAAATCATTATATTGTTTGTGGATATGGGCGTATCGGAAAAACCCTTTGTACCATGCTAAAAAGAAAGGCGGTTGATTTGGTTGTTATTGAGAAAGATAAAGACCTCATACCGGTCATGGTTGAGAATAAATTTTTCTATATATCGGGCGACGCCGGGGATGAAACCAATCTGATTAAGGCCGGAATACGGCATGCTAAGGGTTTAATAGCCGTTCTGGCTACGGATACGGATAATGTTTTTCTGGTGTTGACCGCAAGGCAGCTCAACCCTGATATTTATATTATGGCAAATGCATCTCACAACGAGTCAAAACCCAAACTCATCGCCGCAGGTGCCAACCGGGTGGAATTGCCCTATGATATGGGTGCAGTGAGTATGGCCCAGCGGATCATCCGTCCAACAGTGACAAATTTTTTGAATCTTGCTTTTGCTCAAAAACGTAAAGATATTCAAATGGAAGAGATACCGGTGAGCCCTTCTTCGGAACTTGTCACCGTTATGCTTAAAGATTCAGGTATCCGACAACGGTTTAATTTGATTATCATTGCCATAAAAAAATCAGACGACAGTATGCTGTTTAACCCGTCTTTTGAGGCAGTTATCGAAAGCGGCGATACCGTTATTGCAGTAGGGGAAGAAGAGAATCTTAAGAAGCTGGAAAAAATATTGAATCCATCCGTCAGATAAGGGTTTGATGGTTATCACTCAAGTTTTACATCTATTAGAAGCCATCTCAAAATAAAGATTTTGGTTCAAGATCCCCCGCTAAAACCCAGCGGGATAAAAAGGCGGAGTTGAGTTTTAACCCGCCCCGTCTGTTAACGGGATCTTCGACACGCATACTCAAGTATGTCGAGGACTTAAAGCGAGGCTTCAACGCCGAAGTTGGGCCAAAAGATTATTTTGAGATGGCTTCTATTTTTAGCAATGCCTATACCGCGGAAAAATCTGGAATCAATTTCAGAGAAAAAACCATATGGCCGCGATCGCTAACCATAAAAAAACCACGGCTATATTTTATATATGATTCGTTTTTCTGTAATAATAATATCCACATGCCTATCATGGGCTTCCATTTGTATTTGAGAGACGATCTGGTCTTCAAATGTCAGAGCAACCTTTCTTGTGGTAATCGGCAGTTTTGGAATAAGCCGGTCATAGTATCCATCACCGGATCCTATCCTTCCACCCTTTTCATCGAAAGCAACACCGGGAATGATGGCAATGTCGATGCATTCAATGGGTACCACGTTGCATTGATTTGGATCCGGCTCCAATATATTTCTGGGTCCGAGTGTCAAGTCTGTATCAAGGTTATCGATTTTCAACAATTTCATTTCATATTTTGTTGGAACAAAAGCAGGAAGAATGACTATTTTTTTGTAGTTTAAACATCTTTTTATGATCTCTAAGCTATTCACTTCACAGTGACTGTTAATGTAAAGCAAAACAATGTTGGCTTCCAGAAAATTGGCAAATTCAAAGAGCCGTTTTTCTATTCTTTGGGTTTTATCTTCAATCTCTTTGTCAGAAAACAAGGCCAGTGCTTTTTCAATATTACGACGAATGTCATCTTTTGTTTGTCGGATTTCTTCCATAGAAATTCTCTCCCACGCGAATATTTTGAAATTATTTTATAATATACAAAATTGGGGAACAATGTCAACTTGCAATAATCATTGACTATATAACATGCTCATGATACGAAGAAATAACCTTTTTTGAGTGTGAAAGACTGCAATATAGCGCTTGGAAATCAGATAAAAATTAGAGACAATTCTATCCGTCAAAGGTCGGTAATTATCCGAGCCAATTGCGTATTAGAAGACGATGGGGACTGTTATGCTGGAAATTAAATTTGTAAGCCAAAACCTTCAACAAATTGAAAAATCACTTGAAAGCAGGGGCGAAACAGCAGATCTTGAAAGCTTCAAACATTGTGATACCCAACGAAAAGCCCTTTTGCTTGAGATAGAAGACTTAAGGCATCGTAGAAATGTCGTTTCCGAACAGATCGCAGCCATGAAGAGAAACAAAGAAGACACCGATGATCTTGTGGCTGAGATGCGCCAGGTTGCCGACAGGATCAAGGAGCTGGATCAAGATTTATCCGAAAATGAAGACAAGATAAACCATATTCTTTTCAGGATACCGAATTTACCCCACAATTCAGTGCCCATAGGCAAAGATAGTTCCGAAAACCCGGTTATTAACAAGGTGGGTGATGTGCCTAATTTTGATTTTGAACCACAGCCTCACTGGATTTTAGGTGAAAAGCTCAAGATTTTTGATTTTGAAGCCGCAGCCAAAATCACCGGTGCTCGTTTTCCCCTCTATTTAGGGCCTGGTGCCCGGCTGGAAAGAGCACTCATCAATTTTATGCTTGACATTCATACGACGAAGCATGGTTATAAAGAGATATTGCCCCCTTTTATTGTAAATAGAGACAGTATGACCGGCACCGGGCAGCTGCCTAAATTTGAGGAAGACCTTTTTAAGCTTGAAGGATGGGATTATTTTTTGGTGCCCACTGCCGAAGTTCCGGTGACCAATATCCACAAAGGCGAAGTTCTGGATGAAGACGACCTTCCGATTCTCTATACAGCCTATACCCCCTGTTTTCGTTCAGAAGCAGGTTCTTATGGAAAAGACACCAGGGGCCTTATTCGACAGCACCAGTTTAACAAGGTTGAATTGGTCAAATTTGCCAAGCCGGAGACTTCTTATGATGAGCTCGAGACCCTTTTAAATAACGCGGAAGCCATTTTGAATTATCTCGAAATTCCGTATCAGGTGATCGATCTGTGTACCGGAGACCTTGGTTTTTCCGCGGCAAAAACCTACGATATTGAAGTATGGATGCCCGCACAAGGTGTTTACAGAGAGATTTCGTCATGCAGTAATTTTGAGAGTTTTCAGGCCAGACGTGCCAATATAAGATTTAAGAGAAAAGGCAAAAAAGGGACTGAACTTGTTCATACACTTAACGGATCCGGTCTTGCCGTTGGACGAACCGTGGCTGCTTTGCTCGAAAATTTCCAGCAGGCAGACGGGTCTGTGCTGATTCCCGAGGCTTTAAGACCATACATGGGGGGGATGGAGAAAATAGAAAAGTGAAGCTCGAAGACTTTCCGCAGGAAATAAGGCCTTTCATACTTCCAAACCATGATGGCGAATTGGTTTATCGATGTCTAGGGTGCGGACAACAGTATGGTATTGAAAAATTGTTGTATACCTGTCCGGATTGCAAGCAAGTACTCCTGATTTATGATCTGAAATTTGAAAATTTAAAAAAGATTCCGGGAAACATATGGCGTAAGATATTTGATTACCGTAAAATGCTCACCATCCCTGCACTCAAAGGGATATATCTTTATCATGAATTCATCGGGCCAACAATTCCGCTGGATACGGTCATTTGTTTGGGAGAGGGTCATACCCCTGTTATTGAAGCCAACTACTTTATGCAAAAGAACGTCGGCGTTAGATTCTACTTTAAAAATGACGGTCAAAATCCCAGTGCGTCATTTAAGGATCGGGGTATGGCCAGTGCTTTGAGCTATATCAACTGTTTGGTTCGAAAAGGTTATGTTTCAGATGTTCTGGCCATATGTGCGTCTACCGGCGATACTTCTGCTTCCGCTGCGTTATATGCATCCTATATTCAACCGGATGTCAAATCGGCAGTGCTTCTTCCCCACAAGAAAGTAACCCCTCAGCAGCTGGCTCAGCCCTTGGGAAGCGGTGCTGCCGTATTTGAGATTCCAGGTGTGTTTGACGATTGTATGAAGGTCGTTGAAGCGCTCTCTGAAAACTATAATGTTGCTTTACTAAATTCTAAAAATGCGTGGCGGATACTTGGACAAGAGTCTTATTCATATGAAATTGCACAGGCGTTTGAATACGACATGGAAAATCGGGTGGTTGTTGTACCCATTGGTAACGCCGGCAACATTACCGCTGTGATGAGCGGGTTCTTGAAGTTTTATGAAACCGGCATCATCACTTCTTTACCGAAAATCATAGGCGTTCAATCCGAACATGCCAATCCGGTATATCGGTAT
>Ga0210085_1000256_pt1 | contig 23610 bp, 19 predicted proteins | sample China_Galinas_PW_5_FD_184866 | JGI IMG/M metagenome (GOLD analysis project Ga0210085, IMG submission 184866) | Wetland microbial communities from San Francisco Bay, California, USA, that impact long-term carbon sequestration - China_Galinas_PWC_D1... | ecosystem: Environmental > Aquatic > Marine...
ACGCTACTGGCATTGATGTGGTGTTCAGCAGCTTGGGCGGGCCGTTCAAGTATCAGAAATCATCGACAGAAACAGCGAATTCGCCAGGGGATCCGTAGCGGTGAAATCATACGACCGGAAGCCCGAAGATTGAAAAAGGAACAGCGTCGTATCAACCGTGCCTATCATCGGGCAACCGCCGATGGTCATCTCAGCTGGCGTGAACGTCAACGTTTGAACAACATGCAGGATCGCGCCAGCCGTCATATTTATCGGGCAAAGCACAACCCTGTCCGCCGGCGCTACACTGTCGTGCATAACCATGCCGTTAGCTGTTATTATCCTGGGATAAAAACCGGCTATGATTTATCGGTGGGCGTCAGCAATCTGGGTTGGCAATTCGCCTTCTCAACCGGAGACAGATACTAGGATGGCGAAGGTTTGCTGTAAAAACTTTGAAAAAAGGCAACACGTTAGCATGTTGAAAACATTACCGCTTCAGGTATTAATTAAATTTTTACTGAAAGAACTCGTGAATAAGGGATCGTAATGAAAGAACCTGCCCGGATTATTAACAAAGGTTCTCGATTTAAGAGAAGGTTTCATCCATAAAGTTAAATCGACTATGGTTCTTTCAAAACGATCCCTAATGCACTCAGGCAGCTTCCAGTAAAAATTTAATTAATACCTGAAGCTCTTTCTTGTTGGGCGTAGCTGAAAGCGAAGACCAATGAAATCGATTTGTTTCAAAGGCCTCAGCCTTCAGGGTATGCCATCCTTCCACCTATCCTTTAACGACACCGATGGGTCTTAACTTGGCCACTTTTCTTGAAATTCCGGCGTCATGCACCACTTCAACCACCTGAGAAACATCCTTATAGGCTTCCGGCATCTCTTCAGCCAGGGTGGATCTGCCGGTCCATCGGACCAAAATACCTTTGTCTTCGAGTTCTCGATGGATGGCCCTTCCTTTGCTCGCCTTTTTAGCGGCTTTTCTGCTTAACACCCGCCCGGCACCATGACAGGTTGATCCAAACGTCTCTTCCATGGCTTTTTGAGTGCCCACAAGAACATATGAAGCGGTTCCCATATCTCCGGGGATAATGACCGGTTGCCCTGTATGTTGATATTTTTCACAGAGTGCCGAATGCCCCGGCGGAAAAGATCGTGTCGCTCCTTTGCGGTGGACGCAGACAGCCTGTTTTTTTCCGTCGACTACATGGGTTTCTTTTTTAGCAATGTTGTGGCAGACGTCATACACCAGATTCATACCAAGATCCCTGGGACCCATACCCAGGACGTTTAAAAATACGTCACGAGATCTGTGCATTAAAATTTGTCGGTTTGCCCATGCATAGTTTGCAGCGCAGGCCATGGCATTATAATATCTCATCCCTTCTTTGGATTGAATCATGGCGCAGGCAAGCTGTCTGTCCGGAAGAACAATACCCAGTTTTTTAACATGTTTCGACATAAAGGCCAGAGAATCGTCACAAACCTGGTATCCCAGGCCCCGTGAACCCGAATGGAGCATCAACGTAATCTGGCCTTCGAAAAGCCCGAACACTCCGGCTGTTTCAGGTTCATAGATGGTTTCCACCACGCCGATTTCCAAAAAGTGATTCCCGGATCCGAGGGTTCCCAACTGCTTTTTTCCCCTTTCCAGGGCTCTCGGGCTGACAGTATCCGGATCGGCATTTTCCATACAACCCCCTTCTTCAGTGAAATCTAAATCCGACGTGTCTCCAAGCCCCTGGCTCACCGCCCATCGACTGCCGTTTTTAAGGACTTTTTTTACTTCGGAAGTGGAGAGTTTTATGGAGCCTGTTGAGCCGACACCCGAAGGAATGTCACGAAAAAGAGCATCCACAAGGTCTTTTAACTTTGGCCGTATGTCATTTTCCACAAGAGACGTGGCGGCAAGCCGAACGCCGCAGTTGATGTCGTAGCCGACCCCGCCCGGAGAGATGACACCCGATTCCCAGTCAAAGGCGGCAACGCCGCCGATGGGAAAACCATATCCCCAGTGCATGTCCGGCATGGCTAACGATGCCTTTAAAATTCCGGGAAGGGTGGCGACGTTGGCCACCTGTTTTAAAGGCTCATTCTGAGAGCTGCCTGCCAGCATCGACTCGGTGGCATAGATGATTCCCGGTACCCGCATGGCACCTGTTTTGGGAACTTCCCAGCGATATTTATCGATCTTTTTAACATTTATTATCATCTTTTGTACCTCATCTCTAAAATGAGTGTTTCAAATTTTTGAAATGGCAATTTAATAATATTTTTAAGGTATTTTTCCATTCTGAATTTCAAGAATTTGAAACCCTTCGGGATTTCCAATTTCACCGCATCTACTGTGTCAAATGTCGTTCCGCATAGGCGACTATAGCGAAACGAAATCTTCCCCCGCAGAGCGGGATTTCGCTAAGCTCAACTTGCTTATCTGCGGCAAACTTGAAAATCGCTCAATTTAGGTCATTGATGAATTTGCGTTGTGTAACATTGTAGCATTTTTTGATTAAATTGCAATCAAATGTCGAAGATAACTCTGGCTTTCCATCCGGAGGGGCTGCGCTTTACCTGGATCTGGTGATAGGTGACCGCTTTTATTTCGGTTTTGATGGTATGGCGATCCGGCAGATAAGCATCAAAATAGATTTTGGCAGAAATTCTGTTTTCGGACAGGGATAATATTCGGATGGATTTTACCAGCCTTTCCTTGCCGTTCCACAGGTACAATATCTCTCTGAGCCAGTTGATCATGAGATCGGACCAATCCTCTCCCGAGGCACTAATGATGCAGGAATCATCTCCGTTTAATGCACCCATTTCAGTGATCACATCGAACAGGGCAAGGGCGGCATTGATAAAAAGTGCTTGTGAATCAGAACCAAAAACCTGTATGCCGAAATCGGCGGTATGGTCTATTAATTTGTATGTTTTACTCATCCTGGTCCTCTTAACCAAATCATAAAGCCAGAAAATAGAAAATAGGAAGTAGAAAATAGATAACCCAAAAGGACGCAAATACAATTAGAAGATGAGAAAGTCTTGGACAACAGGAAGTTAAGAAGGTTAGAAAATCAGAAGGTCTGAGACTCCAAGGTATGCCAACTTTCCCAATTTTTTATCCTCTTTCCTCTTTTCTATTTTCTCTTTTTTATTAGAGGATTATTTGCCCTGTCCTTTCCGTGCTATATCCGCCTAATGCTTGGACCTGATTTTTAAACTCGGAAGAATCGATGGTTTCAAGAAGAATCTGAATGTTTTCTGATTCAAAATAGATTTCGGGAATAACGAGGTCATATTGCTCTGTAACCACCGGTATAAAATCGAGGTTGAGGGCTCTGGCAGCCGCATAAATGCCGAGTGCAACATCAACCGCGCCGCTCTGGACTGCCACTGCCACGGACATGTGCGTAAATTCTTCATTTTCATACCCGTTGACGTCGGATGGATCGATACCCAGCTGTTTCAACCGGTAATCCAGAAGAATTCTAGTGCCGGAACCTGCCTGACGATTTAAAAACGTAATGTCTTTGCGACCGAGATCTTCGATGTCCTTGACGGTTTTGGGATTGCCCCGTGGCAGGATGAGTCCCTGGTCTCTTAACACCAGATGGACCAGTTTCACTTTCATATCCGGGAGGTATCTTTTAACATACGATATATTGTAAGACCCGTCCTGCGTATCGAGAAGGTGAGATCCGGCCAAATGGCACCCCCCTTTTTTAAGGGCCATCAGACCGCCCATACTGCCGACATGGCTTGAGGAAAGGGTAAGGTTTTTTCGCCCGACTCGAATCTGATTTGCCAGAACATCCAAGGTATTGTCGTGACTTCCTACCACAACAATGGTGTTTTGAATAGAAGACAATGGACGCAGAAGTTCCGCGGTAACCGGTTCTTGAGGATTGATTCCTTCCGAATTTTTGGGTACGCGGATAATGCCGTCCGCTTCTGTTAAGGATGTGATACAGCCTGCGCCTCTGGGCAGGGGGATGGCCACAATTTTGTTGCCTACCGCTCCCAGTTTTACCCGTATAAATTCTTCAAGGCCAAGTTTTGAAGCGATTTTTCGGGTGGGTTCCACCTGAATCTTTGATCTTTCCTTTTCAGGCTGTCCCAGCATGCAGGATATCAGCGGGCCGACAAACTGTTCAAATGCAATGATGGCGGAAACCGGGTAACCCGGGATTCCAAATATCGGCTTATCCTTTATTACACCGATTAAAACCGGTTTTCCCGGCATGATGGTCACGCCATGAACCAATACTTCACCGAGTTCATCAACCGCATGTCTGGTATAATCCTCGGACCCGGCTGATGATCCGCCAACGGTCAATACCATGTGGACATCACTGTTCACGGCATTTAAAATGGCTGTTTTAATCTTCATGGGATCGTCGGTAATCATCTCATGTCGAACAAAGATACCGCCGCACGACTCGACCAGCTTACCGAGAACAAAAGAATTGGTTTCAATCACCTGACCCGGCTGAAGATGTTCAGCGGCTGTTTCACGCCAGTCAACCAGCTCGGACCCTGTTGGAATTATCAATACCTTGGGTCGAATCTTTACCGGCACTTCAAAAATACCACCTGACAGCAGAGCCCCCACACAATAGGGTGTGATGACATGGTTTTGGGGGAAAAGAAGCTCGGTGGCCACAATATCTTCACCAACCTTTCGAACATTTTGCCAGGGGAAAGCCGGAGTTTCGATTTTGACCCGGTTTTGGTCGAGAATTTGAACATATTCTATCATGATCACCGTATCGGTGTTCTCGGGCATGACATGGCCGGTGTTGACATAGAAAGCGTCTTTTCCGACAAACAATTCCTTTGGCCGGGTTTCAGTTGCACCAAAGGTATTGGCTGCTTTTACGGCGATCCCGTCCATGGCGGATAAATGAAAATTGGGTGAGGAGATCACGGCTGTTACCGGTTCTGCAAGAACCCGGCCCACCGCGTCGGGCACGGAGGTCATCTCTTTGGAGATCACCTTCTCAGAAAGAAACCGCTTAAATAGAATCTCTCGCGCTTCATCCAGCGGTTTCATTTTTAAATAAATATTGCGTTTATGGTTCATTTTTTCCCTTCTGAATAGGATTTGTTTTTGGAGTGAATTTGCATCTCTTTAGCTTTTTGCTAATATTACCGCTTCAGGTATGATTAAATTTTTACTGCAAGAACTCGTGAACAAGGACTTGTAGTGAAGATGCCGTTTCTGGGTGGACACCCACTAAAGGGGTATTATCTCTACCCTGCTGCCCTCATCCAACCCTTCCGTATCTAACCCGATTTCAATCAAACCGTCGGCTTTGACCATGGTATTGATCAGACCTGATTTGCCAAGAATGGGTTCCGCCCACAGAATGCCGTTTTTTTCAATCAACTTAACCCGAATATATTCTGCCCGCCCCTGAGTCGATGAAATGTTTCGGTTAAGTTTGGCAACAGGGTTAAAATGTCTTTTATGTTCAGGGGAAAGGCCGCCAATATGCTCGATAAAAGGCCTGACGACAATTTCAAAGACCACCATGGTTGACGTCACTTGTCCCGGCAAACCCCAAATGGCCTGATCTCCGGACCTGGCAAGAATCGTCGGCTTTCCGGGGCTTATTGAGATGCCGTGAACGAGGATTTCGGATGCAGGGAGGGCAGAGAGCACTTCAATGGTAAAATCACGGGTGCCCACGGAACTTCCCCCGGAAATCAACACCATGTCGGATTGGGCCAGAGCTGCTGTGCATTTCTCGAAGAGATCGTCAAAATCGTCTTGTACAATTCCATATGCAGTTGGAACGGCGCCGGCCTTTTCGACAAGCCCGGAAAGGGTATACATGTTGATGTCTCGAATTTGTCCGGGAGCAGGGGTATCTTTGATGGACACCACTTCATCGCCGGTAGAGATGATGCCGACAACCGGTTTTTTATAGACAGTGATTCTTTCGATGCCAAAAGCGGCTAAAAGACCGATTTCCTGTGCCCTTAGAGGCTTTCCGGCGGGGACCAGTGTTTGGCCTTTGCGCATATCTTCTCCCTTTTCAAGGATGTTTTGACCGGGTGCGACACTTTTGTAAACTTCTATGGTTGTTTTATCGACGGCCTCCGTGTGTTCGATCATCATCACACTGTCGGCACCGTCCGGCAACATGCCTCCGGTAGAGATCTTTGCGGCTTCGCCGACACCAATGGAAAAAGCAGGGGATTTACCCATAAGCACGGAACCTTTAATGCTAAGATATGCCGGATTTGCTTCTGAAGCACCAAATGTGGAAGACGCACAAACTGCATACCCGTCCATGGTCGATCGCATGAAATCAGGAAGATCGACATCTGCATCAATATTCGCAGCAAGCATCCTTCCCCTCGATTCCAAAAGCAATATGTCTTCGGTGTCAAGTCTGGGAAAGCCGGATGCATATTCCAGTACTTTATTCAGATCGGTGACTTTAAAAAATTCCTTCAATTTAAACTCGCTTTGCAGGCATTTTTAAGATTGGCATTCAAATAAAATCGTACTTTTTCGTTGAAAGGGTATAGTATGTTGGCAGTAAATGTGTCAAGGCATCCACCGGCAATATTCACATTTAACGTTAATAAGATGCAAGATGAAATAATAGTCCGATGATAAAAACGTTTTCTACTTGAAAAAATTGGTTTTTTTCATTAAAGGAATTGTATATGGGCTATGTATTCGACTTTAATGATGCGACGTATTACGAAAAGTGGCTTAATGATCCTAAAAACAGGTTTGCTGTTGATCTTGAAAAGCGCTTGATGCTCAATGCGCTAAAACCTGTACATGGAGAGAGCATACTCGATATCGGCTGTGGAACCGGTTTCGGTTTGCAGACCTTTCTTGATAAGGGTCTCCAGGTAACAGGTCTTGACCCGTCGCCTTACATGCTTGATATTGCGTCGAAAAACATTGGTCATCGCGCAGATCTCCATCGAGGCGTTGCAGAGGATCTTCCGTTTGATGATAATTCCTTCAATTATGCCTGCCTTATCACCACCCTTGAATTTGTGGAAGATCCGAAAAAGGCTATCGAGGAAGCAAGCCGGGTGGCCAAAGACAAGATATTTTTGGGTGTCCTTAACCGTTATGCCATCAAAGGGGTTCATCGACGGATCAAAGGTGTTTTTACCCGGACCATTTATAATCAGGCCTGTTTTTTCAGCATCTGGCAACTCAAAGATATCATTCGATCCCTATTGGGAGACGTTCCCGTATCCTGGAGAACCGTATGCCAGTTTTCAGGGTCTCCGAGTCTGATCACCAGTAAAATAGAACAATTTTCACTGATGCAAAAATGCCCGTTTGGTGCATTTATCGGTATGGGAGTCACCCTTGTTCCCCGCTTCAGGACCAGACCGCTCACCGTGCCTTACAAAACCAAACACACCACCGGACCGGTACCAGGATAGATGAAAATAAGGGTTCAGGGATCAGGGTTCAGAATCAAAATTCAAATCAGGAGTCTGAATAGTGGAAGCGTATCTTTACGAACCATTAGAGGATAACGAGGTCAGATGCAATCTTTGTAACCATCGCTGTCATATAAAGAGCGGCCGTCGCGGAATATGCGGTGTTCGGGAAAACCGGGCGGGTATTCTGGAAACACTGGTTTACGGGAAGGTCATTGCCCGGCACATCGATCCCATTGAAAAAAAGCCGCTGTTTCATTTTCTGCCCGGGAGCCTTTCTTATTCAATTGCGACGGCAGGGTGTAATTTCAAATGCCGTTTTTGCCAGAATGCGGATATTGCCCAGATGCCGTCAGATGAAAACGGGAGGATCGTGGGTGACGCCTTCACACCGGAGGATGTTGTTGCTGCGGCATTAAAAGGAGATTGTAAAACCATTGCCTATACCTATACGGAACCCACCGTCTATTTTGAGTTTGCCTATGATACGGCGAAACTGGCAACGGAAAAAGGTATTCGAAACGTCTTTGTTACCAACGGCTACATGAGCGAAGAAGCACTTCAGATGATACATCCTTTCCTTGATGCCGCCAATGTCGACTTAAAGGCCTTTACCGAAGATTTTTACAAAACTACGTGCAAAGCAAAACTGGTGCATGTGAAAGAGACCTTAAAACAAATGAAGTCTTTGGGTATTTTTATCGAGGTGACGACGCTGATTATTCCCGGATTGAATGATGATAAAAAAGAACTTGAAAATTTGTCGGCTTTTTTAGTAGATGCATTGGGTCCGGAAACCCCTTGGCATATCAGCCGATTTCACCCCACCTACAAGCTGATGGATCGCCCCCCGACTCCGGTTAAAACCCTGATCAGAGCTCGTGACATCGGCATTAAAGCCGGCTTGAAATATGTATACACCGGCAATGTTCCCGGTGAAAACGGAGAAAAGACCTTCTGTCACCAGTGCAACCGTCTCCTGATAGATCGATGGGGGTTTTATATTCGAGACAATCGGATAAAAAACGGCTGTTGTCCGGAATGCGGCACCGTTGTGGATGGGGTGTGGGAATAAAATCGTGTTACGATTTTATAAAATAAGAAGATAAAGAGCAAGAAAGTGAGAAGGTGGGAAGGTAAGACGGTCGGAATGTTTTAGAGCCTCCGACCTTCTGATTTTCTAACCTTCTTAACTTCATGTTTTCCGTGACCTTCTTATCTTCTAATTACATTTGTGTCCATTTGCGGTTGGCTGTTTTCTGATTCCTGATTCCTATTTTCCAAAAAGAACTTTTCGCTTTGAGCTATTTTAGGTCGCGGACAGGGAGGGCCCGATAATCCCTATTGTGCACCATTCGATCGGAATAGTGGTACCCGCGGTGGAAATTAAAAATATATGCCTGAATCGCCGATGTTTCCGATGCCCAGATCCAGCCGCAGCTTAGTTTTATTTCCGGAACGATCTTGACCCGCTGGCCGCAATCCGTTTCATACCCTTTATATTTTTTATCCGGGACATAGAGGCTTTGAAGCTCTGCCAGTGTGGGAAGCCGCCAGTTGTCGTATTTTTTTTCAAGGGTATCCGGGAAGGTGTATTTGATCCAAAGATTGGCCTGTTTCCAGTTGATGTTACCCTGGTTATCGGTTTTGGCCCACATCACCCCCAGTTGATGATCCGTCACCGTGCCGTCACCGTTATCCGTAAAACGCTCTGCCGCCAAAGCCGGTGTGCCGAATAAAAACAGACACATTAAAATGATCCATATAGGGGTTAATTTTGTTCGGGACATGGTTGTCCTCCTTCTAAGAAAAACCTAATAGGAAAAACGTTGATACGGCAAACTATGAGTGTTCTATTTTATTCCGCAGCCGTTCGGCGTTTTGTTCATCCCGATGGGAAAGGACGGGAACCGGCGAACGCCGGAAAAGCTTTTCGGCCACCGATCCGACAAAAATATGTTCGAGATCCGTGCGTCCCTTTACCCCCATGACAATCATATCGACGTTTTCCTTAACGATCAGTTTCAACAGCTCGTTGGTTGGGTTGCCGACCTTGAAAGTTGTTCGGACATGTTCACGATCAATATCTGAATGTTCCATGAAACTTTTCAGCATGCTTTCCCGTTCCGCTTTAATCCCTTCCACATAATGATCGCTATCGACTTCATATCCCATGGATGCCACCATTTCCACCGCCGAAATATCCCTGGAATTGATGATGCTGGCCACGACCAAATGGGCATCCAGATTTTTTGCGATTTTAACGGCATAATGGAAGGTACCCTTTGAATAAGATTTAAAGTCAAGGGCCACCATTATTTTTTTGATGTCGCTCATGAATTTTTCCTTTTCATTTACCTTTTAAGACGCATTGGCGCTGTTTTTCATATTTGTCATGTTGCAGGAACGGACGCTTTTATTGGGATGCGGGGCCTTTGCATCAGATAAAGGAGACCGAAGACAGCCAGCCCGATGAAAACTACCCAGTAACGCTGGTCAAACGGAAGACCGATCCATGAGGCAATCAGGGCCGGACGCATCATGACGACGGTGACAAACAGAAAAATCGGTATTTCATAGGATCGATTTTTCGCCACAAACCATCCCTGAGTGGCAGAAGCAAATGCAAAATTGCCGATACAGGCCATGGCAAAAATCAGGATTGCCCAAGGCCAGCTGTAAATATTGTGAAGAATCAAATCGCTGTTGAAAATGAACATGAACGGCAAGATAGCAGTTCGGATATCGTACATGAACCCCTGTACCCCGGTAGCAATGGGCGGCGATTTGGCGATGGCTGCCGCTGCATAGGCGGCCAGTCCCACGGGTGGGGTATCATCGGCAAGAATCCCGAAATAAAAACAAAAGAGATGGGCGGCCATTAAAGGCACCATGAACCCCTGGCCGTGGGCAATGGTAACCATGGCCGGTGCGGTCAAAGACGCCATGACAATGTACGTTGCGGTGGTGGGAAGTCCCATGCCGATGATCAGGCTGGCAAAGGCGGTCACCACAACCATGATATAAATGTTTCCGCCGGAAATGGTATCGATGATCTGGGTAATCAGTCCGCCCAGACCCAGGGCCACCACACCAACGATGATGCCGGCGGCGGCCGTGGCCAGGGCCACAGCGACCATATTTCGTCCGCCGGCGGCAAGGGCTGAAAAAATGTCGACAATGCCTTGCTTGAATGCCTCGCCCATAGACTCCTTATTCAGGTAAGCCTTGACCGGACCCTGAATCAGCATAATCGCGGCCATGACGATTACGGCTTGAAATGCGGCACGTTCAGGGGTATGCCGGGCAATGACCAGCTGGTAAAGAAGAAACAGCACCGGTATAATATAGTGGATACCGCTGAACAGTGTGCTGAAAAACGGGGGAAGTTCTTCTTTGGACATCCCTCTTAAGCCGGCCTTGGAGGCCTCGATATGGGTAATATACAGCAGGGCCGCATAAGAGGCAAATGCCGGAATTGCGGCGGCTTTAATGACCTCGACATAAGGGACGTTGACATATTCGGCGATAATAAATGCAGCAGCGCCCATGATGGGCGGAGCGATTTGTCCGTCCGTGCTGGCGGCCACTTCTATGGCTGCAGCCTTGGTGGGCGAATACCCGACCTTTTTCATGAGCGGGATGGTAAAGGTGCCGGTGGTGACGATATTGGCGATACTCGATCCATTGACAAGGCCTGTGAACATGCTGCCCAAGACCGCCGCCTTGGCCGGGCCGCCTTTGAACCGGCCCAAGAGGCTCAATGCCAGTTGAATGAAATATTTCCCGGCGCCGGCTTTATCCAGCATGGCGCCGAAAAGCACATACAGATAGACAATGGTGGCCGAGACATCCAGGGGAATGCCGTATATCCCTTCGGTGGACATGGTCATTTGCCCCATGAACCTGTTGAGTGAAACGCCTTTAAAGGCGATAACGTCGGGCATATAAGGACCCAAAAAGGCATATGCGCAAAAAAACATGGCGATAACAGATAGGGCAGGGCCGATGACGCGGCGGGACGCTTCCAGCAAAAGCACCACCAGGGTCAGTCCGATGATCGTATCCCTGAGGATGGGTGCACCGTAGCGCGACGTCATTCCGGTATAATCGATGGCAATATAAAGTGCCGAAAAGCAGGCCATAGCGGCGACGATATAATCCAGCAGCGGAATCTTGTCTTTTTGGGAGAAATATTTAAGACCGAAACGGGTCTTTTTAAAAAGGGGATAATTCAGAAAAACGATCAGCATGGCAAACCCCAGATGGATGGCCCGGATAAATGTTGAATCGAGAACCAGCCAGCTGGGGATGGAAAGTTGAAAAAGACTCCAGATCACCGCAATGGAAGGGATAACGTATTTTTCAGGCCCTTTGGGTTTTCTGCTGATGCCTTCTTCTTCTTCCGCCAGACGTTTGGCCAATTCTATTCCGTCGTCTGTTTCATGAATATTTTCTTCACTCATGGGCGTCACCTAACGGATTGTTTTAAAAATTTTACGGTCAATTGAATTTTACGAATGAGAGGCTATCCAACGGCAAATTCTGTATGAAAATTTGAGATGCTGGAATATTATCAAAACTTTGGGTTTTAAAAAAAATATACTCCCGGAGCTTGGGAAATATTAGAAAACGGCGGCGGGCTGTTCGCCCGCCATCCGTGTGTTATCGATAAAAACTTACGGGCTTATTTCATTAAGCCGGCTTCCTTATAATATTTCATTGCGCCTGGATGAATCGGTGCGGAAAGGCCTTCCAGCATGCCCTTTTTAGTCAAAACGCTGTACGCCGGATGCAGTTTTTTGAAAGCTTCAAAATTGTCAAAGACTTCCTTGGTAATGGCATATACGACCTTGTTCGGAACTTTAGATGAAGTGACGAAGGTGGCTTTGACGCCAAAGGTCGGAACATCGGCATCATTAACGGCGCCGGGATAAAATTCAATGGGGATAACCGACTTGGCATAGTATGGATATTTTTTCAGAAGTTTATCAATTCCTAAAATGGAAGCAAAGCGGACTTTTCTCTTACCGGAGGTCGCTTCCTTGATGGATCCGTTGGGATGTCCCACGGTGTAGAAGAAGGCATCGATTCTGCCGTCCTGGAGGAGTCCGGCCGATTCAGCTGCCTTGATCCCTTCTGCCTGCATGTCTGTTTCATAATTCAATCCTACGGCTTCCAGTGCATCGATGGCGTTTTGGCGCTGGCCGGAACCGGGATTGCCGATATTGACTCTTTTGCCTTTAAGATCTTTGATGTCTTTGATATTTGCATCAACGGCGGCGACCAGAGTTACGGATTCGGGATGGATGCTGAATACGGCTCGAAGATTTTTCTGAGGACCTGCATCTTTCCATTCGGCAAGGCCGTGTACGGCTTGATACTGCCGGTCGGATTGAACCACGCCGAAATCCAGATCGCCGGACATGACGGCATTGACATTAAATACCGAGCCGCCGGTGGATTCAACGGTGGCACGAATGCCATATTCTTTTCGCTTATTGTTAACCATTTTTGCAATGGCGCCGCCGGTTGGATAATAAACGCCGGTAATACCGCCGGTACCAATGGTGACAAAAGTTGTTTTGGCCTGTACGGGTGTCGGCGCTCCTCCCATAAAAACGGCAAATCCAAAGACAAGCGCAATGCCGATAACTAAAACTTTTTTCATTTGAACCTCCTTACTCAATATACGGTTACGGGTTGGTAAAAAAACCTGTTCTTTTAAAAATTGTTATCTCCCCCCTTTCTTTTTATTTTTATAATATAAATAGTAAACTTACTGTTTATTTAATCGATAACAGCTCATGCAATTTAGGTGCTATTGAGGAGTTGGGACATCTTATGAATAACATTCAATAAATCATGTAAAATCAAGGTAAGTCAAGCTTTAAATGTAAAATGTTTATCAACAATGATGTTTGAAACGTCGAATTCTTGCATAATTTAAATACTTCATTTAAATAAGTTGAAGATGGAAAAGACGAATAAAATTGACATAAAACCGCAAGTGAGTGTTATTATTCCGACGTACAACCGCGCCCGGATCATCGAAGAGGCCATCGATTCCGTTCTGGCACAAGATTATACGGGATTTGAGTTGATTGTCGTGGACGACGGTTCAACAGATCATACATCTGATGTTTTAAATGCCTACGGGAACGATATTAAGGTTCTTTGCCAGAAAAATAAGGGGGTGAGTGCTGCCCGCAACCGGGGAATTGCAGAAGCATCCGGAAAGTTTATTGCTTTCCTTGATTCGGATGACCTCTGGCTGCCTCAAAAACTTACCGTTCAGATTGAATTTTTTAATCAAACGCCGGATGCATTGATTTGCCAGACCGAGGAAGTTTGGATCAGAAACGGACTCAGAGTCAATCCTAAAAAGCGGCATAAAAAACCTTCGGGAATGATTTTTAAATCTTCCCTAAAACTCTGTCTTGTCAGCCCGTCAGCGGTAATGATCCACCGAGGTCTGTTGGACAGGGTCGGGGGATTCGATGAAACTCTAGTGGCCTGTGAGGACTATGATCTATGGCTAAGAATCAGTTGCAGGTTTCCCATTCACCTTATTGATACGCCGCTGATTATCAAACGGGGCGGGCATGATGATCAGCTGTCCAAAGGGACCGGTCTCGACAAGTTTCGAATCAAAGCCATCGAAAAAATCATCAAGAGCGGGATTCTGTCAGAGGATCAACACCGGGCGGCGGTTAAAACGCTCAAAAAAAAATGTGATATTTATGCAGCCGGATGCCGAAAACGGGGACGTACGGATGAAGCTTATTATTACACGTTGCTTTCAGAAACGTTTAGGTAGTGTCTGAACCAGAGAATATGATCATTTAAATCTCAAATTCCAAGCATCAAATAACAAACAAACCTCAAATTCCAATATTCAATGAACAAACCTTTAAGTCCTCAATAGGAAAGAGAAAAGAGGATAGAGAAGATCAGAAGGTTTGCACATTTTCTTGATTTCCAAATTTCTCACTTTCTAACCTTCCTACTTGCTAATTACATTCGCGTTCAATTGCGGTTATCTATTTTCTAAAAAGATGAGCCATTGTTTGGATTTTCGAATTTTGGTCATTGGGATTTGTTTGATATTTGGGATTTGAGATTTTGTATTTTTACTTATGCCATCCTTTCGATCCCCCTTAATTGCTCTTTAAGCCGTTTTCTTGAAACCGGAACCGATGTTTTTAGCTCCTGAGCAAAAACAGATACTTTATACTCTTCGATCTGCCAGAAATACGCTTCAATGGCGGCCCTTTTTTCTTTTGAAGTACTTGGAGAAAGTTCTTTCAGGAGTTGATTCAGGCTTTCGGTAAACATCTGAATGTCATGGGATTTTGCCCGGTCTTTTTCGAAATCAACCACAGCCCTCTGGGCCCGGATTTTTAGGGCCTTCATATATCTTTCCAGATGAATTATCCGGTCAGCATCATAAAGATCCACAAAAGTATCAGGCACCAGTTTGGAAAGTTCAGTTCTTAAACCCTTTAAAAGTTGCAGAACGGATCTGTTGGTGTTGTGAGCGGTTTCAAGGGCATAAATTGTGGTTCGTGTCTCATGATAGGCTTCGAGAACCAGCAGGCTTTGATTTAATAATTCTCTGCCTTTGGAAAGGATGGACTGAGCGATAGATTCTGCATAGGCAAAAAAAGCCTCTTTGGATCGGATGTTTTTAAAGAACAGCTTTTTGATAATACTTTCATACATCCGTTTTTCAAAAAGTGCCGATCCTCCGAAATAATTGGATTTTTTTTCAATTTCCTTTGGCAGTTTCAGCGTCTTTTTTAAAAATTTCAGATCTTTTGAAAAATGGAGGGTAAAAAGGAGGGCAACCCCTTCTTTGTGAGATTCTATGGCCGTTTCGCTGCTTTGAAAGAGGCACAGATTGACGCATTTTTCTTTTGGGGCGGCTTTTTGCAGTCCGGGATAAACCAGCCACTGGGCTAAATTGTTTTCTTTAAGATCGATGTACTCAGGTAAATCCGGAAAATCCCAACGGGTTATATGGGTCCGTTCCCATTTTTTTCTTGCAGCACTCATTTCAGTGGATTCTATGGGTCCGGGCTTATTTGAAACATGACGGCTCAATATGTTCGGATCTCTGTTGGAAAAGAGTTCTTTGCCCTTAGGGTCTGTGATGGATATCCGCATTTTTAAATGATCCGGCAAAAGATCGTCCGGCCATGCGGATGCTGGGATATTGATGCCAAAACGGGCGAAAATAAAATTGCCAAGCGCCGTAATCAAAGAAGTTTTGGTTTTTGGCATTTCACGAATAATGATATCCACTGTATTTGCCACAGGGACCAGTTCTTTTCGAAAGTTTTTGGGAAGACCCTTGATGAGCGTGGTTATTTTTTCCCTGAAAAGACCGGGTACCAGCCATTCGAGAGAATCAGGAGGAACCAATGCCGTCATGGGGGCGGGAATGTTGACGGTGACACCGTCATCTTTGCTCCCGGGTTGAAATCGATAGGTGCAGTCAAGGCTAAGACTTCCTAAATCGATGCAATCCGGGAAAAGAGACAACTCTTTTTCATCCGGGGCATATCGGGTGATGTCTTCAGGCGTCATTCTGAGAAGATGGTCATTATTATTTTGTTTTAGATGCATTTTCAATGTTCGGATATCATAGCACTTTTTGAGTCGTTTGATATAAAAATCGAACAGATCCGCTTCGCCAACCATAATATCTTTTCTTCGAATCCGGTCTTCCATATTTTTAACGTTGTCAATAAGGTTCCGGTTGTGAAGCATAAAGTCAAATTTTTCTTTGACATCACCCTCAACCAGAGCACTTTGAATGAAAATCTCCGTTGCCTGATCGGGGTTAATTCTGCCAAAGGATACCTTCCGTTTGGAGATAATAATAAGACCAAAAAGGGTGACCTGTTCATATGCCACCACCTGGCCTCTCGTTCTTTCCCAGTGTGGATGAAGATAGGTATATTTGCACAGGTTCCCCCCCAGTTTTTCCAGCCAGGTATTGTCGATATTTGCGCATGTTCTGGCGAACAGCCGTGATGTCTCAACCAGTTCGGCGGCTACAATCCATTGCTTTGCCGAGTTGAACAATGATGATCCCGGAAAAATCATTAACTCTTTTCCTTTTGTCCCAAAAAAGATGTTCTTTTCTTTTTTCATCGCGATGTTCGACAATAAACCGCTTAACAGCGATTTGTGAATAGCGGTGTAACGATCACTGAATTCGGTGTTCGAAAGGGTATTTTCTCCTGTTTGCTGCCTGGGCAAATCACGCTTTGTGGCCCGGCTCTTTTTGACTGGTTTGTTCTTGTCATCCGGACCATACTCTTTAAGTGTCTCAGAAAGCTGCCCATGGATATCACGCCATTCTCTCATTCTTTTGAAGGAGAGATAGTGGGTCTTACAGAATTTTTTTATGCGCCCGGTTGTTTTTTCTCTTTTTAATACTTCGTGATATTTATTCCAGATGTTGAGCAGGGTGATAAAATCGGAAAAAGGGTCGCAGAATATTTTTTGTGCCTGATCCGCTTCTTGTGCTTTTTCAGCAGGCCGTTCCCTTGGGTCCTGAATACTCAAAGCAGAAGCGATCACAATAAGCGCTTCAAGACATCCTTCGGTCCGGGCTTCGATGAGCATCCGAGACAACCTGGGGTCAACCGGCATCTTCGCCATGAGCCGTCCCTTTTTAGTCAGAGAAAAACGCTGTTTCTCTTTTTTATTTTGGTTTGATTCCAAAACGATGGCGCCCAGTTCGTAGAGAAGATCGAATCCGTCTTGAATGCTTTTTAAAGCGGGTTTGTCGATGAAAGGGAAATTGGATATATCACCGAGTTTTAGGGAAATCATTCTCAGAATGACCTCGGCGAGATTGGCTCTTAAAATCTCAGGCGACGTAAAAAGGGGTCGGTTTTCGAAGTCCTCTTCAGAGTATAGACGGATGCAGACCCCGTTTTCTACGCGTCCGCATCGTCCTTTTCGCTGATCAGCGCTGCTTTTTGATATGGCGGTCACCGGAAGAGAGGTGGTTCTTGATCTGGGCGTGTATCGGGAAATCCGTGCAAGTCCGGTATCGATGACATATTTAATTCCGGGTATGGTGATGGACGTTTCAGCGATGTTGGTGGCGACGATGACCTTTCTGCCCAAGCCCCGTGAGAAAACTCGAGACTGCTCCGAAGCCGAAAGCCTTGCAAACAGGGGTAAGACAGTTACGTTTTTATCATTCTTTTCCCTGATAAGGTTACAGGTTTCACGAATATCCTGTTCTGTGGGCATGAAAACAAGCAGGTCTCCGGAAACGGTTTCTTTGAACAGGCGATTCACAGCATGGACAGCCATATCAACATGGGTCTGATCCTCATCGTTTTCAAATGTTGAGTCCATGGGCACATAGCGGACATCTACAGGGAACATGCGGCCGGATACTTCGATAACCGGCGCATGGTCGAAGGCTTTTGAGAATTTTTCGGTATCGATGGTTGCAGAGGTGATGACAACCTTGAGGTCCTTTCTTTTTTTTAAAAGGGTCTTTAAAATGCCCAGGATAAAATCGATGTTCAGGCTTCTTTCATGGGCCTCATCAACAATGATGGTATCATATTCATTCAAATACGGGTCATTTTGAGTTTCAGCCAGCAAAATTCCATCGGTCATGATCTTGATAAATGCATTGGGGCTCGTTTTATCCTTAAATCTGATTTTGTAGCCCACCGACTTACCCAACGACTCTCCGAGTTCCTCGGCAATCCTTTTTGAGACCGTCATTGCGGCAATTCGTCTGGGCTGGGTGCAACCGATCTTCCCGTCGATTCCGCAACCTGCGGCGATACAGAACTTCGGTATCTGTGTGGTCTTTCCGGAACCGGTCTCTCCGGATATGATGACCACCGGATGGTTTGAGATGGAATTTATGATCTCATCTTTTTTGGAAAGAATCGGGAGGGCGTCGTTATAGACCAGTTTGGGCCGGTTGATGTTGCGCCACGATCTATTTTTAATGGATCTTTGAAGCTTTTTCTCAAGAAGAACTATCTTTTTGTTAATCTTTTCATTGGGGGGTGTTTTCGCTTTCCATTGTTTTTTAATACGGGCTATTTCACAGCTAATTTTGTGTCTGTCTGCAATCAGGGCTTTTGGTAACAGCGACTCGATTTTTTTCAACATATTACTCAAGTTTTACAGTCTTCATTTATTTATTTCCATGCTGAAAGGATGAAATATCTTCCGGAAGATTTACCATATGCGTTCCTTGAAATTCAAGGCAGCGGCCAACGTAATAGACTTCAGGCAGCTTCTTTTTAACATTTTCAAATACTTCATCCGGGCATGCAAACAACAGTTCGTAATCTTCTCCGCCGGCCAGGATCATTTCTTCGGGTTTTAAGTGGTACTTTTCACAAAATGAAACAAGTGCCGGGTGGAATACACTCGGTCTTAAATCGAGTTCTATCGAAACTTCGGAAGCTTCCGCAACCCTTTTTGCATCACCGGCAAGGCCGTCACTGACATCAATGACACAGCCCACCTGGTTTTCTGCCAGTATATGAGCAGCATCGAATCGGGCAGAAGGGGATTTGAATTTCTCTGTCAGTTCTTTAAATGTAGGGTCTTTTCGGATCAGTGAAAATAGACCGGCACGGGCAAGGCCCAGCGACCCTGTGCAATAGAGTCCGTAGCCGGGGAGGGCTGCAGAACGTTTTGGAAATATGTCGTTACGTCCAAGACCAACGGCAAAAAGGTCTAATGTCACTTCAAGCCCAAGGGAAATATTGCCGCCTCCCAGTGTGCAGTTGTGTTTTGCAAGGGATTTTTTAACACCCTTGTAGATGGTTTCTACAATTTGGTCCGGGATATGGTCCGGAAGTCCAAGATTGACAAAGAGACTTACAGGTGTTGCATAAGAAGCTGCCAGGTCGCTGAGCGTAACTTCAACGGCTTTGCTGCCCACCTCCTGGGGTGTCTGCCAGTCAAATCTGAAATGAACCCCTTCTTTTTGGGTGTCTGTTGTGATGACAGGGCGATCCAACGACTTCAAAAGACAGGCATCATCACCGGGAGCGACCTCAAGAAATGGGTTTGACGGCATATCTTTAATCAGTTTTTTGATCAATGCGAACTCATCGTTCCACGGTGAGACAATAGTTGAAGGGGGAACGCATCCACAGGCAGATGAGACTTGCAAAGCCTTTTGAAAAGGGTCCTTTGCCCGGGTAATGACACTGATGACCGCAACGCCCGCAGCACCTTGCCCGATACAGGATTCAGCGGTGGCTTCATCAATACCCCCGATGGCAACGACGGGGACCGGTGATGCCGTTACCACAGCTCTTAGACCCGAAAGACCGATAACTTTTTTTGCATCTTTTTTGGTCCGGGTTGAAAAAACGGGGCCTGCGCCGATGTAGTCGCAACCTGACAGATCCGTATGATGGAGCTCATCCATGTTGGATACGGATATTCCAACGATGGACTGCGGTCCTAAAATACGTCTGGCCAGGGCCGGGTCTTCATCTTCCTGGCCCAGGTGAACTCCATCGGCTGAAACCGCCTTGGCAAGAAGGATATTGTCATTGATAATAAAGGGAACAGCATTGCATTTACAGATATTTCTTATGGCGGCAACCTCTTCGAAAGACCCCGAAGAAAAAGATTTGTTGCGGTATTGTATCAAGGTTGCTCCGGCACGGATGGCGCTCTGCACCTGCAGTATCGGAGGAAAACCGGGAACATCTTGTTCGGTAATAAAATAGAACCGAAGTGCTCTTTTTAATTGATTCATCAGCATTTTTGTTGTAATTCACAAAACGAATTAGTGACCATCCATAAATGCCCCTTTTTGTCCTGCTCGGCGTTCTCTCTCCGAGGCGTAGGCTCTACGAGCCGGAGGCCGCGGATTTCCGGCTGCGGTGTACAGACGTACGCCTCGCCGTAAACCCTTGTGCGGCCTTGACCAGAACAAAAATTGCTCATTTCTGAATTGGGCACCCATTGTGTTCATTTTGAAGCAATGGATGGGCACAAATTTTAAATTCGCATGTAAATTATCATAAATCGACATCCTTGCAAACCTTAAACTCGAATTTCACAAACGGCACCGACGATATTGAACAACAAAGATGTTATGCTATGCAGCTGAAACCATACCCGAACAAACAGGATTCTCCCATTGACATTGATCTTGTTGCCGGACTCATCGTCAAAACGCAAAAACAAAGCGGTGAAATACCCTGGTGTGACGGTGAAAAAACAGACCCGTGGGATCATGTAGAGGCGGCCATGGGGCTTAGCATTGGCGGGTATCTCGAAGCGGCACGGCGTGCCTACGAGTGGTTGGCGCAGATACAACTCAATGACGGAAGCTGGTATACCGCTTATGTAAATGGTGTTCCCATTGATAGAACACGGGATACGAACCTTTCATCCTACATTGCTGTCGGTGTCTTTCACTACTATCTTATCACCGGTGATTTGATTTTTCTGAAAAAGATGTGGCCGACGATAACATCGGCCATAAACTTTGTCCTTGATCTGCAAGCACCCGACGGCGAGATCTATTGGGCAATAAGCCCCCGAGGAAGGGTTGATTCCACAGCGCTGCTAACCGGGTCCAGTTCCGTATATATGAGCATCAAATGTGCGCTGGCTATCGCAAAGCTGCTCAATGAAAACATGCCTTTATGGGAAAAAGGGCTGGTTAAGTTGAGGCATGCCATTTTAAATATGCCGGATCGCTTTGATAAGGAGAAATCCCGATATTCAATGGATTGGTTCTATCCTATCCTGTCAGGGGCCGTCACCGGGCACAGGGCAGAGCAGCGAATCGATACGTTTTGGGATACATTTGTCATCAAAAATAAGGGCGTTCGATGCGTATCGGACCGGCCATGGGTGACGGTTGCAGAAACATGCGAGCTTTCTTTGGCGTTATCTGCCATGGGAAATATGCATCTTTCAGAAACGGTGTTTGGCTGGATCCAAAACAGAACCAACCCGGACGGGTCATACTGGTGCGGGTTTACCTGTCCGGATATGACCATTTGGCCAAAAGATAAAAGCACATGGACCAATGCCGCTGTTCTGATTGCAGCGGATGCCATTTACAAGCTCACAGCGGCGTGTCGACTTTTTAATCATCGGTTCTGGAACGGCTCGATGCAGAGCATATGAAACACATCTTTTCTTTGAATCGAAATTATAAAGGTCGGTTTGTTCCGAAGCATGAAGCGCTATGGATTGTTGTGCCTATAAACATGGGATTCGCCAAGCGCCTTTGAAAGAATCCGATGCCCTTTGGGCGTCAAATATAAAAACAGTCTGTTTTCCTTACTTAATCTTTGTTCAACAAAGCCTTTTGCCATCAGTGAAGAGAGTGTTTCATTGACTTTTTCGTTGATCAATTCGGGATCTTTTAATAAATCCACAAGACTGGTGTGCGTATGTTTTTTGTTGGCAATAGATCCCAGTATTTTGAGTTCACTTTCGGACATTTTAGGCCGGTGCTTGTTGTCTTTTAAAAATTCCCGTTGAGACGTTTCAAAACCATATTCTGTTTTAATGGGAATGATAATGGTATTATCTTTTTTATCTTTTTCGGTTTTCTGTGAGGGTTTAACAAATACCATCGCTTTAAATCTAAATAAGACAAAAGCGAAAATAAGACAGATACCGTTAAAGACCAGCAGATTCATCGGATTTTTTTGTGCTGTGGACAGCAGATTGCTGGAGATGATATTCAAAAAGAGGGGAACGGTTAACGCTGCGACAATTCCCAGCAAACAGCGACCGAGGATCGCCCGTAATACCGGTGGCTTTTGATTTTCGCTGAAGAAATAGTTCGTTAAACCTGCCAGTGTTCCGGATATTACCATGATGCCCAACACCAGGATTATAAAAGTGCCTGAATAAGATGTCAATTCCAGCGCCTCTTTTGCCATCTGACCATCCATCTATATTCTCCGGTTATTTTTTTAAAAAATTAGAAGTTTACCCAAACTTCAAGCAAACCTTTTTGTGCCCCTGGATATTTGCGATTTAAGTTAATGACTTTGATCTTGCTTTCATTAAGATTCTTAACAGATTGAATAAATCCGGTTAAATATTTTTTTAATAGAAATGCGCCTTTTCTGTCTTGATCATGAAAAAAGCGAATATCTCGATTCTTATAGTTAACCTTTTGAATTCCGGAGACGTTGAACCCATTTTTTTCGAGAAACGCAGAAAAATCATCAATTAGCTTTTTATTTTTTAAATCCGAATAATGCAGATATACGGTATATTTTTTATCTTCTATGTTGTGTCGAGGTTCATTTAATTCGGTCGGTTTTATATTAGAAGAGGGAGGAGACGTATTGCCGGTTTTGGTTTTTTCATTTAAAGTATTTACTGTTTCAGTTAATTTTGTAATGTCTGAATTGATTTTTTGCAGATCAGACATGACAACATCCGTTTTTTCCAGAAGCGTTTCCGACGTCACGGAAATTTTGTCCGTTTTTTTCAGAAGCGTTGCCGGCGTCACAGCAATTTTGTCTGTTTTTTCCCAAACCAGGCTAATGATCAAAAGCGTGATACTGACACCAATCAATAAACCTGCAAGCAGCCAAAGCCAGGCAAATCGCTTTTTAAGTGACAGCGCAACCGATTTTGATAATGTGTTAACGAGCAGCTTTAGCTCATTGACAGAGATTTCAACATTTGATGGTTCGTTATTCATCTTAATTCTCTCTTTTTTTGATATTTATCAAAAAAAGGTGGATATATCTGGGATCGAGATCGTTGCGGGATACGTTTCCGTATTCGCTTTCGATTTCTTTGAAAAGATTTTCAAAAGATTGCCCCAGTCTCTGGGAAATTTCGTAGTGCACGAGTCCTGTCTTGCTTGATATCCAGTCTAAAAACGATTCTTTTATGGACAGACTCGTTTTACGCGGTTGTTCTTTATCTGACCAAATACCATCAAAAAAACCTCTAAATTCATCAATGGTCAAGGGGATAAGTTTTTCCGTTAACCCTAAGATATGCCTGGCCCAGAGGGTCAATATAAAATTTTTGTATGTCAGATAACCCTTCGTTGCCGGATCGGGTTCTACTGTAATTAAGGAAAAAAGTTCATCAAAAGCAATAATTTCGTTGAGCATCGTTTCTGTGTTTTTAATGTCATCAATGGAAATAAATTCTCTGTATAGCTCACCT
>Ga0210085_1000257_pt1 | contig 23556 bp, 21 predicted proteins | sample China_Galinas_PW_5_FD_184866 | JGI IMG/M metagenome (GOLD analysis project Ga0210085, IMG submission 184866) | Wetland microbial communities from San Francisco Bay, California, USA, that impact long-term carbon sequestration - China_Galinas_PWC_D1... | ecosystem: Environmental > Aquatic > Marine...
GCCGACCGCGTCCACGCCGCCGGCGGCGCGATCGACGTCCACCTGATGATCGAGGCGCCCGAGCGCCAGATCGAGGCCTTCGCCGCCGCCGGGGCCGACTCGATCACCTTCCACGAGGAGGCGACGGCGCACGCCAACCGCACGCTTTCGGCGATCCGCGAGCTCGGCTGCCTCGCCGGGATCGCGATCAACCCCGGCACGCCGGTCGAGGCGCTCGCCGAGCTGCGCGGCCACGCGGACATCGCCCTCTGCATGACGGTCAACCCGGGCTGGGGCGGCCAGGCCTTCATCGAGGGCTCGGTCGACAAGGTCTCCCGCCTCGCCGCGCTCCTCGGCCCGGCGAGGGTCGAGGTCGACGGCGGCATCGACGCCGCCACGGCCAAGCCGGCCGCGGAAGCGGGCGCCTCGCTCTTCGTCGCCGGCTCGGCCGTCTTCGGCGCCGCCGACCCGGCCGCCGCCTACACCGAGATCGCCGTCGCCGCGGGAGCGGCCTGAGGCGCACACGTGCCGCAGGGCCAGCCCCCGGGGATCGCGCGCCTCGCCCTGCTCGCCCTGGCGCTCCTGCTGCTGCTCGTGGCCGGCACGGTCGGCTACGCGGTCACCGAGCACGCCTCGCTCGGCTTCGGCTTCGTCTGGTCGCTCGACACCGTGGCGACGATCGGCTCGATCCCCGAGCCGGCGAGCAGCGCCGGCAAGATCGTCAAGGTCGTGCTGATCGTGCTCGGGGTGGGTACGCTCTTCTACGGCCTGGTGACCGTCGTCGAGTTCTTCGTCGCGGGACACCTGTCCGGCCTGCTCGACCAGAGAAGAGCCTTGAAGCAGATCGATTCGCTCAACGACCACGTCCTCGTCTGCGGCTTCGGCCGCGTCGGCCGCCAGGTCGCCCGCGACCTGCGCGAGGCGGGCCGCGACTTCGTCGTCATCGACACCGACGTCGAGGGGACCAGTGAGCACGCCGAGCTGACGGGCGCGCCGATCGTCCACGGCCGCGCCTCCGACGACGAGGTGCTGCGCCAGGCCGGGATCATGCGAGCGGGCGGGCTGATCGCCTGCGTCGACTCCGACGCCGAGAACGTCTTCATCACGCTCAGCGCGCGCGAGCTGCGCGCCGACATTGCGATCGTCGCCCGCGCCAGCGAAGAAAGCTCCGAGCGCAAGATGCTGCGCGCGGGCGCCGACCGCGTCGTCTCCCCCTACAAGGAGAGCGGCTCGGAGATGGTCCGCCTGGCGCTCGGCGCCAGCTGAGGCCTGGCGCGGCGCATCTCTGCGTCCTCGGTCGCTCGCGTGCAGAGCACGCCACGCTCCCTGCGTCCTTGACCTGCTTGGCCAGGCCTCAGCTGGATTCTCTGCGAGGCACGGGAATTACTAGCGTTCCCGCCGCCTCCTGCCACCAGGAGCGCTCCGTCTCGGCGATGCCGGGGCGCAGGGCGCGCCGTTCGCACCAGCGGGCGAGTGCCCGCCGGCTGCCGATACCGACATGGCTGCCGCTGGTGATCGCGAAGCGGCCGTCGGCGAGGGCGACCAGGGCGCCGGGCTCGTCGCGGCGGGTGCGCAGGCGCTCGCGCACGGCGATCCCGTCGATCTCATCCGGGTGTGCCGGGTCGCCTGCGAGCGTATGGCCCGGCCGCACCGAGAAGACCTGGGGCGCGCCGCGCGGCGGTAGCAGCAATGGCGCCGGCTCGCCCAGTGGCCCCTCGCGCCAGCGCCTCGTCAGCCGCTCGACCGCCTCGCGCTGGGCCTCCTGGACCAGCAGGTGCAGCTCGTCGCCGGGCTCGACCCGGGTCGAGCCGCGCGGTGCGACCGCGCGGCCGTCGCGGACGATCAGGTGGACCAGCGCCTCGCGCGGCAGGGCGAGCTCGCGCACCAGGAGGCCCGCCGCCGCGTCGCCCTCGCGCACCCGCCAGGCGATCAGCTCGCCGCCCAGCTCGCGCACCATGCCCACGTCGGCGACCGGCTCGGGCAGCGCCGGCTCGGTGCTCGTCACGCCCAGCCACCTGGCGACCGGCTCGACCGTCGCCCCCTGGATCACCGTCGAGGTGAGGACGACGAAGAAGACCGCGTCGAAGATCAGCTTCGACTCGGCGACCCCGGCGACGACGGGGAAGGTCGCCAGCCAGATCGGGATCGCGCCGCGCAACCCGGCCCAGCCGAGCATCGCCCGCTCGGGCAGGCGCAAACCGCCGAACTGCGTGACGAGCAGGGTCGCGAGAGGCCGCGCGACGAAGATCAAAAGCAGCGAGAGCAGCAGGCCCTTGCCGGCGACGTCGACCAGCTCGCCGGGGAAGACGAGCAGGCCGAGCAGGAAGAAGAGGCCGATCTGGACCAGCCAGCCGAGCCCCTGGTGGAAGGAGACGACGGTGCTGCGCGCCGGCAGTGAGCCGGTGCCGAGCACCAGCGCGGCGACGTAGACGGAGAGGAAGCCCGACCCGCCGGCGACCTCGGCGATGCCGTAGGCGAGCGCCGCCGTGGCCAGCGTCGCCACCGGGTAGAGGCCCTGGGTCGGCAGCTCGGCGCGCGAGATGGCGCGGCGCGCGATCCAGCCGACCGCCAGTCCGAAGCCGGCGCCGAGGCCGAGTTTGACGACGAACGAGAGCGCCATGTCGCCGGCGCCGAAGGCCGGGTCGGCGATCCATTCGCCGAAGCCGACGACGAGCAGCAGGGCGACCGGGTCGTTCATCCCCGACTCGCCCTCGAGCGTGCGGGCGAGCCGGCGCTCGAGCCGCGAGCCGCGCAGCACGGCGAAGATCGCCGCCGAGTCGGTGGCGGCGACCGCGGCGCCGAGGATCAGGCCCTGCAGCGTGCTCAGGTCGAAGATCCAGATCGCCGCGACACCGGTCGCCATCGCGGTGAGGAAGGTGCCGAGGGTCGCCAGCCGGACCGCGGTGCCGAGCACCGGCCGGATCTCGTGCCAGCCGGCGGTCAGGCCACCCTCGAAGAGGATCAGCACGAGACCGATCGTGCCCGCGGTCTGGGCGGCGCGGTAGTTGCTGAACTCGATCCCGCCGATCCCTTCGGAGCCGAGCAGCATGCCCAGCCCGAGGAAGAGCAGCAGGCCGGGCAGCCGCACCCGGTCGGCCACCAGCGCGGCGGCGATGCCGGCGGCCAGCAGGGCGCCGACGATCAGGATCAGCTGGGCGTCGTGGCCTTCCACCCGCGCCTCCGCCTAGGTCTGCTCGTCGAGCGCCGCAAGCTTGATCTCCAGCTCCTCCGGCGAGCCGGGCTGCGGGACGTCCTCGGCGCGCTCGTGCGGCCTGCGGTAGACGTAGTAGAGGAGCGAGAAGAGCACGCCCGCGGCGAGCAGGAAGCCGATCTCGACCCGGCGGAACTCGTCGCTCACGAGCGGCACGAAGTTCCAGCCGATGAACAGCGCCGCGCAGCCGATCCAGCGGGCGGCGGCGCGGCGGACCTGGCCCTGCGCGACGCAGGCCTGATTGACGGTGACCGATGAGAGGTAGAGGCCCATGCCCAGCGTGACCAGCAGCAGTCCCTCGCGGTCGTAGGTGAACTTGTTGCTGAAGGCGATCTGCATCGCCTTTGGCCCGACCGCCGCCATGAATACGAGCGCGAGCGCGGTGAAGGCCGCGAGCCCGAGCAGGACCATCCGCACCGTGTGGCGGAACTCGCGCTCGCCCTCCGCGGTGCCGCTGGTGTGGAGTTTCGTCAGGTGCGGCAGGATGCTGGTCGAGACCGCCTGGAAGAGCTGCAGCGGCGCCCGCGCGATCATCAGCACGTTGAAGATGAAGCCCGCTGCCGCGGCGCCCTGGAGGCCGCGGATGACCAGCGGCCCAGCGTTGAGGAAGGCCTGTTCGCTGAACATGATCACGAGGACGGCGGCGGCGAAGCCGGTGCCGTGGCGTAGCGAGAACTCGTCGCTTGCGGAGGCGGGCTGTTGGCGCGCGGGTCCTGTCGCCGCAGGGGACCCCCCGCCTCCTCCGGTAGCTAAAGCTTCCTCAGGGGCGGGCCCCCCTACGGCGCCACCCGCGCGAGAAGCGGATTGTTGTCTCGCGCGACGAGCAAACGCTGCTGGCACGACGAGTAAGCTGAGCGCGGGCGCGGCGACGATGCCGATTGCGACCGCCGACTGGCCGCTTAGCACGCTGACCGCGACGAGCACGGCGAAGACGGTGCGGAAGCACGATTCGGAGAGGATCAGGGCGACGAAGAGGCCGAAGCGCTGGGCGCCGGCGAGGAAGCCGCGGGCGAAGTAGCTGGCGGCGTAGAAGAGGACGGCGCCGAAGAAGACCCAGTAGAGCGTTTCGTTGCCCTCCAGCAGGTCGTTCTGGATCGGCCCGCGCAGGGCCAGCGCGAGGACCGCGAAGACCAGTCCGAGGCCGAGCTGGATCGTCGCCGCGACGCGCATCGTCCCGCCGACCGGCTCGCCCTTGGTCCGGTGTTCGGAGATGTGTCGCGAGAGCAGCTGTTCGATCGGCCGGTAGAGGGTCGAGATCGTGATGAAGACCGCCGACCAGAGCACCGTTATCTGCCCGTAGTCGGGCTTCGAGAGGACGTGCGAGGCGATCAGGAAGTAGGCGTAGGTGATCAGCCCGGTGAGGCCGACGCCGATCGCGAGGAAGCTCGCGAGGCGGCCGTACTCGGCCGTCGCCGATCCGCCTTTTCCGCCCTTCATCGGCCTCGCTCGTAGTGGGACGGCTCGACCCCGAGCGAGAGCTCGACTCGGCGCACGCGCTCGAAGACCCGCTGGGTCATCACCCGCTGGCCGGCGAGCAGGTCGCCGATCACGCCGAGCCCGAACAGCTGCAGGGCGGCGATGAACAGCACCGCGCCGAGGATCAGCGACTGGATGTGGCCGCTCGAGTCGCCGTTGAAGATCCAGTCGATCAGGAAGGGCGCCCAGGCCGCGAGCGCGAGCAGGCCGACCACCGCGGCGGCGAGGCTGAACACGCGCAGCGGCTCGTAGCGGACGTAGATCCGCAGGATCGCCAGCGCGTTGCGGCGCACGTAGGCGCCGGTCGAGCCGAACAGCCGCGACTCGCGCGTCTGCGGGTTGGTCGCGATCTCGACCTGGTCGACCGCGATCAGCATCTTGCCCGCCTGGATAAGGCTCTCCAGCGTGTAGGTGAAGTCGTCGACGACGAGCAGCCCGAGCGCCGCCTCGCGGTTGTAGGCGCGGAAGCCCGAGGTCGTGTCGGCGATCGAGGTGCCGGAGACCTTGCGCACGACCGCGCTGCCGAGCCGCTGCAGGCGCTTCTTGCGGCCGGAGAAGTGCTCGATCGTCTCGACCCGGCGGTCGCCGACGACCATGTCGGCCTCGCCGTCGAGGATCGGCGCCAGCAGCCTCGGCACGTCGGCGCCGCTGTACTGGTTGTCGGCGTCGGTGTTGACGATCGCGTCGGCGCCGAGCTTGAGGCAGGCGTCGAGACCGGCCTGGAAGGCGGAAGCGAGGCCGCGGTTGCTGGTCAGGCGGACGACGTGCTCGACCCCGCACTCGCGCGCCACCTCGACCGTGCGGTCAGTCGAGCCGTCGTCGATGACCAGCAGCTCGACCGCGTCGAAGCCGTCGACCTGGCGCGGCAGGTCGGCGAGCGTCTGCGGCAGCGTGGCCTCCTCGTTGAGGCAGGGGATCTGGATGATGAGCTTCACGTTGGCCGGTCAGGGTATCCGCGCGGGCCGATTGCACCCGGCGCGCGGGTCCTGTCGCGGGATGGGGGTGCCCGGGCGGCGCTGGATTTTTCGCACAGGCCGACGCGTCTCCCTCGACTGGCAAGCGAAAAATTAACGCCGCACCGCCCGGACACCCCCACCCCACGCCTCCCGCGCGAGGTAGCATTGTTGACTGACTCGTCAATCAATATGGCTGCGTCGCTGACAACTGCGGATCTGGCTCACCTTCGGCGGGCTTTGGAGCTTGCGGAGCTCGGGCGGGGGAGAGTCAGCCCGAATCCGTTGGTTGGGGCTGTGGTCGTGCGGGATGGCGAGGTGATTGGCGAGGGGTATCACGCCGAGTTGGGGGAGCTGCATGCTGAGCGGGCTGCGCTGAAGGACTGTGCGGAGAGGGGGGAGGACCCTCGTGGGGCGACGATGTACGTGACGCTGGAGCCGTGTGCGCATACGGGGCGGCAGCCGCCTTGCGTGGAGGCGATTCTGGAGGCTGGGATCGGGCGGGTCGTCATCGGATCCGACGATCCGAGCGAGAAGGCCTCGGGACGGGGGCCCAGGATGCTGCGCGACGGCGGGGTGGAGGTCGAGCTCGCCGCCGGCGAGGAGGCGACCGCGGCGCGGTTGCTCAACCAGCCGTTCCGCAAGCACGCCCGCACCGGCCAGCCGCTGGTGACGCTGAAGATGGCGATGACCCTCGACGGCCGCACGACCATTCCGGAAGGCGACTCGCCCTGGATCTCCGGCCCCGAGAGCCGCGACCTCGTCCACCGATGGCGCGCCGAGTCGGATGCGATCGCCGTCGGCATCGGCACCGTCCTCGCCGACGACCCCCTGCTCACCGCCCGTCGTCCGGCGCGGTCGAGCTTTGCTCCGCAGAGCGGTTCAAACCTCGACCGCGGAGCGGAGGGAAGGCAGCCGCTGCGGGTCGTCTTCGACCGCCAGGCCCGCCTGCCGCTCGACTCTCAGCTGCTGCGGACGCTCGACGCCTCGCCGGTGCTGGTTGTCGTCTCGCAGGCCGCCGACCAGGGGCGCCTTGCCGCCCTGCGCGATGCCGGCGCCGAGATCCTCCTCGCCGAGGAGATCGACGGCGCCCTCACGGACCTGAGCCGCCGCAGCCTCACCAGCCTCTTCCTCGAGGGCGGCAGAACGCTCGCCTCCGCCTTCCTTGCTTCCGGTGCGATAGACGAGGCACGGACGTTCATCGCCCCCGTGATCCTGGGCCAAATCGCATCTCGCGCGGGTGGCGGGGCAGGGGGGACCACCCCCGAGGAAGCTTCAGCTACCGCAGGGGGTGGTGGGTCCCCTGCCCCGACAGGACCCGCGCGCCAGGTCGCCCTGTCCCGGGAAGTTGAGGAGATCGGCAACGATGTGCTGATCACGGCTAGGTTCAAGGAGTGGTGACGTGTTCACGGGGCTGATCGAGGATTTGGGCACGGTTGAGGCCGTCGACAGCGGCGCCGAGGGCGCACGGCTGCAGATCGCGACCGGGTTGGCCGAGCAGATCGAGCTCGGGGATTCCGTCGCGGTCAACGGGGTCTGTCTGACGGCGACCGGCGTCGATACCGATGGCTTCGAAACCGAGGCAATGAACCAGACGCTGTCGGTCACGGCGCTCGGTGGGGCAGGGGTTGGCAGCAGGGTCAATCTCGAGCTTGCGATGAAGGCCTCTGACCGCTTGGGCGGCCACATCGTGCAGGGGCATGTCGATGGCGTGGGGGAGGTGGCAGCGCTTGAGGACGATGGATTCGCCAAGCGGTTGCGCGTGAAGCTCCCTGGGGATCTGCTGCGCTACGCCGTGCCGAAGGGCTCGATCACGCTCGACGGGGTCAGCCTGACGATCGCCGATTTGGGCGATTCTTGGCTTTCCGTTTCCCTGATACCCGAGACCCTGGAGCGGACGAACCTCGGCGAAGCGCGGCCCGGACGCAAGATCAACGTCGAGTGTGACGTGATCGCAAAGCACGTGGAGCGGTTGATGGCACCATTCGGTGGAAAGGAGCAGTCGTGAGCGCGATGACCGAGGCACAGAGACAGGCGGAAGCGGAGCGGACGGACGAGAGCCCGTTCTCGACGATCGAGGAGGCGATCGAGGAGATCCGGCGCGGCCGCATGGTCGTCGTCTGCGACGGCGAGGACCGTGAGAACGAGGGCGACCTGGTGATGGCGGCGCAGTTCGCGACGCCGGAGGCGGTCAACTTCATGGCCAAGGAGGCGCGCGGGCTGATCTGCCTGGCGCTGACCGCGGAGCGCTGCGAGCGGCTCGGGCTGAACCTGATGGCGGCGAAGAACGAGGCGCCGTTGCAGACCGCGTTCACGGTGACGATCGAGGCCGCCGGCGGGGTCAGCACGGGGATCTCCGCCCACGACCGTGCCCACACGATCCAGGTCGCGATCGACCCCGAATCGGGCCCGCGCGACATCGTCGTCCCCGGCCACATGTTCCCGCTGCGGGCCAAAGACGGCGGCGTGCTGGAGCGCACCGGGCACACCGAGGCCAGCGTCGACCTCGCGCGGCTCGCCGGACTTATCCCCGCCGGCGTGATCTGCGAGGTGATGAACGACGACGGCACGATGGCGCGCGTCCCCGACCTCGTCCCCTACTGCGAGAAGCACAACCTGAAGATGGTCACGGTCGCCGACCTGATCGCCTACCGGCGGCGCACCGAGAAGCTGGTCGAGCGCGTCGTCGACACCGGCCTGCCGACCGCCTTCGGCGACTTCACCGCGGTCGGCTACCGCTCGCTGGTCGACGACAAACACCACGTGGCGATGGTCAAGGGCGACGTCGCCGGCGCCGAGGACGTGCTCGTCCGCGTGCACAGCGAGTGCCTGACCGGCGACGTCTTCCACAGCATGCGCTGCGACTGCGGCGAGCAGCTCGCCGCGGCGCTGGCGATGATCGAGCGCGAGGGCCAGGGCGTCCTGCTCTACCTCTCCCAGGAGGGGCGCGGGATCGGCCTGCTCAACAAGCTGCGCGCCTACAAGCTGCAGGAGGAAGGGTCGGACACGGTTGAGGCCAACCTCAAACTGGGGCTGCCCGCCGACCTGCGCGACTACGGGATCGGCGCGCAGATCCTCGGCGACCTCGGCCTGACGAGCATCCGCATCCTCACCAACAACCCGAAAAAGATCGTCGGGCTCGAGGGCTACGGCCTCTCGGTCACCGAGCAGGTGCCGATCGAGTCGACGCCCAACGCCCACAACGAGGACTACCTGCGGGCGAAGCGCGACAAGATGGGCCACACGCTGCACCACCAGGGGCTCGCCTTCGACGAAGAGATGATTCACGACGAGGAGGAGCGCGACGCCGGGGGCGCCGGTGGCTGAGCCCGGGGCGTTCCTCGAGAGCTTCGACGGTGCCGAGCGCGCGATCCTCGGCTCGCTGAGCTTCGCCGTCTGCGTCGGCCGCTTCTACGAGGACCTCGCGCAGCGCCTGCTGCGGGGCGCCAACGAGGGCTTCGAGCTGGCCGGCGTGCCCGCCGCCGCGGTCCGCCACGCCTCGGTCCCGGGCGCCTACGAGCTGCCCTTCGCCGCCAAGCTGCACGCCGAGAGCGGCGAGTTCGCCGGAGTCGCCTGCCTCGGCGTCGTGATCCGCGGCGAGACCGACCACTACGACTTCGTCTGCGCCGAGGCCGCCCGCGGCATCCAGGACGTGCAGCTCGCCACCGACGTCCCCTGCGCCTTCGGCGTGATCACCTGCGACACGATGGAGCAGGCGCTCGAGCGCGCCGGCGGCGGCAAGCGCGATCAGGGCCGCAACGCCGCCCTGACCGTGGCGAGGATGGCGCTGTTGCAGCGCCAGCTCGCCTGAGCGCGGCTTCCAGCTACTATCCACGACCCGATGGCCAAGGTATGCCACAGCTGCGGAAAGGGACCGGCGTTCGGCCAGTCCCGCAGCCACTCGATGGTCGCCACCAAGCGGCGCTTCGACCCGAACCTGCAGAAGGTGCGGATCGAAGAGCACGGCCGCAAGCTGCGCACCTACGTCTGCACGCGGTGCTTGAAGGCGAATAAGGTCGTCAAGGCCGCCTGAGGCCGTAGGACGCGGCGCGAGGACGCGCCGTCGGCTGCGCGCCGTGCGGAGCACTGTCGGCTCCGCCGCCGTCACGCCCCCGCTTGGTCCTACGACCTCAGGAACCGCTCGGCTGTCAATCCACCTGGGCGACGACCGGGAACTCGCCCGTGGGGGCGGGGTCGCCCTCTGCCGGCTCTACATGCAGGCGGGGGAGGATGCGGTCCAGCCAGGCCGGCAGCCACCAGGCGCGGCGGCCGAAGAGCTGCATGATCGCCGGCACGAGGACGGTGCGGATGATCACCGCGTCGATGAAGATCGCCGCGGCGAGGCCGAGCCCGAAGAGTTTGATGATCCGGTCTTCGCCGATCATGAACGAGGCGAAGACGGTGACCATGATCGCCGCGGCGGCGGTGATCACGCGGCCGGTCAGGGCGAGGCCGCGGGTGACGGCGAGCGTCGCGTCGTGCCGGTTCTCCCACTCCTCGTGGATTCGCGACATCAGGAAGACCTCGTAGTCCATCGAGAGGCCGAAGACGATCGCGAAGAGGAAGATCGGGAAGAAGGAGATGATCGGGCCGGTGCTGTCGACGCCGATCAGGCTCGCGCCCCAGCCCCACTGGAAGACGGCGACGATCAGCCCGAAGGCGGCGCCGATGCTGAGCAGGTTCATCACCACCGCCTTCAGCGGCACGAGCACCGAACGGAACACGGCCATCAACAGCAGCGCGGACAGCAGCACGACGACGCCGATGAACAGCGGCAGCTTTTCGTCGATCGCGTTGCCGAAGTCCTCGAAGATCGCCGTTATGCCGCCGACGTGGACCCGCGCGCCGGTCCGTTGCTCGATCGGTGGGATCACGTCGCCGCGGATGTGGTCGAGCAGTTCGGTCGTCGCCTCGCTCTGCGGCGAGGTGGTCGGGTAGACCTGGAAGACGCCGGTGTTTTTCGCCGGGTTGAGCATCACCGGCGTCGTCGCCGCGACGCCCTTTTCCGATCCCAGCGCCTTGCGCGTCTCTTCGAGCGCCGCGTCTTCGGCCTTGCCGGGGAGCGCCGCGACGATCGAAAACGGGCCGTTGAAGCCGGGGCCGAAGCCTTCTGCCAGTAGGTCGTAGGCCTTGCGGGTCGTCGAGCCCGCCGGGTCGGAGCCGGCGTCGTCGGAGCCGAGGCGCAGCGAGAGCGTCGGGATGCAGAGGATGATCAGCAGCCCGCCGGAGAGCAGCGCCGAGAGCAGCGGCCGGCGCTGGATCTCACGGCTCCAGCGGAACCAGCGCGTGTCTTCGGCGGTCGATGCGCGCCGCTGGCCGAGGCCGGGGATGCGCAGCCGGTCGACCCGCCGGCCGGCGATCGTCAGCAGCGCCGGCAGCAGGGTCAGCGCCGCGATCATCGTCATCAGCACGGCCAGCGCCGCCGCCATCGCCACCCCGTAGAGGAAGCTGAGGCCGAGCAGCATCATCCCCATCAGGGCGATGATCACCGTGACGCCCGCGAACAGCACGGCGCGCCCGGCGGTGTCGACGGCGGCGATCGCCGCGGCGCGCGGGGCCAGGCCCTCGTCGAGGCCGTTGCGGAAGCGGGTGAGGATGAACAGCGCGTAGTCGATGCCGACGCCGAGGCCGATCATCGCCGCAAGCTGCGGCGCGAACTCCGCCGTGTCGAAGAGGTGCGTGCCGAGCGTCACCAGGCTGAGCCCGACGCCGAGCGCGAACAGCGCGGTGATCAGCGGCAGCCCCATCGCGACGAGGGACCCGAAGGTGAGGAGCAGGATCACGACCGCCGCCAGGAGGCCGATCGCGAACGAGGAGTCGCCTTCGTTTTCGGAGCGCACTTCCTCGATCGGCTGGCCGCCGATCTCGACCTCCAGTTCATCGCCGGAGGCGTCGAGGGCGGTGTTCATGATCCGTTCGACTTCGCCCTTGTCGAGCTTGTCGGCGATCTGGTCGAGCTGCACCGTCGCGTAAGCGATCTGCCGGTCCTCGCTGATCGCCGCGGCACCGGCCTGCCTGTAGGGGTTGGCGACTTCGCTTACGTGCGGTTCCTTGGCGATCGCGGCGAAGGCGCCTTCCATCTTGCGTTTCACCGCCGGCTGCTCGACTCCGCCCGGCGCCCGGTAGACGATCGTCGCCGTGTCGCCCGACTGTGCCGGGAACTTCGTTTCGAGCAGGTCGAAGGCTTCCTGGGAGTCCGACGCCGGCAGCTTGAAGTTTTCCGAGAAGGAGCTGCCGACCGAGCCGGAGATCGACCCGATGACCAGCAGAGCGACGATCCAGCCGAAGATCACCGTCTTGCGGTGTCCCGTGGTCCAGGCGCCGAAACGTCGCATCGCGGGCGCACGGTATCGAACGTAGATTCCCTCGGCCCCTCGGCCTCGCGTCCGCGGAAGCAAGCTAGATTCCAGGCGATGCCCGACCCCTCGATCGCGCGCTTCCGGCGCGTAATCACGTCCGCCTACGCCCACCTGGAGGAGCGCCGCCAGGAGGTCAACGACCTCAACGTCTTCCCGGTCGCCGACGGCGACACCGGCGACAACATGGCGATGACGATGCGCGCCGTGATGGAGGAGCTCGACCGGCTCGACGGCCGGGACGTCGACGAGCTCGGCCGCACCGAGCTGGTCCAGGCGCTGGCGCGGGCGGCGCTGATGGGCGCCCGCGGCAACTCGGGCGTGATCCTCAGCCAGATCGTCCGCGGCGCCGCAGAGGAGCTGGCGAGCCGGCCCGGGGAGCTGGTCGACCCGGTGCTGGTCGCCTCGGCCTTCGCCAGCGCCGCCGACGCCGCCTATGCATCGGTGCGCGACCCGGCCGAGGGGACGATGCTGACCGTCTTCCGCGAGATGGCCCACTCGATCGCCCGCCAGCTCGCCCACCTCGAGGCCGAGAAACAGCGGCTCGACAGCGGGGTCAGCGAGGAGCAGCAGGACGCGGTGCTGGCCGAGGTGCTCGAGCAGGCGATCGCCGACGGCCAGCGCGCGGTCGAGCGCACTCCCGAGCAGCTCGAAGTGCTGCGCGAGTCGGGCGTGGTCGACGCCGGCGGCTACGGCCTGGTGCTGATCCTCGCGGGCGTGGTCGCGGGCCTGCGTGGCGACGGGGGGGTCGTGCCCGAGGTCTCCCACCACGCGACGCCGCCGCTCAGCCGGCCGCACCACGAGGACAGTCGCTACCGCTACTGCACCAACTTCATCGTCTCCGGCGACGGCCTCGACGCGCGGGATTTCCTCCCCAGCCTCGAGGGCCTGGGCGACTCGGTGCTCGTGGTCGGGGACGAGGCGACGCTCAAGGTCCACGTCCACACCGACGAGCCCGAATCGGCGGTGGCGCTGTTCGAGGGCTCCGGAGAGGTGACCAACCTCGACGTTGCCGACATGCGCGAGCAGATCGCCGAGCGCCGGGCGCGCCTGGAGGGCGGCCGCACGGGCGCGCTCGCCGTGGCGGCCGGCGAGGGCCTCGAGCGCCTGTTCGCCGAGCTTGGCGCCCACGTCGTGCCGGGCGGCGAGACGCTCAACCCGTCGACCTACGAGCTGCTCGCCGGCATCCACGAGGTGCCGGCCGAGGAAGTGCTCGTCCTGCCCAGCTCCTCCAATGTGATCATGGCTGCCGAGCGCGCCTGCGAGCTCTCCGAGAAGCCCGCCCGGGTGGTCGCCGCGACATCGCAGCAGGCGGGGCTGCTGGCCCTCGTCGAGCTCGATAGAGAAGCTTCGGTAGAGGAAAACGCCGAGCGGTTCGCGGAAGCTCTGGGAGAGATCGTCTCGGGCGGAGTGGCTCCGGCCGCCCGCGACGACGCCCAGGGGCGCTTTCGCAAGGGCGACGCCGTGGGATTCGTCGGCGAGGAGATCGTCGCCTATGGCGGCGCCGGCTCGACCCTTGCGACGACGATCGAGAAGCTCGCCGCGAAGGCTGAGATCGTCACCGTCCTCGGCGGCAAGGACGCCCCGATCTCGCTCGGCGAGATCGACACCCACGTCCCCGACGATGTGGAGGTGGAGACCCACGAGGGCGGGCAGCCGAGCTGGTGGTGGCTATTAGCGGCCCAGTAGCGCGGTCGTTCGCGGGCGCCTCCGAGCTCACACTGGGGCAGCTCCGCGACGCCCCCGTCCACTGGCCCCGCCCCAGCGTCCTCGACGCATCGCTCAAGGCGATCGAGCGCGTCGGGCCGAAACTCGCCGCGGCCGCCGCCGAAGCCGGAATCGCGACTGTCGGTGACTTGCTCCTACGTTTCCCGCACAGCCACCGCGACCGCACCATTGTTCCCGTGGCGACGCTTGAACCCGGCAAGCAGTCGACGATCAAAGTCGAGGTCCTGGCCGACGCCCGGCGGCCGTTCCGTAAACGAGGCCTCAGCATCCTCACGGTGAAAGTCGGCGACGATTCTGGGCACGTGCGGGCTACGTGGTTCAACCAACCCTGGCTGACCCCCAAGCTGATCGCTGGAACGCAGCTGCTGTTGACCGGCTCCAGGGACAAACGTGGTTTCCGGGTCTCGGAATACGAGGCGCTCGCGACCGCGGGTCCTGTCGCCGCAGGGGACCCACCACCCCCTGCGGTCGCTAAAGCGTCCTCGGGGGTGGTCCCCCCTACGACGCCACCCGCGGACGGGGCGGGGTCGCTTGTTCCCGTTCATCCGGCGACCGAGGCGCTAAAGGCGCAGCGAATCCGCCAGTGGGTTGAGCAGGCGATGCGGTGGGTGGGGAACGTGTTGGAGCCGTTGCCGGTTGAGCTGCGCGTGCGACGCGAGCTCGCAAGTGCCGCCGACTCGGTCAAGGCCGCGCACTTTCCCGAGAGCTCAGAGGACGTCGAGCAGGCGCGCGGGCGGCTGGCTTTCGAAGAGCTGTTCCTCTACCAGGCGATTCTGGCGACGCGGAAGCGAAGTCACCGGGCTTCGAGGCCGGCGCCGCGCTTCGGCAAGCCGGGCGACGCTGTGGCCCGCTGGATCGAGTCGCTGCCGTTCGCGCCCACCCGCGACCAGCGCAAGGCGTTCGGGGAGATCGACGCCGACCTCGACTCGGGCGAGCCGATGCAGCGGCTGCTGATGGGGGAGGTTGGGTCCGGGAAGACCGTTGTGGCGCTCTATTCGATGCTGAGGGCGCTCGAAGCCGGTTACCAAGCGGTGCTGATGGCTCCCACCGAGACCTTGGCTGAGCAGCATGCGGTGACCCTGGGGAAGCTGCTGGCCGAAGAGGCGACTCCGTTCGCACTGCTCACCGGGGCGACTCCCGCGGCACGACGCCGCGAAGCGCTCGACCGGCTCGCGAGCGGTGAGCTCGGGATCGTCGTCGGCACCCACGCCCTGATCGAGCCCGATGTCGAGTTCGCCCGGCTGGGCCTTTGCGTGGTCGACGAGCAGCACCGCTTTGGGGTCGCGCAGCGGCGGGCGCTCGACTCGAAGGGGGTGGAGGGGATGGCGCCGCACGTCCTTCACATGACCGCGACCCCGATCCCGCGCACGCTCTCACTGACCGCCTACGGCGACCTCGACACGACCGCGCTGCACGAGCTGCCGGCCGGCCGGCAGCCGGTCGAGACGCGCGTGGTGCACGAGGACGAACGGCCCGCCGCCTACGAGTTCCTGCGCGGCGAGCTGCGCGTCGGGCGGCAGGCCTTCGTCGTCTGCCCGCTGGTCAGCGAGTCGGAGAAAACGCAGGGCAAGGCGGCCGAGCGCGAGGCCGAGCGGCTGCGCGCGGAGGAGCTCGACGGGTTCGAGGTCGGCGTCATCCACGGCCAGATGCCCTCGGCGGAGAAGGCCGCGGCGATGGAGGCGTTCGCCGCCGGCGCGACCGCGGTGCTGGTCGCGACGACCGTGATCGAGGTCGGGATCGACGTGCCCAACGCGACCGTGATGATCGTCGAGGGGGCGGAGCGCTACGGGGTCTCCCAGCTGCACCAGCTGCGCGGCCGGGTCGGCCGCGGCGAGCACGCCTCGCACTGCCTGCTCTTTCCCGAAGAGGGCGGCGAGATGGCGCGGCGGCGACTCAAGGCGGTGGCGCGCGAGCGCGACGGCTTCAAGCTCGCCGAGGTCGACCTGGCCCTGCGCGGCGAGGGCGAGGTGCTGGGAACGCGCCAGAGCGGCCTGCCGCGCTTCGCCGTCGCCGAGCTGCCCGAGGAGACGGCGCTGCTCGCCGCAGCGCGCGACGAGGTGCTCGCGCTGCTGCGCCGCCACGGCTCGCTCGACGCCCCCGAGTTGGGGCCGCTGCTCGACGCCGCCCACCGCCGCTTCGGCGCCGGCGCCTCCGACCCGATCCCCCTCTGAGCGCGGAGCGAACAAGCATCCATATCTGATTCCTTCGCGCAGTGAGCGAAGCGCGAACCATGATGAGCGCGGAGCGAACAAGCATCCATATCTGATTCCTTTGCGCAGTGAGCGAAGCGCGAACCATGATGAGCGCGGTCGAGGTTTGAGTCGCTATCCGGTTCAAACCTCGACCGCGCTTGAGAGAGTGACGGGATGCGTGTGATCGCCGGAGAGCTCAAGGGCCGACGCCTCGTCGCCCCGCGCGGCTGGAAGGTGCGGCCGACCTCCGACCGGGTGCGCGAGGCGGTCTTCTCGGCGCTCGGCGACGTCGAGGGCGCCACGGTGCTCGACCTCTACTGCGGCACCGGGGCGCTGGCGATCGAGGCGCTCTCACGCGGCGCGGCGAGCGCCGTGCTCGTCGACCGCGACACGCGCCCGGCCCTGGGAAACGTCGAGCGGCTCGGCCTGCGGGAGCGCTGCGAGCTCGTCCGCGGCGACGCCGAGCGTCGCCTGGCCGCGTGGGTCGAGGAGGGCGATCCGCCGCGTTTCGACCTCGTCTTCGTCGACGCCCCCTATAGACTCGCCGACCGCGTGGGGCAGGCACTCGATACATATCTGCCGTCCGTGCTTGCCGAGGGCGGGCGCGCGGTGGTCGAGAGCGGAGCGCGCGGGCCGCTGCGGATCGACTCGCTCGAGCCGCTGCGCCAGCGCCGCTACGGCGCCGCCGAGATTGCGTTCTACGGCCGGGGAGATTGATGAGCGCCGAGCGAGCAAGCATGCATATCTGGTTCCTTGCGCAGCGAGCGAGGCGCGATTCTTATGTCTGACGGCACCGTCCTCTGTCCCGGCAGCTACGACCCGGTCACCAACGGGCACCTCGACATCATCACCCGCAGCTCCGAGGTCTTCGAGCGCGTCGTCGTCTGCGTCGTCAACAACCCGCTGCGCAAGGACAAGACCCTGTTCACCGCCGAGGAGCGCCGGGCGCTGATCGAAGAGGCCGCCGCCCACCTCGGCAACGTCGAGGTGCGGATCTTCTCCAACCTGCTGGTCCAGTTCGCGCGGGAAATCGGCGCCAAGTCGATCGTCAAGGGCCTGCGCGCGATCTCCGACTTCGAGTACGAGTTCGAGATGGCGCAGCTGAACCGCAAGCTCGACCCGGAGATCGAGAGCATCTACATGATCGCCTCGCCCGAGTACAGCTTCCTCTCCTCGACCGGGGTGAAGGAAATGGCGACCTTCGGCGGCGACGTCAGCGACCTCGTCCCGGGCCCCGTGGCCGTGGCGATGGCGGACCGCCTGGCCGAGAGGTAGGCTGTGCCGACCGCCGCCGCGTTGGGCGAGAGTTTGCAAAAAGCCGAGGAATTCACGGCTTCTTCACTGAAAGTGCCTCTTACACGTAGGCTTACGCCCTGCTGATGGACGTTCTGGTCCTCATAGACAAACTGGACGACGTTGTCCACAACGCCCGGCCCGTGCCCCTCACGGACCAGGTTCGCGTGGACCGCGAGGAGATCTACGACCTCCTCGACCAGATGCGCGCGACGATCCCCGAGGAGATCAAGCAGGCGCGCTGGATCGTCAAGGAGCGCCAGGAGATGCTCGCCGAGGCGAAACGCGAGGCGGAGCGGATCGTGCGCGAGGCGCGCGAGCAGCAGGCCCGATTGATCTCCGACGAGGAGGTCACCAAGCAGGCCGAGCGGGCCGCCGACGAGATCGTCGAGGACGCCCGCACGCGCGAGCGCGAGATCCGGCTCGGCGCCGAGGACTACGCCGACGAGATCCTCAACACGCTCGAGGTCAACCTGCAGAAGTTCCTCGCCGCCGTGCAGCGCGGTCGCGACCGGCTCGCCGGCCGCGACGAAGAGCAGCCGGTCGCTGAGCTCGAAGAGCAGTAGCGGCGTAGGCAGGGAGGGGCGGGGCGCCCATCCGCCGGAACCCGCCGCCGGTTACGCGGCTGGGTGCGGGCGGGCGTGCCGTCTCACAAGTTCCGTCGGACGGGCGCCCCGCCCTTCCATCACCGGCCGGGGGCTGCTATTCGAGTTTCAGCTCTTTTAGCTTGGACCAGCGGGGGTCGGTGCCGGTGTCGTGTTTGTGGTCGGCTGGGTCGGCGTCGTTCAGCGACTCGCCGCAGACGGGACAGAGGCCGGCGCAGTCGGGGCGGCAGAGGATCTGGTTGGGCAGGGCGAGGATCGCCGCGTCGTGCGCCCAGCGGCCGAGGTCGAGCTCGTCGTCGACGACGTAGGGGCTGCGCAGCTCCTCGTCCTCGGTACGGGACTGGTCCACCTCGCGGGCGTCGATCTCCACCTCGACCGTGGCGCCCTCGAGGCAGCGCATGCAAGGGCCCTCGACACGCAGCGGGAAGCGCAGCCGGAAGGCGTAGCCGTTGCTCGGTCGCGAGACGTCGAGTCGCGCCTCCAGCTCACCCCCCCGCGGTGCGTAGGTCTGGCCGCCGAGCTGCAGCGGCTCGAGCCTGACCGGCAGGTCGAGACGGGCGCCCTCGCCATGCGCAAGCGAGAGCCGTGCGAGGTCGATGATCGTGGTCGGTGTCCTGGCCATTGCGAGCTCCTCCGCCCTGCCGCTTACGATGGCACCTCCCGACGAGGTTACGAAATGGGTCAATTCGACTGGACGCCAGATGAGTACTTGGAGCGGATCCGCGACCGGATCCCGCTCTACGACGACCTGCAGGAGCAGGCGATCGCGGCGATCCCGTTCCCGCCCGAGCGCGTGCTGGAGCTGGGCATGGGCACCGGCGAGACGACGCGCCGGCTGATCGAGGCCTACCCGGACGCCTGGGTGATCGGGCTTGACTCCAGCCCCGACATGGTCTTCCGCGCCCGCCAGACCTACGACGACGTGCAGCTCGCCCGCATGGAGGACCCGCTTCCCGACGGCCCCTGGGACCTGGTGATCTCGGTGCTCTCCGTCAACGACCTCGACGACGAGCAGAAGCAGGCGCTCTGCCGCCGGGTTCGCGAGCATTCCCGCTCGCTCGTGATCGGCGACAGCTTCGAAGCCGACGAACTCGAGCGACTGCTCGAGTGGTCTGGTGGGGACGTGGCCTGGCAGGCGGACGACCTGGCCGTCCTCCGCGCCACCTACAACTGAGGGATCGGGGGTCCCCTGCCGGGAACTTGTGAGCCTGGCGGCGCAGCATCCCTCGCCCCTGTACCCGGCGGCGGGTTCCCGGCAGGGGAGCCTCGATCCCGCCGGTTTCCGGCAGGGGACACCCGCTCCCGCTACCATGCCCAGCCGAATGGCCGTCCCCAAGAAGAGAACCTCCCGCACGCGTCGCGACAAGCGGCGCGCTCAGCACAAGGCCGGCAAGGCGCGGCTCAACGAGTGCCCGCGCTGCCATAGCCCGCGGCTGCCGCATCGGGTCTGCCCGACCTGCGGCACCTACAAGGGCCGCGAGGTCATCCAGCACACGATGACCGACCCCACCGCGCCGGCCGCCCCCGACACGGAGTAGCGGGTGGCCGACGGCCCGACCGTCGCCCTCGACGGGTTCGGGGCGGAGCAGGGCTTCGAGGTGCTGGCGGAGGGCGCGCGGATCGCCGCCGCCGACGGAATTCGCCTGCGTGTCTTCGGCCCCGAGCGCGAGCTCGGCCTCGACGGCGTCGACGGCGTCGAGGTCGTGCCGACCGCCGAGTGGATCGGCAACGAGGAGGACCCGGTGCCCGCGGTGCGGGCGAAGAAGCAGGCGTCGGTGGTGCGCGCGGCGCGCGACGTCTCCGAGGGCGACTCAGCCGCGATGGTCAGCCCCGGCTCGACCGGGGCGACGATGGCCGCCGCGACGTTCGGCCTGCGGCGGCTGAAGGGCGTGCAGCGGCCGGCGCTGGCGGTGCGGCTGCCGGCGCCCGGCAAGCCGGTGCTCTTTCTCGACGTCGGCGCCAACGTCGAGGTGCGCGCCCAGCATCTAGTCCAGTTCGCCTTCCTCGGCGCCGCCTTCAGCGAGGCGGTGCTCGGCGTCGCCGGCCCGCGCGTCGGCCTGCTCTCGGTCGGCGAGGAGTCCGGCAAGGGGCGGGAGGAGGTGAGCGCCGCGCACGCGCTGCTCACGGAGGCCGAGGGGATCGCGTTCGCCGGCAACGTCGAGGGCGGCGACCTGCCGGGCGGCGCGGCCGACGTCGTCGTCACCGATGGCTTCACCGGCAACGTCGCGCTGAAGCTGATGGAGGGAACGGCGAAGACCGTCACCGGGGCGATCCGCGACGCCGCCCGCTCCAACCCGCTGGCGACTCTCGGCGGCCTGCTGCTGCGGCCCGCGCTCGGCGGCCTGCGGCGTGAGCTGCACCCGGACACGACCGGCGGCGCGATCCTGCTCGGCCTGCGCGGCATCGCCGTCGTCGGCCACGGCAGCGCCGGCGCCGAGGGGATCGCCAACGCGGTGCGGCTGGCGGCGCGCTGCGTCGAGGTCGACGCCGTCGGGCGCACCGCGGCTCTGCTGGAGCGCGGCGGGGCGACGCGCGGGGCGATGGCCCGGGAGTCGGGCGCGTGATAGGAAGTCAGGCATGAATAAGGACGAGGTCTTCGATCTGGTTCGGGGCCATCTCGCCGAGGAGCTCGAGGTCGATCCCGGCAAGATCGGCGAGGGGACGCGCTTCAAGGAGGACCTCGACGCGGACTCGCTCGACCTCTACGAGCTGGTGATGGAGCTCGAGGACAACTACGGGATCTCCGTCTCCGAGGAGCAGGCGGCGCGGATCGAGACCGTCGGCGACGCCGTCGCCTTCGTCCTGGAGCACGCGCCGGCGTGAGTTCCGAGGCGCTCGCCGGGCTCGTCGCGGAGCTCCCCGACGACCTGCGCAGCCTCGCCCTCACACACTCCTCCTGGACCGACCGCCGACCGCTCTCCTACGAGCGACTCGCCTACCTCGGCGACAGCGTCCTCGCGCTGGCGGTCGCCGGCGCGATCTACCGGCGCTTCCCGGAGATCGACGCGGGCGGGCTGACGAGGATTCACAACCAGGCGGTGAGCGGCGTCTCCTGCGCCGAAGTCGGGCGCGAGCTCGGGGTTCCGGAGATGCTCACCGCCGCCGAGCCGGAGGTTGAGGACGCGATCCCGGCCGAGGCGCTGCTGGCCGGCTCGCGACCGCTGCCCGAGGTGACCGAGGCGCTGATCGGCGCCTGCTTCCTCGCCTTCGGCTTCGACCGGGCGGCCGCCGCGGTCAGCGCCGCCTTCGCCGAGCAGATCGAGCTGGCGCTGGAAGCCCCGGTAGATGCGAAGTCGGGGTTGCAGGAGCTGCTCGCCCGTCGCGGGACGTACGTAACCTACGTCGTGATCGGCGAATCCGGGCCCGCGCACCGGCGAACCTTCGAGGTCGAAGCGACCGTCGAGGGGGAGCGGGTGGGGACCGGGGCCGGCCGGAGCAAGAAGGCGGCTGAGCAGGTCGCGGCCGAGCGGGCGTTGAAGCGCCTCGGCGGCTGAGCGGGGTCGCGTCCGACTCGATCGCAAGCCTTCCGGACAGAGGACGAGATGTATCTGAGATCGATCGAGATGAAGGGGTTCAAGTCGTTCCCCGCACGCACGAAGCTGGAGTTCTCTCCGGGCGTCAGCGTGATCGTCGGGCCCAACGGCTCGGGCAAGTCGAACATCACCGACGCGGTGCTCTGGGCGCTCGGCGAGCAGAGCCCGGGGGCGATCCGCGGCGCCTCGATGCAGGACGTGATCTCGGCCGGCGGGCAGGGCGTCGGCCAGCGCCGCGCCGCCGAGGTCGAGGTCGTGATCGACAACGCCGAGGGACGGGCGGCGACCGAGCTCTCGGAGATCGCCGTGCAGCGCACGCTCGACCGCTCGGGCGACGGCGTCTACCGGCTCAACGGCGCCCGCTGCCGGCTCGTCGACGTGGTCGAGGTGCTCTCCGACACCAATCTGGGTCGCGAGATGCACTCGGTGATCAGCCAGGGCCGGGTCGAGTCGATCATCCACTCCAAACCGCGCGAGCGCCGGATGCTGGTCGAGGAGGCGGCCGGTCTCGGCAAGCACCGCAAACGCCGCCGCCGGGCGGAGCTGAAGCTGCGCGCGGCGCGCGACAACCTCGACCGGGCGCTCGACCTCGAGCGCGAGGCGCGGGCGCGGCTGCGGCCGCTGAAGCGCCAGGCGCAGGCGGCCGAGCTGGGCGCGCGGATCGAGCGCGAGGAGCTCGGGCTGCGCGGCCGGCTGGTCGCCGAGGAACTGCGCTTCGGCAAGGACCGCGCGCAGGCGGCGCAGAAGGCGGCGGAGAAGGCGCGCGCCGAGCGGGCCGCGATCGAGAAGAAGCTGGAAGCGGTGAGCGGCCGTCGGCGGGCCGCCGAGGAGCGCTTCGCGGCGCGCGATCGCGAGCGCACCCAGGCCTGGGGCCTGCTGACCAAGCTGCGCGGCGAGCAGCAGCGGATCGCCGTCCGCGCGGTCGCGCTGGGCGAGCGCGAGGCCGAGCTGGAGCGCGCGCTGGAGGGCCTGCGGGCCGAATTCGGGCCGCTGACCCTCGACCTCGGCTCGAGCGAGGGGGCGCCGGCGGAGCGGATCGGCAAGCTGGAGCAGGAGCTCGGCGAGATCGACGCCGGTCTCTCCGGCGCCGGGGCGGGCCTCGCCCGGGCGCGCTCCGAGGAGGCCTCGGAGTCCGAGCGCGAGGCGGCGCTCGGCGAGGTCCAGGCGGGGGCCGAGCGCGCCGCGCGCCACGCCCGGCGCGCCGAGGGCCTGCTCGGCGAGCGCCACCGCGAGGCGCTGCGCGCCCGCGTGGCGGCGGGCGAGGAGCTGCTCGACGACGTGCGCGCCGCCGCCGCGGCGGCGGGCGCGGCGGAGACGGCGATCCGCACGCGGGTCGAGCGGATCGAAGCCAAGGTCGTCGGCGAGCAGGGCGGCGGCGACGAGATCGCCGAGGAGATGCGCGAGTGCTCGCGCCAGGAGTCCGAGCTGCAGGTCGAGATGAAGGGGGCCTCCGACGCGCTGACCGAGGCTCAGGTCGAGGCGGCCCACCTCGGCGACCGCCAGGCCGAGGCGGCGAAGGAGCTGGCCTCGATCGCCGAGCGGCTCGGCGAGGAGGTCGAGCCGGCCGGGCGGGCGCTGAGCGAGGAGGAGCGCCAGGACATCGACCGCCGCCTGCAGCGGCTGGAGCGCCGCCGCGCCCAGATCGGGCCGGTCAACCCGCTGGCCGAGCAGGAGTACGAGGAGGCGCGCGAGCACGTCGAGTCGCTGCAGGCGCAGCGCGAGGACACCGAGCGCGGCATGCACGAGCTCGAGGCGTTGATCCGCGACATCGACCGCGAGATCGAGCGCGCCTTCGAGCAGACCTTCGAGGCGACCGCGAAGAACTTCGAGGAGATGGTCGAGCACCTCTTCCCCGGCGGGCGCGGGCGCCTGCGCCGGGTCAGCCTGCGACCGGTGCAGGAGGCCGAGCAGGCCGAGCCCGAGACCGCCGAGGAGGACGGCGCCGAGGTCGAGGAGGAGGACGAGGAGGAGCGTGAGGTGCTCGGGGTCGAGATCGAGGTCACCCCGGCGGGCAAGTCGACGCGCAAGCTCTCGCTGCTCTCGGGCGGCGAGAAGTCGTTGGTCGCGCTGGCCTTCGTCTTCGCCGTCTTCCTCGCCCGGCCGTGCCCCTTCTACATCCTCGACGAGGTCGAGGCGGCGCTCGACGACGCCAACATCGACCGCTTCCTGCAGCTGATCCGGCGCTTCTCCGACCGCGCCCAGTTCGTCATCGTCACCCACCAGAAACGGA